>Ga0335084_10002380_pt1 | contig 18106 bp, 14 predicted proteins | sample Lox_Sample_44_FD_206721 | JGI IMG/M metagenome (GOLD analysis project Ga0335084, IMG submission 206721) | Soil microbial communities from Loxahatchee National Wildlife Refuge, Florida, United States - Lox_Sample_4.4 | ecosystem: Environmental > Terrestrial > Soil > Wetlands | place: USA...
AAGCGCGCCAGCTCGGCACAGGACACGCGCTGATGCAGGCCCTGCCCAGAATTCCGCGCGCTGCTGCTGTGCTGGTGTTGAACGGCGACGTCCCCCTGGTCCGCGCCGAAAGCTTGCGCAAGCTGGTCCGCTCGGCGGGAAAAGGGCTCGCCATCGCGACCTGCGACCTTTCCGATCCGACCGGGTATGGACGCGTGGTGAGGGAGGGGAAAAGCGGCGATGCCCCGGGCCGGGTGCTGCGCGTCGTCGAGCAGAAGGATGCGACGCGGGCGGAACGCGCGATCCGCGAGTGGTACGCGGGATTCCTCGCCGGCAATGCGTCGCGGCTGGCGGGCTGGCTCGCCAAAGTCGCAAACCGCAATGCACAGAAGGAGTACTACCTGACGGATGCGATCGGCATCGCCGCCAGTTCGGGCGCGCCGGTCAGCGCGGTCAAGGTCGCCGACGCCCGCGAAGTGGCCGGCGTGAATTCGCGCGAGGAGCTCGCGATCCTGGAGCGCGCTTACCAGAACATCCAGGCCCGACGGCTGCTCGCGTCGGGCGTCGCGCTCGCCGATCTCTGGCGCGTTGACGTGCGTGGCGAGCTGGAGTGCGGCCAGGACGTGGCGATCGACGTGAATTGCATCTTCGAAGGGCGCGTGCGGCTCGGCGACCGCGTGAAGATCGGGCCGAACTGCGTCCTGCGCAACGTCAGCATCGCGGCCGGCACCGAGGTGCTCCCCTTCTGCCTGCTGGAAGACGCCGTCGTCGGCGCGGGCTGCCGCATCGGGCCGTACGCGAGGCTGCGGCCGGGCGCGGCGCTGGCCGAGGGCGTGCACATCGGCAATTTCGTCGAAGTGAAGGCGAGCCGGATCGGCGCAGGTTCGAAGGCGAATCACCTCTCGTACATCGGCGACGCCGAAGTCGGCCGCCGCGTCAACATCGGCGCCGGCACCATCACCTGCAACTATGACGGCGCCGAAAAGCACCGTACCGTCATCGAGGACGACTGCTTCATCGGCTCGGATGCGACGCTCGTCGCACCGGTGCGCATCGCCAGGGGCTCCTATATCGGCGCGGGCTCCACGATCAGCAAGGACACGCCGCCGGGCCAGCTTACCGTGGCCCGCGCCCGGCAGGTTTCGGTCCCGCGCTGGAGGCCGTCGCGCAAGAAGCCGGCCGGAAGGAACTAGGCATGTGCGGAATCGTCGGATCGGCGGCGCGGCGCGACATTCTGCCGGTGCTGGTCGAAGGCCTGCGCCGGCTTGAATACCGGGGCTACGATTCCTGCGGCGTGGCGGCGCTCGCCGGCGGGAAGCTCGAGCGCCTGCGCAGCGTGGCGCGGGTCGCCGACTTGTCGTCGCAGGTGAAGAAGCGGCGCTTTGCCGCCGAAACCGGCATCGCACACACGCGCTGGGCGACGCACGGTGCGCCAGTCACGCGCAATGCGCACCCGATCTTCTCGCGAGGCGAGATCGCCCTGGTGCACAACGGCATCATCGAGAACCACGACGAGCTGCGTGCGGAACTGAAGGCGAAGGGCTACGTCTTCGAGACCCAAACCGACACCGAAGTCATCGCGCACCTCGTCCACAGCCTCTACGCAGGCAGCCTGCTCGAGGCGGTGCGCCGGGCGGTCAAGCGCCTCACCGGCGCTTACGCGATCGCCGTGGTATCCAGGCGCGAGCCGCACCGCGTCGTCGGCGCGCGCGCCGGCAGCCCGCTGGTGATCGGCGCGGGGGATGGCGAGAGCTACCTCGCATCCGATGCGCTCGCGCTCGCCGGTACCACCGAGCGGATCGCCTTCCTGGAGGAGGGCGATGTCGCCGAGATTGGCCTGGATGGCTACCGGGTGTTCGACGCCGCCGGCCGCGAGGCGAAGCGCGTGCTGCGCACGGTGCATGCGAGCGGCGCGACGGCGGACCTCGGACCCTACCGCCACTTCATGCAGAAGGAGATCTTCGAGCAACCGCGCGCGATCGCCGATACGCTCGAGGGCATCGAGCGCATCTCGCCCGCGCTGTTCGGAGACCCGAAGGGCGCGAGCCTGCGCAAGGCGAAATCCGTGCTGATTCTCGCTTGCGGCACGAGCTATTACTCGGGACTGGTCGCAAAGTACTGGATCGAGTCGCTCGCGCGGCTGCCCGTGCAGGTCGAGATCGCGAGCGAATATCGCTACCGCGACAGCGTCCCCGATCCCCATGCGCTCGTGGTCGTGGTGTCGCAATCCGGCGAAACGGCCGACACGCTGGCCGCGCTCAAGCACGCCCGCTCGCTCGGGCAGCAGCGCACGCTCGCGATCTGCAACGTCGACTCGAGCGCGATGATGCGCGAGACGCGCCATCGCTTTCTCACGCATGCCGGCGTCGAGGTCGGCGTCGCGTCCACGAAGGCCTTCACCACGCAGCTGGTCGCGCTGTTCGTGCTCGCGCTGACGCTCGCCAAGCTCGGCCGCAGGCTGCCGGCGAAGGAGGAGAGAAAGCAAATGCGCAGCCTCAGGCATCTTCCCAAGGCGCTCGCGGCCGCGCTCGCGCTCGAGCCGCAGCTGATTTCCTGGGCCGCGCGCTTCGCCAAGAAGGAGCACGCGCTTTTCCTCGGTCGCGGGCTGCACTATCCGATCGCGCTCGAGGGCGCCCTCAAGCTGAAGGAGATTTCCTACATCCATGCCGAGGCCTATCCCGCGGGCGAGCTCAAGCATGGCCCGCTCGCGCTGGTCACCTCGGCGATGCCGGTGGTCACGGTGGCGCCGAACGACGCACTGCTCGAAAAGCTGAAATCGAACATGCAGGAGGTGCAGGCGCGCGGCGGAGAGCTCTACGTGCTTGCCGACGCCGACACGCACATCGCCGCCGCCGAGGGCATGAATCTGGTGCGCCTGCCGGAGCACTACGGGCTGCTGTCGCCGATCCTGCACGTGGTGCCGCTGCAGCTGCTCGCCTACCACGCCGCGCTCGCGCGCGGCTCCGACGTGGACAAGCCCAGGAATCTCGCGAAGTCCGTCACCGTAGAGTGAGCGGCCGGGGCGCCGACGTCGTCGTCGTGGGGGCGGGGCACAACGGTTTGGTGTGCGCCTGCTACCTGGCCAGAGGCGGGCTCAGGGTGAAGGTGCTGGAGGGCCGCGCCGTCGTTGGCGGCGCGGCAGTCACCGAGGAATTCCATCCCGGCTTTCGCAATTCGACGGCGTCCTACACGGTCAGCCTCCTGCAGGCGAAGGTGATCCGCGAGTTGAACCTCGCGGGCCACGGGCTGCGCATCGTCGAGCGGCCGCTGGCGAACTTCCTGCCGCTGGATCAGGGCTATCTCAAAGTCGGCGGCGGACTGGAGGCGACCCGGCGCGAATTCGCGAAGTTTTCCTCGCGTGACGCGCGGAATCTGCCGCACTACTGGGCAAGGCTCGAAAGCGTCGCCGATATCCTGCGGGCCATCGCGCTCGAAACGCCCCCGAATGCGGGGGGAGGGCTGCTGGAGGCGGTCAAGCTGTTGAGGCTCGGCAACCGCGTCAGAAGGAGGAAGCTCGAACTGCAAAGAGATCTGCTCGGCCTGTTCACGCGCAGCGCCGGCGAGTGGCTGGCGGACTGGTTCGAGTCGGATCCCGTCCAGGCGGCGTTCGGCTTCGATGCGGTAGTCGGCAACTACGCGAGCCCCTTCCATCCGGGCACCGCCTACGTGCTGCTGCACCATTGCTTCGGAGAGGTGAACGGGCGGCGCGGCGCCTGGGGCCATGCCATCGGCGGCATGGGCGCGATCAGCGAGGCGCTGGCGGCGGAAGCGCGGCGCCTGGGCGTGGAGATCGCGTGCGAGACGCCGGTGGCGAGCGTGCGGCCGGGCGAGGTACTGCTGGAAGACGGCCGCGCGCTGGCGGCGCGCGCGATCGTGGCCAATGTCGATCCGAAGCGGCTGTTCCTAAAGCTCGTGGACGCGAGCCTGCTCGAGCACGACTTCCGCGAGCGCATCGCACGCTACAAGTGCGGCTCGGCGAGCTTCCGCGTGAACGTGGCGCTCTCGGCGCTGCCGCGCTTTTCCGTGCTGCCCGAGCCCGGCTTGCACCACGCATCAGGAATGATCTTCGCGCCCTCGCTCGCGTATATGGACCGCGCGTACCTCGATGCGCGCGCCGAGGGCGTGGCGCAAAGACCGATCGTGGAGATGGTGATCCCGAGCACGCTGGACGACACGCTCGCGCCCAGGGGCGCGCACGTGGCGAGCCTGTTCTGCCAGCATTTCGCGCCCGACGCCGACTGGCAGAGCCGGAAGGAGGAGGCGATCGGACGGATCTTCGAGGTCGTCGATGCTCACGCGCCGGGGTTCCGGCAGAGCGTCATCGCGCACAGCGCGCTCTCGCCCGCGGACCTGGAGCGCGTTTTCGGGCTCACGGGCGGCGACATCTTCCACGGGCGGCTTTCGCTCGACCAGCTCTGGTCGGCGCGTCCGGTCCTCGGGCACGCCGACTACCGTACTCCCTTGAAAGGGCTCTACATATGCGGTTCGGGCGCACACCCCGGAGGCGGGGTGACCGGAGCGCCGGGGCACAACTGCGCGCGCGAAGTGCTGCGCGATTTCGGCCGCCGGATGCCTGCCTGAAGTGGCGGACTTGACCCTACCATCATGGGAGGGTTCAATCTGCAGGCATGACGACGATGACTACCGACCCCGTCTGCGGCATGCAGGTGGACGCCGCGACGGCAAAGTTCACCCTCGAACACGAGGGGAAGCGCTACGCGTTCTGCTGCGACGGCTGCCTTGAGATGTTCAGGACGGACCCCGCCAAGTACGCAGCGCAGCCGGTGGCGGCGCCGATGGCGACGCCTGGAGCGACGTACACCTGCCCAATGCATCCCGAGATCGTGCAGGAAGGCCCGGGCGATTGCCCGAAATGCGGCATGGCGCTGGTGCCCATTGCGGGCACGGGCGCAGGCGACGACGCCGAACTCAAGGACCTCGCGCGGCGGCTTTGGATCGGCGCGGTTCTGTCGCTGCCGCTCGTGCTGCTCGCGATGGCGCCCATGGCCGGGTATCACGAGCCGCTCGGCCTTGCGCCGCGCGTGCGCGGCTGGATCGAATTCCTGCTTGGCTCGCCGGTGGTGCTCTGGGCCGGCTCGCCGATCCTGCGCAAGTTCTGGCTCTCGCTCGCGCATCGTGCGCTCAACATGTACAGCCTTATCGGCCTCGGCGTCGGCCTTGCTTACCTGTACAGCCTCGCCGCGGTGCTCGCACCGGACCTGTTTCCGGCGGAATTCCGCGAGCACGACGGCGCGGTTGGCACCTACTTCGAGGCGGCCGCGGTGATCATCACGCTCGTCCTTCTCGGCGACTTCCTGCAGATGCGCGCGATGGGGCGCACGAGCCAGGCCATCCAGCAGCTCCTCGAGCTCGCGCCCAACCTCGCCTGGCGCGTGCGCAAGGACGGCAGCGAGGAGCAGGTGCCGCTCGCCTCGGTCGCGGTCGGCGACCGCTTGCGCGTGAAACCGGGCGAGAAGGTCCCGGTCGACGGCACGGTGATAGAGGGCGCGAGCCGCATCGACGAGTCCATGATGACCGGCGAGCCGGTACCGGTCGCCAAGGCGGCGGGGGACAAGGTGGTCGGTGCGACCGTGAACGGCAATGGCTCGCTTCTCGTGCGCGCCGAGCGCGTCGGCTCCGACACGCTGCTCGCGCGCATCGTGCACATGGTAGGCGAGGCGCAGCGCACGCGCGCGCCGATCCAGCGCCTCGCCGACGTCATCGCGGCGTACTTCGTGCAGATCGTTGTCGCGATTGCCGCGGCGACCGCGATCGCCTGGTGGTTCCTCGGACCCGAGCCGCGCTTCGCCTTTGCGTTCCTCAACTCCATTGCCGTGCTGATCATCGCTTGTCCCTGCGCGGTCGGTCTCGCCACGCCGATCTCGATGACCGTGGCCATGGGCCAGGGTGCCCGGGCGGGCATTCTGTTCCGCGACGCCGAGGCGATCGAGCGCATGCTCGCCATCGACACGCTGGTGGTGGACAAGACCGGCACGCTCACGCTGGGCCGTCCCGCGCTTGTCGGCTTCGCCGCCGAAGGCATCGCCGAGTCCGAAGCGCTCGCGCTCGCTGCGGGAGTGGAGCAGCTCTCCGAACATCCGATCGCGCTGGCGATTGTGGAGGGCGCGAAGGCGCGCGGCTTCACGCCGCGCGCGGCGGCTGCATTCGAGGCGGTCAACGGCCTCGGCGTGCAGGCCGAGGTGGGGGGACGGCGCGTGCTCATAGGCAGCAGCGCATTTCTCGTGCAGGGCGGTGTCGATACGCGGCGCTGGGAGGCGCGGGCCGCCGTCTGGCGCAAGGAAGCGAAGACAGTGGTGCACGTCGCGATCGACGGCGTCGCCGCCGGCCTCGTCGCGGTCGCCGATCCGGTCAAGGAGGGCACGCCCGAGGCAATCGCCGCGCTCAAGCGCTCGGGCATGCGCATCGTCATGCTGACCGGAGATTCGCTCGCCACGGCCGAGGCGGTGGCGCGACAGCTCGGCATCGAAGAGACGCTCGCCGAAGTGCTGCCTGCGGATAAGGTGGGGCAGGTGAAGCGCCTGCAGGCCGAAGGCCGCAAGGTGGCGATGGCCGGTGACGGTATCAACGACGCTCCCGCGCTCGCGCAGGCCGACGTCGGCATTGCCATGGGCACCGGAACCGACGTGGCGATGGAGAGCGCCGGTGTAACGCTCGTCAAGGGCGACCTGCGTGGCATCGCGCGCGCCGCGCAGCTCTCGAAAGCGACAATGCACAACATTCGGCAGAATCTCGCGTTCGCCTTCGGCTACAACGCGCTCGGCATCCCGGTGGCTGCGGGCGTCCTCTACCCGGCCTTCGGCCTGCTGCTGTCGCCGATCTTCGCTGGCGCCGCCATGGCGCTGAGCTCGGTATCGGTGGTCACCAACGCACTGCGACTCAACCGCGTGAGGCTCTGAACATGGGAAAAATGGAACCGCAGCTCGAGCATGCGGAAGCGCTCGGCCAGGGCCTCCTGGACATCGGCCGCGCCGCCAAGGCGAGCGGCGTTTCGGTGAAGATGATCCGGCACTACGAAGACATCGACCTTCTCGGCAAGGTTGCCCGCACCTATGCCAACTACCGCGTCTACACCGACAGCAACGTGCACACTCTGCGCTTCATCAAGCGCGCGCGTGCGCTCGGCTTCTCGATCGACGACATCCGCGAGCTGCTCTCGCTTTGGCAGAACAAGTCGCGTCCCAGCGCCTCCGTGAAGAAGGTCGCCGCCGGCCACATGGAGGAGCTCAAGCTCAAGATTGCCGAGATGCAGTCGATGCTGACGACGCTCCAGCACCTGACCCACAACTGCCACGGCGACCAGCGCCCCGACTGCCCGATCCTGGATGACCTCGCCAAGGCGGCTTGACTCTCCCGCGATGGTAGGTTTGAGACTGCGACCATGCACTGCGAACACTGCCTGAAGGCTCACCCCCTCGATTGCGGCATTCCGCACGTCATGCGCCGCATCGCCACGCCGATGGTGGGCGGCATGGTTTCATCCACGCTGCTGACGCTGATCGTGATCCCGGCGCTTTATGCGCTGGTGAAGGAATTCGGCATCCGGCGCGCCTGAGAATCAGGTTGCATGAGTGTGAAACGGCGGCAGGTTTTGTTTGATTTTCGTCGTGCCTGCCTCTAGGCTTGCGATCTCCCCGGAGGAGGCTGCAATGAGACTGCTTGCCATGCTGGCCGCGGTGCTGTTCGCAATGGCGGTGCAGGCGCAGGATTACCCGTCCAGGCCGCTGCGCTTCATCGTGCCGTATCCGCCCGGCGCGCTCACCGACGTGCTGGCGCGCGCCATCGGCGATCGCCTGGGCGCGGCGCTCAAGCAGCCTGTCGTGGTCGAGAACCGCGCGGGCGCAGGCACGCTGATCGGCGCCGAAATCGTGGCAAAGTCGCCCGCCGATGGTTACACGCTGCTGATGGCGACCTCCACGACGCTGGGCATCAGTCCCGCGATGTACGCCAAGCCGCAGATCGATCCGGTGAAGGATTTCGCCCCCGTATCGCTGGTGGGATCCGTGAACTTCTTCCTGGTCACTGCGCCCTCGTTCCCGGCGAAGAGCGTGAAGGAACTCATCGACCTGGTGCGCCAGAACCCCGGCAAGTTCAACTACGCGTCCTCGGGCAGCGGCAGCCCGCACCACCTGTTCATGGAGGTGTTCAAGAAGGAGCTCGGCTTGGACATCCAGCACGTGCCCTACAAGGGCTCGGCGGTGGCAGTGCTCGACATCATCGGCGGCAAGCCGGAGATGATGTTCCTCGATTTCTCGGTCGCGGTGCCCAACATCCAGGCCGGGAAGATCGCCGCGCTGGGGACCTCGGCGGCCAAGCAGTCGGTGCTGATGCCGAACGTCGCGCCGATCGCGCAGACGGTCGCGGGATTCGACTGGCAGGCCTGGCAGGGCGTCGTCGCCACCGGCGGCACGCCGCGTGCGCTGGTCGCGCGCCTGAACGCCGAAATGCAGCGCTTCCAGAACACCGATGAATTCCGCGCGCTGCTGGTGAAATTCGGCATGGAGCCCTGGTCGCCCAATACGCCCGAGCAGTTCGGGGAGATCGTGAAGCACGATGTCGGTCGCTGGGCGGCCGTCGTAAAGGCCTCCGGCGCCAAGGTCGAATAGAAAGGCACAGCCATGAGTCCCGTCATCGACGTACACACGCACATGCTCAACCACGAGTGGCTCAAGCTGCTCGAGAAGCATGGCCGGCCCCGTTACACGATCAAGCCCGTCACCGGCGGGCTGCGGGCGATCCACCTCGACGGCGCCCCGTTCATGACGCCCGTCCCGGAGATGTTCGACTGGGACCTGCGCATCCGCAACATGGACCGCGTCGGCATCGATGTGTCCGTGGTGTCGCTGACCTGCCCCAACGTCTACTGGGGCAGCGCGGCGGTAAGCCTGGAGGCGGCGCAGGTCATGAACGACGAGATGGCCAAGGCTCGCCGCCTGCGGCCCAGCCGCGTGCAATGGCTCTGCTCGCTGCCCTGGCAGCATGAAAAGGCCGCGCTCGCCGAGCTGAGGCGCTCGCTCAAGGCGGGCGCCTGCGGCGTCATGGTGCTCGCCAACATCGGCGGCAAGCCGCTCACCGACCCCGCCTTCGAGAAGATCTGGCAGGCGATCGACGCCGCGAAGCTGCCGGTGCTGATCCACCCGACCGCGCCGCCGGGCGTGCGCGAGATGGAGATGCAGCACTTCCAGCTCGTCGCCTCCATCGGCTTCACGACCGACACCACGCTCGCGGTGGCGCGCATGATCTACGACGGCTTCTTCGACCGTTTCCAGAAGCTGAAGATCATTGCCAGCCACGGCGGCGGCACGCTGCCCTACCTCATCGGCCGCATGGACCAGTGCTACGAGCACATTCCGGCCTGCCGCACGAAGACCCGCGAAAAGCCGAGCCTGCATGCGCGGCGCATCTACGCGGACGCGGTGGTGTTCACCGACGAGGCGCTCGCCATGGCCGTCAACGTGTTCGGTTCGGGCAACGTGCTCTACGGCTCGGACTACCCGCACACCATCGGCGACCCGATCGGCTGCCTGGCGCGCGTCGACCGTCTGCCCGACGGGACGCGCGGCCGCGTCCGCGGCGACAACGCGCTCCGGATCTTCGACTTCGCCTAGGTGCTGGCGCCGGAGTCCCGCCCGGAGCGCTGGATGCAGCGTTCGACGAATCCCGCGCGGTGCTGCTCGCCGCTTTCCGGCGTGTCGAATACCGTGGCGAGCTCGCGGCGCAGGTAGTCTTCGTCGCCTTCGTCCTGGACGAACCAGCGTAGCGGCGCGGGAAAGGCGCGGATCAGGAGGAAATCTTCCTCCAGCCGGCCGACAATGAATTCCCGGCTGTAGCCGGCGTCCCGCGCCAGTGCCGCATTGCGTATGAAGTCGCCGCCCTCGCGGCATTCGCCCGCGCTGTGCGGATGCGCGGCGGCGGCGGCCGACCAGGCCAGGGTCGCTGCGACGAGGAGCCCTCGCATGCGTATACGCTATGCCTCGGCGCCTCACAGCGCGAATCAACCGCCGGAGTTAGACTCCCCCTCTTGCCCGGTGCGATCATTTGTGGCCCAAATTGCCGTAGAGCAGGATCAGCACAGCCAGCGCCAGGAGAATTGAAACGCTTTTCCAGAACATCACTGGATCGCGCTCAATAAGGGGCGGGCGCGTCCGGCTCAGGAAAGCCTGGTTCGGATGCCGCAGGTCCCAGGCGAATTCCGACGCTTCCTCATACCGCTTGCGCGGATCCGGGTGCACGGCCTTGCGGATCGCCTCGTCTACCCACACTGGAATTTCGCGCCGGTACTCGAGTGCGGATTTGTAACTTAGCCGCATCTGCTCCGCCTTCGTCGTCGCCTTGGGAACCTGCGTCCCATAGGGCAACTTTCCTGTCAGCATCTGATAGGTGATCACGCCCAGCGAAAACACGTCGGAGGGCGCGGTCCCGGACTCGCCCAGGAAATATTCCGGTGCAGCCCATTGCGCCGCGCCGAGCATGCGGAGCTGCTCGCTGCCGGAGGCCATTTCCATGACGCCGGCAACCCGGGTCGAGCCGAAATCGATGATCTTTACCGTGCCGGTCCTGTCGATCATTAGGTTGTCTGGCGTCAGGTCCTGGTGCAGCATTTCCAGCCGGTGAAAGGCGCGCAGGCCCAGCGCGATCTGCTCCACCAGCCCGCGCACCGTTTCAACTTCCGGCTTCGGATGGTCAACCATCCACTGCGCCAGGGTCTGGCCGTCCACAAATTCGGTGACGATGTACAAGAAGTTGCGCTTGCGGGTCTGCACGCAGGGCTTCATCACGTGCGGGCTGTCGATGCGCCGCGCGACCCACTCCTCCATCAAGAAGCGCTCCAGATAGGCCGGGTCGTCGCGCAGATCGATCGACGGGATCTTCATGATCGCCAGGGTCCCGGTTTCGATGTCTTCGGCGAGGTAGGTGTGGCTGCGGCTGCTGCCGCGGACTTCCCTCACGATGCGGTAGCCGTCGAAGGTCATCCTCGCCTCAAGGATCGGCGGAAAGGGCAGTTCCGATAGCTGGCGGTACATCTCGTTGGCCTGCGGCGCGGGCAGGCTTTCGACTCGAACCAGCTGGACGGTGACGTTGTCTTCGCTGCCCTTGCGGCAGGCTTCGGCGGCGATGCTTTCGGCGGCCCTGTCCAGGTCGTCCCGCTGCGCGTCGATGGCGGCGACGATGAAATCCGCGTCGGCGTGCTCGTAGACGCCATCGGTCGCCAGCAGGAAGACGTCGCCCTTCTCGACCTGCAGGCACTGGTAGTCGATTTCCAGCTGTGAATCGATGCCCAGCGCACGACTCAGGTAGCTCTGCTCTTCCGACACGCGCAGGCGATGATCGCGGGTGAGCTGCTCAAGCGATCTGCCGCGCACCTGGTAGACCCGCGTGTCCCCGACATGGAAAAGATGCGCCGTCGTCGACTTGAAGACCATGGCGCTCAGGGCGCACACATAGCCCCGGTCCATGTCGTGGCGGTGCTGGCTTTTCTGGGTCTGCGAGTGCAGCCAGGAGTTGGTCGCCGTAAGCACGCGCTCGACCGATGTCTTGACGGACCAGGCCTCCGAAGTGCAGTAGTAGTCTTCGAGGACGCCGGTGACCGCGAACTGGCTGGCCACCTGGCTGACCTGGCTGCTACCGATGCCGTCGGCCACCGCCACCGCGATGCCTTTCGAACTGAGCTGCGGTTCCTTCGGGATGCGGACGCCGTGGAAATCCTGGTTGATTTCCTTTCGGCCCCTGTCCGAGTGCTGTCCTACCGATATCCTCAGTTCGCTTGGCATCTGCGGCAACCAGGGGCCTCTCGCCCCGCAAGCTTACGCGGCGAGCTTGGTCACCGGTCTCACATCGCGCTTGGGCGAGGTTCTTACATGCGTGGCATACAGCGTAAGCCCGGTAAACGAGAGGCCGCCGACCAGGTTGCCAAGGACGGTTGGAATCTCGTTCCACAGGAGGTAATCGAGCCACGTGAACTGCGCGCCCAGCAGCAGACCCGCGGGGAACAGGAACATGTTGACGATCGAGTGCTCGAACACCATGTAGAAGAACACCATGATGGGCATCCACATCGCGATCACCTTGCCACTTACGTGCGTCGAGATCATCGCGCCGACGACGCCGGTCGACACCATCCAGTTGCACAGGGCGCCGCGCATGAAGAGCGTGAGCATGCCGGCCATCCCGAACTTCTCATAGCCGAGGGTCCGGCTCACGCCGATCGCGCTGAGCGCCTTGCCGACCGCGTTCGGCTCGGTGGAGAAGCCGTAGGTGACGTAGATCGCCATGCACACCGCGACCGTGAACGCGCCGGCGAAGTTGCCGCAGAACACCAGGCCCCAGTTCCTCAGCACGCCGTTCATCGTTACGCCGGGGCGCTTGTCGATCAGCGCCAGCGGCGTCAGAACGAAGACGCCGGTCAGGAGGTCGAAGCCGAGCAGGTACAGCATGCAGAAGCCGACCGGAAAGAGGATCGCGCCGATGAGGGGCTGCCCGGTGCTGACGTTGATGGTGACGGCGAACCACGCGGCGAGGGCCAGGATCGCGCCCGCCATGTAGGCGCGGATCAACGTGTCCCGGGTGGACATGAAGATCTTCGATTCGCCGGCGTCCACCATTTTTGTGACGAATTCGGAAGGGACGAGATAGGCCATGGCTTTCCTTTGTCAGAATTGCGATTGAATGAGTGGGAACGTTAGGTCGTAGCTACCCGTGGGCGCGGCTCGACGACGACATGGCCGTCCTCGATGCGCGCGTGATAGACCGGGATCCGGACGATTTCGTCTTCGACGCAGCGGCCGGTTCGCAGCGAAAAATGTTGCTTGTAGACGGGCGAAGCGACGACCAGCTCGCCGTTCAGGTCGCCGACGATGCCGCGCGACAGCACGTTGGCGTGCGAGAACGGGTCGAAGTTGCCGACGGCATGGACGCTGTCGTCATCCAGCCTGAAGATGGCGACCTGCTCGCCGTCGACGAGCGCCGCCACGCCCTCGTCGGGGACGATGTCATCGAGGCGGCAGACGCGGACCGCCATGGCTTCACGCGGCTTCAAGGCTGGTCTCCCGCTCCTCGGGCCGCGCCGGCCGGATCTGCCCGCGCTCGGCGACGAACGCCACGTTGCTGTCGGGCGCGTCGCTGTTCACGAAGTGGCGGAAGCGCTTGAGGATTTCCGGGGATTCGATCGCTTCCTTCCACTCGCAGGCATAGCTGTCGACGAAAGCCTGCATGTCGGCCTCGAGCTCGGCGCCGATGCCCAGCGAGTCCTCGCAGACCGCCCGGCGCACGTAGTCGATGCCGCCCTCCAGGTTTTCCAGCCAGGTGCTGGTGCGCTGCAGGCGGTCGCCGGTGCGGATGTAGAGCATGAGGAATCGGTCGATGAAGCGGATCAGCGTCGCGTCGTCGAGGTCCTTGGCAAGCAGGTCGGCGTGGCGCGGCTTCATGCCGCCATTGCCGCAGACATAGAGGTTCCAGCCGCGCTCGGTGGCGATCACGCCGACGTCCTTGCCCTGCGCTTCGGCGCACTCGCGCGTGCAGCCCGACACCGCCATCTTGATCTTGTGGGGCGCGCGCAGCCCGCGGTAGCGTTGCTCGACGCGGATCGCCATCGACACGGAGTCCTGCACGCCGTAGCGGCACCAGGTGCTGCCGACGCAGGACTTGACCGTCCTCAGCGCCTTGCCGTAGGCGTGCCCGGACTCGAAGCCCGCGGCGATCAAGTCCTTCCAGATCAGCGGCAGCTGTTCCACGCGCGCGCCGAACAGGTCGATGCGCTGCGCGCCCGTGATCTTGGTGTAGAGGCCGAACTTCTTCGCCACTTCGCCGAGCGCGATGAGCTTGGCAGGCGTGATCTCCCCGCCCGGGACGCGAGGGACGACCGAATAGGTGCCGTTCTTCTGCAGGTTGGCGAGGAAATGGTCGTTGGTGTCCTGCAGCGGCGCGTGCGCGGGCTTGAGGATCATCTCGTTCCAGCACGAGGCGAGGATCGAGGCCGCCGCCGGCTTGCAGATATCGCAGCCCCGGCCTTTGCCGTGTCGCGCGATGAGATCGCCGAAGCTCTTGATCGAATTTATCCTGACGAGGTGAAAAAGCTCCTGGCGCGAGTAGGCAAAGTGCTCGCACAGGTGGTTGGTGACGGCGACGCCCCGCTTCTTCAGCTCGGCATCGACGATCGATTTGGCGAGCGGGCCGCAGCCGCCGCAACTGGTCGCGCACTTCGTCGCCTTTTTCAGCGCGCCCAGCGTCGCCACGCCGCCGCGCACCGCTTCACAGATCTGCCCCTTCGACACGCTGTTGCAGGAGCAGACCAGCGCGGTGTCGGGCAGCAGGTCTACGCCGATACCCTTGCCGCCCCCGGTGCGCGCCGGCAGGATCAGGTCCTCCGGGTGCTCGGGCGGTTCAACGCCGTTCAACGTGAGCTGGAGCAGCGGGCCGTAGTCGGCGGCGTCGCCCACGAGGATTGCGCCGAGCAGCGACTTGCGGTCTCCGGAGACCACCAGCTTCTTGTAGACGCCGGTCGCCTCGTCTATGAACACGTAATTGAGCGCGCCGGGCGTGCTGCCGTGCGCGTCGCCGATCGAGCAGACGTCCACGCCCATGAGCTTCAACTTCGTGCTCATGTCCGCGCCGAGGAACTGCAGCTGCGACTCGCCGAGCAGGTGGCGCGCCGCGACCTCGGCCATCTGGTAGCCGGGCGCCACCAGCCCGAAGGTGCGGCCTTCCCAGAGCGCGCACTCGCCAATGGCGTAGATGTCGGGATTGGCCGTCTGGCAGTGCGAGTTGATGCGGATGCCGCCGCGCTCGCCCACCGCGATGCCAGCCGCGCGCGCCAGCTCGTCGCGCGGCCGTATGCCCGCCGAGAACAGCACGAGATCCGTCTCCAGGCTGGTGCCATCGGTGAAGACGAGCTTGTTGCGGGCCTGGTCGCCCTGGACAATCTCCCTGGTGCTCTTGGAGACGTGTACGCGCGCTCCGAGCGCCTCGATCTTGCGGCGCAGGAGCCGCCCGGCGGACTCGTCCAGCTGCACGGCCATGAGGCGCGGGGCGAATTCGACGATGTGCGTCTCGAGGCCGAGGTCCTTCAGCGCCTTGGCCGCCTCCAGGCCGAGCAGGCCGCCGCCGATGACCGTGCCGATTCGGCCGCGCGAAGCCTTCGCGGCAATCTCCTCGAGGTCCTCGATGGTGCGATAGACGAAGCAGTCGCGCCGGTCGTGGCCCGCGACGGGCGGCACGAAGGGGCTGGAGCCCGTGGCGAACACGAGCTTGTCGTAGGGCACGTCCTTGTAGCGCGCCGAGCGCACGAGCTTGCCGACCGGGTCGACCGCGAGCACGGCGTCGTTCAGGCGCAACGTGATGCCATGCTCCTGGAAGAATCTTTCGGGCACGACGTTGAGGTCCCGGGCGCTCTTGCCCGAGAAGAAGCTGGTCAGCTGCACGCGGTCGTAGGCCGGCCGCGGCTCCTCGCAGAACACGGTGATCTCGCAGGCCTGCGAATTCTGCTTCGCGTGGCGGACCAGCTGCTCGAGGAAGCGCTGGCCCACCATGCCATTGCCAATGACGGCGACGCGCATCAGGCTGCCCTCGCCCTCGGCAGGGCCCGCGCATCGCGCGCCAGGCGCACCACCTCACCAATCACGATCAGCGCCGGGCTGGCGAAGCCGTCGCCGGAGAGCGTGCCGAGCGTCGCCACGCGCTGCTTCTGGTCATGGCGCGTGCCGTTTTGGATGAGGCAGGCAGGCGTCGCCGGATCCATGCCCGCCGCCTTCAGAGATCCCAGGATCCTCTGCAGGCCCTTCAGCCCCATGTAGATGACGAGCGTCGTGCGGGTTCGTGCCAACGCCTGCCAGTCGGGCTCGGTGCCCTCCTTCGTGTGCCCGGTCACGAATGTGACGCCGCGCGCGAGTTCGCGGTGGGTCACCGGGATGCCGAGCGTCGCGGGAACCGCCGTCCCGGCGGTGATGCCGGGAATGACCTCGACGTCGATGCCGTGCGCGCGCAACGCCTCGGCTTCCTCGCCGCCGCGTCCGAAGACGAACGGGTCCCCGCCCTTCAGGCGCACCACGTACTTGCCCTGCCTCGCGTACAGAACGAGGAGCTTCTCGATGAAGGCCTGTGGCGTGGATTTGCAGCCGCCGCGCTTGCCGACCTCGACGATCCGCGCGTCGGAGCGAACGTGCGCGAGGCAGCCGCGGTTCACGAGCTCGTCCACCAGCACGACGTCGGCGGCGCCCAGCACGCGCGCCGCCTTCAACGTCAGCAATTCGGGGTCGCCAGGCCCCGCGCCGATCAGCGTCACGAGCGGTTTCGCTCGCTCGCGCTGTCCGCTTGAAAAGCCTGCCCAAGTTGGAGTCGATCCGCTCATTGCTCCGTGGCATTGCAAGCCCTATGCCAAAAAAAGATCAAATAAAAACAAGGCACCACAGTGGATAGATACGCACTGCCGCGGTGCACAATGCACCGCCAGCGAGCAGCAAGCGTCAACTGCTTGGCGCGCTCGTCGAGCTTGTCGACCAGGACGCGCTCGAATTGCCTAGATCAGGCAAACGAATGTCGCGAGAAGCAAAAGCGCCAGCGCCCAGCGGCTCAGCCGGTCTACGCGGTCTTCGATCGGGAGGCAGCGAAAGCTGGCGGTGAGGAAGCGCATGCCCGCCCAATGCAGGAAGCGTTCCAGCGGGACCGCGCATCTCCCCTCACAGGCATGCACTATGCTTGGGCGCATGCCCGTGAGCTTCACGCAGGGTTCGTTCCTCAGCCTCTCGCCGGGCGGATTCCACCGCATAGCGTACCTGGACTGGGGCAAGCACTCGGCCGAGCAGGTCGTGGTCTGCGTGCACGGCCTGTCGCGCAACTGCCGCGACTTCGATTATCTAGCGCGCGACCTCGCGCGCAACTGCCGCGTCGTCTGCCCGGACGTCGCCGGCCGCGGCGCGAGCGAGTGGCTGGCCGACAAGGGCGAATACAGCTTCTCCACCTATCTGTCGGACGCCGCCGCGCTGATCGCACGCATCACCGCGCCGGCGCCGCCAGTCTCCTTCGGTACGATTCGGCGGCGGCGCAGGTCCGCCGAAGGCCCGGCGCAAATCGACTGGGTCGGAACCTCGATGGGCGGATTGATCGGCATGCTGCTGGCTGCCAAGCGCGGCTCGCCGATCCGGCGCCTGGTGCTGAACGACGTGGGCCCCTTCATTCCCTGGTCCGCGCTTTACCAGTTGAAGGGTTACGTCGCCGGCGGCGGATCGTTCCACAGCATGGCGGAAGTCGAGACCTACCTGCGCGAGGCCTGCGCGCCCTTCGGGCCGCTCAGCGACGAGCAATGGCGGCACCTTGCCGAACACAGCGCCGCCGTGCGGGACGACGGCCGCTTTCACCTGCGCTATGACCCCGCGATCGGCGACAGCCGGCGCGTGAGCGCGCCGGATCCGGAGTTCCCGCTCGGGCCCAATTTCCTCGCCGGCATCGACCTGTGGAAGACCTGGACGGAAATCCGCTGCCCGACGCTGGTGCTGCGCGGCGCCGAGTCTGGCGTGCTCTCCCACGAAACGCTGCTGCAGATGCAGGCGCTGCGGCCGGGCGTCGAGGTGCTGGAGCTGCCCGGAATCGGCCACGCCCCGGCGCTAATGAGCGACAATCAGGTCGCCGCGGTGGAGGAATTCCTGCTGCGATAATCGGCCATCCCGCGACATAATTCGTCATTGCTTTTCCCGGAACCGAAACCCGTGCCTGCACTCGACCTTGTCATCCGCAACGGCATCGTTGCAACCGCCACGGAGACGACGCACTGCGACCTCGGCATCGTCGGCGAGAAGATCGTTGCGATCGCGGAACGCCTTCCGGAAGGCGCCCGCGATATCGACGCCGGTGGCCGTTATGTTCTTCCGGGCGGCATCGATAGCCATTGCCACATCGAGCAGCTCTCCGGCATGGGCATCATGTCCGCCGACGATTTCTACAGCGGCACGGTCTCCGCGGCGTTCGGAGGCACCACCACCATCATTCCGTTCGCTGCGCAGCACCGGGGCACCTCCGTCACGGCGACGGTGGCCGACTACCATGAACGCGCGCGCAGCAAGGCCGTCGTCGACTACGGCTTCCACCTGATCGTCGGCGAGCCGACCGACAAGGTCCTGAG
>Ga0335084_10002382_pt1 | contig 18104 bp, 19 predicted proteins | sample Lox_Sample_44_FD_206721 | JGI IMG/M metagenome (GOLD analysis project Ga0335084, IMG submission 206721) | Soil microbial communities from Loxahatchee National Wildlife Refuge, Florida, United States - Lox_Sample_4.4 | ecosystem: Environmental > Terrestrial > Soil > Wetlands | place: USA...
CCGAAGGCCGGCAACGTCGCGCCCGAGCGGAAGCCGGACGGGATCATCACGCGCAAGACGCTGCCGCAGCAGGCGCTGATCTATCGCCTCTCGGGCGACAAGAACCCGCTCCACTGCGATCCGGATTTCGCGAAGATGGCCGGCTTCGACAAGCCGATCATCCACGGGCTCTGCTCGTATGGGATCGCGTGCAAGGCGATCGTCGACGAGGTGCTCGGCGGCGACGTCGCGCAGGTGGCGCGCTACCAGGCGCGCTTCGCCGGCGTGGCCTTCCCGGGCGAGACCTACCAGGTCTCGTACTGGAAGCAGGGCAAGCAGATCCTGCTCGAGGCGAAGTGCGTCGAGCGCGGCGCGCCGATCATCACGAACGCGGTGGTCGAGCTGCGCTGAGACTGCGACGACCCTCGGCCGACGAGATCGAGACGGCGCTCGGCGCGGAGAGCTCGTTCACCTACCCGGAGGTGGGGCTCTCGAGAGAGCTCGCTTCTCCAGCCGCGCGTGCGCGGCTGGAGAAGCGCTACGACGTCGACCTCCGCGAGTTCGCGCTCGGCAAGGGACGCGACCTCTTCGAGCGGGCGCGCTCGTCGCTCCTCGCCTGGCGCCACTTCGAGATTCCCTGGCTCACGTTCCACCGCGCGGGTCCCGTCGCGCAGGGCCAGGGTGTCGCTACGGTGGTCTCCATCGCAGGTGTCTGGTTCGTGAACCCCTGCCGTGTCGTCTACACGGAACTCGATCGACCGGATCAGGTCGCGTTCGGCTATGGCACCTTGCGCGGACACGCGGAGTCCGGCGAAGAGCGGTTCCAGATCTCGTTCGATCCGGTCACGGAGGAGGTCCGCTACAGCCTCGCGGCGTTCTCCCGGCCTGCGCTCCTCGCGACGAAGCTCGCATATCCGGTGGCTCGCCGGATCCAGAAGCGCTTCGCCGAGGCCTCCGCGCGCGCTCTGGCGCAGGCCTCCGCGTGAGCGCGACCCGGCTGGCGGTCAAGGTCGTCCCCGGAGCTTCGCGTGACGGCATCGCGGGATGGCTCAGCGACACGCTGAAGGTTCGCGTCAGCGCGCCGGCGGAGCGCGGCAGGGCGAACGCGGCGGTCGAGGCGCTGCTCGCCGAGGCGCTCGGCCTGCCGCGAGGCGCTGTACGCGTCGTGAGCGGCAAGACCTCTCCTCGCAAGCGGGTCGAGATCGCGGGACTCAGCGAAGCCGAGGTGCGGAGCCGGCTCGAGAAGGACGGGGGCGGCGCGCGATGACCCGATACGGGGTCAGCCTCGCGGTGGCGGTGCTCGTCTGCGCGCTCGCGTTCCCCGTCATCATGGATCTCTCCGCGTACCTTGCGGCGGGATGGGCGAGCGCGTTGGAGGTCGTCGTCCGCGCGCTCGCTCCACAGCCGGAAGCGCCGAAGTCCGATCCCGGTGTAGCGCCGCTGGTGAGTGCGCCCGCTTGTGATTCCCTGCTCTCCTCCCTGGAGCATCGAGATCCCGTCGAGGAGGCGAAGGCGTCGATCGCTCACGAGAACTTCGTCCTGCTCGGGGTCCACTCGGTCGCGTCCGAAGTGCCGGGGGTCGAAGGCGATCCCGGGTGCTGGGAGGGCGAGGTCGGCGTTCTCTGGATTCCCGATACGAGCGACGAGGCTCGGTGCGCCGAGCACGCACGCCTGCAGGGCGTCGCGCGATCGTTCGCCGAGCGATACAACCGGCTCGTCGTCGAGGCGTACCTGCGCAGCGCGAACTCGGAGTGCGCCGCTCGGGCCACGAGCTGATGCGCCGCCGCCCTTGAAGAGCGTGGAAATGAAGGGTCACCGCAGCTCGGCATCCAACTCCCGCGCGACCTCCGCGGGGGAACGGCCGGTGGCGTCGACCTCGAGGTTGGCGCGGCGCATGGTGTCGGCGTCGATGCGGTGGTCGAGCGTGGTGAGGTGCGCGATCAGATCGGAGTGCTCGCGTGCGACGCGCGGACTGGCGAGCAGGATCGCGTCGTAGGGCGGGATCACGCCGCGGTCGTCTTCGAGCACTCGAAGTCGATTCGCGGCGATGCGGCCGTCGGTCGAGAACGCGCTGATCACGTCGACCTGGCCCTGTGCGATCGCCTGCACCATCAGCGCCGGGTCCATGCTGCGCTCCTCGCGGAAGTGGAGGCCGTAGCGCGCGCGGAGAGCCTGCCACTCGGGGCGCTGGAGGAACTCGTAGTCGCTGCCGAGTGCGAGCTCCGGAGCGGCGCGCGCGAGATCCGAGATGCGCGCGATGCCCCGCGCCCGCGCGTCGTCCTCGCGCATCGCCAATGCATACGTGTTCTCGAAGCCGAGCGCGCACACGACCCGCACGCCGTGCTCGTCGGCGAGATAGCGCGTCACCTCCGCGAGCACGTCCTCGCGGCGCGGCGGCAGCGAATCGCGGTGCATGACGGTCGCCCAGAGCGTTCCCGCGTAGTCGACGAAGAGGTCGATCTCTCCGCTTCGCAGCGCGTCGAAGCCGACGGTCGAGCCGAGCGAGGGCACGAGCCGCGGCGAGAAGCCCGCCGCCGCGACGCGGCGCGCCAGCAGCTCGGCGAGCACGTACTGCTCGGTGAAGACCTTCGAGCCGATCGCGACCTCGCGGGCGCGGTCGCCGCGCGAGAAGGCGAACGAGGCGGCGGTCGCGACCGCCAGCAAGGCGAGCGCCGCGGAGGCCGCCGCGATCGGCGCCGGGCGCCGCGTGCGGAGCCCGCGCTCGAGCAGCCGGATCAACGCATCGAGCCCGAGAGCCAGCGCGGCCGAGGCGACGCAGCCCACCATCACCGCGGTGTCGTTGCGCGTGGCGAGGCCGCTGAAGATGAAGTTCCCGAGGCTGGTCGCGCCGACCGGTGTCGAGAGCGTTGCGGTCCCGACGACCCACACCGCGGACGTGCGGACTCCCGCGACGATCACGGGCAGCGCGAGCGGCAGCTCGACCCGCAGCAGGCGCTGCCGCCGCGTCATGCCGACCGCGCGCGCCGCCTCGATCACGGCCGCGTCGACGCCGTGCAGACCTGCGACGGTGTTGCGGAGGATCGGCAGCACCGAGTAGAGCGAGAGCGCGAGCAGCGCGGGCAGGTAGCCGATCCCGCGCAGCGGAATGCCGACGTGCGCCAGCAGTGCGCCCGCCGCCGCGAGCAGCGGCACTGCGATCGCGAGCAGCGCGAGCGACGGGATCGTCTGGAGCGCCGACGCCACGCCGAGCGCGCCGGGCTCGAGACGCGGCCGCCGCGCCAGATAGATGCCGAGCGGAATCGAGACTCCGATCCCGATCGCGAGCGCGACGAGCGAGAGCTGGAGGTGCGCGACCGCGTAGCCCGGCAGCAGCGCGAGCTGTTCGCGCAGCGCGGTCAAGCGCCACCGGGCGCGAGCAGCGCGTCGACCACTGCGGCTTGACGCCGCGGTGTGTCGAAGAGCTCCGTCACCAGCGCCTCGGCGGGGCTCCGCATCAGCTCCGCTGGTGAGCCGACCTGAACCATGCGCCCGGCGTCGAGCACGGCGATCCGGTCCGCGAGCAGCAGCGCCTCGACCAGATCGTGCGTGACGAAGAGGACGGTGAGCCCGAGCTCGCGCCGGATGCGTGCGAAGGTCTGCTGGAGCCGGTCGCGCGTCGGCGGGTCGAGCGCGGCGAAGGGCTCGTCGAGCAGCAGCACCTCGGGCTCGGCCGCGAGCGCGCGCGCGAGCCCGACGCGCTGCGCCTGACCGCCGGAGAGCTCGTGCGGGCGGCGGTCGCGAAACAGGCCCGGCTCGAGCTCGAGCTGCTCGAGCAGCGCGTCGACGCGCGCGCGGATCCGCGCCGCGTCCCAGCCGAGGAGCTGCGGCGTGATCGCGATGTTCTCCGCGACGCTCATGTGCGGAAACAGCCCGACGTGCTGGAACGCGTAGCCGATCCGCCGTCGCAGGCTCGGCCCGTCGAGCTCGCGCGTGTCGCGACCGCGCAGCCGCACGCAGCCCTCGCTCGGCGGGATCAGGCGGTTCACCATCTTGAGCGTCGTCGTCTTGCCCGAGCCCGAGCCCCCGCAGAGGACGAGCAGCTCGCCGGCCTCGACGCGCAGGTCGAGCGGACCGACGGCGGCGCGCTCGCCATAGCGCTTGCAGAGCCCCTCGAGCTCGATCACTCGCGCGCCCGCGCGTAGAGCTTCGCGTACTTCAGCCACGCGTAGTGCGCGGCGAGACCCGCGAGCAGGAAGCCGCGCCAGCCGTCCAGGCAGCCCCGCCGCCACAGATAGAAGTCGAGGAAGCGGAGCGGCGGCCGCAGCAGCAGATCGTGCGCACGGGCACGGCGGCCGTCGGCGAAGAGCTGCTCGGCCATGATCGTGGTGTAGCGGTCGATCGTCGCGAGGTGCTCGGCGAAGCTCCGATAGGGCTCGTGCAGCAGCTCGCCAGCGAGGCGCCGGGTCGTCCCTTCCACCTCGACGCGGTCGTGCGGATCGCGTCCGCCCCAGCGCCCGCGCCGGCGGTCGAAGAGCCGGAGCTTCCAGTCCGGGTACCAGGTGCCGTGGCGGATCTCGCGCCCGAGATAGCGCGAGCGACGGGGAAAGGCGTAGCCCGCGCAGCCGTCGAAGCCGCCGTCGCGAAGTCGCGCAATCTCGCCCGCGAGCGCGGGCGATACGCGCTCGTCGGCGTCGAGGCACAGCACCCAGTCGTGTCGCGCCGTGCGGATCGCGAACTCCTTCTGCGCGACGTGGCCGGGCCAGTCGCGCTCGACCACGCGCGCGCCGCGCGCCGCGGCCAGCTCGCGCGTGCGGTCGCGCGAGTGCGAGTCCACCACGAGGATCTCGTCGCAGAAGGCGAGCGAGTCGAGGCAGGCCGGCAGCCGGTCCTCCTCGTCGCGCGCGACGATGCAGGCGCTGATCGCCGGCCGCGTCGCGGAGTCCACCGGCGCGCGCCGCCCGGCTACGACTTCGCCCCGAGCAGCGCGTCGAGCGTGGGCCAGTCGATCGAGTGCTGGGCGGCGAAGGCGCGCAGCAGGAAGTCGCGGTCGGGGTCGTCGTCCTTCGCGAGGAACTTCGCCACCGCGTCCTTCAGCTTCTTCTCGGCGGGCTCCGCGGGCGCGTCCTCCTCGAGCGAGCCCTCCTTGTGGGCGAGCCCGATGAGATCGAGCCACTCGATCAGCAGCTCCTTGCGGCACTCGAGGAAGTAGATCGCGAGCAGCTCGTCGGCCACGGGGTTCGCCGCCACCTTGGCGAAGGTCCGGCGCACGGCTTCGGCGCGCTTCTCGAAGGGCTGATTGCGCAGATACACGGGCCGCGCCTTCATCACGACCGCTGCGGCGTCGACCGCCTGGCGGAACATCGCCGGCGCCTGCTTCTTTAGGCCGCGCATCACGGCGACGGCGCGCTCCGGCGTCATGGCGGCGAACACCTGATACGAGCGCATGCGGGCCTCCGGAGCGCAGTAGTTTGGGGCGCGGCGGCGGCAGCCGCTAGGGGCTCGTGCCCGTGTCCGGCTGCGGCGCGGCGCCCGACGCGGTCTGCGTGCGCGGTCCGAGCAGGTGGCGCTCGAAGAAGGATGCGAGCTTCGTGTAGAAGTCGATCGCGTTGCGCTCGTCGATGAATCCGTGGACCTCGTCCGCGTAGAGGACGGACTCGACCTCGTGGCCGGACTTCTCGAGCGCGTCGATCATGCGGTTCGCCTGGTTCACGTGCACGATCGGATCCTGCGTGCCGTGGGCGATCAGGACCGGCGCGCGGATCCGGTCGGCGTGGCGCGCGGGCGAGACGGCCGCGAGCTGATCGCGGTCCTTCCAGCTGTCGCCCACTCTGGGTGTGTTGAAATCCGAGAACGCGTAGAAGTCGAGATTGTCGAGCAGCTCGATGATGTCGCTGACTCCCGCGAGGCTCGCTCCCGCCTGGAAGAGCTCCGGCGTCTTGACGAGCGCCATCAGCGCCGCGTAGCCCCCGTAGCTCGCGCCGTAGATCCCGAGTCGCTGCGGGTCCGCGATGCCCTGCGCGACCAGCCACTGCGCCGCGTCCGTGATGTCGTCCTGCATCGCGAGCCCCCACTGGCGGTAGCCGGCCGCGCGGTGATGCGCGCCGTAGCCGGTCGAGCCGCGGAAGTTGAGCTGGAGCACGGCGAAGCCGCGACTGGCGAGGAACTGCACCTCCGGGTCCCAGCCCCAGACGTCGCGCGTGGTCGGGCCACCGTGCGGGTGGATGATCGTCGGCAGCGGGCCGGGCGGCGCGTTCCGCGGGCGCGTCAGATAGCCGTGGATCTTGAGGCCGTCGCGCGCCTGGAACGAGATGGGCTGCATCGGCGACATCGCGTCCGCGTGCAGATCGGGGTAGGCGTCGAAGAGCGGGTGCAATGTGTGCTTCGCGCGCTCGAAGAAGAAATAACGAGGCGCCACGACGTCCGAGGACGCGACCACGAGAGCCACGTGCTCGTCGCGGTCCATCTCGACGATCTCGTTCCAGGTGCCGGGCAGCGCCGCGTCGATCGCGGCCTGCTCGCGCTCCATGGCCTGATCGAAGAAATGCCAGTGCGGGCGGTCTGTCGTGTAGTGGACCGCGATGAGATGGTCGTCGCGTTCCGAGGTCCAGATGCCATCGAGATCGGCCTCCGGGTGCGCGTACACGAGCGGGCCCACCGCATGCCGAACCAGGTCGTAGGTGTAGAGGCCCAGACGATCGCCGTCGCCGCTCGACCACACGTAGATGTGCTGCGGGTTCTCGCTGAAGGCCGCGAACTCGAAGCCCGGCTCGCGGTAGGAGTCGAAGCGGACGATCTCCTCGAAGCGATCGCTCGGGCTCACCCGCGCGACCGTGAAGAGCTGTGTGCCGGTGCGCGAGGCGCCGCTGCCGACCAGCACCTGCCCCAGATGGTTCGCGTGCCAGCGAATCATGCCGAGCTGCGCGTGTGCTTCCGTCTCCATGCTGCCGTTGTCGAGGTTCACGCGCCGCGCGCTGACGCCATTCTGGTCGGGCTGCCACCAGTCGAGCAGGATGTGGTCGGGATCGTCCGGCAGCCGCCACGCGATCACGTCGTCCTGGTATTGCGAGTACGCCTGGAACGGCCAGTTCTTGCCGAGGTAGTTCACGCGGCCGGACTGGAGATCGACCACCATGAGCCGCGTCTGCCGCGCCCTCACGCCGACCGCCATCAGCTGCGGGCTCTCGAGGCTCACGATGATGCGCTGGTCGCCGCCCCAGCCGAGCGCGCGGATCGACTTGCTGCCGCGGTACTCGGTTCGCTGGAGCTTGCCCACGGGCTTGATGTCGCGTCCCGCGACCGGCCGCACGAACACGAGCTCGGTGCCGCCGTGCTCGACGATGCCGGCGAGCGTCTTGCCGTCGGGCGAGAGCGCGGGATGGGAGACGAGCGGCGAACGGAAGAACGCGGCGGCCGTCGGCCGGTGCTGCTCGTCGAACGCAGCGGTGGAGACCTGCTGGCGCGCCGCTCGAACCTCCGTGCGGCAACCCGAGATCGCGCCGAGGCAGAGCGCCGCGAGCAGGAGCACGGCAAACCGCCGACCCACAGACGCCCGCATGGCGGGCGCAGTCTACAGCGGGATGCGTCGGAGACTCAAGCGGCGCGGCGATCGGCCCACGCCTGGCGCGTCGACCAGACGACGGTCAGCACGAGCAGCGCGGCGAGCGCCGAGTGGAGCGCGGTGATCTCGACGGGGATCCCGAGACGAACGTTCGCGACCCCGGCCGCGACCTGCGCGAGCGCGAGCGCCGCGGCCAGCCGCACGCTTCGCCCGACTCGCGGATCGCCGCGCAATCGCCACGCAGCCGCGCACAGCGAGAGGAGGAGCAGGTAGCCGTTGCTCCGGTGCATCAGATGGAGGCCGACCGGGCCGTGCCAGGACGGGAACCAGAGCCCGCCGTTGCAGGTCGGCCACTCGGGACAGGCCATGCCCGCGAAGCGAGACGACACGAGCCCGCCGAGCACGAGCTGGAAGAAGAGCAGCAGCGCGACGAACGGGAGCCAGCGGCGCGCAGCGTCCGACGCGCGCATGCGCGGCGCGCTCGCGCGCAGCGCGCCCGAGGTGAGGAGCAAGGTCGATGCGAACGCGTTGCCAGTCACGAGGTGTGCGGTCACCGTCCACGAGGCCAGCAGATGCCAGACGGTCAGCGCGCCGAGGAGGATCTGGAGCATCAGCACCGCGGCGCCGACCTCGATGCAGCGGCGCGCGGCGGGGCTCGCACCGCGTCGCCAGGCGACGACCGACAGAGCGACGAAGGCCAGCGAGACGCTCCCCGCCAGCACGCGATGCGAGTACTCGAAGGCGACGCGCAGATCCATCTCGGGAACGAGCTGCCCGAAGCAGAGCGGCCAGTCGGGGCACGCGAGCCCCGCCGAGTGCGCGCGCACCAGCGCGCCGAGCACGATCAGGCAGACGCTCACTCCGCAGAGCACGGCGAAGCCCTTGCCGAGCGCATGCGTGTCGGCTGAGTGCGTGGCGTCACGGAAGGTCGCGCTGGCGGCCGGCATCGGGCGCGCAGGCTAGCGGCCCCGCGCCGCAAGCGCCGAAGGCGCGCGCAGCGAGGCGCAGCCGAGCGGAGATCGGAGCGGGCTACAGCCCGAGGCAAAATCCGTCGATAGTGCATTCGTGGCCTCCCCGACCCAGAATCTCCCGACCATGGACGACCCGCGCCGCCTGCGCGAGATCCTCGATCGCGCGCTCGACCTCGCCGGTCGGCACTCGCTCACCTCGGTGCTCGTCGGGATCGCGGGTCGCGAGGGCGATCGGCTCTTCCCGGAGATCGTGGCCTACGTGGAGAGCGGGCTCCGCATGGACGACTCGGTCTTTCGCATGACGCGCGAGCGCGCCGTGCTGCTGCTGACCGACGTCGATGCCGAACAGGCCGAGCAGATCGTGCGCCGCCTGCTCGTGGAGTTCTGCAACCACTTCCCGGCCGCGCAAGAGCCCGAGGTTGCGGTCGCGAGCTTCGAGGTCGCGCCGAGCTCGATCGAGCTGACGCTCAAGCAGGTGCTGCCGCGCCTCTTCCCGGGTCCGGAAGGGATCGAGAGCTAGCTTCGCGTCCTCGCGCGCATGGCGGTGTACAGTGCCGCGAAACGAGGACCGGACGACGCATGCGGCACCCTCTGGCTCTGCTCTGCGCGCGAATTGCATTCCTCTTCCTCGCGATGGGTGCGACTGCCGGAGCCGTCCGGGCCGACGATCCGAAGCCGAGCCAGCCCACCGAATGGAACGCCCCGCAAGCCGAGAAGCTCGAGGCGCTCCGTCTCGAGGGGGACCCCCGGCGAGGTGAGCAGCTGTACCAGACCTGCGCGTCGTGTCACGGCGCCAACGGGGTGGGCCAGCGGGACGGCACCATGCCCGAGCTCGCAGGTCAGCACCCGACGGTCCTGATCAAGCAGCTGTCCGAGATCCGTTCCGGCCAGCGGGTGAATCCCGTCATGCTGCCGTTCGCGATGCAGCTCGACGGCCCACGGGACATCGCCGACGTGGTCGCGTACATCGCCCGACTCCCGCTCCCCGCCGACTCCGGTGCCACCGGCCCCGGCGTGGATCTCGAGCGCGGCAAGGCGCTCTTCCAGCAGGACTGTGCGCGCTGCCACGGAGAGCACGGCGAGGGGGTGGCCGCGAGCTTCTATCCGCGTATCGGCGGCCAGCACTATCGCTACGTCGTGCGGCAGCTGATCGACGTCGCCAGCGGGCGGCGAGGCAACGCGCATCCGGAGATGGCTCGGGTCATCGGGGCCTACACGGCTCGGGACGTTTCGCTCGTCGGGGACTACGTCTCGCGCCTCGGCGGAACGCGCTCGACGGTCGAGTCCTCCGCCGAGCGCACCGAGGATGGGCTCTACCGGATCCGGGCCGACAACGCCCGGCCGCAGTCGAATCACGTGGTCTATCTGAAGCCCGGTGCAGAGCTCCAGCGCTACACCGAGGTCATCATCGATCCATTCATGGTCTCGTATGCGGTCGCGTCCGGTGAGGCGAACAAGAGCGCAGCGCCGGTTCGCACGCTCGACCCCGCGGACGAAGCACGCTTCACGTCCCTGCTGCGCAGTGCCTTCGTCGACGCGATGGGAGAGAGCCGGTACTTCCGCGTCGTCGAGGAGCCGGGTCCGACGGCGCTGCGCGTACAGGGCTGGATCTACGAGCTCACGATCGAGGCGCCGTATCGCGATGACCCGCGCAACTTCCCTCTCTGCGCCGGCCAGATGAATCTGATCCTGAACGTTCGAGACTCGCGCACCGCGGAGCCGCTGGCTCGTGTCGACGATCGCCTCGCCATCTCGTGCAAGCTCGCGTCCAACAAGCTCTTCTACTACGCGAGCTGGCCCCACGTGAAGAGCGAGGTGCGTTCGACCTGGGGAAGCTTCCTGCGCGGCAGCCTCGACGAGCTCCACGAGCTTCCCGACCTGCCGACGACGTCCGCGCGATAGCGCGGACCCCCCGCGAACTCAGCGGCGCTCGATCTCCGCGGTCAGCGCGGCAGCGACTTCGGGGTACGCGAACGCATAGCCCTGCGCCTGCGCGGCGCGGGGCGCGACGCGGCGGCTGCCGAGCAGCTCGTTCGCGATGTCGCCGAGCGCGGCGCGAAGGACGAAGGCGGGCACTGGAAGCAGGGCGGGCCGGCGGACGGCGCGCGCGAGCGCCTGCGTGAACTCGGCGTTGCGCACGCACTCGGGCGCGACCGCATCGACCGCGCCGCGGTAGTCGTCGCCCGCGATCGCCGCGCGCGCGAGGCCGACCGCATCGTCGACGTGCACCCACGGAAACCACTGGCGTCCGCTGCCGACGCGCCCGCCGAGCCCGAGCCGGAAGACGCGCGAGAGCGGAGCGAGCGCGCCGCCCTCGCGCGCGAGCACGACCCCGAAGCGCAGGCTCACGCGCCGCACGCCCTGCGCTTCGACCTCCGCCGCGGCGGCTTCCCACTCGACGCAGAGATCGGCCAGGAAGCCTTCGCCCGGCGGCGACGACTCGTCGAGCCGCTCCTCGCCGCGGTCGCCGTAGTAGCCGACGGCCGACGCGCACACGAGGGCGCGCGGCCGATCGCCCTCGGCGAGCGCGCCGATTGCGCGCGCGATCGCGCGGGTCGAGTCGACGCGGCTCTCCCACATGCGTTGCCTGCGCGCTGCGGTCGGTAGCCCCCCGAAGATCGGCTCGCCGGCCAGGTGCACGACCGCGTCGACGCCGCGCAACGCGCCCGGCTCGACATGGCGTCCGTCCCAGCGCGTGTAGCTGACACCGGGCTGCGGCGCCTGGCGCTGCGGCGAGCGCGTCGGCGCGGTGACGCTGGCGCCGTCGCGGACGAGCTCGCCGACGAGTCGCCGGCCGACGAGGCCGGTGGCCCCGGTGACGAGCACCCGTCGCGGCGCCGACACCGGTCGGCTACTGCGGCGCCATGCGCAGCGCGCCGTCCAGCCGGATCACCTCGCCGTTCAGCATCGGGTTCTCGAGGATGTGGCAGGCCAGCGCAGCGTACTCCGACGGCTCTCCCAGCCGCGGCGGGAACGGGATGCTCTTGCCGAGCGCCTCGAGCGCCGGCTCCGGCAGCCCCATCAGCAGCGGCGTCTTGAACAGGCCCGGCGCGATGGTGCAGACGCGGATCCCGTGGCGCGCGAGGTCGCGCGCGACGGGCAAGGTGAGCCCGACGACGCCGCCCTTCGACGCCGAGTAGGCGGCCTGCCCGATCTGGCCGTCGAACGCGGCGATCGACGCCGTGTTGACGATCGCGCCGCGCTCGCCGCCTGCGTCGGGCTCGTTTCGCACCATGCGCGCCGCCGCGAGGCGGATCGCGTTGAAGGTGCCGATCAGGTTGATCTGGATCGTGCGCGTGAAGGCGTCGAGCGGGAAGGGCGCGCCGTCCTTGCCGACGGTGCGCGTCGCGCTGCCGACGCCCGCGCAGTTCACCAGCGCGCGCAGCGGCCCGAAGGCGTCGATGGCCCGGTCGAGCGCCGACGCGAGCGCCGTCTCGTCGGTGACGTCGCCCGGCAGGAAGCGCGCTGCGCCACGGAGCTCCTTCTCGAGCTCGGCGCCCTTCGAGCGCGGCAGGTCGTAGATCGCGACACGCGCGCCGCGCTCGGCCAGCAGCCGCGCGGTGGCGGCGCCGAGGCCCGAGGCGCCGCCGGTGACGAACGCCGCAATTCCCTGGATCTGCATCCCATCTCTCTCCTGCAAAGAAGGGCCAGCGTAGCCCGGGCGCTCAATCGCGGGCGAGCGCGTCCGTGAGCCGCGCGGCCCACGGATGGGACGGCTCGCCGACGGGCGCGCCGTCGAGCCGCACGATCGGGCGCGCGCCGCGCACCGAGTTGACCGCGAAGAGAGCGCGCGCCTTTCGCAGCGTGGGCAGGCGTGCGTCGCGGAAATGGATCGGCACGCGCTCGCGCACCACCTCGAGCGCGACGCCCGCGACCGCGCCGCGCGCGAGCGGCGGCGAGAGCAGGCGGTCGTCCTCGTCGACCCACAGCACGTTGCTGCGCGACGCTTCGACGAGTCGCCCCTCGCCGTCGAAGAGGAGGGCCTCGTCGGCGCCTGCCGCGCGCGCGGACTCGGCTGCGAGCGCGAGCACGAGGCGGCTCGTCAGCTTGTGGCCGCCCGGCACGGGCGGCGGCGCGTGGCGCTGCGGCGCCGTGATGGCGCTCCAGCGCGGAGGGTTCTCGCCGAGGCCGCGGGCGACGCCGACGAGCCGCAGCCCGCGGCCGTCTCGCGAGAGCTGGAGCCGCACCGCGCCTTCGCCTCCCGGGAGCGCCGCCGCGGGAAGCTCGCGCAGCGCGCGCCGCGCGCACTCGGGATCGAAGCGGCCGAGCGAGAGCGCGGCGGCGCCACGCGCCAGGCGGCGCAGGTGCCGCGCCTCGAAGCGCGGACGCCCCTTCTCGATCCGCACGCTGGTGTAGCAGCCGCGGCCCTCGGCGAACGCGCTGTCGTCGCCCGCGATCGGCGCCGCGTCGCGCTCGACGAGGCGATCACCCAGCCAGAACAGGCCTGCGCTCACCCCTTGCGCTGGTCGAGCGGCACGTAGGACCGGATCGTCGCACCCGTGTAGACCTGGCGCGGGCGTCCGATCTTGAAGTCCTTGTCCTGGTGCATCTCCATCCAGTTCGCGATCCAGCCGGGCAGGCGGCCCAATGCGAAGAGCGCCGTGAACATGTTGGGCGGCGTGCCGATCGCGCTGTAGATGACGCCCGAGTAGAAGTCGACGTTCGGGTAGAGCTTGCGCTCGACGAAGTAATCGTCCTTCAGCGCGATCTCTTCGAGCTCGACGGCGATCTCGAGCAGCTTCGTGCGCACGCCGAGCTTCTGGAGCACGTCGAAGCACGCCTTCTTGATGATCTTCATGCGCGGGTCGAAGTTCTTGTAGACGCGGTGTCCGAAGCCCATGAGGCGCGTGCTGTCGGCGCCGTGCTTCTTGGCGCGCTCGACGAACTCGCGTGCGGTGATGCCCTCGTCGCGGATCGCGGTCAGCATCTCGATCACCTGCTGGTTCGCGCCGCCGTGGGAGGGACCCCAGAGCGCCTTGATGCCGGCGGAGATCGAGGAGAAGAGGTTGACGAGCGAGGAGCCGACGAGCCGCACCGTCGAGGTGGAGCAGTTCTGCTCGTGGTCGGCGTGCAGGATGAACAGCAGGTCGACCGCCTTGTCGATCACCGGGTCGATGCGGTAGGGCTCGCACGGCGTCGCGAACATCATGTGCAGGAAGTTCGCGACGTAGGGCAGCTCGTTGCGCGGGTACAGGAAGGGCTGACCGATCGAGTGCTTGTAGGCGTAGGCCGCCATCGTCGGCATCTTCGCGAGCAGCCGGTGCACCGAGATCTCGACGTGGCGCGGATTGCGCGGGTCGAGCGAGTCCGGGTAGAAGGCCGAGAGCGCGCCGACGGCCGCCGCGCAGGCCGCCATCGGGTGCGTGTCCTTCGGCAAGAAGCCGAAGAAGCGCCGGAAGTCCTCGTGCAGCATCGTGTGGATGCGGATCGAGCCGACGAAGTCGGTGATCTCGTCGCGCGTCGGCAGGTTCCCGTAGATCAGGAGATACGCGACCTCGAGGAAGTTGCTGTTCTCGGCCAGCTCCTCGATCGGGTAGCCGCGGTAGCGCAGGATTCCCTTCTCGCCGTCGATGAAGGTGATGGCGGAGCGGCAGGAGCCGGTGTTGGCATAGCCCGGGTCGAGCGTGATGAGACCGGTCTCGTCGCGCAGCTTGCGGATATCGATGGCGCGTTCGCCCTCGCTGCCCTCGATGATGGGCAGCTTGACGATCCGATCGCCGACGCGCAGCTCTGCGAATTCGGCCATGGCTCTCACTCCAATTGGCGCGACGCGACGCGGGGTTCGGACGGACGCCGCAGTCTAGCGGACGACTCCGGAGGTCGATACCCGACGGAGGCGAAGCCAGCGAAGCGAGCGGAGACCCCGACCTTGGGAGTACCCTCGGGGCCAACCCGCTGAGAGACACCATGACGATGTCGAGCCCTGGCGACGAGCTCCTCGGCAGACTGAGCGACGCTGCCATCGACCGCGACGCGATCGCTTCCTTCCTCGACTCGCTCTCGCACGCGCAGCGCGTCGAGGCGACGCGCGCGCTCGGCCGCCGCGAGCAGCGGCGCCTCTACGACGCCGTGGACGGCTTCCTGCCCGTCGAGCTCGTCGAGCTCGTGCCGGCCTCCATCGCCGATCTCGCGCAGGTCCGCCACTTCGGCCGCAACACGCTGCCGGCCTTCACGCTCTTCGAGAAGCGCTTCTGCCGGCCCAAGGGGGCGGACCCGCGCAAGCCCGACGCGCTCTACGGCTACAACTTCCAGTCGCTCTCGCCGCTGACCGGACCTGGCTACTTCGTCGCGCGGCCCGTGCCGGGGCGACCGGAGGTCGACATCGACTACCGCGAGCTGCCCTCGGAGCGGCCGCCCGCGTGGCCCGCGATCCGGAGCAACGAGCGCGGACTCGGCCGATTCGTCTACGGCTTCATGGTCGACACGCTGCGCCGCGTGTCGCAGCACGTGACGATCGGGTCGGCGGCGCGCGACGGGAAGGCGATCGGCTCCTGGTTCGTGCTGGTGCGCGAGGACCCGGTCGGCGCGTGAGACCACCATGCTGCGAGCCCTCGACGTCGCGACCTCCATCGGTGTCACGCTCGCGCGCCTCGGGCTCGGAGGACGCGTCGGCCCGCTCGGTCCGCGCCCGGAGAAGACGCTCGAGCTCTACGAGTTCGAGGCATGTCCCTTCTGTCGCAAGGTGCGCGAGGCGCTCTCGATCCTCGATCTCGACGCCCTCGTCTTCCCGTGTCCGCGCGGCGGGCCGCGCTACCGCGAGGCGGTGAAGACGCGCGGCGGCAAATACCAGTTTCCCTATCTCGTCGATCCGAACACGGGCGAGGCGATGTACGAGTCCGACGCGATCGTCGCCCATCTCTTCCGCCGCTACGGAGCGGGCGAGCCGCCGGCGTTGCTGCGCGCGCCGGTGCTCACCGACCTCTCCAGCGCGCTCGCGTCGGCCGCGCGGCCGGGTTCCGGCCGGCGCTACCGGAAGGCGCGCGCGCCCGCCGAGGCGCTGGAGCTCTACAGCTACGAGGCCTCGCCGTTCTCGCGCCTCGCCCGCGAGGTGCTGTGCGAGCTCGAGCTGCCGTACCGGCTGCACAACGTCGCGCACGGCAGCCCGAAGCGAGACGCGTTCGTCGCGCGCTCGGGCAAGATGCAGGTGCCCTATCTCGTCGACCCGAACACCGGCGCAGCGATGTTCGAGTCGGCGGACATCGTGCGGTACCTGAACGGCACGTACGAGATCGGCGGACGGTGAAGCTCTTCGGGGGAGTCGCGCCGGTCACGCGAGCCGGCGCTCGGCGCGATCTCGTCGCCGCGCTCTCGCTGGCGTCGATGAACGTCCCGCAGCTACTCGGCTACACGCGCATCGCCGGCACCCCGCTCGTGACCGGGCTCTACACCGCGGTGTTCCCGGTGCTCGCGTTCGCGATCTTCGGGTCTTCGCGGCATCTGGTCGTCGCGGCCGACTCGGCCACGGCCGCCATTCTCGCCGGCTCGCTCTCGCACATGGCGGAGCCGGAGAGCGCGAAGTACATGGTGCTCGTCGGCGTGGTGGCGCTGTGGACGGGCGCCCTGCTGATCGTGGCGCGGCTCTTCCGGCTCGGCTTCCTGGCGGACTTCCTCTCGCGCACGGTGCTGATCGGTTTTCTCACCGGCGTTGGCGCTCAGGTGGCGATCGCGATGCTCGGCGGCATGACCGGCGTGTCGGTCCGATCGACTCGCACGCTCGGGCAGCTCTGGGAGATGCTTCGCAGCCCGCCGCTCGTGGACGTCCGGAGCCTGCTGATCTCCGCCTTCGTGACGGGGAGCATCCTGCTCGGCCGCCTCCGGCCGCGCCTGCCGGTCGCGCTGCTGGTCGTGACCGGCATGATCGCGGCGAGCGCGGCCTTCGGGTTCGCGGCCCACGGCATCCCGGTCATCGGGGCGGTGCCGGGCGGGCTGCCCGCGCTCACGCTTCCGCGCGTGAGCTGGCGCGAAGCGCTGGCGGTCCTGCCAGTGGCGGGGTCCTGCTTCGCGATCATCATCTCCCAGAGCGCCGCGACCTCGCGCGCGTTCGCGGCGCGCGCACGCGAACGCGTCGACGAAGATGCCGACATCCTCGGACTCGCGGCGGCGAATGCGGCCGCAGCCTTGAGCGGGACCTTCGTGGTCAACGGCAGCCCGACGCAGACGGCGATGGCCTCCAAGGCGGGTGCGAGCAGCCAGCTCGCCCAGATCGCATTCGCGGGCATCGTGGTCGCGGTGCTGCTCACGCTGACGGGCGCGCTGCAGTACCTGCCGCATAGCGTGCTGTCGAGCGTGGTCTTCACGATCGCGGTCGGCATGATCGACGTGAAGGCGTTGCGAAGCATCCGCCGCGAGAGCCCGGGCGAGTTCCGCCTGGCGCTCTTCACGGCGGCTGCGGTGATCGGCATCGGCGTCGAGCAGGGCATCCTGCTGGCGATCGGGCTGTCGCTGCTGCGGCACGTGCGCCACAGCTATCGCCCGCACTCGGCGATCGTCGTCTGGGACGAGCAGGGCCGCGCGAATCCGATGCCGGCCATGCCGGGGAGCGAATCCGAGCCCGGCCTGATCGTCTACCGCTTCGGCGCCGATCTCTTCTACGCGAACGAAGGTCGCTTCGCGGACGAGGTGCGTGCCCTCGTGGAGCACGCTCCCGAGCCCGTGCGCCAGGTCGTAGTCGACGCGAGCGCGATCACGAACATCGACTACTCGGCCGCCGGTGCGGTCCGCGATCTGATCGCCGACCTCGAGAAGCGAGGCGTCGGCCTCGTCTTCGGGCGCGTCGCGCCGGCCCTCCGCTCGGACCTCACGCGCCACCGGGTGATCGACGCGCTCGGCGAGGGACGCGTCTTCGGCACGCTCCACGAGGCGGTGAGCCGCGCGCGCGGCGAGGCGCCGTCTCAGCCCCCGGCTCGCTTGACGGTGTAGCCGCGCGCCTCGAGCTCCGCGACGAGCAGGTCGCGGTGGTCGCCCTGGATCTCGATCACGCCGTCCTTGACCGAGCCGCCGCTGCCGCAGCGGCGCTTGAGCTCGCTGCCGAGCTCGCGCAGCGCGTCGTCGGAGAGACCGACGCCCGAAACCGTCGTGACCGTCTTGCCATTTCGGCCCTTCACCTCGCGCCGCACGCGCACGACGCCGTCGCCGCGCGCCGCGCGCGGATTCGCGGTGCAGCGGCACTGCGCGACGGGCTTCGCGCAGCGCGGGCACATGCGGCCGTGCGAGCTCGAGTACACGATGCGGTCGCGCCCGCTCACGCCGATCCTCGCGGCGCTCCGCCGATCAGGCGGCGATGCTCGACCATGATGCAGCGATCCTGCACCACCGCGATGCCGGCCGCCCCGAGCCGCGCGGCGGAGAGGTCGTCGCGGATGCCCTGCTGGAACCAGACTCCGCGCGGCTTCCAGCCGAGCGCCAGGATCTCCTCGGTGTGCGCCGGCAGGTGCACCGACGCGCGGAACACGTCGATCAGATCCGCCGGCGTGTCGAGGTCCGCGAGTCGCGCCACACAGCGCTCGCCGAGCACCGATTCGAGCTTCGGGCTGACGGGCAGGACGCGATAGCCGTTCCGCGTCAGGTAGAGCGGCACGCGGTAGGCGTCGTCCTCCTCGCCCGCCTTGATGCCGAGCACCGCGATCGTGCGCGCAGATCCGAGCAGGCGGCGGAGC
>Ga0335084_10002383_pt1 | contig 18103 bp, 15 predicted proteins | sample Lox_Sample_44_FD_206721 | JGI IMG/M metagenome (GOLD analysis project Ga0335084, IMG submission 206721) | Soil microbial communities from Loxahatchee National Wildlife Refuge, Florida, United States - Lox_Sample_4.4 | ecosystem: Environmental > Terrestrial > Soil > Wetlands | place: USA...
CGGCCAGCCGGTCGGTGCCGAGCTCGAGGCGGGCCAGCATCTCGCGCTGACTCTCCCCCGCCCCAGTGGTCTCGACCTGGTAGCCCGCTTTGGGCGCCTCACGTGTGAGAAGCGCGTCCACGGTAAAAGTCTGAAACTTGACGGCGTCCGCGCCGCACTCAGCCGCCGCATCCACCAGCCGGCCCGCGAGATCGGGATCGCCGTTGTGGTTCACTCCCGCCTCGGCCACGATGAACACGGGCGCGCCGGCGGCTATCGCCCGGCCCGCCACCGTGAACGCGCGCGGACTCACGGCTTCCTCCTGTCCGCAAGCTCACTCCGAACCTCTTCGATGACGGAGAGGAGCCGATCGGCGAGGCCGCCGTCCACCGGGTGGATATAGCGCGCGGCGAACTTGCAACCGCGCTTGACCACGTCCTGGCGGTGGTCGGAATCGTCGAGGAGCCGGCTCAGCGCGGCCGCCAGAGCCTCCGAGTCCCCCATGTCCACACGCTCGACCACACCTTCACTCACGTAGGGCGGGAAGGCGTCGCCCTCATAGTCCTTCCCCGCCACCTGCACCGCCACCACGGGACAGCCCAGGGCCATCGCCTCGATGCCCGCCATGGAGGTGACCATGACGGCCGCGTCGGCGGTCCCGAAGAGCCGGTGGATATCGTAGTCCTTGGTGAGAACAGCCTCGGGCCAGCCCCACGTGTTCACCTGCCGCTGGAGCACGGACAGCTCTTCGTTCGGATGAACCTTGACGATCACCTGCACGTCGCCCCGCGTGCGGGCGGCGGCGATGAAGGTCCGGTAAAAGGATTCCTTTTCGCGGTCCGAGAAGAAGCGCGAGACGTACTTGGAGATGAACACGATGATCGGCCGCGCGGCGCTGAAGTCGAAGTGTCGCGCGACCTCCCCGCGTAGCTCGCCTGGCAGAACCAGTCGTGCCGCGTTGGAGCGCGGGTCCCCGACCACGGAGATCCGGTCAGGCTTCACGCTCTGCTCATCAAGGATGCGATCCCGAAGGTAGTCACCGATGACCAGCAGTCGGTCCGCGACATCCAGGAACTCGTAGCCGTCCTTTCCCATCAAGAGCGTCCCCGGAAACATCAACGAGGGGATCGCCCGTTCCCGCGCCGCCAAGGCCAAGGCTCGCTCGGCGTAACGCCGGTTGCTCGTGACGACCACCGCCGACGGCCGCAGCCACTCGAGGGCGCACGAGGCGGCCTCCTGGAACAGGACCGGCAGCAGGAGACTCCGTTCGACGGTATCGCGGAACAGAGGCTCGGCCAGCGTGTGGCACACGGGGTCCGCGGCTCGGGAGCGCGCAAACTCGGGGCTCGCGGCAATACGCCGCCACAGGCGACGAAAGACGGGGCGGTATTGGCGCACGAGAGCCCGCGCATCCGCCCGCGGCAGATAGCTCGACAGGAATTCGGCCGCGATACCGGCACGACTCAAGCCGTCAATCTTGGCCGTGAGCTCGCGGTCGGTCACGGGCGTGGCCAGGACGTGAGGCTCGGCTCCGGCCGCTCTGACAGCCTCGGCCAGCGGGTCCACGACAAAGTGATGCCTCGGGCGACACGTGACGAAGACAATACGGTGAGCGGCGGAGTCCGCCGCCTTGGGCTGGGCGCGTGGGAAATCCAGGAAGTCTCGGATCCGGAGCTTGTCGTCTCGAATCTGGAGCATGCGCCAAAAGCGCGCGTAGGCACGCGCCCAGAGAAACCACGGCGCGGCAACGGCAACCGGCAGGCCTTTTCGCTCGGCGAGGAGTCGCATCGCGCGCTCGAGGACGGACGCCCCGGATAGGAGGACCACGCGCTCGGGTCCGATCTCTTCGAGCAGCCGCTCCGCGATGGAAACGGGCTCCGTGACTTCGAGCTGTATCACGATGCCGCGCACCAGAGTGAGGAGCTGAGGCAGCCACACGCCCCGATGCCGCAGCTCCGGAGCCGACTCAGAACTGGGCCAGAGCCCGTTCAAAAGCCTATCGTTGCGGAGCCCGACCCCTTTCGAGTCGGCCCGAAGAGACTCCTGGTCGTAGTAGTGGATGCGGGCTCCTGTCGGGAGCGTGGTCTCCTCCACGAGATCACGCGCCGCGAGCAGGTGCAGTTCACTACCTCGGGCGAGCCGCGGGGCGATACGCGCCACCTGCCGACGATAGCGCTCGACGTAGCGCCGGTAGAGGGCGCGCACCCAGGGCTTCCGGAATTCGCTGTAGCTGCGCGGCGGCTGGGTGACTAGGAGGATCCGGCTCACCGGTCACCCCTCGGCCGCGCTGGCAACCCGACCACCGTGATGCCCGCCGGCACGTCGTCGATAACGACGGCGCCCGCTCCCACCACCGCGTCCTTGCCCACCGTGATGCCGGGAAGCAGGACGGCGCCGGCGCCGACGAAGGCGCCCGTCTCGATGGTGACGGCGCCCGAGAGGATGACGCCCGGCGAGAGATAGGCGTGGCTCGCGATGCGGCAGTCGTGCTCGGCGATCACGCCGCTATAGAGAACGGAGTTCTCGCCGATCCTGGCGTGGGCGCCGATGGACCCGCCCGGAAAGACCACGGCGCCTTCTCCGATTGCGCTCGAGCGCGAGACGACGGCGCGGGGATGCACGAGGGCGGGAGCCGCCATGCCGGTCGCGCGTATCAGGGCAAAGAGCTCGGCCCGGCGCGCCAGCGCGGTATTGCCCACTCCTACGATGGCGCCGTCGATCTTCTCACCGCGGGTGAGCTCCGCCATCTCTTCGTCGCAACCCAGGATGCCGGGGCCCGGCCGGTGGTCGGTGAACCCGGCCACCGTCCAGCCGCACTCGGCGGCGAGATCGGCCACGGCTCGCCCGTGCGCGCCGGCGCCTAGGATCAGCAGTCGACCCGCCATGCGATCCTCACCTGCGCCCGGGCGGGAGCGGCGCGCGGCCTTCCCGCAGGAGCAGCTCGGCCAGGAGGAAATCCCACTCGGTGTCGATATTGACCGAGGCCTCGAAGTCCATGACCACTCCGCGATTGTCCTCGCCGAGGATATGCCCCAGGGCCATGAGGGTCGGATAGCGCGTGACATAGACGGCACCCGAAGGCTGGTACACGGGCGGCGCATCCTGCCGCCTCACGTACTTGTGCCCCTCGGGAAAGAGGGCGATGGTCCGATCGCCGTCGAGCGTCTTCATGAAGTACGGATGATAGGAGGCTTCAACGAGCGTCTGGGCCGAGTCCGACCCGGTCTCCACCACCTTCCGGATGGTCGCGTCGATCTCCCGGCCCGTGCGGAACGGCGAGGTGGGCTGGAGCGTCACGATGAGATCCGGCCTCACACCGGCGGACGACTCGAGCCAGCGCACCGCGTGCTGCAGCACGCCCAGCATGCCGGCCTGGTCCGTCGCGAACTCGGGCGGGCGCAGAAACGGCGCCTCCGCCCCGTGACGCCGCGCCTCCTCTGCAATCTCCGCGCTGTCCGTCGAGACGATGAACCGCGTGAGCAGGGACGCTTCCCGCGCCGAGGCAACGGCGTGTCCGATCAGCGAGAGCGACCCGAGGGTGCGCAGGTTCTTGCCCGGCAGGCCCTTGGAGCCGCCGCGCGCGGGAATGACGCCGAAGGCGTACGGCGTCGCGGCCATGCCGGCTAGACCTGTACCCACCGCCGCTCGGCGGACGCCTTGATCGCGGCATCGATCACACGCATGGTCTTGAGCCCGTCCCAGCCGTCGCAGGCGGGCGTGACCTCCCCGCGGATGCAGGCGAGGAAGTGCTTCGCTTCGTCTATGTACATGTCATTGAGCTGGCAGGAGAAGGGATAGATCTCCCAGCGATTGGCCTTGGGATCGAAGAGCCGGATTTCGTTCTCGAAGCGCCGCCACTGGATGACGCCCGCTTCGCCCATGAGCTCGAAGTGACTGTGCACGTTCCAGGCGAAGAGGTTCATGTGGATATTGCCCACGGTGCCCGAGGCGAAGCGCACGGTCAGGTCGGCGACGTCGTCGGTGGTGATCTCGAGGCTCGACACATGGTCCACCACCGCGCTCACCTCGGTGATCTCGCCGCAGAGCCAGCGCATGTAGTCGATGGCGTGGCTCTCGTCGAGGACACAGCCGCCTCCCTGCTTGGCGTCGGCCATGTAGAAGTTGCGGTAGTCCTTGCCCGGGTAGCGGGTGGTCAGGTGATAGGCGTACTCGGTGCGCGCCGCGCGGAGCACGCCGATGCGCCCTTCCTTGAGAAGCTTCTCCACCAGCAGCATGGGGGGCCAGTAGCGCCAGTTGTAGGCGGTGAGGACCTTGAGCCGCTTGGCGTCGCACAGCTTGAGCAGCTCCTCGACGCCATGCACCGACTGGGCAAAGGGCTTCTCCACCATGAGATGCGCGCCGCGCTCGGCGGCCATGCGGCCCAGCGCGATATGGGACTCGGGCGGCGTGCAGATCACCGCGCCATCCACGCCATCGAGAGCAGCCTCGGCCGTGGTCGTTATCGTCGCGAAGGGGAAGTCCTTGGCCGCCGCTTCACGCTGGGCGGGAGCCGCATCGTACGCGGTGAGAGTCTCGACACCGGCGATGCGGAAATTGCCGAGGTGGCGGCGGCCGATGGAGCCGAGGCCCAGAATGGCGATCTTCATGTGGTGACCTCTAGAGTGAGGCGCGGGGCCGGCTTGGGCGGCGGGTCCGCGGCGTGCAGGCGATTCCATTCCTTCTCGTACCGCTCGATGCGTCCGATGTCGCGCAGGACCATCAGCTCGCGCAACCCGTACAGCTCGACCGCGTTGAACTTCTTCGAGATGACGGCGGTAACCCGCGTCGCGTCACCGAGATCGAGGAGGAAGGCCTCGAGGTCTCCGTCGTACTGCTCGAGGATGCGCTGCTTGTTGGTGTAGTACCACTCGGTGCCGGGATACGGCGTGGCGAAGAAGGGCTTGACGTTGAGGCCCAAGCGGTTCCAGGCGCGGATGTTGTCCTTGAGGCTGTCGAAGTCCTCGTCGGGGAAGCCCATCATCTGATTGGGAATGGGCCGGATGCCCGCCTCGAGCGTCCACTTGAGCGAGCGCTCGTTCGTCTCGGGCGTGGCGCCCTTGCCGATGGTCTTCATCACCCGCGCGGAGAAGCTCTCGTAGCCGTAGACCAGATGCGAGCAGCCCGCCTGCTTGATGGCCCGCAACACCTCGGGCGAGCAGAGCGTGGCATGGCTGGTGCCGCCCCAGTGCACGCCGGAGCATTTCTCCGGCTCGTGAGGGACGCCGTCGCGGACGCACTGCGGCTGGAGCCCCTCTTCGATCCAGAGCCGGGCGATGTCGGTCAGCCACTTCTTGCCCGAGAACTGGTGCATGGTCATCAGGTTCTCGTCGAGGAAGCCGATGAAGTCCACCCCGAAGCGCTCGCGCGCGTACTTCACCAGGTTGATGATGTAGCGGGGGCTGTGGTAGCGGATCTTCCGGTCGTAGGTAAAGGCAACGTCGTTCTCGCCCTCGGCGTTCTCCTTGTGCTGCATGTCGCCGGCGATGCCCAGGTGGAAGCAGAAGCGGCAGATGAGCGAGCAGCCGTAGCTGGCATTGATGTCGAGGCGCCGGCGCGCCAGCATGCCCTCCTCGGAGAAGAGCGCCATGCTGTTCTTGAAATAGACCTCGAGGGGGAAGAGCTCCCACGCCGGATACGGCAGGCTGTCGAGATCCATGAGCAGCGGCTGCTCGGGATTGAGATGGGTCTTGCCGGACGGGTCTCGCCAGATCAGCCCTGGAACAGCGCCCCAGTCCCGATTGCCCGCGTCCACGCGCCGCAGGAGCTCCGGGAAGGAGATGAAGGCCTCGCCGACCACGCCCACGTCGACCTGGGGCAGGAAGCGCATGATGTCGTGCGGCATGCTGGTGAGAAAGCCGCCCCCCGCCACCACGAGCGCGCGCGGCGCCAGCTCCTTGGCCATGGCCACGATGTGCTTGATCGAGCGGTAGGCGGTGGTGATGCCGCCCAGCGCCACCACGTCCCAGCTATCCGCCTCGAGCACCTGCGCGATGACGGAGTCCGAGGCGCGCCACGCATTGTGGTCGTAGACCTGGACCTGGTGGCCGTCGCGCACCGCGATGGCGGAGAGCAGCGCCATGCCGTAGGGCACGTGGCGCGGGTCGTCTTCCTCGCGCATCAGCGGATTGATGAAGAGCAGCTTAGCCATGGTGATTCGTGCCTCCGGCCGCAGTGGCGAGAAACGTGTCGAGAGAGGCGGTGGTGATGCCGGGGCCGAAGAGGAGCCCACCCTCGGTGCAGTTGATGGTCTGGCAGTCGGCGTCGCGGGCCATCTCGAGGAAGACGTCGCGGAACCAGTGATAGGCGGGGTCGCTGAACCAGCTCTCACCGGTGACCGGATTCTCGGTATGGATGAAGGCCTCGCGGTACCGATCGCCCAGCAGCTCGCGCAGCTCAGGGTAGTACTGGGTCTTCTCGTATTCCGTCCCGGGCGCATAACCCAAATCGATGCCGATGAGCCCGATGCGCGGCCGGCCGAGGACCGCGTGCGTCAGCACCCACGCCGCGGTGCCGACATTGCCGCCGCCGTTGAGACACGGCAGGCCGTTCATCTCCCAGAGACGGCGCGAGAGGCTGCCGGGCTTGTCGTAGTCGTCGTACATGGGATTCCACCAGTAGAGATCCATGCCCGCCTGCTCGCAGCGCTCGACCACCGCCGGAGCCGCCGAGGTCGCCGCGGCGACCTTGATCTTGGGCCCATAGGCGTTCACGAGATCAACGAGGGCGCGGTTGGCACCGAGCTCGTCGATCCGGTGCGCGGGATCCATCTCCTGGCGGCGAAAGTAGTCGTCGTCGCGGGGCGCCGTCAGCGTCGGATCGCCGAACCAGCGGACGATGCGCTCCGGATGGGGATCCACGCTTACGACCACGTGGGGCACCACGCCGGCCCGAAGGCAGGCGCCGAGGGCGCCGTCAGCGGCCACGATGGTGCCGGCAAAGCCCGAGGCGTGCAGGCGCTCGAGGCTCCGCCTCCGGTAGAGGCTCGGCCCGGCCCCGACCACGATGGCGGCTTCGCCCGTGCCGAGCGGCGTGTCGGCCAGCTCGAGCACCGAGCGCGCGATTCGGGGGCGATTCTCCTCGGCATTGGCGAGGCCGACGCCCGCCACGCGCTCGAAAGTGGCCGCCTCAAGCGACTGAGCGATTTTTCGTCCCAGCTCCACCGACCGTGTCCTTGTCTCCGCTTCCAGCCGGCGCGCTGCCCTCGTCTTCGGGAGTTGCTCGGCTCGCTGTCCTCATGGTCGCCTCGCCCTGCCACATCAGGCCCTTCTTGCTCACGAAGCAGATGCTGCCGCCCAGACGGGAGAGCGCCTTCTTCTCGAACGCGTCGGTCGAGTCGGCGGCGTCGGCCTTGTCTTCGATGGCGACGTCGATCTTGTAGTTGCCCTTGAGGAAGTCCGGCATCCTCAGCTCCTTTTGGTGGAGCGTCCGCCGTCACCAGGCGAGGCGCTATGTCCGTTTCCGCTCGATGGAGGAGCGGCGGGGCGACGCAGGGTGAGGAACTTCTGGGGTGGAATCCCCATCCTCCCGAGCTGGGCCAGCTGCGCATCCGGCTTGTCGAAGGTCGCGATGACGATCCCGTCCACGGCGGCGCTGGGCAATTCGCAGACCGGCTGCACCGGCAGGCCGAGGAACTGGCCCCCGCCGTCTCCCGCGAAGATTCCCACCGGCTCGAGTCCGAATTCCTTGAGGGTGAGGTAGGCGAGCTCGGCCGCCTCGCCTGCTCCGCAGAGCGCGATGCGCTTCATCCCGTTCTGGTTCAGGTGGCCCATGGCTTCTCGCAGGTTGTCGCGCGTGCGCCGGAACAGGTTCAGCGAATGGCCCATGTACTCGTAGGTCAGGCGGGCCTTTTCACCCACCCCCTTGGGCGTGAGCACGTAGCGCAGCCGCTTGCGCGCATAGGGCTTGGTGGGGAATTCCCGGATCTTGATGAAGCCCTTGCCGGCCAGACGCTTGAGATAGAGATTGGTGAGCCCCAGAGCCACGCCCAGGCGCTGGGCGAGGGCGCGCTGGGTCAGCGGCACCCCTTCCTCGATGGCCGTGAGGATCTCCAGCTCCCGCTCGACGTGCCGCTCCTCCATGGCCATGGCGTTCAATATATGAACACACGGGGAGCACGTCAAGCAAGTTCCTAGGAGCTTCCTCTAATGAAGGTGACGAAGCGGCGAGGGTCCGCCAGCTCGCGGGCGTACCGGAGATTGGCTCGGGTTCCGGTATGGGTCAGCCACAAGAAGCCGGCATAGGCCGCGAGAGCTACGGCCATGCCCGAGGCTATGGCAGCGGGCGGCGCCACTCCGGCCAAGGAGAGTACCCTCCTAGTCCCCTCGTTGACGACCACCAGGACAGCGAAACCAGCCATATAAGCTGCCGTCAGCCATTGAAAACCGATGCCCGCCAGGTCGCGCGTCCACCGAATGAAGACCCAGCAGGGAAAGACCACCAGGAGGAGACGAACGGTGGCCGCTCCCGTGCCGCCCCAGATCGGGACCAGCGCCACCATCGCCAGCAGGTAGACGACCAGCCTCAACAGCACGACCGGCACGAACCGCGCGTGCTGATCCATGGCGTAGAGGACGAACTGGTATGGGTTGAACGCCGCCTGGGCCAGGGCCGCCACGACGAAAACCATCAGCGGGTCGACGGCGGGAAGGAATCGCTCCCCGTAGATCAGCGCGACGATGGGCTGACGTAGAGCCCAGAGCCCGAACGCCGCCGGCACCGCGATGAAGAGCAGCCTGTCGACCGCGGAGGCGAAGACCCGCCGGGTCTCGGCCGCGGCCTCTCCCCCGGGAGCCGCGAAGAGGCGCGAGAGCCTGGAGAGCAGGAGCTGGAACGGATAGGCGTTCAGGGTCCCGAGGATTTCCCAGAGTACCCGTGCAACCTGGTAATAGCCGGCCGCTGTCAAGCCAGCCCATCGCGCGACGAGGATGCGGTCGAGGGAGTCCTGAAGCATCCCGATGGGACTCGTGATCAGAAACGGGCGCGCGTAGCTCCAGTAGGAGGCGAGGGTCGCACGGTCGGGTCCCCTAACCGTGATGCTCCGGCGAACGATCAAAATATATGTGCCCACCGCGATTGCCGTCGCCCCTTCGACGAGCAGAGCAGCCGCCACCCAGCGGATGTCCGGCGCCCAGACGAGCACCGCCACCGTAGCCGCGAAGCGCAGCCCTTTAGCGGCCATCTGCGTCGAGGCATGGGCAACGGCCCACTCACGCCCGACGAAAGCGGTGCTCAGACTGGCCGAGAGATTGGTCAAGAGCTGGGCCGCCAACACAAAGAGCACCACGGATACCGGCACGCCTGACGGAATCACCAGTGACCCCCAGCGTGACGTCAGGAGAATCACGATGAGAGCGGTTCCCTGGATCGCGAGTTGGAGTGACGCCATGGTGCCAACGCAGCGGCCCAGGTCCGTGCCCTCTGCCACCCGCTTCTGGTGCGCCTGAGCAAAGCCGGGGAGCAGGAAGGCGCTCAGGAATCCGACGAAACCAGCGCTGAAGCCGAGAATGCCAACCGCCTCGGGCCCGAGAACCCGAGCGATGAGAACTGTCGACAGGAGGCCAAAACCGTTCGCCACCCATGTGCCGGTGAAGAGAACGACGGACTTCCTGCCCAGATCGCCCTGAGCGCTCATTCGATCACGCCGAGGCGCCCGCTCGCGCTGCCGACGTACCAGACACGCCCCTCTCCGTCGATCGTCAGGGCCCGTACCCGGGAGTGCGGCGTGAGCAGCGCGATGGCCGTCATCTGCTCCGTGCCGGGATCGAAGCGGACGATCGTATCGGCCATGAACTCGGCCACCCACACTGCTCCGGAGGCGGCGACCGCGACGGCGTAGGGACTCGACCCCTGCCCGGAAGGCATGGGCCAAGAGCGCGTGCGGAGCGTCATCGGGTCAAGACAGAGGAGTCGATGGGAGCCGAACAAGGTGACCCAGATCGCACCGTCGGGGCCCGCGGCAACACCGCGCGGCCTGCTGCCGGGAGGTAGCGGCAGCGGGGTGACGGCCCCGTCGGCTTGGCTGATACGCGCCAACTGGTCGCCGCCCGGCTCGGCGACCCAGATCCCGCCGCGCCCGTCGACCGCGATCCCGTCGGGGCGCAGCTTGGCGGCGCCTAGCTTGATTTCGCGAACGGCGAACCCTCGGTGCACGGGTTCGGCGCCGTGTGGGAGACGCCCGACAATCCCGTCGGAGTGAACGGTGAACCACAGGTCGCCGCCTCTCGGGTCCCGCGCCAGGGCCCAGGGCGCCGGGAACGCTGCATAGGCGGTCAGAATGGCGGGAATGGCGAATTCCTTCGGCTTACCGCCGGCCGGATCCTGCCGGCCGACGAATGCGAGGCCGCTGGCCGCGAACCAGACGCCGCCGCCAGAATCTGCCAGCAGTCCCACAGGGCGGGCATTCATGGGCAGCGGAAATTCCTTCGACTCTCCCGTTTTCGGATGGAAGCGAACCAGCTTGTCGGCAAAGGTCGAGGCGATCCAGATGGAACCATCGGGCGCAGCCGCGATCCCTGTCGGAAAAGCCAGTACGGGCCGCTCGAACTCGCGCACAGAGAGCGTTCGCTGCGGCTGCGCTGCGCCAACCAGGAGCGCCGTGGCGAGGAGCGCTCCGACGGTCGAGACTGCGCTACGCCACGTCATGGCTGCGCCTCCGTCCGGCTCCGACGAGCGCTCCGGCAAGAAGGAGCACACCCGCCGCGGCCAGCCCGAGCCCGGGGAAAAATCCAGGTGAGACGAAGCGCCAGCGGACGACGTGCGGCCCCGCTGGCACCGTCACACCCTGGAAGAGCTCGTCGACTGGATAGATGGTCGTCAGCGTCCCGTCGATGCTGGCGCGCCAGCCGCGCGAACGGGTTTCGCCCAAGACGACGAAGGTCCCCTGAGGAGATGCGACATCCACGGTGACATCACCCGGACGCCATTGTGTCCTGAGCGTGACCTGGTCCAGGGGGCTGAGGGCTTCCTGCGGACACCCATAGCAGAAGGGCCCAAGAGCCGGCAGGGAGAAGATGAGGGGCGTGACCCCGGCCGGGCTCCTCGGCTCCGTCACCCGCCGCATGCGGTCGACTGCGTAGACGAGCGGACGCGCACTTTCGATGCGGTACAACCTGAAGCCGTTCTCCTCTCCCACGAAGCTGAGGCGAGGGTGAATCGGCTCTCCCACTCCATCCCAGAGGATCCAGCCGATACCCAGTTCCGCATAGACGTCCACCACATCGTCCCAATCGGCGAGTGGCGTCGCCGACCGCTGCATGAACAGGAGGCCCGGCAACCGGTAGGTCGCGCGGGCGAAGTAGTGATTCGGCACCTCGCCGAAAAAGTGTGCCGCCGGTATCCCGAGAAGCAGGTTGTGCTGAGAGCTGAGAAGCGGCGCTCGCTGGTCGTCCGACTGACGATCCGAGCCGGTGACGAATACGGCGGCTGCTCTCGACGAGGCCTGGATCCGGGCCGCGAGTCCCGTTGGCAGCGTCCGCTCCCACCGCGGATTGATATAGGCCCATCGGGGGTCGTACCTCGTCTGCCATGCGCAGGAGGCGAGCGCGGCGACGAGAAGCCCTGCCAGGAGCTGCCGCCGCCAGATTCTCGTCTCGCGCGCCGCGAGCTCGGCGAGGAGCAGGACCCCAAGCCACATGAAGGGCTCAAACACCCGCTCAGGGAGACGGAAGGGAAGGAGGGCAACGCCCGTCGCCCACATCGGCACGGCCAGCCACGGCACGGCGTGGAGGAGGCCGAACAGGAAGTAGACCGCGAACACCGGCCACCACAGGGTGCCCCTGATCCGGCCCACGAGCGCTCCCAAACCGATCGCGACCCATGCGCCCCAGGGAAAGAACGTGGACCGCCAGAATGTCGACCAGCTCATCCGGTACTTCCACCAGGTGTACGCGCGCACCAGATGCCAGTCCTCGAACTCCATGATGCGGCGGCGCCCCGACTCGGCGTAGTGGGCGGCGGCGGGGAGCAAATACGGCGCGACGAATAGCCCGGCCGCGACGTGGCGAAGCGCCAGCGCCGGCAGCCTCCGCCGGAGGGCGCCCCGCTCGACCCAGATGGTGAACACGAGGAGGAGGACCGCATAGTAGACACCGTACTGTGGATGGAAGCACAGCACCCAGAGCGCCGCGGCGACCGACCAGGCGGCATCCCATCCGCTGAAGCGCTCCCGCCCGGCTGCTTTGACTGTGAGCCAAAGGAGCGCCGGCACCCACGCTCCCGTGCTGAGATAGGTGATATCGCCGAATTGAATCAGGGAGCCTTCCGCGAGCATGCTCGCGCTCCCGGTGACAACGATGATCCAGAACGGCCAGCCGAGGGCGGAGCACAGCAGGACCAGTCCCACAATCTTGAGCGCCACATGCAGCAGGAAGTACCAGCGCCAGGCCTGCGCGGTCGGCATCGACGCGACGAGAGCCCAGTTGATCGGGTACATAGGACGGTTGCCGAGGTCCTGCACGCGCGGGATACCGAACGCTTTGTCGGGATTCCAGAACCAGGCTCCCCAGGAGAAATCGCGCAGCACGCGGCGGTCATACTCCATGGGACCCATGAAGTCGGCAGGACTCGTGCCGCGGTTGCGCCCGCGCGCGTCGGTGACGAGGTCCCGGTACACGGGGGACAGCGCCGTGATCAAGGCGGTGACGAGCAGACAGGCCGCCAGTATCCGTAGCGTGGGCTTCACCGACTCTACGCGCGCGGCCGCGCGACGGCGATGAGAGACTGTCCGAAGGGGATGCGGAGCACGCGGCACGCAAGCCAGTCCACCGCGCGTGCGGCGGGAAGGACCAGGGCAAAAACACGGATCTGGCCGTTCACCACGGGAGCCGAGAGATCGCGGACCGGCAAGAGCTTCGCATTGAGATACCAGGCGAGACCGCCCGCCGGATTGAAGTGGCGCGCGTGGAGAATTTCGAATCCCGAGGCCTCCAGCAGTCCCCTGAGTCGGGCGAGCGAGTACCGACGGCGGTGATCGGCCAGCCTGTCCATATCGCCGTAGAGTGCCTGATGCGCGGGGACCACGAGGATGAGGCGACCGCGCCCTTCGCCGAGGATGCGACAAAAGCCGGCGAGCGCAAGGCTGTCGTCGGGAATGTGCTCGAGGACATTGAGGCAGGTGATGGTGTCGATGCCCCGCCCCGCCATGCATAGGGCGAAAGCGGGATCGGCGATGTCGGCCCGGACCGTCTCAACCCCGGGAAAGCGCCGGCGGACATCGTCGAGACACTCCTGGGAGAGGTCGGCCACCAGCACCCGGCGACCTTCGAGTCCCGGGAGGTGGATACCAGGGCCCGTACCCACGTCCAGCACCGTGTTGCCCAGCCACCGATCGAACTGCGAGAACATCCAGCGGTAGTATTGGGGGATCTCGAGCATGGCGGAGGACATGGTGTCGGTGCCCGTCCGCGGAGCCGAGATCGGAATGGGAGCAGGATCGCTCACTGGCGCCTGCGGGAATTGGCCATGAGATCGGCGAGAAGGCCGAAGCAGAAGAACACCCCGCTGAAGAGTATGAAGAGGACGCCGGGGAGCCAGAGACCCCAGCTGCCGCCGCTCAGGAGCCCGGCCGTGACCAGCCCCACTCCGATCAGGACGGTGGCGCCCGACAGCAGGACGAAGAGCTTGATCGGGTTATAGAGCAGAATCACCGAGCAGAGGATCTGTCCGGTGCGGAGCATGTCGCGCACGAAGCGGATCTTGGACTTGCCGATGCGCCGGTGATAGGGAATGGGCACGTAGTCCACCGTGCGCCCAGAGAGAAGAAACAGCGTGGTCATACTGGTGCTGAAGGAGAATCCAGCGCACATCACCGGCAGAAATTCCTGAACGCCTTCCCGGCGAAAGGCGCGGAAGCCGGAGTTGGGATCCGGCACCCGCCGTCCGACCACGAACCAGACAAGCAGCAGATACGCCAGCCGGAAGGGATACGTCACGAGCGATCGGTAATAGGTGGTGCCGGTCCGCCGGCCGATCACGAGGTCGAAGCGCTCGAGCCGCTTCAGGAGCTCCACCGTGTAGTCCATCGGATAGGAACCGTCGGCATCGGTGATGACGATGCGCGAGTTGGCGGCGGCCTCGATCCCCCGCTTGAGCGCCGTCCCGTAGCCCACGTTCATCGGGATCGAGATGACGCGCGCCCCATGGGAGGCGGCCACCGCCGCGGTCTGGTCCGTGCTGCCGTCGTCCACCACGATGCATTCGGCCTGCAGGCCCTGCTCCTTGGTCACACGCTGTATTGATTCCAGCACTACCGGGATGGCAGCCTCTTCGTTGAAAGCCGGGATCACGAAGGACACGCCGCTCCCGCTCATCCGGCGGCCCTGGCCAATGCTGGCGTGTCTGCCGGCCGCGCGCGCAGATCGCGAATCCGGGCGAAGCAGTGCGTCATCCACGCGCTGAGCACGAGGAGCGCCCAGAGCTTCACCCCGGCCCGCTCTCGTCCCGCCACGTGCCGATCGAGAACGTCCAGCGCCTCCGCGGAGGAGACCATGTCGAGGGACGCAAGGCCGCCCGAGGCGAAGTGCTCTCGCGCGAGCGAGTCCAGAGGCCCCTTGAACCAGTCGTGCAGCGGCATCTGAAACGGCGCCTTGGGCCGCCGCCGGATGCGCTCGGGCAGACGCCCTTCCATCATCCGGCGAAGGGCGTACTTCTCCGTCCAGCCTCGGAGCCGCGCCGACGGCGGGGACCCGAGTGCGGCCTCCACCACGCGATGGTCGAGGAAGGGCACGCGCACCTCGATGGCGTGGGCCATGGCGAGGGCGTCGACCTTGCGCAGAACGCAGCCCTCGAGCCAGACGCGCATGTCGAGCCACTGAAAGCGCGTGAGTCGCGGCCAGCGCTCGGTGCCCTCGAGCCAGCCGAGCGCGCGCGCCCAGGTGTCTTCGAGACAGGGCCGGACGCCGGGCGTGACGAGACGCTGCCGCTCCCGCTCTCCGAATACCGTCCGCCAGCGCACGTGCGGATGGCCATCGGGCGCGGCGAGCCCCAGGCGCAGGCGATGGATCTTCTCGGCAGCGCCGAGCTTCCGGGAGCGCCCCGGCATCAATGGCTCGAGGAGACCCAGACTCCATGCCGCCGGACGCCTGAGCCCCGCGCCCACGACGAGGTCGGCCACGCGATCGGCCTTGTATGTCGGGTACCCGGCCAGAACCTCATCGCCGCCGTCTCCCGAGAGCACCACCTTGACGTCGCGCTTCGCGAGATCGGCGACCATGAACTCGGCCAGCGCCGACACATCGGCGGCCGGGTTGTCGAGATGCCAGACCACCTCAGGTAAGAGACGGGCGACATCCGCCGCGGTGCAGCGCACTTCATGGTGGCGGGTGCCGAAATGGCGACTCACCTCACGCGCCCAGTTCTGCTCGCCGAAGCTGGGCTCGTCGAAGCCCACGTTGAAGGTGTCGAAGGGGCGCCGCAGCGCTTCGGACATCAGCGCCACGATGGCGCTCGAGTCGAGCCCGCCCGAGAGAAACGCTCCCACCGGCGTCTCCGTGACGCACTCGCGGCCCACCGCGGTACTCAGCGCCGCCTCGAGGCGGCGCATGGCTTCCTTTTCGTTCCCCGTCGCCGAAGTCGAGAAATCGGGATCCCAGTAGAGCCGGCTCGAGACGCCATTGTCCTGCCAGGTCAAAACGGTAGCCGGTGGCAGCGCCACGATGCCCCGGAGCATGGTTCGCGGACCCGGCACGTACCCGAAGGCGAGATAGTCGCCGAGGGCGGCGGGATCGATCTGGGGCTCGGCAGTCCTCGCCACTGCCACCGCCTTCAGCTCCGAGCCGAAGACGAGGCCGTCGGCGTCGTGGGAGTAGTAGAGCGGCTTTACGCCGAAGCGATCGCGACAGAGAATGAGGCGCCGCTGCCGCTGGTCCCACACGGCGATGGCGAAGATGCCGTCGAGCCGCTCGACGAAGGCGAGCCCCCACTCCTCGTAGGCCGCGGGCAGCACGGCCGAATCTGATTCGCCCCCGATCCGGTGGCCGCGCGCACCGAGCTCCCGTCGCAGCTCGTGGTGATTGTAGATCTCGCCGTTGAAGACGACCTGGACACTGCCGGTCTCGTTGGCGACGGGCTGGTGTCCGCGGAGGATGCCGGTGATCGCGAGGCGCGTATGGCCGAGAAAGACGCCCGGCCTCTCGAAGAGACCTTCGTCATCGGGCCCGCGATGCTTGATGAGGGTGATCGCCGCCTGGGCCACCCGCCGATCGGGAAGGGCCTCAGAGTGGGCGAGCGCGTGGCCGACGATGCCGCACATGGCGCTATTAGACGGGAGCGGATACCCCCGCGTCAACTTCACCGCCTCGAGCATGGTCCAATCGACGCTCTGAACGAGGCGCATCGCCGGCCCTTCCATCGAGCCCTCCACCCGGCTGCCTCCTTTGCAGAGGATCAGAGAGTGGGCGACGGAGTTGCGGTGGGGGCGGCCCGTGAGCGGAAGCTCTTGAACAGCGGGATCACGAGCCGGAGGACATCCTCCTCGAGAAAGAACGGCTCGCTCACGCGGCAGATCTGCCCCGGCGCGCGCCCTCGACGGCTCAGCCGGAAGCGCCAGCCCCAGCGGACCCAGTTCCGCCAGATGTCTCGGACGGAGCGCACTATCGATCGAAGCTTCGTGCCCTTTGCCTCGCCCCCACTCCTGGGAATGAAGTGGATCGGAACTTCGAGGAAGCGACATCCCCGCGCCATGGCTCTGGCCAGCATTTCTGGCGCAAGGAACGAGCTCTCCCCTTCGAGACTGAAGGACTGGGCCAGCGCGGTGGGATAGAACTGGATATTCTGGAAGTCGTGGAAGTCCATCTTGTAGAGGATGCGAATCAGGTAGTAGTTGCCCAATGAGACGATGGCTTTCCGGAGATTGTCGGAGCGCGTTCGCACGCGATAGATCGAGCGGATCACCGGAATGTAGCTCAGGAGCCGAATGGGAACCGGGCGCACCCCAACCACCACGTCGAAATGTTTCAGAAGCTCCAGAAAAAGGCGGAGATGGCTCAGATCGTACGACCAATCCACCGTCTGCCAGAACACGAACTCCTTCCGGGCGGCGGCCACGGCGCGCTTGAAGGATGGCCCGATGTTCATGTTGCGCTCGTTCGTGACGACGCGCAGCCTCGGATTTCTTCGGGCAAGGGTCTGAGCGATCTCGTTGGTCCTGTCAGTGCTGCCATCGTCCACTAAGATCAGCTCGTAGTCGCCGACGGCGTCGTCGAGGGCGGCCAGCGCTCTCTCCAAGAAGCCGCTGATGAGGGCTTCCTCATTGTAGGCCCAGGCCACCATCGAGACGGAGCGGTCGAAGCGGCCCGTCACCATGACCAGCGCCGCTGCGAGAGGAGGCGGCTCAACAAGTGCCCGACAGGAGGGCTTTGAGGCCGTCGGCCACGGCCTCCACGTGCTCGACCGGGATCCCGGGATAGAACGGCAGCGAGAGGGCCGCGTCGCCGATGCGCTCGGCCATGGGGAAGTCACCGGGCTTGAAACCGAATCGTTCACGGAAGTAGGTCAGGAGGTGGATGGCGCGGTAGTTGACGACGGTAGGGATGCCACGCTCATTGAGGCCAGCCACGATCTGGTCGCGGCGCCCGTTGACGATCCACACAGGAAAGAGATGGTGGGCGTGCTTCACGTCGGGGAGCGTCCGTGGCCAGGTCAACCCCGGCACCTCGGCGAGCAGCCCGTGGTAGCGCCGGGCCACCTCGTCCCGCTTCCGCCATGTCGCGTCGAGGCGGTCCAGCTGAGGCAGAAGCAGGGCCGCGTGGATATTGTCCATGTTGTATTTCCACCCGAGGGCGACCATGTCCCAGTGCTGGTAGCCTTCACGCGACCGGTCGTACGCCGTCTTGGTCATACCGTGCAGGCGCAAGAGACGCAGGCGCTCGGCCAGCCCCGCGTCATTGCAGACGATGGCGCCCCCCTCGCCGCAGCTCAGGTTCTTCGTGGCGTAAAACGACAGGCACGCCGTGTCCGACAGCTGCCCCGGCCGGACGCCGTCGCGCTCCCCCTCGATGCAGTGGGCCGAGTCCTCGATGATGTGGAGCCGGTGCGCGTCGGCGATAGCGCGCAGCGCCCGCATGTCGCACATCTGCCCGTAGAGGTGCACGGGCAGGATAGCCCGCGTCCGCGCCGTGATGGCGGCCTC
>Ga0335084_10002384_pt1 | contig 18097 bp, 16 predicted proteins | sample Lox_Sample_44_FD_206721 | JGI IMG/M metagenome (GOLD analysis project Ga0335084, IMG submission 206721) | Soil microbial communities from Loxahatchee National Wildlife Refuge, Florida, United States - Lox_Sample_4.4 | ecosystem: Environmental > Terrestrial > Soil > Wetlands | place: USA...
TTCCAAGAAAGGTCCTGATTAGTTGAAAAGTCCTTGCAATTCCTATGCGACATATTTTGTGGGGAGCAAGACCAGTAATTCTTTGCCCTCGCAGGTACACCTCACCACTATTTGGTTTGTAGATCGAGGTGATCACATTGAACAGGGTAGACTTACCCGCACCATTAGGTCCGATAATCCCGACGATCTCCTCCTGCTCCAGGGCCAGGTCCACCTCTGATAAAACTTGTAGCCCACCAAAACTTTTAAAAATCTTATCTAACCTGAGTACAGCGCTATTCCTCTCCATTTTCTACTCTCTTGATTCTTCGGTTTCTGAATTGATATCATCGCCTCTAACCCCGAATTTATTGATAGCAAGGCTGACCAACCCATTTTTGCGCTATCTGTTCAATGGGGGATTGCGTAAATTTAACGATCATAAAATCAGCAAGGTAACGAGTCGTTGGTAACAAGATCTGAAGTGCTCAATCTGTATATTTAGCCTTAAATTAATTCGTATCATATTCCTGCCCTTATTGTTTGATATCAAACAATAAGTCTAAAAAGACTGCAAGTTCTTCAGAAGTCTCTCCAGCCCTAAGATAATGGTCTCCTTATCCTTGGTAGAATAACCCTTATATATTCGATCCAAAAGGATCTTCGAGATCCTGTCAAAGTCGGGCTTCATTTCCAGCCCCTTTTTTGTTAATCTTATCAACGCCAGTCGACTATCATTGGGGTGCCTGATCTTCTCTACATATCCCAAAGTCATAAGCCTTTTTATCAAAGCTGTGACCGTTGATTTATCCCGGTTAATCCTTTCTGCAATCTCCTTCATAGAAATGATTCCCGAATGGAATAGTTCAAACAAGATAGCACCGTGGGATGGCGTCAACCCAAGGAGGTTACGAGTTCTTAGTTCTTTGTTGATCAATTTGTTTGCATTGTCCCTGATCGTTGAGATGAGAGCGATCGCATGATCAGTCTTCATGGCGGCATAATAGTTTGATATCAAACTATTGTCAAGTCTTTTTTGATACCTAAAAATCTATGTAAAGAAGGTTATGTAGATCGGGGAAGTCCATAAAATTATAAGTCGCTAGTTTGAGTAATTGGGCTACTTCAAGAAGCCTAAAAGTCTCGAGGATAATTGTCCTCACGGAACATCATTGAATACAATTTTTTTAATGACAGGATAGCTGAAAGCTCCTTTTCACCCGAAGCAGAGCCTTCTTGAATTCCTTCTGGTCGGCCGGATTGGAGAAGAAACACCTGTTGCCTATTATGGCCCCCCATTAATTTTAACCAGCCTGTCTCTACAACCCTAAATAAGCTTTCTTGATGTGATCGTTTTGCAGAAGCTCTTTGCTTTTCCCTTCTGAAACGATCCGGCCGTTTTCAGCACGTAAGCCCTGTCCGCTATCTCCGGCGTTTGGCGGCCATTCTGCTCAATGAGCAAGATGGCAATCCCCTGGTCGCGATAGCTCTGTACCCAACTCTATCCATCGTTTCCGCAATCGGGGTCATGTGATCGGTCCTCATCGTGAAACCCCAGAGACTCTGTTGCGCATCCCGTAGGGTTTGATCGACAAATTCGATCTTTTTGCCCATATTGCTTTGATCTTCCTTTCCGCAAATAAAAGTGAACCTCTTGACTCCCGGGTCTAATGGCCGGGGTTGCTCAAGGTCCACCCTAGTCCGTGCTCCCTATCTTGCCTTCAAGAAACCTCCTGCTAAAAGATGAGCAAAGGGAGGCTCAAATTTTAGACAGGAGGTTTTTCGATGGAATCTTTAGGTCAAAAACCTCAAGCACACTACAAAACCTGCATTTCCTAACGCTTGTCCCACGGTGGTGCCACTTTCACTTTGTACTTTGTATACTCGAAGGGATAGACGGTCTCTAACTTTCCATCCGACCACTGGAAAAGAACCTGTGGAAAGAGTCCGACTCCCTTATCGTTAAACTTAGCCTTCCCCACCATGGTATTGAACTCATTGGCTAAGATGGTCTCGCGAACCTTTGCTCCATCCAATGTCCCTGCCTTCTCAATAGCCTGAAACAGGATCTGGGGAAGAGAATACAGCATGCCGATGCTCACGGAGCCTTTTTTGAACTGCTTGAAATAACGATCTCCCAATTCCTTGCATCCTGGGAATGGGAAGTCAGCGGACCAGAATCCATCAGCCATGACATATTCGGCATCTTTTTTCAGGGCCTGATAGAACTCCGCCGGCCAAGTGGCTTTCCATCCTACAAAGAATTTCACACCGTACTTATTTTCCTTCATTTGTCGTATCAGGGTGATACATTCCGGCGGGTCCGTGTAAATGAAAATCGCATCCACACCCGCTTCCTTGCATTTGAGGACCTGTGTTGTGAAATCCTTGGCTCCCAATCCCATCGATTCCCGTACAGCGACTTTATATCCAAATTTCTCGCCGACCCCTGCGACGAGATCGCCTATGATTTTGCCGTCAGCGCTGTCTTCCATCAAGAGGCCCATTTTGGTCGGGCGTTGATCTTGGGGCAGGGTGTTGAAGACTTTGTAGGGCTCAGCAGCTCCATCACCCGGATCAAAGAAAAACATCAGTCCGTATTTGAAGTTATGCTCCAGAAACATCGGGATCCAGATAAACGCCGTAAGGTACACCTTCTTATATTTCTCCGATGTGATGAGGCCGGGAAGCACATCATGGACTGGCGTATGGCCGCCCAGGAGGAAATCGACGTTATCCCGCTTTATCAGTCGCTCAATGGCCGAAGCGGCTTTTCCAGGATCCGCTTGATCGTCCACGATGAGCAAACGGACGGGAAGCTTCTTGTTATATTCTTTTACGAAGACGCCCCCTGCTTTGTTGATGTCCGCCACAGCCTGCTCGTAAGCCCACTTCTGCTCAACCGTTGACATGGCCAGGGGTCCGCTAATCGGAAGACTTGCACCGAGCAGGATTTCCTTTTTCTCCTTCGCCAGAAGCGGCTGGGCAGCCAAAATAAGTGTGTAAAGGAAAAAGAAACAGACCAACCAGAGCATCACGTTCATCGTTCTCTTTGCCATGATTGAACCCTCCTTCTTTTAGGAATAGCTTTCCAATTCTCAGATCAAATAAAATTGCTTCTGCCGAACCTCTATAGAAGATCCCTTCCTATTCCCCCCTTAATTGTGCACTCTCACCCCCTTCCCTTTTCAGAGCTCTCCATTTTTATGTCTTTTGAAGCATCCATTTAAAAGGGGATAGCTTCCGTAAAATCCTGTGCTTATGTCCAGTGATATAGCTCATGAGGCCATCCGGCAAAAAAAGTGTTACTAAAACGATGAAGGCCGCTGAAAAGATTGGATGGAGTACGGGCATCCAGACGTTCGTCACCTCGAAGACGGCTGCCAGAATGAACGCTCCCAAGATAGGTCCCCAAAAGGTGCCCGCACCCCCCAAGATAGCCATGAGCATGGGGATGACGACCCAATTGAGATTAAAAGCCCCGCCCGTATGAACGTGGAATGAATAGTACGCATCAAGACTTCCGCAGAGCCCAGTGACGAACGCTCCTACAGCGAAGGCCAGGATCTTATATTTCAATGTATTAATTCCATTGGCGGCTGCGGCCGTTTCGTCTTCCCGGATGGCCACCAAGGCGAGCCCAATGTTTGAACGTACTATGAGCCACAAAGATACAAGGGTAATCACGACCACTAAAAGTGCCATGTAATAATAGTAGCTCATGGACAGATAGGCAGAAGACGGGAGACCAATGCCTTCGGCTCCCTCGGTAAAACGCCCTCCCCTGAGTGCGACCACCCGTAGAATCTCTCCGAGTCCCAGAGTCCCAAGTGCAAAATAGTCGCCCCTCAGCTTAGCCAAAAGAGGGAACCCGATCACGATTGCAACAAGGGCAGCCCCCATTCCGCTCATGAGCATCCCCAAAGGATCGAAGTATCCTGTCCATCCTGCCCTCCACGTGATCGCGGTGACATAGCACCCTATGCCAAAAAAAGCGTGTTGCCCAAGTGAGACCTGTCCTGCATAACCTGCCACAAGGTTCCATCCTTGGGCAAGAGCGATATAGATAAATGTGGTGTAGAAAAAATAGACCACATAGGATGTTTCAGCATTCACCAAAAGAGGGTAAATCAAAAAAAAGATGAACAGAATCAGGCCGAATGAGTAACCCATCTTCTGCTTTGATACGAACCGACGTCTCATCCTCTTCCTTTTAGAGAGCTATGAAAAACTACTACATGCTCTCTTGATTACATAGATTTCAAAAAATGATTCCACAGATTTTTCTTTATTTTCAATGCATTTCTAATCGGTGTAATCGCTCCCTAATCTGTGTAATCAGAGATTTCCAGCCTTTTTCAGAAATCTCTATTAAGCCCTTTCCGTAGACCGACGACCCAATAATCCCTCAGGTCGTAATACTAAGATGAGCAAGAAAGCTGCATAGGCAACGGCGTCTGCCCATCCGGCGCTGATCATATAGGAGCTCAGGCTTTCCAGTACACCTAAAACAATCCCTCCCAGGAGGGCACCTCCCACACTACCTAACCCCCCGAAAGCTACCGCAATCAGGGCCTTGAGGCTGAAAAGAAATCCGAAGTAAGGATCAAAAGCATAGGTGATGCAGGTCGCTACACCTGCAACGCCGGCCAAGGCAATGCCGATGGCGAAGGTGACTGAGCTGATCCAACTGGGGCTTATTCCCAAAAGGGCGGCCGTCCGCATATCCTCTGAGACGCCTCGGACAGCTTTCCCCAACATGGTCTTTTTTAGAAATAGATAGACAAAACCCGTTGCAATAAGGGCTACGGTGGAGACGATAAGCCTGGTGATAGAGATATTAATATTCCATAAACCGAATGCAGACGTTGAGTAGCTTGTCGTCACTGAACGGGTATTCGGTGTCCAGATTAAAGACATAAGATGTTCAAAAAGGACCATCAGGCCGAATGACAAGAGGAGGGAGGGATTTTCCCCTGCTTTTGCCACTCTCTGAAAAAGTCCTTTGTAAATTGCCCAGCCAAACCCCAGAAATATAGGAAGAATCAGAATAAAGCCAAAAAACGGATCCACAGAGATTAGGGTCACCATCCAGTAGATGCAATAGGCAGCCAGAATCATGACTGCACCCTGCGCAATGAAGATAATCTGCATGCTTCCGAAAATAAGGCTGAGACCTGTTGCAGCAACCCCATACATGCAACCGAGAAAGATGCCGTTAATGAAAACCTGAAAGAATATAGAGAAGGAGCTAAATCCAGCCATGACTCTATCCCATCATTCCAAGAAAGGCTTGCTGAAAATCCGAATTGTTTATCAGTTCTTCTCCCCGTCCCTCCATCTTTAGGGTTCCGGTCTGCAAAACATAGGCATAGTTGGCTATCTCCAAAGCCTGATGAACGTTCTGCTCAACTAAAAGGATAGTCACCCCCTCCTCGTTCATGGCTTGAATCGTCTCAAATAATAGACTGACAAAAAGCGGGGCTAACCCGAGAGAAGGTTCATCCAGCATCAGGAGAATAGGCCTTGCCATGAGGGCCCTCGCAATAGCCACCATCTGCTGTTCTCCTCCGCTGAGTGTACCGGCGGATTGGCTCCTTCGCTCTTTAAGAAGGGGAAAGAGGTTGAAAGCTCGGTCCAAGGATTTTTTTAAATAAGGACGAGTATGGGCAGGATAGGCACCCAACTCTAGGTTTTCCAAAACGGTGAGCCGGGAGAACAGATGCCTTCCCTCTGGAACATGGGAGATTCCCAAGGTCACGACTTCCTCCGGCTTGAGTTTTACTAAAGACTTTTCGGAAAATATGATCGCCCCCCTGCGGGGCTGGATCACGCTCGAAATGGCATTTAGGAGTGTACTTTTACCGGCGCCATTGGCTCCTAAAAGGGCGATAATCTTTCTTTGATCCACAAAGAATGAGACATCCCAGACGGCTTGTGCGTCGCCGTAAAAAATATCAACGTTTTTTACTTGAAGAAGATGGTCTACCAAGATATGCCTCAATGACCTTAGGATTTTGTGATATTTCTTCCGGCTTCCCCTCTACAATCTTCCGGCCGAAATGGAGGACTGTCACTCGGTCACACAAACGGAAGACGGCATCGACCTTATGTTCGACCCACAAGATGGCCAATTTCTTTTCCTTTCGGGCCCTCTTAATCACCTGAAGCATATTGCTGATTTCCGATGGATTGAGACCAGCCATGGGTTCATCCAGCAGGGTAATCAGCGGTCTTGAGGCCAAGGCTCTGGCCACCTCCAGAAGTCGTCGATCCGAAAGGGTCATATGGGCTGCAATCATTTCTTTTTTGTGCTCCAGCCCTACGAGAGTCAAGGCGTCCAGAGCTTCCTGATGAGCTCCCTTTCCTCGCAGCCCGTGGCCGTAAACAGCCCCGACCAAGACATTCTGAAAGGCTGTCATGCTCAGGAATGTCTTAACCAACTGAAACGTCCTGGAAATGCCTAAGCGACATATATGATGGGGAGACTTTCCGGTGATTTTAGTCTCTCCTAAATAGATGTCGCCCCGATCGGGTTTATAGAGCGAAGTGGCTACATTGAATAGCGTTGTTTTCCCTGCACCATTGGGACCGATGAGCCCCATGATCTCGCTTTCTTCTATGCTGAGGTTAACCTCGGTTAAAGCATTCAGACCACCAAATCTCTTAGTGATATTTTCCATCCTGAAAATTGGGCCGTTTGCAATGCGCGTCATCTTATTTATATTCTGAGAAATCTCTTTTGATAATCAACGAGAAGGGTGCCGGTTTCTGCATCCCGAACTATTGCTTCTGCTAAAACGCACAATTTACATCTGGGGCAGACCCATATTAGTTTTTGCCCCTCGTTCCTTAAGGAACTTCCTTGTCTCCGGGGCTTCAGTCTTGCACCTTATTCCTCAAAGCCTCTCAGCGGGCATCTGTTAAGGACCCGTCTTTGATAGGGTTTATCGCATGTAATAAATCTTTAGTATGCGTTACCCATCCAAAGGTGGACTGAACATTGAGAAGGGTCGCCTCTTGGGTGACGCTTGAGCCCATCTGGCTCACGGCATCCGATATAAGAATGGGAAAATAGTCCAGGGAGAAAGCGTGTCTAAGCGTTGATTCCACGCAGATGTTCGTGGCTGCTCCGACAAAGAACACGTACCTCGCCCCAAGGGTTCTTAGGATCATGTCCAGATTTGTTCCGATGAACCCGTCGTGCTTTTGCTTCTTAACGACGATGTCCCCTTCACGAGGCTTCAGTTCTTCGATGATCTCCGCCCCCCAGGTATCATAGATGTAAAATCTGTCTTTCCATTCCGGGTGCTCCTTCATCATTGACAACACCCTGGATTTGATCGAACTGGGCGCCTCGGGTGACCCTTTATCCGAGAGATCTGGGCTGCATCCCATCTGGAGATAGATGACCCTGATGCCCCTGGCCTGAGCCCCATCGATGATCTTCCTGCAAGGTTCAATAATTCCTTGTATCGGGGTGATGTCCAAGCCCACCAGATCGAAATAACCCCCTTTGTGCGCAAAAGCATTTTGCATATCCACGACGAGCAGAGCCGCTTTTGCAAGATCTATGACGATGGGTTGTGGCTTGGCCTGAACTGTAACTGTGTCGTTTCGCTGACCAATCATTGAAACTCCCGATCGGTGTTTTCCGGCCCGTCAAAGAATTCTTTTCTCCCCACCAAGAACTGGGAGGAAAAGCGCTTCAATAGATGAAGACGATCCCTAAAGATAAGGCCCTTGGGACTGCCTTTGGATCAACACTCCTGTAAATCGGGTAGATGTCCCATCCGACCCTCGTCGCCAGCCGAAAGACATCGATTCCCGAACTTTCCATGGAGGGACGGGACTGGAGCGGGTAAGGGCACTTGCCACCTCCAAGAACGAGGCAACGTTCCTGACCACAAAGTATTTTCAAGCAACTCCCTTGCCCAAACCCCATGGCAAGGTAGTAGCCCCTGCCGAATGCGAGTGTCTCGATCCTGCTTGTGATCTCGAGACATTTCTTTCCCCAGGTGACAGCCGCCTCGCGCTCTGTGGATCGATCACTAAATTCAACGGGAGGGATGACGTCCAGGGCAAATAGAAGAGCCCACGTGTATCGACTCATCGCTTTTCGCGTGACGTCCACGGAAGGCCCCCGGGGCGGGCAATAAGGGTTCTTGTCGTAATAGGGACACAGAGGAGCGGAGCATTTCAGCCTCACTCTCTCGTCTATCTCCGCCCACTCGGCAGGAATGATTTTGACCATCGAAGCGCCCAGGTCGAGAGCCTCCTGTCTCAGGGCTTCTAAATCGCGGTTCAGGATGTCGTCAGGCGTGTGAAGAGAGATCTTTCGTGAAACCCCATGTCTATCTTCCGGCATTCAATCTCCCTTAAATTCGGATTGTAGATTTTATAGACCTCTCAATTCGCCATCAGCAATTGACAATTCACAGCAAAGACCGCCATTCGGAGCGTTGGAGAGCAGTTTCCCGATGACCGTTTCTGCAACTGGCAGAGGATCTCCCATCACTCTTTCCCCTGTCTATCTTGTTTCGAGCTCATCACTTCCTCAAAAGCATTGACAACTGCCTTCGCAAAAATCGGGTCATCGATATTGGCGTCCACTTCTCGCACTTCAATCTCCGGCTTCAGCTTCTCTTTAAGCTTATCGACAAAGGTCCGGGCGGCCTGTGGGTCATAGAAGTTGCTACCCTCTTTTTCAATGGAGATCCAACCTCGTTTGGGGATGAGGAATTTGGTCGGCCCCACGGCCATGTTGAGCTTCTCGGAGTAGATGGAGGCCATGTCCTCTAATTCCTTGGTATTCAACCACACGGTGACCCGCAGCTCTTCCATAAAAAAATGTTTACGTATCTTGAGCTCAGGGGCTAATTCTTCCGCGGTGAATCCGACCCGGGAAATGGTGTTCACCCCAGCCGGGGCGATAACCTGAGGAATACCCTTTTCTCCGGCTACCTCCAACCTTCTTTTCCAGGAGATTCGCGCGCCATTAAACTTCTCGTTCGTAATGCTCGAGGGCACTAAGTCGATCACACCGCTGAAGACACCTTCCTCGACGAGCTTCTCCATGGTGATCTCAGGCATGCCCGTGGCGTGGAAGCGGATAACCTCATATCTCCCCGTCAACGCATCGTTGATATACCGCGCACAGTTTTCTACATACCCATAGACAGACATGGCGACCATCGGCTTGTGCTCTCCAAGGCTGGGTTGGGAAATCTCATGATTCACCATGCCGCAGATCGCGCCAGCCGCTCTATTAAGCTGAGCTTTGAGCAACCTATTCAGGCCGCCCACGTCCACCAGGGAATGCATCATGGTTATCCCTGTAGGACCGAAGTATCGGTTGGAGCCGGGCATGGAGGCAGCACTGGAGACAATGAGTTTGGGAATGCTATAGGGTATCTCTCTCATGATGCTGGAGGCCATCACCGTACTGGTCATGCCACCGACCGAAATCATTCCTTCTACCTCTCCCGTCCGGCAAAGAGCAGCCAGTTTGTCCACGGCTCCCTTAATCATCGTTTCGGTCACTTTCTGCCGTTCACGCGAATTCCATAGCTTTTCAACCTCGGCGCCTGCCGCGCGGGCCACTTCGGCAGCTGGAATGTCTGCCTCCAGTCTCGCTTTCCCCCCCGCGCCGATATCGATGACAAGCGGCCGGTGTCCTCGTTGAAGGATGAGGTTCTTGAGATAGCCGATCTCTTCCCCCTTGGTATCCAACGTGCCAATCAGGACGATACATTTCTTAGGCTTCATTTTCTTCTCTTTTTTATATTTGCCTTAGCAGAAATAGTGTGAATGTAGGTTAACCCTGGCGGAGCGGAGACCCCGGAAAAACCGTCCTGTCGCGTAATCCACGCGCTCCTTTTCCTATTTCAGGATATAAACAACCCCCAGGTTCCCATCCACCCTTATTCTCTGGCCGGTCTTAATTTTCGCAGTGCCTTCGAAACAACCGGCAACACAGGGGATTCCATACTCGCGAGCCATGATCACGGGGTGAGAGAGGGCTCCCCCGCCGTCCGTGACAAGCCCTTTGATAATGCTAAAGGCCACCGTCCAGGCAGCAGAGGTTCCTGGGGCGACTAAAATCTCGCCCGCTTTGATATCCGATAACCGATCCGCGCTCATAATCACGCGCGCCACACCTTCTACAAGTCCGGGGGCAGCGGCGGCCCCATAGAGATCCGCCTTCAGCTCTTCCCTCACGATGGGAAGCTGGGTGGATACCGCCAGGGTAGGATCGCTCCTTAACACGGCTTGGGCCTGGCTGATATCTCCGTAGAAAGGCGGTGGATCTATGGTAAGATTCTCTTCCCAGGCCTTCTTTCTTGGTTCCGCATAAGGACGAAGGTTGATTTTTCCCATGGGGATGGCAGCTTTTCTTATCTCGTTCGGGTGCAAAAAATGGATATCTTCCGGATAATCAATGCATCCCGCTCCGGCAAATCGCCGCCCAAATTCAGTGACAATCCACCTTCCCATGGAACCGATGTAGAAGTCGCAATAATACGTGTGGTCTTCGCTCCAGTAGCCCGATTTTTGGGCTGCTCCCATAAGGATTCTAAAAGCTTCTCTTCGCGCTTCCGGTACCTTGGCCAGGACCTCCCTCTCTGTCTTATTTCTTTCTTCGACCACCCGATCATGCTCTGCATCGAGGGGGAAGGCTTCCTTCGTCATCAGTATTTTGACTCTTCTAATTCCCAAGCTGGGCTTTTCAATCCAGGCTGGAGTATCATAGGCGTGCATCCGTTCACATCTCCACCCATGTTCCAGCAAAAATCCATTATATTCGCCCAGCCATTGGGCTCCTGCCTTGCTCTTTTCTAATTCTTTAATGATGCGCTCTTCATCATTCGGCTCGAACACCTCTCTCAAACCCAGGTCGACGGCTCGTTTTCCCAGTCGCCACAACTCCCTGACCACCCTGTGGTCCTGACTTTCATATCCTGCCATCAATTTGCTGAAATTTGGATCAATAGAAGCTTCGGTTCCGAATATCTCGCGCCACATCTGTTGAAACAGGCCGCTGATGTAATAAGAAGCCATGAGCATGACGAAATGGGTTTCGGCCTCTTGTCGATTGATGACATAGACAAAATCCAAGAAGAAAGAGAGAAGCTCTTGATTGTTGAGTTTCCTTATGTCTCCCCATTCCTTAAGGCCCCTCGAATTCTTGGCTTTTTTATACGTTTCCAGCAAATCCGTCTTGAGTGGATTCCATACGCCCTCGAAGTTCTCGATAAAGGGCTTGATCTTCTCCCTGAAAATCGGCTCACGCGCTTTGGCCTCTGCTTCCGTGGTCCGGATTGCGGTGATATAGGGATAGCCCTTGATAAACCTAGAATCCCAGCCATGGGTCGTCGTTAAGCAGAGCGTTTCCGCCCCATAACGAACGCCGTGGTAGTACCAATACCAACCGACCCCGATATAGAGGGGCTTCATGGGAGGTTTGCCGTGGACCAGGTCGCATAAAAGGACGCCATAGTTCTTCGGGTCGTTTTCCTCGTCAAATTCGTAAAAACTTAAGTCGTAAGCTGGCCTCAACATAGTGCTCTCCTTTCTATCAGGATGAGTTGAATACGGTGAAATCGCCTTTGTGCCCTCCATGGATCAGGCTCGTACGTTCTCACCCCTTTGAAAATAGGGTCAGCATCATGTCAACCACCTGGTCAACGGGAGCCTTCTTTTGCGCGATCACCGCCGCACGAGTCTGCAACAAAGTAATATTCCTTGGAGCTGGCAAGTCCCGATCGATCGCCCATTCGATATCCTGGGGCACACCGAAATGCTTCTCCAACAAGATGCCTACCCTTCCTATTTCTTTTGCCTCCTCGTCTCCTAAACAATAGGAAGAACTCAGATCGGCAGGACAGTCCTCCTCCGCGACCCCCAAGTCCTTACAGGTCACATATTTTGACTTCTTCCCCAGTCTTTTCTCAACGATCTCCAAAGTCTCTTTTTTCAAAATATAGACGTCCGGCATTAACTCGCCGCTGACCACACTTTCCCCCAGCCCCCAGTTGGCCTCGATGATCATCCGGGAAGTATCGCCCGTATTCGGATCCGCAGTAAAAACGACTCCAGCCGCACGCGCATTGACCATCTTCAGGACCGCCACACCGATGGGATCGCTCTCCAAAGGCAGCCCTTTCCTTTTCCGAAAGGCTAAGGAGCGCGGGTTAAATGAACTTGCCCAAACCTTCTTGATCTTCTCTAACAAGTCCGCCTTCCCTTTCACATTCAGGTAGGTCTCATACTGTCCGGGATGACTGACGGGCCCCGCAGACCTCGTCGAAACCGCAACGACACAATCGCATCGACGGCATAAACCCTCGTAGAAGGACAGAATCGTATCCTTCATCGTCTCGGGCACCTGCTTCGATTCTACAATCTGCCGTATATCCCCGCTGGCTTGATTGAATTGCTCTATGTTTTCGATCTCTCCGGGCAACTGGGTCAAATAATTCTCGATCTCCCGTCTGGCATTCGTTTGAACCATAAACTCTTGATAGGCCTCCACAGAGAGTGCAAACCCGGGAGGCACCGGTAATCCTATTTTGGCCATCTCCCCCAAATTTGCGCACTTCCTACCTACCAGGCTGCTCTGATCTTGTCCCAATTCCTCGAACCAAAATATGTATCCCTCTGGCATGATGGTCCTCCCCCACAATCCTTTTGACCGTTGAACAAACCTCTTCTGGAAGGGCGCCAGGATTGCTTGCAACCTTTATTGTCCTTGAACGTTTTGCTGCTGCCGTTGGAAGTGAATCACAGATGCTCCACCGAGGTGATTCTCCCGGTTACCGATGCTTCTGCAGTTTCAAAAATGTAAACCCCTACCCACCAAAAAAATAGCGCCGTTTACACGAACCGATTAAAGCAAGGATCTTGGCTTTTTTCTTTCAGATACTTCTGCTGCAAGCTGCAATAAGGAAGGATGGAATCGAAACAAAGAACCTCACCCTACGAATCCTTGTTCACTCTTGGACCGAGTGTCAACAGTCTTTGTCTTAATTTTCGAGTTAGTATCATAGTAAGACACCCTTGTCAAGGTTGCAATCCTCTGGGGAATCCGGAAGGCTAAAGACATCTATGCCTCTTATTCAGTAGATCACGGATGGGCACTTAGCTGCACTCGTGATCGATGCCGGAACTGAATTGGTTGACGTATTGAGAGCAATGATGATGGACGCCCTCAGAAGAGGGGGGATCATAAAATGAAGAAATACTGATATATCTTGTCAAGCCAACGCTACTTAAAAACTTAGGAAGCCTGCCCAAAATAAGCCAGCTTCCTAAGTTTTGGCGGGAGCGACAGGGTTTGACCCCACAACCTGGCATGCGAATATTGGAGACGATATCATCGCCGGCCAACGCAGGAGGAATTCCTGTGGCGATATTAGCAGAAGAAAATCATTTTAGTATTTCCGAGATTCTTTAGAACGGCGGCTTTTCACTCTCCCAATGTGGTGATGAGTCTCCTGGGTTTCAAAAAAAGATCGAGAGCACTCTGAATGTTCTTTACGACGATATCTGCACTTTGAATTGCTGACACCGACACCCCTTCCTCCCCTAAAACTGCTATTCCAAAGGCGGCTTCTTTCAGGATAAGTTGATCATTGTTCCCATTTCCTACGGCGACGGTCATTTCGGGGTTGAGGGTTCTTAAAAAATCAAGTTTCCCGTGTTTGCTGTCCTCCCCCAGTACCCTGATCAGCTCTGCTTTCATCCCCAAGATTTCTTCATTGGCAGGTCTCTGAGGATCCGCTGTTAAAATATAAATTTTCACCAGCTGAGAGAGAGCACCGATCTTTTCTTTTGCTTCGAAGGGAATCTTTCCGTCGGTCGCAAGGGTTCCGTTAAGGTCAATGACAATATTTTCAATATCAACGGTCCCCCATCTGGGAATATCTATTCTCAACTTTGACATTTAAACCTCCGGAACGCTTAAGTTGCCAATTTGTAAAATTCAGCAACCTTTTTGTCAACTCTTTCGTTAACAACTCATCAATCACGTTCCTAATTCTCGATTAAAGCCCTGTTTCCATACTCTCCTATTGAAACGGAAGCCATCCGCTGCCAACTCTAAACTCGGAGACTACCCCGCAGGAAACGAATACAGATTTCTAAACAGCCTTCTGCTTAATTCTACCCTTCTGAGGTACTCCATCCTTCATTCTCGTCTTGTCTTCTCACTCTCCCTTGTGATTCTGCTAAAAACGTTTTATGTGTATCGTTATCGGAGAGATTTACGACAGCCTGAAAAGCAAAAAGGCAAAACGATGATTTCATTTAAGGAAGTTACAACCGAGGAAAAGAGCTTGCGCGAGCGGAGGGGCTTTTTGGGGCTGACGATCATGACAAAGCGCACCATCGGGGTTATTGTCGCGGGTTTTTTCACCCTTTTCATCGCGTTTTCCATAAGATATTCCTATGGATTAATTTTACCCTCTATGCTGTCTTCACTGGCAATCTCAAAAACCGAAGCTGGAGTGATTTTTTCTTCCTATTTCATCACCTGTACTCTCCTTGCGCCAGTATTTGGTACGCTGGCGGATAGATTCGACACAAGGGTTATTCTCACAATGTTTGTCGCTATTCTGGGTGTCGGTGCCTACCTGATGTCATTTTCTTCCTCGGTGATTCAAGCCTCCATTTTTTTTGCCCTGATAGGAATTGGTCACTCCGCTTGCTGGGCTCCTGTTGTAACGCTTGTCATGCGATGGGTCAGTCAAAAAAGGCGGGGTATGATCATTTCGATCGTGGATCTTGGAAGCACCGCAGGCATTGCCGTATGGAGCATGATAATACCGGTCATCATCGGAGGTTTTAGTTGGAGAACTGTATGGGTCAGTCTTGGTATAACGGCGTTCGTTGTAGCGGGAATGAATTTTTTTCTGATAAGAAACCGCCCTCAGGGCCAGCCCGCTACTCAGGACCAGGAAAATGCGCAACAGGTGCAGGTTCCCGTCAAAGAGGCATATAAAACCATTTTCCGGGATTCAAAATTTTATTTAATTGGCTTTTCCTACCTGCTCATTAGTTTCTCTATACTCATTCCTTTTACATTCTTGGCGACCTATGCAACACAGGAATTGATGATCCCCTATGAATCTGCCGCCGGTCTGTTGGTAGTGATTGCTATCGCGGGTGCCATAGGTAAATTGATACTGGGCTATGTCTCTGACAGGGTCGGAAGGATTAAAATCATGATGCTTTGCGGACTGCTAACGGCTTCCGGGACTCTCGGCATGGCCTATGCTCAAAAATTATCCATGCTGTTTATTTTTTCAATGATATTCGGCATCGGTTATGGAACCCTTTGGCCTGTTTATGCCGCCTCTGCGCGGGATCTATTCCCTAAGAATTATTCTGGAAGCGTTATCGGGCTCTGGACTTTATATCACGGTTTGGGTTCCATCATTTCTCCTGTGTTCAGCGGTTGGATTATAGATGCTACCGGCACCTACGTTTGGGCATTTATCCTGGCGATGTCATGCTCATTGATTTCACTACTCCTGCTGCTGCCAATAACCAAAACGGGTTCAGTAGCGATATTAAATTGAATTCAGGCGGCAAATGTGCGGGCTTAGCTATCGAGTTTAGGAACAGGCCAGGCCTGGGGTCAGGCTTGAGTTGTTGAGAGGCCAGGCCTGGGGTCAGGCTTGAGTTGTTGAGATTTGATCTAAATACTCTCTTAATTCTTTAATCGGCATCGATAATTCCTCACCGACCCTCGCATGTACCGTTATTCCCGAAGGATCTTTCTTGAGATACGCCGCCACCTCATTGCACCGATACCCGCACTCGCTCGCCATGAGACTGAATACTTTCCTCCCAAACGAAATCTCCCTTGTCTTTGCAGAGGACCTCAGCTCTCTTGCGCTTAATCCGTAAAGCTTCTCCACCGCGCTCCCTATCTGAGATAACGAATATACTTTCCCCCTCCCCTTATCCGCCCCTTCCCCTCCATACTGCGCTAATACTCTTTCCACGAACTCCTCACCCCCCTGAATCCGCTGATCTACCGTAGAATAAACCTCCTCTCTCTTGAGCCCCTCCTCGTTTGCTATAAACGCTCTATAACGCCTCCGCGCCACCCCCTTACGCGTTGAAAACACTCCCAGTACAAAATCCGTATCCACTAATCCCTTAAACCCTTTTCTCACCCAATAAGCACGATGGCTACTCCAAGGATACATTCCCAATGATTTGGCCGTCTTTGTGCGCATCGGATTGTAACGAATATATTTCACCAGAGACAGCAGGTAGGCATCGCGGTCGCAAAGAATGGCCTTGTATCGGCCCTGAAACAGATGGCCCACGGTCCCGTATTTTCGGTTAAAGTACATCGTATAGCTCTGATCGATCCCCTGAAGTATTTTAGAAAGCGGCGTATCTCTCATTTCGATCAGGAGATGGACATGGTTGGTCATCAAAACATAGGCATAGAGGAAAAAAGGATAACGGTCCTTGTATCTTTCTAAAAGTTCGAGATATTTCCGGTAATCAGTGACGCTTTTAAAGATTTTCTGCCGTTGATTGCCCCGTGTGATGATGTGATAAAGGCCTCCCTGGAACTCAATTCTGGGCTTTCGTGCCATGGCATGAAAATACTAAGACCAAAATTATTTGTCAATATCTCAATTTTTCAAGCCTGACCCCAAATCCCCCAATTAGATCATCCCCCCATTGTAGATTCGTGGGTGCAATCGTTGAATGGGTAAGGAGAATTTTGGCACTCACCTATCTGATAATCCCTAATAGCCGTCCTCCTAATTCTTCTTGTGATGCAGGTGCTTACAAGTAAGTATTCCAATCCTGCCTTCCACCATTTAATTAGCCCAATAGACTTATCCTTCAAACTCTGGACCCTCCTATTTTTCGAGGAGCATCTGCTGATTATGGGGTGAAGTCTTCAGAGGGGGTCTTCTGGGAAGCTCGTCTGCGTGGATGGGAGAGGACATCATTCTATGACTTTCCAAAAGAAATCTTTGCTCTTAGGGGTACTCTCCGGCGATCTGGGACGGGTCTGGTTCCCTTTTCTCAGGCAACCAAGGGGGTAGCAATGCAACATTGCTTCCTGAAATGTTGCTTGACCGATTTTCCAAAAATCTGTATAGTTCAAACGGTAATCCACATTAAAGTTTAGTCCTCCTGTTATGCTTTGCGAATGAACAAAAAAAATAAAGAAACAGAAGAGTTGGTGAACTTTTTGAAGTTCCTTCCACAAGCCTTAGAGCAGAATACTAAGGACCATAATAAAGACCTCCATTTGTTTAGAGATTTTTGCGTCCTTGCGACAAAACCCGGTTTGTCCAAGTCTCAGCTTAGAATGGGGTTGAATGATATTTTGGCCATGGTTGGTTATTTCCTTGAACAATATTCAGATAGGGTCGATGTGAAGGGAATTGATGCGTTTTTAGCTTCTAAAGGGGTACCGAAACTTACTTCGCTTCTCATCTCATCGAAAAAACGAGTAAGAACAATAATTAAAACCGGCAAGATTAAAAATGACGAAGACTACTATCTGCTCAAAGAAGTACTGTCTGATGTCGAAGGTACTCTTTTAGCAGAACGTGATCGTTTTAAGGCAGAATCCATTTTGGGTGCCTGGGAAAAAGGCAAGGCATCTTAGAACATCGCATGATCACACCGTTGCATCGGATCGCCGACAGACCCGGCTCCCGGTGAGCTTCAGCGTTAAATATCATAGGAGGCATTGAGGAAGATGGATGATAAGTTGCCTGTTTTTGTGAAGCAGATAAGAGACATTGCCGAATTTCTGGTGCCTCATATTGATGATAAGAAGAAAGGGCAGAAGATATGGAACGGAAAGAAATATGCTGAATACCGTGGTGAGGAGTACCAAGGTGATTCATATGCACGCCTTTGGTATTCCACTTTAATAGTTCTTGCTGAAATGATAGACCGTCAGGAAAGCAAACTCACGAGACGGCAAAAGGAATTTATTAGCGGCCTCCTTTTTGGAGGTATGGGTAGTTTCAACGACTACTCTCTTAGGGAAGCCTTCCAAATGGACGTTTACGACGCAAATCAAGTGCTTGATAAGTTGCGTGGAAATCTATTTGCGACATTCAAA
>Ga0335084_10002385_pt1 | contig 18088 bp, 17 predicted proteins | sample Lox_Sample_44_FD_206721 | JGI IMG/M metagenome (GOLD analysis project Ga0335084, IMG submission 206721) | Soil microbial communities from Loxahatchee National Wildlife Refuge, Florida, United States - Lox_Sample_4.4 | ecosystem: Environmental > Terrestrial > Soil > Wetlands | place: USA...
GGGGTGTCGAGGAAGGAATCCCGCCCAGGCTCCTCGGAGACGCGCTCTTGCTCGAATGGGAGTCGGCCAGTGCCATTGTCTATTGGAGCGGCAGGCGTTTCGAATGGTACCAACAGGGCGACTGAGGATTCGTTCTGACAAAGGCACCCACCGGCCTCGCACCAGTCTGCGTTCATGCCACTCGTGGCTTCCTGTAGCCTGAAGAGATGGGCAGAATTCGCGTCCTTGCGGACGCGGTGGCAAACAAGATCGCGGCGGGCGAGGTGGTGGAGCGGCCAGCGTCCGTGGTCAAGGAGCTGCTCGAAAACTCGCTCGACGCGGGCGCCACAGAAATACGGATCGACATCGAATCGGGCGGGCGCAGCCTGATTCGCGTTACGGACAACGGCAGCGGCATGCTTCGAGATGACGCCCTGCTCGCCTTCGAGCGCCACGCCACCAGCAAACTGAGCGACGTGCGCGACCTGCTGGCTATTGCGACGCTCGGCTTCCGCGGCGAGGCGCTGCCCTCCATCGCTTCCGTTTCGCGGCTGGTTCTGGAGACGAGATCAGCCGAGGAAACCGCGGGCACGCGCGTCGAAATCGCCGGCGGCAAACTGCTGAAGTGCGACGAATTCACGACGCCGCGCGGCACATCCATCACCGTCCGCGATCTCTTCTTCAACGTGCCGGCGCGGAAGAAGTTCCTGCGCTCAGAACAGACCGAGCTGGCGCACATTGCGCAACTGGTGACGCATTACAGCCTCGCGCACCCGGACAAGGCGTTCGAGCTGCGGAACGGGGCCAGTTCGCTGCTCGACGTGACGCCGGTGGCGACGCTGCGCGAGCGGGTCTACCAGGTTTTCGGCGGGAAGACGCTGGACGATCTGATCGAGCTGGATGCCATCGAGCGCGAACTGCCGATCATGGAGGGCGACGAACCGTCCTCGCGCGTGTTCCTGATTCGCGGGTTTGTCTCCGGACCGCAGGTGCAGAAGCTGAATCGCAACTCGATCTTTTTGTTCGTCAACGGCAGGCTGATTCGCGACAAGCTGCTGCTGCACGCGCTCTCCTCCGCGTACCACAACCTGATGCCGCCGGCGTGCTATCCTTTCGCGCTGATCTTTCTCGATTGCGACTGCGAGGAAGTGGACGTCAACGTGCATCCGTCGAAGACAGAGGTCCGCTTCCACCACGGAACATTTGTGCACGATTTCGTGCGCGACTCGATTCGCGAGCGGCTGGTGACCGCGCGCCCGGCGGCGAATCTGTCGCCGCAGTGGACCGCGCCGGAGCAGCCTGCCGCCGGACTTCCCTTCTCCGATTTCACGCAGCGCATCGAGAACCGGCAATTCGAGCCCGTGCCCGACGCAACGGCTCCGGTGGAGCGGCCCGAAGACCTGCCGGTCTTTACGGTCGCGCAGCGCTTCAGCTTCGACGAGGCGCCGCCCGTTGGTGCGCCGCTGGCGGTCCCCGAAACACACGGGGGCCTGCCGCCGGACGTCGAGTATGCCGAAGTGCCGCAGAGCCTCGCCACGCTGCCCGAACTGAGGCCGCTGGGGCAGATCCACGACAGCTTCATTGTCGCCGCGGGCCGCGACGGGCTCTGGATCATCGATCAGCACGTGGCGCACGAGCGCATTCTGTTCGAGAAGGTGCTGCGCCAGCAGGCCGCGGGGCGCGTGGAATCGCAGCAACTGCTGATGCCGATTTTGATCGAACTGACGGCGGAGCAGCAGATCGAATACGCGCGCATCGCAGGCGAGCTGGACTCGATGGGCTTCGAGACCGAACCGTTCGGCACGCGCACCATCGCGGTGAAGGCAGCGCCGGCCGACGTGAGCGCGGCGGACATCGATGCGATCATTCATGAGATCCTGGAAATCGCCGACACGGAGCTGCGCAGAGCTTCGGTGAACGACCTGCGCAGGGGGATTGCTGCGTCCATCGCGTGCCGGGCGGCAATCAAGGTCAACATGCACCTCGATGCAACGAAGATGCAATGGCTGCTGAAGGCGCTCTCGGAAACGCAGTACCCCATGAGCTGCCCGCACGGCCGGCCCATTGCGCTGCGCTACTCGACGCGCGAGATTCTGCGCAGCTTCCACCGGATCTGAACAATGCTCGCACTTCTGCTCCTCGCATCAGCGGCCGCCAACGCGAAATACGACGACTATATCCACGCCGTGGAAGCGAAGCAGACCGCCTGGAACTGGTCAGAAAAGGTGCGCAACGGCCGGGTCGTGGTGGAACCCGCGAATAAGGCCGGCGACATCGATGTCGGCGGCGCCCTCATCCACGACTGGATCGGCTCCGTCTTCATCCCTGGCACAACGCTCGACAAGGTGCTGTCGTTTCTTCAGGACTACGACATTCATGAGAAATACTACGCGCCCGAAGTGTTGAAGAGCCACCTGGTGAGTCATGAGGGCGACCAGTGGAAGATCAGCTTCCGGCTGGTGCAGAACAAGGTCGTCAAGGTGGTTCTCGACGTGGACCAGACAGTGATGTACCGTTCGGTGAGCCCCACGCGCGTGTACGAGACGGGGGTGGCCACGCGGATCGTCGAAGCAAGCGGCAAAGACCACGGCTATCTGTGGCGTCTGAATACATTCGTGCGGCTGGAAGAGAAGGATGGCGGCGTCTACATGGAGTCGCGCGCGGTGTCGCTGAGCCGCACACCACCGTTCGGCCTCGGATGGCTGTTCAATCCCATCGTACGATCGCTGCCGAGCGAATCGCTGACCCGGCAGCTCACCGCCACGCGCAAGGCCGTGCTCAGCCGATGACCGGACTCCTCCCCGCCGTTCTGTTGATTGCCGCGGTCAGCCCGGAACAGGCGTCGAAATACGCTGACTACATCCGCGCCATCGAGGCTCGCGCCGTTTCATGGGATTGGTCTGATCAGGTGCAGGGCGGCACTACGGAGCTTGACGGCGCGCTGCTGCACGACTGGTCGGGAGCGACGTTTATTCCCGGCGTGAAACTCGAACAGGTGATCTCGTTCCTGCAGGATTATCCGGCACACAAGGATTTCTACAAGCCCGAGGTGGTGGACACGCGGCTGGTCAGCCATCATGGGGACGACTGGGTGATCCATTACCGGCTGGTGCGGCGCTACATCGTGACGGTGGTGCTGGACATCGACCAGACGGTGCGCTACCAGACGGCGAGCCCGACGCGCATGCTCAGCCGCTCGGTAGCCACCCGCATTGTGGACGCCCGGGCACGGCGCGGCCACGACCGCGGGTTCCTGTGGCGGATGAACGCGTACTGGCGGATGGAGGAGAAGGACGGCGGGGTGTGGGTGGGCTGCCGGATCATATCGCTGACGCGCTCGTCGCCGTGGGGACTGGCCTGGCTGATTAACCCGATCGTCCGCAGCCTGCCGCGCGACTCGCTGATCCGGCTGCTGGCTGCAACGCGGGGTGCCGTGCTGGCACGCGCGGGTCAGGCGGATTGAGCTTTCGCTTTCGCGCCCCAGGACACCTGTTCGATGGGGCCGATGACGAACAGCCAGCACACCGTGCCCGCGAGCGCCACCGCGGTGGTGATTATGAAGGCCCAGTAGAAATGACCCGTGCGGTCGAGGACGTATCCGGTGAGGGCAGGCGCAGCCACGCCCGACAAGTTGCCGACGAAGTTCTGGAAGCCCGTCCAACGGCCCGCGGCGATGGGGCCAGCCAGGGTCTGGGTGATGGCCCACAGGTTCGAAGCCGCGATGCCGAAAAAGATCACGCCCAGACCGATGGAGGCAACGCAGGCGCGCGCTGGCAGGAAGGCGGCGACCCCGACGAAAAGGCCTGAGCAGGCGAGTCCGCCACCGGTGATGGTCTTTCGCACCAGCGTCGGCGATGCGCCGGAAGCGATCCAGCGGTCTGCAAACCAGCCGGATGCCAGACCGAAGAGCGCGCTCAGCAGGTAGGCCACACCGCCGATCTTCGCCATGCCGTCCATCGAAAAATGCCGCTCGCGCACCAGATAGAACGGCAGCCAGGTGATGAGGAAGTAGCTGACGTAGTTTCCTGCGAACAGGCCAAGGCAGGTACCCCAGGCCGAGCGCAGCGCGATGAACTCGAGCAGGCTGGGAGCTCCGGCGGAGCTGACCGGCGGCGCTTGCTTCTTCGGCATGGCGGCGATCCAGGGAATGAGCCAGAGCAGGCTGGCCAGGCCGAGGACGAGGAAGAAGGGGCGCCACCCGAAGCGGCCCATCAGCATGCCGCCAAAGAGCATGCCGAAGCCGGGACCGAGGACGAGTCCGCTGCCGACGGCGGCGTTGGCGATGCCGCGGTGTTCCTCTGAGTAGTTGAGTGCGATGATTTTCGAGTATGACGGGAAGGCGATGGATTCACCCACGCCGAGGAGCAGGCGCAATGCGAGCAGTGCGGCAAAGGCGTGGATGATGCCGGTGGCGGCGGTGGCGACCGACCACAGGCAGAAGCCCGCGGCGAAAACCCAATTGACGTTCCAGCGGTCCACAATCCAGCCGGCGAAGGGCTGGAGACAGGCGTAGGTCCAGAAAAAGGCGGAGAGCAGGAACCCGAGCTCGGACCCGGTAAGGTGCAGCTCATCCTTCAGCATCGGCGCGGCAATGGAGAGGCTGCCGCGATCAACGTAGTTGATGAAGACAGAGAGGCCGAGCAAAACCAGCACAACAACGAGGGCGGCCGGGATGCCTTTGCGCTGCATGCAGAGGTTCGTTCATGGTAGCGCAATTCGCTTCGGTTATGTTTGGATCATGAAGCTTTTCGATTCTCTGGCGATTCGCGGCGTGGTCCTGCGGAATCGCATCGCCGTTTCGCCGATGTGCCAGTACTCATCGGCCGACGGATTCGCGAATGACTGGCACGTGGTGCATCTTGGCTCGCGCGCGGTGGGCGGCGCGGGTCTGGTGTTTACCGAAGCAACGGCCGTGACCGCTGAGGGGCGGATTTCGCCGTCGGATCTGGGCATTTGGAAGGACGAGCATGTGCCGGTGCTGCGACGGATTACCGGGTTCGTCGCGGATCACGGCGCGGTGGCGGGCATTCAGCTCGCGCATGCGGGACGCAAGGCGAGCACGCAGGTGCCATGGGCGGGCTCGGCCGTGGTGGGCGAGGCGGATGGCGGGTGGCAGGCGGTGGCGCCGTCGCCGGTGCCGTTTCGCGAATCCGATCCAGCGCCGCACGAGCTGACGGTTCAGGAGATCACCGGAGTGGTGCGAGCATTCCAGGTAGCGGCGCAGCGGGCGCTGGAGGCCGGATTCCGGGTGATCGAAATTCACGGCGCGCACGGTTACCTGCTACATGAGTTCCTGTCGCCACTGGCGAACCGGCGGACGGACGAGTATGGCGGTCCATTCGAGAACCGCATCCGGCTGCTACTGGAAGTGGCGCGGGCCATCCGGCAGGTGTGGCCGGAAGAGCTGCCGCTGTTTGCGCGCATCTCAGCGCAGGACTGGGCCGAGGGCGGGTGGACGCTGGAGGATTCGGTGGAACTGGGGCGGCGGCTCAAGGCGACGGGCGTGGATCTGGTGGATTGCTCCAGCGGGGGCATGGTGCCATGGGCAAAGGTAGAGGTCGGCCCGGGATATCAGGTGCCGTTCGCCGAGGCGGTAAAACGCGGCGCGGGGATTCTGACCGGGGCGGTGGGGATGATCACGGAGCCGACACAGGCTGGGGCGATTGTGGCGGCGGGACAAGCCGATCTGGTATTGCTCGCCCGGGAGATGCTGCGCGATCCCTACTGGCCGCTGCATGCGGCGCAGGCGCTGGGGGCGAAGGGGGCGGTGCCGGTGCAGTATTCGCGGGCGTTTTGAGAAGGAGTGGGACGAGGGCGTCCCGCAGCGGACCGGGGGTCCGCCGCACCGGTCAGCGGTCGCATGCGTCTTCGCTGCCGGGCCGGAGCGCGAAACCGAAGCTGTCCTTAGCGCGAGGCGGAGTCGTCGTACAGGGCGTGAACAGCATCAGGGGGGGATATTCGCCGGCGATTCTGAGCCCTCCCATGGCCGTGTGCAGCGCCACCGCATCGGCGACAACCAGTTGCGCGATCGGTTCACCAGTGGCGGCGTCGATGGCGTGGATGCGGAGTTCGGCGGATTCGGGCAGCTCTCCGGTGAGATCGGGGACGGTGAGGCTGAAGCGACCGTCGGCGGCGAGGTGCGCAGGCGCGCCGATCGGTATGCTCCTGATCCAGTGGTCCGGTTTGTCGGCAGGATGGAAGACGTATTTCGCTTGCAGCATCACGTCGCGCCCATAGAACCGGTCGAGGCGGCCGACAGTGCCGGTGATGGAAACGAAGCGGGTGGGATGAGCGATCCGGTCCGGAAGCGCCTGCGCGGAGCAAAAGCCAGGCATCAAAACGAGGCAGCACCAGCCGCAGAAGGCGCGACCGCTCATAAACACATGGTAGCCGACGTTACTCCGGCAGGGGCTGGCCGAGGGTTTCGGGCGCAAAGGGGAGGGCGGCGAGGCCGACGAGGAAGACAAGGGACATGGTGACACCGGCCCAGCGCATCGGCTCGGCCTCGTGCGCGAAGACACGGCTGGTGAGCAGTCCGAGAGCGAGGGGGCCAATGGCCGCGACGAAGCGGCCGACGTTATAGCAGAACGACGTGCCAGTGCTGCGCAGGCGCGTCGGGAAGAGCTCGGGAAGATAGATGCTGTAGCCGCCGAACAGGGCCAGATGGGTGAAGCCCATCAGCGGGATGAGCCAGAAGATGTCGGCGAAGCGGCGCAGGTAGGCGAAGGTGAACGCGGTGACCACGAGCGCAGCGAGGAAGGCCCACGCGAATGCGCCGCGGCGGCCGATGCGCTGGGTCAGCCAGGTGAACGCGTAAACGCCGAGGAAACCGCCGATGTTCTGCAGCAGCGAGGTAATGCCGATCCACAGCGTTTTCTGGCCGGCCGTTAGGCTGGTCTTGTCGAAGACGGTGCGCAGGAGGTCGTAGCTGAAATAGCCGATGCCCCAGAGGCCGATAACGCCTGCAACGGCCAGCAGGAGGCCGACGATGGCGTTGCGCCGCCAGCGCGGGTCGGTGAAAAGGTCAGCCATGGAGCCGAGACGGGTGCGCGAGGCGGCGGCAATGCGCCACTGCTCGGGGTCCTTCAGGCGCTTCATGATGGGCAGGCCGAGGAAGGCAGGCAGAGCACCGATGACGAACATCCAGCGCCAGGCGCTGGCGACCACATGCGTCTGCTGCAGCGCGCCGAGGGCGATGCCGATCACGGCGGCGGTCATGTTACCGACGGTGGAGGCAGCCTGAAGGAATCCAAGCGCGGAAGGACGGGCGGTGGCGGGTACGGTCTCGGCGACCAGAGCCACGCCCACCGCAAACATTCCGCCGACACCTAGCCCGGTGATGACGCGGTAGATCAGGAAATCGATCACGCTAACCGACAGCGCGCTCAGGCCGGTAAAGAGCGAGTAGAACAGGACGGTGAGGGTCATGGTCTTCACCCGGCCGATGCGGTCGCCGAGGATGCCGAAGAGGACGCCGCCGGTGGCCCATCCGACCATGAAGGCGGAGGTGGCGTAACCGGACCATTCCGCGACGGCGCGCGCGGCGGAGGGATCGCCTGTGTGCGCGCCGAGCAACTGAGTCATGGCCGGCTGGCGGCCGAGCGCGAAAAACTGCTGGCCCATGCAGTCGAACATCCAGGCCAGCGCGGTGATGCCGAGCACCCACCAGTGATAGCGGGTAAGTTGCTTCCACCAGACTTGTTGCGCCTGCCCGGCCGGCGCTGTCACTGGCGCACTGGGGACGCCAGAGTGAAGGTGAGACGAGTCTCGCTGGGGATCTTCACCTTTTCACCCGAGGTGAAGACCTGGACGCCCGCGCCGGCCGCTCCGCCGGTGGCTGCGCCGATGGCAGCGCCACTGCCGCCGCCCGCGATCGCCCCGATCACGGCTCCAAGCGCGGCCCCACCGCCGGCCATGACGGCAGTCTTTTTGCCGCGCGACGCGCCGGTCTGGGTCACCTTTTCGCTGTAGACGTGCATCATGGTGCCGTTCACCTGCAACTGCGCGAGGGCGAGGGTAAGCGAGGGCTTGCCGGTGAACTTGCCGGATTGCTTCTGCTCAACCAGCTTCACGACGACATCGGAATCCTTCGGGCAGACGATCTTGCCGTTGACCACGACGGGCTCATCCAGGCTGGCGCGGAACGTGTAGCCGGGCTGGTCGGTCTCGGAATTGACCGGATCGATCATGCGCACTGTGACTTCAGTGCCGGCGGGGATATCATCGGGCGGCTGGGCGGCGGGAGCCGGAGCAGCCGTCGCGGCGGCCGGAGCCGGAGTTGCAGCGGATGCGGCGGGGGCTGCGCCGAAGCTCAGGCTGGCGACGTCGGCCACCTGAAACGTCTGGACGGAATCGCCTACCATCATGCGAATGGTGCGCGTATCGCCTCCGGCGTAATTGCCGTCCACTGTCCTGCCGTCCCGCAGGGTAAGCGTATCCGCTAAAGTCAGCGTCGCGAAGACGCAGGCAATAGCCATCCATCGAATCTTCATTTCTCTCCTCCGTCCGAGGCGGGATTCCGCGGAGCCGTGCTGCCTGGCCAGGAGAAATCCCAGACCTGGGTATCAACCTTCCCTTCGGTGTACTGTACCACTGCGTACTCACCGGGGTCGATGGGCTTCATCGGCCAGAACTTAAAGACGAGGTTGCCCATCTGGTGTTCGAATAGCTCGACCTTGTCGAAGTTCTCAACTCGCTCGTTGGTCACCGGGATGACTTGTATCTTCTCCACGACGCGGTTGCCCTTGTGGTCGCCGAGTTTCACCAGCGCAAAGCGCTCCTGATCGGAGAGGCGAATATAGAACTCCGGCTTATCGCTCTTGATGTGAGACGCGGAGTGGGCGCCATCGATTTCCAGCGTCACTTTGCCGGAGAGGATGGGGATTGGCGACAGCCGCTTGAGAATAGCGCGGCTCTTATCGGTGACCAGCTTCGATTCGGCCTGTTTGATGGTCTGGATCTTGTCGCCGTCCACGTAGTAGACGCCGGGGTCGTGGGGGACTTTGTCGATTTCGCGCTCCATCTCGATTTCGGCCTTGTCCTCGGCGGCGTTGATACGCCTCTCTTCTTTCTCGGACTCCTGGCGGGCGTGGATTTCGCCCTCGGTCTTCTGGAGGTCCACCAGCTCGACGGGGATCTCTTCCCACTCGTCGCGCTCGGCGCTGTAGAAATGGACGCGGTCGCCTTCCACTTTGTATTCGCGCGCGAGCTGATATGTGCCGTCCTTGAGGTAGAGGCGGATGTTGGCGGCGGAGGCGGGGAGGGCGAGGAGGACGAGGGCGAGGAGAAGAAAAGGGACAGACAACTCTGTCCACGGTGGCCGAGCTATGGGTTTCCGATACTTTGTGGACGGGGACAGAGCAGTCTGTCCCCTTTTTTCAATCGCCTGCATTGAGGTGCGGCGTGCCGGGCTCCATGCCGAAGCGGCGGAGGAGCAGGAACTGCGAGAGATTGTCGGCAGTGAGCAGGCCCACGAGCCGGCCGCCGCTGTCCATCACCAGGGCGCACATGCCGGAATGGGCCATCAGCGGGAGAACATCGGCGAGGTCCTGATCGGGGGAAAGCGTGGGCGGCTCGCGGTCCATGGCGCCGCCGACATAGGCATCGGGGCCCTCGTTGGCGAGAGCACGCATGAGCGCGTTGCGGCCCAGCAGACCGAGCACCTGGTCGCCATGCACGACGGGGAAATCCTGCTGCGAGGTGGCGAGCAAGAGGTTGGCGGCCTCGCGGATGGTGCTGCCGTGGTCGAGCGTGTGGAACTCGGTGACCATGGCGGAACTGACGGGCAGGCCCGCGGTAAGGGTCCGTCCCATGGCAGCGGCGCTTTCCTGCGCGGCGCCAAGATAGACGAAGAAGGCGACGAAGACGAGCAGGAAGTGGGTGGCGAGAAGGCCGTAGAGTCCCATGCTGATGGCCAGCATACGGCCGGCCCAGGCGGCGATGCGCGTGGCATCGTTTTCGGACTTGAAGCGCGCGAGAATGGCGCGGAGAATGCGCCCGCCATCCATGGGGAAGGCGGGAATGAAGTTAAACAGAGCGAGGATCAGATTGCCAAAGGCGATGCGCTCGATGAGATTCGTTTCCGTGGGCTGCAGCAGGTCGCGCAGTCCGACGATGGCGTGGCGGTAGTAGAGCAGGCCAAACAGGATTGCCGAGAGGAGCAGGTTCATGGAAGGCCCGGCCAGGGCGATCCAGAATTCTTCGCCAGGTTTGGCATCGCGGTTCATGCGGGAGACGCCGCCGATGGGGAACATGACGACTTCGAGGGTCCGGATACCATAACGCGCGCTGACCCAGGCGTGCGCCAGCTCGTGCAACAGGACTGACGCAAACAGCGCGATGAGGTAGGCGGCGTAGTAGCCCATCGACTGATTGCCGCCGAGCCCGGCGACGATCAGGAAGATGAGCAGCAGTACGAAGGTGAAATGAAGGCGGATGGGCACGCCGAACAGTCGTAGCGACCACACAGAGCCTTGTGGCGCTGTCCCCATCGGTGTCAGTTTGTGGACCGGCATCCGTGTCTCAGCATTCAATCTACCGCAGTTTCACGGGCGGAAGGCCGCGCCACCTAGAGCTTCGGGTTGAAGAGGTGCAGAACCGTGAGGGCGAGCCAGCCGACCACGGCCGAGGCAGGGATGGTGAGTATCCACGCCCACATGATGTCGCGGGCCACTCCCCAGCGCACAGCCTTCACGTGCTGGACGGATCCGACGCCGGCAATCGCGCCGGCGGTGACGTGCGTGGTGGAAACGGGGAGGCGAAGCCAGGTGGAGAAGAGGATGGAGACGGCGGCCGCGGATTCGGCGCAGAAACCTGTGCGCGGCTTGAGGCGGGTGAGGCGCTGTCCCATGGTTTTCACAATGCGCCAGCCGCCGCTGAGAGTTCCGAGTGCGATGGCCGCGTGCGCGCCGAGGATGACAGGGATGGGCACGTGGAAGGTTTTGAGATAGCCGGAGGTGACGAGGACGCCGGTGATGATGCCCATGGTCTTTTGGGCGTCGTTGGTGCCGTGCGACCAGCTCAGAGCAGCCGCGGAGAGGAGCTGGAGACGGCGGAAATACTTGTCCATGCGGCGCGGGCTGGCGTTGCGAAAGCTCCAGTAGACGATGGCCATGAACACATAGGCCAGCGCGAGGCCGATCATCGGCGCCGTGACAATGAACAGCACCGTGAAGATCCAGCCTTCCCAGAGGATGGCGTCGAAGGCGTGGGAGATGCCGTTCACATACGCGACGTGCGCGATGGCTGCGCCGGCATACCCTCCCAGCAGGGCATGCGACGAGCTGGTGGGCAGGCCGATCCACCAGGTGAAGAGATCCCAGGTGATGGCGCCGGTCAGGCCCGCGAGGATGACCCATGGCGTGACGTAATGCAGGTCAACCATACCTGAGCCGACAGTCTTCGCTACACCGGTGCCAAAGCTGAAGGCGGCGACAAAGTTGAAGAAGGCGGCCCAGACAACGGCCTGTCCGGGCGTTAGGACGCGCGTGGAAACAACGGTGGCGATGGAATTGGCGGCGTCGTGAAAGCCGTTGATGAAATCGAAAGACAGAGCTACGGCGACGATGACGACGGTCAGAACGAGGGTGGTGTCCATACCGTCCCCTAGGAGTTTTTCACGACGATGTTCTGGAGCGCGTCGGCCACATCCTCGCAGCAGTCGGTGGTGGCTTCGAGCTTGTCGTAGACCTCTTTGAGTTTGACGAGGCGGATGCAGTCCTTCTCGCTGCGGAAGAGTTCGCCGACAGCGTCGCGGCCGATCTTGTCGGCCACTTCCTCCAGGCGATTCACCTCGATGCAGTGGGCCAGCAGCGGTGCCCCTTTGCTGAGGGCGATGAGGGCCTGTTCGAGGGTTCTGGCGCAGGAGTGGACGATGCGGCAGAGCTCGACGACCGTTGGCGGTATGGGGTCGACGCGGTAAGAGATGATGACGTGCGCCGATTCCTCAATGCCGTCAAGGATGTCGTCGAGGTGGGCCGAGAGCGAGTGGATGTCCTCGGGGTCGATGGGCGTGATGAACGTCTGGTTCAGACGGACGTAGATGTCGTGTATGATTTCGTCGCCCTGTTGTTCGAGGACATTGATGCGCGCGGCGGCGGTGGCCAGTGGCCCATTGCCTTTTTCGGCGCCCTGCAGCAACAGCAGGGACGCCTCCACCGTAACCGCGATCTGATTCAAAAACAAGTCGTAAAACTGCACGTCACGCGGGAGCAGCTTCATAGGATTATAGGATTACCGCCCTTCATTGTCACACAATTGACACATTCGGGAAGGCGGGAGGCCGCTGTTACAATGAAGGCGTGTTTGCCGCCCCTGTGGCGCTGTCGAAGCTGTCCGCGCTCGAGTCCTGCCTTGGCTCGGCCATTCGCGGCAAGCCGGACGTTGTGCGGCTTTCGATCGTGTGCCTGTTGGCGCGCGGACACCTGCTGATTGAAGACGTTCCGGGTGTCGGCAAGACCACGCTGGCGCACGCGCTTTCGCGCTCTGTGCAGTGCCGCTTCCACCGGCTGCAGTTCACGAGCGACATGCTGCCCAGCGATGTGCTCGGGGTCACGGTGTTCAACGCGAAATCGGGCGAATTCGAGTTCAAGCCGGGGCCCATCTTCACCAACTTCCTGCTGGCCGATGAGATCAACCGGGCAACCCCGAAGACGCAATCGGCCTTGCTCGAGGCGATGAACGAAACGCAGATCACGGTGGAGAGCCGTTCGTACGCGCTGGCGCAGCCGTTCATGGTGATTGCGACCCAGAATCCGGTGGAGCATCACGGGACATATCCGCTGCCGGAATCGCAGCTCGATCGGTTCCTGATGCGGATTCGGATCGGGTATCCGGATCGGGGAGCAGAGCGCGAGATTCTGCGCAATGCGGATCACGCAGCGATGGACGCGGTGCGCGAAGTGCTTCCCGCGGACGAGCTGGTGGCGATGCAGTCGCAGGTGGCGGCGGTGCGGGTGGACGAGGCTCTGGTGGACTACATGCTGGAGATCGTGGAGAAGACGCGCGCCCACGAATCGCTGGCGCTGGGCGTGAGTCCGCGAGGCGCGCAGGCGCTGTACCGCGCGGCACAGGCGCTGGCGATGATGGAAGGCCGCGACTACGTGATTCCAGACGACATCAAGCGCCTGGTGCTGCCGGTGTGCGCGCATCGCATCATCGTGAACACGCGAGCCGCCATGTCGCAGCGCAGCTCGGAACTGAGCGAGCGGGTGCTGGAAGACATTCTCACGCAGGTGGAAGTGCCGCTGTAGGGGCCGGACGCGAAACTCCGCTGCTAAACTTGAGGTTTGAAGACAGCCATTATCGGTCTGCCCATGGTGGGCAAGACCTCCCTGTTTACGATCCTCACCGGTGTGCATGAGGCGGCGCGGGTCGGGGCGCTGGAGGCCCGCGTGGGCGTTACGAAGGTGCCCGATGCCCGGCTGATCGCTCTGGCGGGGCTTTTTGAGCCCAAGAAGACCACGCACGCCACCGTCGAGTACCTGGACTTCCCGTCGATCTCAAAAGAGGCGCTGCGCGACCCGAGTTATCTGGCAAGCCTGCGGGTGGCCGATGCGCTGGCGCATGTGCTGCGCGTGTTCCAGAGCGACGTGGTGCCGCACGAAAAGGGCTCCGTGGATCCGCTGCGCGATCTCGCCGACGTGGACACCGAGCTGATTCTCAGCGATCTGGTGGTGGTAGAGAAGCGTCTGGAGCGGCTGGAGAAGGATCGGAAGAAGCTGAAGAATCCGGAGCTCGACCGCGAGTTCGAGCTGCTCGAGCGGTGCAAGGCGCTACTGGAAGAGGGGACGGCGCTGCGGACTCTGGAGCTTTCGGCGGAAGACGAGAAGCGCATCCGTGGATTCCAGTTTCTTTCGCAGAAGCCGCTGCTGGTGGTGCTGAACCTTGGCGAGGAAGATGCGCCGCGGCTGCATGAGATCGAGCGCGAGTATCGCGAGGGTCCGCTGGCGGGGCGCGCGCACACCGAAGTCGCGGCGATTTGTGGGAAGATCGAGGCCGAACTGGCAGAGCTGTCGCCGGAAGAGCAGGCGGAGTACTTGACCAGCTACGGGCTGCAGGATTCGGGCATGGAGCGGCTGATTGCGGCGACGTACCGGCTGCTCGGCCTGATGTCGTTCCTGACGGCGGGCGAGGATGAGTGCCGGGCGTGGACGATTCCCATCCACAGTCCGGCGGTGAAGGCGGCCGGTGCGATCCATAGCGACTTCGAGAAGAAGTTCATCCGCGCCGAGGTGGTGAACTGGCAGGCGCTGGTGGATCACGGCGGCTACGCGGGCGCGCGCGAAAAAGGCCTGCTGCGGCTCGAGGGCAAGGAGTACGTGGTGCGCGACGGCGATGTACTGGTGATCCGGCACTCCTAGGCGGCGCCGGGCGCTGCCCCACCAGGATCAGGCTCGCAGCATTTTGCCGGTGCGCGTGAAGTGCTCGATCTTTTCGCAGAGTGCGCGGTCGATCTCGACGTTCCACGCGGCGGTGCGGGCGTTGCCTTCCTCGTTCAGGCCCGTAAACATGCGTTCCCAGCGGATGCGGGTGCCGTTGTTCGCGGCGCGCTCGAGGCTGATGCAGAGGCGCGCGACCTCGTCGGCCGAGGTAACCACAAACTCGATTCGCGCGGGCGGCTCGTAGCGGTTCACGCACCAGACTGCGGGACCTGCGGGCGGACGGCTGGTGCGAAAAACGCAGTTGTGTTCGGCGATGCCGGACTCGCTGTAGATCATCTCGCAGGTCCAGCCATCGAGCCACTCATACTCGCGAACGGGACAAAGCAGCGGGAAGACCGTCTCGGGCGGCGCGGTGAGATCGCCGGTGTATTCGAATTTCGCGCGCTTGCCGTGAAACCACGGTGCGGGACCTTCCGTTTTCGCCATCGCGACCACTCCGGCGATGCCTGCCATGCCGGCGATGAACTCATTTCTTGTCATGATGCCTCCTGTCTCCACGGTGAACTATGAAGCTATAGACAGGTCAAGCCCCTGGATGCGCCGGCATGCGATAGTGTTTCGGGGAGGCACCGCTGAGCCAGGACATCTACGACCGCGTGCTGTATCCGGGTCACGCCTACCAGCGCGCGCATCCTGAAGCGATGGCGGCGGCGGCGACGCTGTTCGGGATGAAGCCTCGGGACGTGGAGCGGTGCCGGGTGCTGGAGATCGGATGTAACCAGGGTGGCAATCTCATCCCGATGGCGTTCGGGCTGCCGGGGAGCGAACTCGTGGGAATCGATCTGGCGCCGGGGGCGATTGCGCGGGCGCAGGCGCGGATCGAACGGATGGGCCTCACGAACATCCGCGTCCACGCGATGAATTTGCTCGATGTCGTGCCGGAGATGGGCAAGTTCGACTATGTCATCGCGCACGGCGTGTATTCGTGGGTGCCGGCGGAGGTGCGGGAGAAGGTGCTGGCGGTGTGCCGGGCGCATCTCAATCCGAACGGCGTAGCGTACGTGAGTTACAACACCTATCCGGCCGGATATTTGCGGCAGGTGGGACGCGGCGCGATGCAGTTCCACGCCGGGCGTGTGGGGGCCAGGGGCGAGGACAGCGTGCGCGCGGGCAAGTCGTTCCTGAAATTCCTTGCAGATTCGCTGGAGGACACGAACATCGGGAAGGCGGTGTACCGGGACGACTTCGAGCGGCAGGTGAAGCGGAAAGACGGCGGTATCTTTCACGACGAGTTGAGCGAGAACTACACGCCGTTCTATTTCACCGAAGTCGCCGCAGCGGCGGGACGCCACGGCCTGCAGTTCCTCAGCGAGGCGAAGCTGCGCGACATGCTGAGTCCGAAGATCAAGCCCGAAGCGCTGCGGATGTTGAACGAGTCTGTCGGCAATGACATGATCGCGTGGCAGCAGTACGTCGATTTCCTGGTGTTCCGCGGCTTTCGAGAGACGCTGTTGTGCCAGGGCGAGGTGAAGCTGCGGCGCGAGAGGCTGGCGGAGCGGGTGGCGAAGATGTGGGTGGCGTCGCCGTTGCGAAGGTTCGGCGAGGGCGGCGACGGAGCAATCGAGTTCCGGATGCCGCGGGGCAAGGGAAACATCCGCACGAATCACCCGGTGACGATTGCGGCGCTGGACCGGCTGGCCGGGATGTGGCCGCGCGGGGAGCGGATCGAGGATCTGGCAAATGCGGTCGCGGACGCTCCGATCAATCTGGCGGGCGCGATGCTGAGCATTGTCGCGATGGACCTGGCCGACTTGCGGACGCGCCGGCTGGAGGTTGCGGCCGAGGTGAGCGAGCGGCCGGTGGCCAGCCGGATGGCGCGGGTGGAGGCGGAAGAAGGCGACGTGATCACGTCGTTGCTGCACCGCAGCATTCAGATGGAGGACCGGCTGGCGCGCGATTTCGTGCGGCTGCTGGACGGCGCGCGCGATCATGCCGCGCTGGTAGACGCACTGGCGGCGGGTCATCCTGAGGTCGCACGAGATACGATCGACGCGCAGGTGCGGACCAATCTGCTGGAGCTTTGCCGGTCAGGCGTGCTGGCGGGTTAGGAAGAGGAGGGCTCGATGAGGGAGATCTTCGTGGGGGCGTTCACACAGCTTCTGACCACGTCCCCCGTACTGCTTGTCTATGTGATCGGCGCAGTCATGGCCATCGTCAACCTGCAGCGTTATCCCGGCGCGGCGCGGTTGACCCTGGCCGGTTGCGTTCTTCTGTTTGTGATCGCCGTGGCGCAGGCGTTCGCCTTCCAATACGTCATCTTTGAACGCGCTCAGCTCGGCTGGACCGCAGCCAACGTCGGTGTGGTCTTCACGGTACTTGGCGTCATCACGAGCCTGATGCATGCCGCCGGGCTGGGGCTTCTTCTGGCGGCTGCGTTTGCCGGCCGCAGGACGGCGTCAGTGTGACCGGCGGCGCACTTGTTTCCTGACTTCCGGTGCGTCGGCGATGTAGTTGGGAAGCTGCGTCAGAACCAGCAGGATCGCGGAGATGATGAGGCAGCCCCAGGAGAACCAGTCGCCGAGATCGGTGTAGGGCGTGGTGCCTGATTCAAGCGCGAACTTCATGCGGCCGGTGGATTCCTGGTACATGGGCAGGCGTCCGGTGATGCGGCCGGCGGGGTCGATAACCGCGGTGATGCCGTCGTTGGTGGCGCGCAGCAGCCAGTGGCGGTTCTCGGCGGCGCGCATGCGGACCAGCAGCAGGTGCTGCTCGCGCGCGACGCTGTGGCCGAAGTAGCCGTCATTCGAGATATTCACCAGAACATTTGCGCCCTGCTTTGTGAATTGCCGGACCAGGTGCGGGAAGGCCGATTCGTAACAGATGAAGGTGCCCACCCGCATGTCGCCGGCCGGAGAAACGACCACGCGCTTGCCGGGGACGAAATCGCCGGCTTCCTGGGAGATCCGGTTCACCCAGCCGAACAGGGGCGGGATGAACTCGCCGAAGGGGACGAGGTACATCTTGTCGTAGCGATCGACGGGGCGGCCATCTGATGAGAGCATGACCGCGGAGTTGAGCGGCTGCTCTTTCTCGGTGAAGGCGACGGTGCCGAAGATGAGCGGGGCGTGCTGGTCGCGCGCGAGGGCGTTGACTTTGTCACGAAAGCCGGGGTCGTTTGAGTAGTAGAACGGGCCGGGCGATTCGGGCCAGATCATGAGGGCGGTGGGCCCCGCGGCTGCCGCGGACGTGGTGATGTTGACCAGGCGGCGCTGGGCGGCGTCGGCGGTGACGGGAGTCCAGTCGGCTTCTTCGGGGATGTCGGGTTGCACGAGCACGGCGGTGCGATCGCCCGGAGTTGCATCAGGCAGCGGCGGAAGCACGATGACGACCAGCAGCAGGCCGAGCCACGCGAGTTCCTGACGCGGGCGGCGCACGATGAGCAGGGCGATCCCGGCCGCGATCAGCGCGAAGAAGAACGAGAGGCCGTAGACGCCGATGATCGGAGCGAGTCGCATGGGGAGCGCCATGTCGATGCCCGCGTTGCCGAGCGCGAGCCACGCGAAGCCGAAGGTGCCGTGCGTGCGCTCGATGCCTGTCCAGAGGGCAGCGACGGCGGGAATCGCGTACCAGCGCGGGACCAGCACACCGGCCAGCATCGCAAAGAGGGCGAGGTGCAGCGACTTGGCGAGCGAGAAGAGCAGGAACGATCCCCAGCCTCCCCAGGGGCC
>Ga0335084_10002386_pt1 | contig 18084 bp, 16 predicted proteins | sample Lox_Sample_44_FD_206721 | JGI IMG/M metagenome (GOLD analysis project Ga0335084, IMG submission 206721) | Soil microbial communities from Loxahatchee National Wildlife Refuge, Florida, United States - Lox_Sample_4.4 | ecosystem: Environmental > Terrestrial > Soil > Wetlands | place: USA...
CATGGAGCGGACGTCGTGGCCAGCGAGCAGAGGCGCGGCAAGAATAGACCAGAGGCTCATGTGGGTGCGGTATTCGGTATCGCTCATGCCGCCGTTGCCGATTTCGAGCATGTCCGGATCGTTCCAGTGGCCGGGGCCGGCGTACTTTTCGAGGCCCCGCTGCAAAACGAACCCAATTTGCGACATAGAGGCCCAGGTGTCGCTGATATCGCCGGTGGTGCGCCAGAGGTTGCCGCCGGCCGCAGCACCCCACTCGCCGACGGTCTGTAAACCATACTGGCACAAGGAGAAAACCATTGGCCGACCGGTCGCGCGCAGCGCCTGGGCCATGCGCGCGTAAACTGGGCGCATCGATTCGGGCTCGTAAACGCGGTCGGCCGAACACCAATCGTACTTCAGGTAGTCCACGCCCCAATCCGCAAACGATTGAGCATCCTGCACTTCGTGGCCGAAACTGCCCTCGTAGTCGGCGCAGGTCTTCCGAGCGGGGGACGAGTACATTCCCAGCTTCAGGCCGCGCGCGTGGACGTAGCCGGCGAGCGTCTTCAGGTCTGGGAACTTCTTCTTCGTCTGCCAGGTATCGTCAATATTAACATAGACATAGCCGGCCCTGGCCATACCCGTCGAGACCAGCGAGTCGGCAATTTCGCGGATGATGCGGTCGTCGATTTTGTCGGCGAAGAGGTTCCAACTGTTCCAGCCCATGGGCGGGGTTCGAGCTAAGCCGTTGTCGGGTAATGGGGAAACGGGCGCGAGGCGGATTCGCTTCGGGAGCGGGGGGATGGGGCCGGGTGGCTTCGCGGAGACCTGCGAGGCGACGGCGGGGTAGAGGTTGGTGTCGTTAAGTTTCTGAAAGGACAGGGTTAGCTTGCGATCTTCGGCGGTGCCCCAGAGGATGATGGGGCGATCGTCTCCGGCCAGTTTCCGGCCTATTTTGAAGGAGATGCGCTGCCCATCGAGTTTGCCGGCGATGGGCCAGGGCAGACCGTCGTAGATGGCATAGCCCGATATCCCGCCACTCCTCTCAATTAGATAGCAGCGGAATTGGGCCGCGCCGTCGGGGTAGTGGACCTCAACCCTCCATTCGCCGGTCAGGGCCAGCAGCAATATTACTGATACGGTTGACAGCATCGCTGGGACCGGGTTACAGATTATAGATTATATGCGAATCGCCCATCTCTTCCAAATCGCGTTCGTGTGCTGCGTCGCGACGGCCTGCGCACAGGGGACGCTCGACGACTACAAGCGCGCCGAGGGCCTGCGCAAGAGCACCGAAGGCCTTGTGGTGAACATGGTCGATTTCACTACCTGGACCGAGGGGACCGACCAGTTTGTCTATCGCAAATCCACGAAGGACGGTCACGAGTTCGTGCTGGTGGATGCGGCAACGCTCGCGAAGAAGCCGGCATTCGATCATGAGCGACTGGCGGCGGCGCTATCCAAAGCCACCGGCCAGAGCTACACCGCGCAGAAGCTTCCGTTTCCGGTTGTCGAGTTTCGGGACAAGGGGAAGGCGATCGAGGTGCCCGCGGCGGACTTCTCCTGGAAGTGCAGCCTTGAAGATTACTCATGCACGAAGGCCGGTCCGGCGGACTGGCCGTTCCAGCATCGCACTCATGCCGAGCCGGAGAAGCCGGACTCGAAGACGCCAGCGCCGGCGGTCTCACCCGACGGCAAGTGGGAAGCGCTCATCGTCAACTTCAACGTTCATGTACGACCGAAGGGCGAAACGAAGGATGTTGCCCTGAGCTATGACGGCTCGGAGGGGAATCGCTACGTTGCCGAATCGATCGCGTGGTCGCCCGATTCGAAGAAGATCGCGGCGTATCGCGTGCGGCCGGGCTATCACCGCCGCATTCAATACATCGATTCGTCGCCGGAGGATCAGCTTCAGCCGAAGACGTTCAGCATCGAGTATGCGAAGCCGGGTGACGCACTCGATTTGCAGCAGCCGGTGTTGTTCGATGTCGCCGCGCGGACGCAGGTCAGCCTGGACGATGCGATGTTCCCGAATCCGTATGAGATGTCTCCGCTGGTATGGCGCAAGGACAGCCACGCGGTGACGTTCGAATACAATCAGCGCGGCCACCAGGTGTACCGCGTGCTGGAGGCTGACCCCGCCACCGGCCGGGTGCGGGCGGTTATCGACGAGGAGAGTCCGACCTTCTTCTGCTATTCGGGCAAGATGTACCGGCACGACATCGATGACGGGAAAGAGATTGTCTGGATGTCGGAGCGCGACGGCTGGAACCATCTGTACCTTTACGACGGCGCCACCGGAAAGGTGAAAAACCAGATCACGAAGGGCGAGTGGGTGGTGCGCGGCGTGGATAAGGTGGATGACGAGCATCGCCAGATCTACTTCCACGCGAGCGGGATGCACCCGGGAGAGGACCCGTATTTCGAGCACTACTTCCGCGTGAACTTCGATGGCAGCGTTCTGACGCCGCTGACCGAAGCGGGCGCGACGCACTCAGTCCGGTTCTCTTCCGATTTGAAGTATTACGTGGATACGTGGTCGCGTGTGGATCTGCCACCGGTGACGGTGTTGCGACGTGTCGAAGACGGGAAGCAGGTCGGCGAGATCGAGGGCGCCGATGCGAGTGCGCTCCTGAAGACCGGATGGCGCGCTCCCGAGCCCTTTGTCGCAAAGGGCCGCGATGGAAAGACCGACATCTGGGGCGTGATCGTGCGCCCGTCGCAGTTCGATCCGTCGAAGAAGTACCCGGTGGTGGAGGCGATCTACGCGGGTCCGCAGGATTCTTTCGTGCCGAAGGCCTTCCGGCCGTATTATCCAATGCAGTCGCTGGCGGAGATTGGCTTTGTGGTGGTGCAGATTGACGGCATGGGCACGTCGAACCGGTCGAAGGCGTTCCACGACGTGTGCTGGAAGAACCTGGGCGATGCCGGCTTTGCGGATCGCATCCTGTGGCACAAGGCCGTGGCCGCGAAGTATCCGTGGTATGACATCACGCGCGTGGGCATCTACGGGCACTCGGCGGGCGGACAGAACGCGCTGGGCGCGCTGCTGTTCCATCCCGAGTTTTATGAGGCGGCCGTGGCATCATCGGGGTGCCACGACAATCGCATGGACAAGATCTGGTGGAACGAGCAGTGGATGGGATGGCCGCTCGGCCCGCAGTACATCGCGTCGTCGAACGTGGAGAACGCGGCGAAGCTGCAGGGGCATCTGCTGCTTTCGGTGGGCGAACTGGACGACAATGTGGACCCGGCCAGCACGATGCAGGTGGCCAACGCGCTGATCAAAGCGGGCAAGACTTTCGACTTTGTGTTCCTGCCGGGCCAGGGGCACACGTGGGGCGGGGCATGGGGCGACCGCAAACGATACGATTTCTTCGTGCGCTACCTGCTGGGCGTGGAACCGCCGAACTGGAATGCCACGCAACTGCCTCTTGAGGAGCCGGAGGCGTACTGACGGAGGCAGTCCAGCATACGGCCGACCGTACCGTTCCGCTACTCAAACCGTGTGTATCGGCACTGGCCGCCCGGAGAGGCGGCCAGTGCTCCGTCATCGCCCTGGCGTCATCGCACTCTTTCGCGCGCTCCCCTGAACCGTGGCGATTGCTTCCCCCGAACCCTCCCGGATCGTGATGAACCGGTCGCTCTTCACGCCTGTGATCTTCTCTACACCGCCGTTCGGCCAGGTCACCTCGAGGTCGGCCGTCTCTGCCTCGCCCAGACCGAAGTGAAGACGCTGGTCGTCAACCGACAGGAACGACGATTGAGCCGTGACGGTCTGCATCTGCCGTCTGCCGCCATATCTGACAAGAACACCCGCACCGATGGCGCTGCGATTGGATTGCACGCCGATCAGCCTGATGGTCAGCCAGTGCCTCTTGCTTTGCAGATCGTTTCGCAACAACGACGGAGGCTCGTTGCGATTCAGGATCAGGATGTCAGTATCTCCGTCGTTGTCGAAGTCCCCGAACGCCACGCCGCGGCTGGCGTGGGCTTCCGAGATCGCGGGCCCGGCGTCCATGAGCCGCTCGAAGCGTCCGCCGCCCAGGTTGCGAAACAGCACGCGCGGCGTTCGATAGGGATACTGGGGGTGTTTCGCGGTGATCCCCGGGTAGACACCGCCCGTGGCCCAAAAGATGTCGGGCAGACCATCGTTGTCAAGATCGGCGATGGCGGTTCCCCAGCTGATGTACTCGGTCACCACGCCGAGGCCGGCGCGCAGCGTCACATCCTGGAAATTGCCCTTACCGTCGTTCTCGTAGAGCACCGGGGTGTCTTCCGTAAAGTGCGTCTTGAAGATATCCAGATGCCCTTTGAGACGGTAATCTCCGACGCCGATGCCCATGCCCGCCTGCTCCGCCCCATCCTCGTTGAAGGCGACTCCGCGTACCATGCCATCCTCGGCGAAGGTGCCATCGTGGCGGTTGTGGAAGAAGAGGCTCGGCGTTGAGTCGCAGGCCACGTAAACATCCTGCCAGCCGTCGCCGTCGAAATCCGCCGATGTGGCCGTGAGTCCGTAACAACTCGCTGCGCCCACACCGGAACGGGCGGTCACGTCGGTGAATGTGCCGTCGCCGTTGTTGTGGTAGAGCATTGGGCTTTCCTCGGGCAGACCGCGCGGACCGCACAAAACCGGGATGCCATGCCAGTTGCATCTGGTGTCCGCGCCGGCCGGCGGGATGACATGAGGGTCGAACTTCACGTAGTTGGAGACAAACAGGTCCAGTTTGCCGTCGCGGTCGTAATCCACCCATGTGCAGCCAGTGCCCCAGCGAACGCCGGCATGCGCCAGCCCCGCTTCCCGCGTGACGTCCGTAAAGGTGCCGTCGCCATTGTTTCGATACAGCACGTTGTCTGGCCAGCCGGTGATGAAGAGATCTTCGTGGCCGTCGTTGTTATAGTCGCCCGCGGTGACGCCGTAGAACCAGCCCGTGCGCCGCAGCCCGGCCTTGTCTGTAACGTCGGTGAAGGTTCCATCGCGATTGTTGTGGTAAAGCCGGTTGGTTGCGCCGCCTGGCGTCTGGCCCCACCGCGAACCGGATAGCAGGAGAATGTCCGGCCAGCCGTCGTTATCGTAGTCGATGAAGGCCAGGCCGCAGCCTTTGACCTCGATGATGTAGGTGTTGTGATCGATACCGCCGAAGACCACAGGAGCCGTGAGCCCTGCCTGCGGGGCGACGTCTACGAAGCGCGCGAGGAACGGGAGCCCGGACGGTTTTGCCGGGGTTCTGGGCGTCACCCCGCGCGAGATCATACCGCCCAGTTCCTGCGCCGCGGACCGGCCGGTCCACGCACCGACCGCCGCCAGCATGATCGAACCCATCGCGATGGCGGCGACTGTGCGTGACCGTAACCAGGTCTCCAGCATTCCTACACTACTGTACTCTCCACTCCCGGATACCCACGGACCAGGCAGGAACCGAGGCGGTCGCGCGGTTGTGAGACCGCCGTCATCCGCCGGATGCGGCACAGATTCTGGTCACCCGCGCGACGGATGCCGCTCATACACGCCGGGCGAGGTGCGCCACCAGCGAGACGAGAAACAACACCAGAAACAGTACGAACAGGATCTTCGCGATTCCCGCGGCCGCGACGGCAATGCCGCCGAAGCCGAAAATCGCCGCAACTAACGCAATCAGGAAGAACACGAGCGCCCAGTTAAGCATGATTCGCCTCCTTTTTCCCGGCCAATGTGGTTAGCTCTTGCGGTACGGCGCGTAGCGATTCAGCGCGCTGAACAACGGCGTGGCGCTCTGCGGTGGCGCAACCTGGCCGGAGAGTATCTCGCGCTGGGTCACATGACGGTGATAGACCGCATCGTTGTCGTCCGAGTCCGGGCGCAGTGTTGCACCTTCCAGCGAAACGCCTGCGAAGACCCCGCGCGATCGCGACCACGCCAGTATCTCAGCGTGCATCATGGCATCGGTCTGAGCCTCGGCGGTGCGCCCCACCGGTCCACCCATCACGCTGGCGTCGCCGCCCAGAGTGAACTTGTCGCGCATGAGCTTGTCCATCCCCTCGCGGGCCATCACCGCGAACACTACATCCGTTTCACCGGCGCCGATCTGAAGACCGATGCTGCCGCCCTCGATCCGGATGGTGGAAGGCGCGCTCCAGCCGGTTCCCCCAGGCACACGGCAGGTCACAACACCTTTGCCGTATTTCGCGCCGATGATGAAGCCGGCACGTTTCAAGCTCGGAACGATGCCCACACACCTGGCCTTCTCCAACAGGTCCCGTGGAATGCCATTGTCGGGGGCGTGCATCACCTCATCCAGCACCGCCGCGGACTCGCGGATTCTCCGGGTGCGCTCGCCCGCCTCGTCATTCGCCAGCAATGGGAACACCGCAAACGCGAACAGAACCAAGTGTTTCATCTTTTTTCTCACTCCTTTAGCAGATTCTCGCCGCCTTTCACTCTGCAAACCGCGGACCAGGTGTGATCCGCGGCGAACGGTAAAGAGGCGTCGTTCTGACAGGGAGGTTTTGCCACGCTTCAGAGCCGGAAGTTTTACAGACTCATGCAAAATTCTCCCGTCCATCGGTGCGGTAACAAGCCCGGTTCCCGCGAAGAGCAGCCCGGCAGCCGGATTGCAACGCGCTGTTCGTCAGATAGCGCGCCTGGCAAGCGGAAGGAGGCCCATGAATGCCTGGAAAGAAACACGTCAGAGGCGCGGGCGCAAAAGAGCAGCGCCAGTATGAGCACATTCGGGACAGCGCGGAACGGAGCGGCCGCTACGGAGATCGCGCCTCCGAAGTGGCTGCGCGCACTGTATTGAAAGAACACAAACAAAGAGGGCATCGCAAAGGCGAATAGTGGCTGAGTCCGCTGCGCCGCAGTTGTCCGCCAAAACGAAGTGGCCGCCCCGGAAGTCCCGGTGCGGCCACAATTCCACCTATGCGAGTCTTAAACTGTCCGCCAGTTTCTACTGGTAAGTTATTACCTGCTTCGAATTCGTCAACAGCGAGTTCGCAAACCCCAGATCGAGCCCCGTTGCGCTGAACTGCTTCGGCAACGTCGCCGCGCTCACCGAGAGACCGCCGGGTACAACGAATCCTGCGACACTGGCGCTTGCAGGCAGCGACAGAAGGACCACCGGCGGAATCATGAAGCTGTGGTCGCTCACCTTCGCCCGGCAGTAGAAGGTGGCGCCCACGGCGGAGTTGTCGCTCTCGAGAACGATGCTGTCTCCCGAGATGTCGACATAGCCGCTTGGATCGCCGCCCGACCACGTGATCAGTTGTCCGTTGGCCCTCGTCACGGTCGTGATGCTGTCCTCATTGGTCCACGTCACCGCGGGTGGTACGGCGATTTGTACGTTGAACGCGCCGACGTCCGTTCCGCCGGTGCCGCTGATCGTGTAAGTCCCCGGGTCGAGATAATTCCCGGGCGTCGTGTCGCCCAGGTTGCCGGAATATATCGTGAAGCCTGCTGCGCTGAGCGGGCTCAGAGTCCGGTTTCCTGACGGGCCGCTGATCCCGATACTCGGACCCGCATCGAGGCTGTTGTAGGTCAGCCCAACGAACTGCTCCGGACCTTGCCCCGAGAATGTGATGAGAGTGCAGGAGCCGTACGACGAGGAATCGATCAGGCCCGACGGCGACTGTCCCGGCGGAATCGTGATCTTCGCGAAGATGCCGGAACCATCATCCGATTTTGTGGTCGTGCCCGGTAACCCCAGTATTCCCGCCGTTTCATTGATCGACCGCGTGAGCGTGATCCCTCCGTAGCGGAATGTGCCGCTGTTGAACCACGTCGAAATGTCCGTGCCGGTCGGGAAGCCTTCGTCCGAACAAACCCGGCCGGTGGCGGCGATAGCCATGCTTGTGAAATTGCTCACTTCGCCGTTAATCTTCACCGCCACCGACACGTTGCATCCGGCGATTCCCTGGGGGACGTCAAATACAACCTGATCGATACCCGAGCAGCAGCCCGACCGGCCGGCATATCCAACCGAAGGGGATTGCTGATTTCCGACCCAGACTTCGACCGGCAGACCCAGATTGCCGGGGAGCGGGCCGGCCGCCTCATCGCCAACTACCGCACCGAGTCCTGTCCCCCAGATGATCAGCGTCTCCCCCGGATTCGCCGCCTTCGTCGGAGTGACAAGACTGAAATCCGGGTAAGCAATGACGCCGGTTCCACTCCCCTGCTGATTCCACGCGAAAGTGCCAAAGGTGTGATCTGTCACGGTGATGGGTGACGAAGCGCTGCCACCCGCGTACTGTACGGTGATTGTCCCGGTCCCGAGCGGGGTCGCTGATGGCAGCAGGGCAGTAACCTGACGGTCCGAAGCGTAAAGAAGCAGGCAGTCCAGCGCTGTGCCGTTGACGTTTACGCTTGCGGTGGACCCGCCAAGGTTTTTAGGCAGGGGAAACGTGAGCGCGTTCACCGCAGTGGATGGTCCCAGACCGCTGCCGTAAATTGCAAACACCGAGCCCTGCGCGATGCCACTGTTGGGAAGGCCGGGAAGGACATCGCTCGCGGCGTTCAGGGGATATCGGATACTCTGCGCATTTCCTGCCGTGCCAGCCAGCAGGAATGCGGCGACCAATGCAAGTTGTTTCGTGTGTGTCATATCGGTTTCTCATTCCGGAGCCTACCGGACACTGGAGGTCCGGTGGCTCCCCTCCGACCCGTAACCGCGCCATCCGAGACCGTTCGGTCGCTCGCGAGGCGGCTCGGGAAATGAGTGCTATGATCAGCAAACATAGCTCCCGTAACGCACGAGAACGGCGGAAACGGGATCGCGGAGGACGGATTTCTCGTTGCCGGATGAATTCGCACCCTCGGAGCCGGGTGCCGCCAGGGCCGATCTCGATGCGATGGCGCCGGCCGTCTACGCGGAATTGCGCCGCCTGGCCAAACACTACCTGTCGAGCCAGCGGGCAAATCACACCCTCCAGCCGACGGCACTGGTCCACGAAGCCTATCTCCGCCTCACCCGCCAGCATTCCGTGGACTTCCGCAACCGCGCCCAGTTCGTCGGCATTGCCGCCAGCATGATGCGCCGCATCCTGATCAACTACGCCCGCGATCGCAAAGCCGCGCGTCGGGACGCCGCTTCTGCCGGCCTCCAGATCGAGTCCACCGTCGCCATTGGAAGCACGACCGTGGTGGATCTTGTCGATCTGAACCGTGCCCTCGAAAGTCTGGGTGAGCTCGATCCCCAGCAGGAGAAGATCGTCGAGCTGCGCTTTTTCGGCGGCCTCACGGTTGAGGAAACGGCTGATGCACTGGCCATCGGGACGGCCACCGTGAAGCGCAACTGGGCCACTGCCCGCCTCTGGCTTGTCGATAAGATGAAACGGTCATGACCCCGGAAAAATGGACCGAAGTCCGGCAGACCCTGGGGGAAGTGCTCGACCTCGACCCCGTCGAGCGCGCAGCTTACATCAGTCGGCTGAGCATCTCGGACCCCGAACTGCATCGCGAGGTGGAGTCCCTTCTCTCCTGGGAAACGGAGGCGGACCTTCTGCTGCCCACTGACGGCATCGATTTGCGCGGACCGGATGAACCCCCTGCCACCGTGGGGCCGTGGCGAATTCTGCGCGAAGCCGGCCGTGGCGGAATGGGCGTCGTCTACGAAGCCGAGCGTAACGATGGCCAGTACGTCCGTCGCGTTGCCATCAAGCTTCTTCCCGCGGGGTTCCTCAAAGGGGCCCTTCTGCGACGCTTCCTCGCCGAACGCCAGATCCTAGCGCAGCTCGAACATCCTGGCATCGCTCGCATGATTGACGGCGGCGTCACCGACACCGGTGAGCCCTATCTCGTGATGGAGTACGTGGACGGCAAGCCGCTCACGACCTATGCACGAGAAACCGGTCTGAACGCCGCCGGAAAACTGAGGCTCTTTCTGGATGTCTGCCGCGCGGTCACGTACGCGCACGGCAAACTCGTTGTCCATCGCGATCTCAAGCCGGGCAATATCCTCGTGACCCGCGAAGGCGCCGTCAAGCTTCTCGATTTCGGCCTTGCTCGCATACTCGAGCCCGGTACCGCGCCCGACGTCACCCAGACTGCATTCCGGTTGCTCACTCCCGCCTATGCCAGCCCCGAGCAGATTCGCGGCATGCCGTTCTCGGTTTCCGGGGATGTGTTTTCTCTCGGCGTCGTGCTCTACGAACTGCTGGTGGACAAGCGGCCCTTCGGCGCTGACGGCGCTTCGGTCAGTGAAGTTGAGCGTGCGGTCTGCGACCAGGCACCTCCGTCCATTTCTGGTCGCGATGTTCCGGCCGACCTGCGGACCATTCTCGGAAAGACTCTGGAAAAAGAGCCGGAGAACCGCTATCAGTCGGTTGAGGCGCTGGCCTCGGATGTCTCTAATTATCTGCAGGGTCACCCGATCTCGGCGCGCCCGCCGAGCTGGACTTATCGCTCCGCGAAATTCATCCGCCGGCACCCCTGGGGAGTTGCCGGCACCGTTGCCGCGTCTCTGCTGGTAGCGGCCTTCGCCGTCATCGCGGCCATCCAGGCCGAACGTGCCCAGCGGCGGTTCGACGATGTTCGCCAGCTCGCCACGTCGCTTGTTTTTGAGCTGCATGATGAAATCGCCCGGCTGCCAGGATCCACGAAAGCCCGCGAACTCGTCGTTCGGCAGGGTCTGAAATACCTCGACCGGCTGTCTCGTGAAACCGACAACGATCCCTCGCTGCTCCGCCAGCTTGCTGCCGGTTACATCCGTCTTGGTGACGCGCAGGGGAAACCGAGCATCTCCAACCTCGGGGACACCGCCGGCGCCGTGGTCACCTATCGCAAGGCGCTGGCAATTCTGGACCAATTGCACGACCGCAACCCCGCGGATCCGTCGATCGCCGCGGATCTCGGTACCGCGCTCCGCAACCTGACGGTGACTGTTTCGCCCCCTGAAGATGGGGTCTTTGCCAAACGAGCGTTACAGATCAGCCAGACCCTCGTGGCCGCCTATCCCGGCGATGCCCGCGCGCAGAACGACCTCGCCGCGAGTCTTTTCAATCTCGGACAGAGCGAGGCCAAAGCGCACGACTACACCCAGAGCGCCTCCTTGTACCGCCGGGCGCTCGACATCTACCGCGTGTTGGACCGCGAGAATCGCACGGAATTGTCCGCCGAAAACGTCTCGCACAGCCTGAAACGGCTCGGCGCGCTCGCTCTGGTGTCGAACGACCCTGCGACGGCGCTGGCCGATTACCAGGAAGCCATCGCTATCGACGAACGCCTCGTCGCCTCGGACCAGCAGGATCTGCGGCTGAGGATGGACATGTCATACGGATTGAGCGATCTGGGCACCACACTGCGTCGCCTGAACCGTAACACGGAAGCCGCCGATGTGTACGCGCGCGCGGCCGCGCTCCGCCGTGAAGCATTCCAGGCCGATCCCAGCGATAGCCGCGCGCGCACCGCACTTGCCGCCATCCTCGTTCGCCAGGGAGACCTTCTGTTCACGACCGGCAAAACGTCCGAAGCCACCAGCGCGCTCGAAGAAGCGGAGAATCTGTCCAAAGGCCTGCGTGAATACGGCCAGATCGAGTTCCACCTGGCTGAGGCCTACGAAAAGGCCGGCCGGCGCGACGATGCATCTGCTCGCCGCAAGTCTGCGCTGAAATTCTTCGAAACGGCCCGCCAGCGCGGCCCCCTGATGCCCAACGAACAGCAGATGTACGCTCGGCTTTCCGGCAGGTAGCCGCCGCCTTTGCGCTCGCGCAGGTGAAGGTGGGCGCAGCGCCAGCTGAGGCGGTTCAACATGCGTACCAGATCGGCCAGCGAGGATACGCGCATATTCCGCACAATCTGACTGCGATGGACGCGGATAGGATCGACGGCCGATTTTCATCCCGACATGGAGGGGTGGCCTGCTAACGCTTCAGCCCCGGCCCACCCAGTCTGGTTGCAATGGCTCGTCACTTCTTCAGAAACGTGCCGCGATCGAGATCCTGAAAGGCCTCGCGAAGCTGTTCCTGAGTGTTCATCACGATGGGGCCATACCACGCGACCGGCTCTTCGAGCGGCTTGCCGGACACCAGGAGAAATCGGATGCCGTCTTCTCCGGCCTGCACCACCACTTCGTCACCACGATCGAACAGCACCAGCGAGCGATTGTCCGCTTCCGCCGGCGGATTGGTGTCGGCCCACTTCACCGTTTCCGTCGGCACGGCCAGGGGGCCCGAGGCGTTGCAGAACTTCCCGCCGCCGCCGAAAACGTAGGCGAAGGAGTGGTGCGTAGTCTCCACCGGCAGCGCTTTCTTGCGGCCCGGCGGAACGGAGACATCGAGATACACCGGGTCTGCCGCAATGCCGTCCACCGGACCGGCCTTGCCCCAGAAACTTCCGCATACAATTCGCACGCGCGTGCCATCGTCGTCCGTGACCTCAGGAATATCGTTGGCTTTGGCCTCCTGATAGCGCGGCGCGGTCATCTTGAGTGACGACGGAAGATTAGCCCAGAGCTGGAACCCGTGCATGCGGCCCGCCCCGTCGCCGCGCGGCATTTCCTGATGAATGATGCCGCTGCCCGCGGTCATCCACTGAATATCGCCCGCCCCGATGGTTCCGTGATTGCCCATGCTGTCCCCATGCTCCACCGTGCCCGCCAGCACGTAGGTGATGGTTTCAATGCCGCGATGCGGATGCCACGGAAAGCCTGCCAGGTAGTCCTCCGGCACATCGTTCCGGAAATCGTCCAGCAGCAGGAAGGGATCGAAATCGCTGGTGTTGCCAAAGCCGAAGGCGCGGCGCAGATGAACGCCCGCGCCCTCGATGGTGGGCCTCGATTTCACGAGGCGTTTGACGGGGCGAAGAGACATGAAACCTCCAGATGGCTTTGGTCCATACTGACATAAACGTTGCTGCGGACCGGCGAAGGCAACAGGCGGCAGGCCCGGGATGTCGCCTGCTCGATGGTGTGCCGGTCGAGTCGCAGGAGCTGAGCGCAAACCCGGCTCGACAGGCCCGTCAGAATCCGCAGCACGAAACAGCGATCAGAATTTCCCCGCCCAACATGACGCATTTCTCAGGCGCAAGCCGCCCCGAATCGCATGTTACAGCCCTCCCACGATCTCCGCGAGGAACCAGGTGCGCCGCTCAGTCTGATCGATCCAAACCTCGATCAGACTGGCTGTGGCCACATCCTTGTTCGTGTCGCAGACCTCGTGTGTTTCCCTCAGGAAGCGCGTCAGCCTCAGATTGTCGTCGCGCAGCTCCGCCAGCATCGCTTCGGCCGGGATCTGTTCGTCGTTGTTGTCCTTCAGCCGCTGATGGCGTGCGATGTCATGAATCGAGCGCAGCGTTGTCGCGCCGAGTTTCCGCGCCCGCTCGGCAATATCGTCCGTCATTGCGAAGATCTGGTCGGCGTGCTCGTCGAGCAGAAGATGATAGTCGCGGAAATGCCGGCCGGTCATGTGCCAGTGAAACCCTTTTGTCTTCAGGTACAGGCAGAACGTATCCGCCAGCAGGCTGCGCAGAGCATCGGATATTTCCGCTACACTGCCGCGGCTCAGATCCGTCGGCCAGACTTCGGTGTGCGTTTCGGTTGTGTTCTTGCTCATGTGACTCCTTATTTCGCCATTCTCACGACCGGTTTCCCCGGCCGTTTTCCTGAATTCTTCCGGTGTGGGCGCCGGCGGCGCGGGCGAGCGGCACTACGGCATCCACCACCGCGCGCAGCCGACCCCTCGTGATGAGACCCGCAACCTCCGCCAGTTGTTTCTGGTTCGGTTCGACGATGAAGAAGGCCTGTTTCACGCGGCGGTCCTTCGATCCTTCAGCCTCGGACACCATGGTGACCATCCGGCCGCGCGGCCCGCCGGGCCATCCACGCCGTCCATCGCGCGGAGTGAGTGACAAGCGACACCTGACGCTCCGACGACCTCCTCCGGCGGCATGAGTGCGAGTGTAACCGCCGCTTCGCCGGATGGCTATTGTACGTTTGTATACTGTCAGTCATTTCGCGGGATTGCCGGCGGAATGATGATTTCCCGACGCCCAAACAACCGGGCATCAACCGAGTACGCGCCCGGTCCGAGCAGGATCACTGCCTGCAGGATCGCAATCGCAAGCATTGACGACACCACCGTGTGGAACAAGACGGGTGTGGGCACCAGCGCCAGCCAGACAGCGGCGCACTCAGCCGCCATGGCCGTTCCCGCGTATGGCGTGAACAGCCCGGCCGATACCAGCGAGCCGCTGACCACGCTTACCGCGCCGGCCGCGAAGCCTGCCACGGTTGCACCAGGTTCCCGCAGGTATAGCGAACCCTGAATGACCACTGGAAGGCCCAGCGCAATTCGCAGCAGTAGCAGCGCGACCCCGCGCCAGCCGCCGGGAAAGCTGGGAAAAAAGCGTTGCAGCGGTATCACTCCTGCCAATTCCAGCGTAGTGTTTGGCAATCCCTCACGGAATCCCCAGGCCTCGGGATTGTTCCCTACCACTTTCGGGGAACCACAACCGCGCGATGCCGCGGCGCAGCGCCATGGCGACCGGCTGCATGCGGTTGCGCTCGCGGCCTCTCGACAATTATGCGAAGAAGGGCGGCCAGCGCAGATCAGGTCAACGCAGATCTGCTGGCGTTCCTGAAAAGCTGACCGGGGCGGCCAGCCGCGCCGTCTCAGGCTGGAAACACACAGTGACGCGACCGCGAGTCTGTTAAGCGTCCGCCAAACTGACACGCCGGGGAAGGCTCTTGACAGCCGCCGCCCCCCTGCCGCATACTATCGATGAGCGATATATCGATAGACGTTACAACGAACCTCGATAGTCGCTGTGGAAATTCAATGCCGAAGAAGCCCGAACAACTCCTGCCTCTGAACGAAGGCGCCTACCTGATCATGGCGTCTCTGGCTGAGCCTTGCCACGGCTATGGCATTATGCAGGAGGTCGCCGCGCTGGACGCCGGCGGCCTGAAACTCGGTCCCGGTACGCTCTACACCGCGCTCGGCAAGCTGACTGACCAGGGTCTCATTCGCCCCATGGAGGCCAGCGGCGAAGGCGACCGCCGCAAGCTCTATCGCCTCACGCCGCTCGGCCTCGAAGTCCTGATCCTCGAGAACCGCCGCCTCGCCGCCCTTGCCGAGTGGGGCCGCAAACGACTACTGAAGACGGGAGTCAAACTGTGAGTCGCGAACGTCTGGTGAAATACCGCTTTATCCTTGCATGGCAGGACCAGAAAGAAGAACAGTGGCTGGAGAAGATGGCCGCCGAGGGCTGGCATCTGGTGTCCGGAGGAATCCGCTTTGTTTTTGAGCGCGGGGAGCCGCAACAGGTGCGTTACCGCCTCGATTACCGCGGCAGCTATCCGCAGGGCGAGCAGGAATACTTCTCGCTTTTCCGCGATTCCGGCTGGGAGCACGTCTGCGATTACTTCGCCTGGCATTACTTCCGCAGCCCTGCCTCCGCCGCAGCGCCGGAGATTTTCACCGACAGCGAATCGCGTGCAGCCAAATATCGCGGTGTGCTGTTCGTGATCGCCCTGGCGCTCTTCATCAATCTGGCCACGCTGCCTGGCGCGATCGACCGCGGACTCGCCACGTCTGCCTCCGGATTTGCCCGTTTCACCATCGGGCTCCAGTTGAGCATGGTCGTCTTCCTGCTTTTCGTCGCCGTGCGGCTCGGCATTCACATCCGGCAGGTGCGCAATCAGCGCAGCGGTGTGCGCTGATGGACCTCTCGATCGCCCGTTTTAACGTTCACGACATCGCCGTCGTCGTCGTGCTGGGCGGCGCTGCCTGCAACGAGATGGCCGCCGATGCCCGCCAGCGCCTGTACGAAGCCGTGCGGAAGTCGGCGGGCCGTGACATCGCCTTCGTCTGGCCGGATGCCATCGGCCGCACGAAGTGCATTGGCCCCCCGCAGCAAGTGCGCTTTTTCGAATCGGTGCGCTACGACCAGCTGCTCGCGCAGGCTGATGGCTTCATCACTGTGTCGCCAGGCTGAATCGCCGCAGTACTTCCTCGCGCGTGCGCCGCACCAGCTCAAGCCCCAGCGCGTTACGGTTTTCGAGTTCGCCGTAGAGCCGCGCTCCACACGCCTCTCGCAGATCGCGCTTTCTGTGGGACAGCGTGCCATCCATTCCCTTCGACACATTCACCGCCGCGGTGGTGCATCGCAAACCGAACACCTGACGTAGCGCATACTCGCCGGCCGCCAGGCTTTCCTCGAAGCAATCCACCACGCCGGGAAACGAGGCTTGAAGCATGCGCTGGTACGCAAGTTCCAGATGCTCCCTGGATTTGCCGCCCGAAAGAAACTCGACCTGCGCGTCGCAAATCCAGTCCGGCATCTTCTCCAGCGCCAGCTCGATGAACCCGCCGATGTCGTGACGCGCGGCGAGCTCGCTGATCGGGTCGCCTTCCACCGGTTTCTCTCGCGCGTAGTCGTACATCGAACGCACACGGTCCAGCGGATCGCGCAGGAAGCAGACGTCGAAGAACAGGAAGCCCGGCACCGCCGGTACCGGATAACGGAGCTGATGGCTGGAGACCGCCTGGAGCGCTGGCCTGCTCCGCAGGAACTCGAGAAACCCGTCATTCGAGATGCGTGCGTTTCGCTCATCCGTATCGAACCGGCAGAACCGCGTGCCGAAATTGCGGTCGAGCATCTCCTCAACCGACATTCCCGCGTTCTTGAAGATGTGGTAATGCAGAATCACACACCGCATCACCGCGCGCCTGCCTCCGACAGCACAAAGTGCACCAGCGGATTCGTTTCCGCTGCTTCCGGGTGAACTCGCAGATAGCCGAGGCAATCGAACAGCGGATGCGGATTGGTCCACTTCCCGCGCGACTTCAGAAAATGCACCAGCGGGTTAGCGCCGTCCCTGGCCGATTCGGGCGAATAGCGGACATAGTAGTCGGGCTGGAACCACGGATGCGGTTTGCGTCCCTCTTCGGCGCCATGCAGCACGTAGTGCAGAAGTGGATTCGTGCCCGCAGCTCGTACGTCCGGTGCTCGTTCCAGGTAGTACTCGCCGTCGAACAACGGATGAGGCTGATAACCGCGCGCTGCCCCGTAGTTCAGGTAGTGCAACAGTGGATTCCATCCCGACGCCGCAGCGTCCGGATAGCGCGAGAAGTAGAAAGCCGTTTCGAAGAGCGGATGCGGATTGCGCCCCTCGAAACCGCCTCGCACCAGGAAGTGCAGCAGAGGACTGAGAGTGGACACATCGGCATACCTCGCCCGATAGTAGTCCGCATCGAACAGACCGCGCCGGCCCTTGTATCGCAGGCACGTGCGCCACAGGCGAATCCGAAGCAGCGCCCGCAAGCGTTGCCCGAACCGCGCTCCCCTATCCGATCCCATCCTGCGTCATCCGTCCATTCACCATACGCCAGATCCCCCGCGGATTCTCGTCGCGCAACTCCGGCGGAAGCGCCGCAGCGGGTAGATTCTGATAACACACGGGCCGCAGAAAGCGCAGAATCGCCGCCGTGCCCACCGACGTGAACTTCGCATCCGCCGTCGCCGGCCATGGCCCGCCGTGGTGCATTGCCGGACTCACTTCCACACCCGTGGGGAATCCATTGAAGATCAGCCGGCCCGCCTTGTTCTCCAGAATCGCAAGCAGCTCACGATTCGCGGCCAGATCCTCGGGCGTTCCGAATACGCTCGCCGTCAGTGTTCCTTCGAGGGCTCGCGCCGCCTGCAACAGTTCTTCCTCGCCCGCGCATCGCACCATGACCGATGCGGGCCCGAAGATCTCCTCGCGCAGCTCGTGCCGCGTCAGCCATGTCGCCGCATCGGTCTCGAACAGCACCGGAGTCGCCTCCGTCCGCGACGTTTCCACCGCCACTGCCGACCGCGTCTCCTTCACGCCCGCCACCGCTGCCGCCCGTTCCGCGCCGGCCTTGTAGTTCGCCAGAATCCCCGGGTATAGCATCGTCCCCGGCGCGGCGCCTTCGAACAACGCCGCCAGCTTCGCGCGCAACGCGCCGAATGCCGCGCTGTCCGCTCCGATCACCAGCCCGGGACACGTGCAGAACTGCCCCACGCCGAGGTTGATGGAGTTGCAGAGCCCCTGAGCCAGCGTGTCCGGCTGTGCCAGCGCGCCCGGCAGCACAAACACGGGATTCACGCTGCCCATCTCCACAAACGCCGGAATCGGGTCAGGACGCGACGAAGCCGCGTCAAAGATC
>Ga0335084_10002387_pt1 | contig 18080 bp, 14 predicted proteins | sample Lox_Sample_44_FD_206721 | JGI IMG/M metagenome (GOLD analysis project Ga0335084, IMG submission 206721) | Soil microbial communities from Loxahatchee National Wildlife Refuge, Florida, United States - Lox_Sample_4.4 | ecosystem: Environmental > Terrestrial > Soil > Wetlands | place: USA...
CAGCTTGCCGGCAAGCGCGATAGTCCGAAGTCGGCGGGCCGGCACCTTGTCAGGGGCACGGTCGTGGGCGAAACCCGGGCCGAGGAGGCGCTCCGAAGTCGTCTCGAGCATGATGCCCATGCTGACGCTGACTTCGCGGAGCGAGGACAGGTCACGCTCACCCATCACACCCGGGTTGGCATGGGGCAGGAGACTTGTCTCGCCGACGACCAGCGCCGACACGGCGCGCAAGTAGTCGAGCGTTGTCTTGTACCCCATTCGCCGCAGGAACTCGCTGTACTCGGGGAAGAGCGCCTCCGGACGGTCGCCCAGCGAGAAGAGCGCTTCTTTGGCGCCGAGACGCTCTCCCGCACGGGCGAGGGCTACGACCTGCTCCGGCGTCATCGTCAGCGCGCCCGGCTCGCCTGGATCGCGGCGGAAGGTGCAGTAGCCGCAGTAATCGCGGCAGAGATTGGTCAGCGGCACGAAGACCTTGGCCGAAAAGGTCATGCGGCGGCCGCGGCCCCTGTCTCTGGCGGCTGCTGCGGCGGCGAGCAGGTCGGGCAGCAAGGCGGCCGGAGTGGCGAGGAGAGAAACCGCCTCCTCAGCGGACGGGGTGCGGCCTTCGGCCACACGCTCGACGGCGGCTAGCTCGCGTAGCGCCACTGGAGTACCTTTCCTGGCCTGATTTTGATCATCGCTCCCCTGTCTCTCGAAAGCCCCATGCCACCATACTGGGGATACTTCGACAGGAGAAGATCGATGCCGGCGGCGAAGTCGCGCCCGGCCGTGAGGATCTCCGCGAGCCCCTGGATGATGACCCAGCGCAGCTGGCGCCAGTCCTCGTCGTAGAAATCGATGACGACCGAGACCTTCGGATTCTCGCGGATATTGCGCACGCGCCTGAGGTCACCGGCGCGCTTGGGCTTGGCGTCGACGACAGAGACGAGCGCTTCGCCGTCCCAGGCGTAACAAAACGGCACGACCAGCGGCTGGCCCGCGCTGTCCGCCGTGGCGAGCCGGCCCAGTCGAGCGCTCGCGATGAACTCGGCCACGTCGGCCGGCAAGACACTCAAGCGGTGACCCGGCGGTGGCCCGGCCTACCGCGCATCCTGGGGCGAACCTCTTCCGCGAAGCGCTCCATGATGACGAGCCAGGCTCTGAGGTCCTGCGCCACCGGGTCGAAGACGAAGTGCGTGACGCCGAGCGCCTCGTAGGCCTTGAGGTCCCCGATCACGTCGGTGGCCGTGCCCCGGAAGAGCTGCCGCTCGCCTCCCGCGGGCTTGGCGCGCTTCGAGAACACATCCAACGGACAGCGGAGTGACAGCGTGATCGCCTTCGGATCACGCCCGGCCTTCCGGGCCCAATCCTGGATGATGGCGACCTTGTCGCGGTATTCCTCGGGAAGCAGCATGGCCGGCGGTCTCAGGCCGATCGGGTGCCAGCCGTCAGAGATCTCGCCGGCCCGGCGGAGGGCAGCGTCCGTGTGCCCGCCGACCCAGATCGGGATGCCGCCCTTCTGTCGCGGCTTCGGCATGGCGCTGACCGTTCCCATGCCGTAGAAGGCGCCATTCCAGTCCACCGGCTCGCGGGTCCAGCACGCGCGCATCAGATGCAGATAGTCGTCGGTGACCGCTCCGCGGCGCTCGAAGGGCTGGGCGTGGAGCGCTTCGAACTCCTCCTTGAACCAGCCGACACCGGCCCCGAGGATGATGCGGCCTCCCGAGAGGACATCCAGCGTCGCCAGCATCTTGGCCGTGACCACCGGATTCCGGTAGGGGATGACCAGGACGCTCGTCCCGAGCCTCACGCGCGACGTCTCGCCCGCGAGGTAGCTCATCAGCGTCAGCGGCTCGAGATACCCGTTCTGCCAGTCGCCCGCGAACTTGCCCGTCGGAGAATACGGATAGGGAGCGCTCTGGCTGGTCGGGATCACGACGTGATCGGTGACGAAGATGGACGAATAGCGAAGCTCTTCAGCCTTGCGCGCGAGGTTGATCAGCGTTTCAGGAGTGGCGAGCGGTCCGCGGCCTGGAAGGGCGAAGCCGAAGTCCATGGGGGGTCATATTGCTCGCCACCCAGGGGCCTGTCAAGGCTCGGGCCGTCGCCGTCCGATGGCCGACATCGCAAGCGGCGGGCACAGATCGCTGCAAGTCCTGGTTGCCGGAAGGCCGTCAAACCACCTTGCGCTGAATAGGAGGCCATGAAAGGCAAGATATTGAATATATGAGATAAGTACTCTAGACATCAGCGTATCATTTGGCCGAGTGTCACTCTGGTGACACTATGGCCATGGCTGTGCTACGGTGGAAGATGTCATGCGGTTGCCCTACAAGGTCTTCATGACGTCCGCGCTGGTCATCGTGGCGCTCGTTGGCGTCGCCATCTGGAGCTTGTTGGCGATCAGCCGGTTGGTCGACGTCAATCGCGGCATCGCCACCCAGTCTCTGCCCGCTCTCCGCTTGGCTACCTCGCTGCGCGAGCAGCTGGGGCACCTCACCCGAACCGAGCTGGACGCGGGGCAGGCGGCGGCGGAGCCTGCGAAAAAGTCCTGGAATGATCGTGCGGCGCGCATGGCAACGGAACTGGACCTCCTGCGCTCATTCCTCAGCAGCGAGGAGGAGCGGTCGCAGCACCAGGAAGCCATCGTGGCCTTTGCCATCTACCGACGGCTCGCGGCGATGGAGCCCGGCCTCGACGCCGAGCGCCGCTTCGCTGCCGACCGGACCGGCGCATACCTCGACCGGACGCTGGGCGCCACGTACGGCGCGCTCGAGGAAGCCCAGGTGGAGGCGCGGCAGCTCGAGCGGCATACGTGGAACACCGTGTTCTGGGCGCTCCTGGCGAGCCTGGCGGCGGCCCTCGCGACGACGGCCTTTCTGGCCGTGCACCTCAGGCGTTCGCTCCGCCGGCTCTCTGTCGCCACGGCGCAGCTGGCCGACGGTGACTTCTCGCACCCGCTTTCCGTGACGAGCCGCGACGAAATCGGAGAGCTGGCGCGTTCCTTCAACCGCATGGCCGAGCGCCTTCGCGAACTGGATCACCTCAAGGAAGAGTTCTTTTCGCATATCTCGCACGACCTGCGAACGCCGCTTACCTCGGTCAAGGAGGCGACCCAGCTGCTGCTCGATCGGGTGCCGGGGCCACTCACGGCCAAGCAGGCGCGGCTCGTGGACATCATCGCCGCGAGCTCTGACCGGCTCCTGCGGCTCGTGAACCAGCTCCTCGAGCTCTCGCGCCTCCGCGCGCGACCGTTCCCACTCGAGGGTCGTTCTGTCGACATGGAGAAAGTCGTCGTGCGCGCGCTCGAGGAGCTTCGCCCGCAGCTTGAGGACAAGGGCCTGGTAGTCGGGCGCACGACTCGCGGCTCGGACTTTGCCATCCAGGGAGATGAGGACCGGTTGCTCCGGGTGCTCCTCAACCTGGTCGACAATGCCATCAAGTTCACGCCACAGGGGGCCGCGATCACCGTGGCGCTGACCGATGCGGGCGCCGATCTTGTAATCGCTGTCGAGGATACGGGCATCGGCATTCCGGCGGCGGACCTTCCGCGCATCTTCGACCCGTACAAGCAGGCTCACCGCGGACGCGGGGGCTCGGGGCTGGGACTCGCCATCGTGAAGGGGTTTGTCGAGGCTCACGGCGGGCGCATCCAGGTCGAGTCGGAGGAGGGACGCGGGACCCGCTTCATCGTCCGTCTCCCCCGCGTTGCCGCGCCGCCTGTCGGGGTTGCCTCGGCCGGGAGCGAGCGTTGAAGGCGGCGCGCGCGCTGATAGTGGACGATGATCCCGACATTCTCGAGGTCCTCGAGATGCGGCTGCAATCGATGGGGCTCGATGTGGCGCTCGCGAAGAGTTACCAAGAGGCCGTCACGCTCCTCGACGGCCGTGGCTTTGACGTGGCGCTCTTCGACCTTCGCATGGAGCCGGTCAGCGGCCTCAAGCTGATGGAGGCCGCGCACGAGCGCCAGCCCCGCCTTCCCGTGCTCATCATGACCGCGCACGGCACCATCGACAACGCGGTCGAGGCCTTGCGGCAGGGCGCCTTCGACTATCTGACGAAGCCCTTCGTGCCTGAGGAGCTTCGCGGCAAGGTCAGCCGTGCGCTGTCCATGCGCCGATGGACCCGGGACCGGACGCTGTTGAAAGCCGTGGGTGAAGCGCTGGGATCCTCCGGCACCATGGACAGGATCTTCGACGCCATCGCGCAGGCCACGGTCGAGGCGACCGAGGCGGAAAGGGCGGTGGTGTTTTTGCTGGAAGACGGCCGGCTCGTGCCCATGGCGAGCGCCGGCGTGGCGTCGCGCTCCATCGATGACCTCGCCGGCACGGCGGAGACGGTCATCGAACGGAAGATTCCCGCCGCGGTGACTGATACCGACGGGCGGGTGATGCTGGGCGCGCCTCTGTTCGTTGGCGGCGGCGCCGCCGGCGCGCTCGTCGTCGAGGCGCGGGTGGAGCCGACGGCGGATGACCTTGACCTGCTCGCGATCTTTTCCTCGCAAGCGGCGGTGGCGCTCAAGAACACCAGGGAACTGGAGCGCCTGAGAAGCGGCGCGCTGGCGGCGCTCGGGCGAATGGCCACTCAGGTGGCGCACGAGCTTCGAAACCCGCTGGGTGGCCTCAAGCTCTTCGCTGAGTTTCTTCAGCACAGGCTCGGCAAGGCCGGGGATACCGAAGGCGCCGATGTCGCGGGCAAGATCGACCGCGAGGTGGACCACATGACCGACCTGGTCCGCGAGATCACCCAGTTCGGCCGGCCGGGGTCTCTGCGCCGGGTTCCCACCAATCTCAATGGCCTGCTGGAGTCCTGCCTCGCCCTCGCCCAGGCCCGCGTGACGGGCAAGGAAACCCGAGTGTCGCTCGAGCTCGACCCGGGGCTTCCACCGGCCGCCCTCGATCCCCGGGAGATCCGCAAGGTCTTCCTCAACCTCATTGTCAACGCGCTCGAGGCGATGGAGTCGGGTGGAACAGTGACGCTGCGCACTCGCCGGACGGAGCAGGGACTCATCGAGGTGGCCGTGGAGGACACCGGGTGCGGCATGTCGGAGGAGACGCGCGCGCGGATCTTCGATCTCTTTTTCACCACCAAGGACAGCGGCACCGGACTCGGCATGGCGATTGCGAGCGCAGTCGTGGAGCAGCACGGGGGACGCATGGAGATCCGGAGCCAGCTCGGGCGTGGCACCCAGGTGCGGGTGCTCCTGCCGCTGGGGGCGCCATGAAACCGGCCGTGCTGGTGGTGGACGACGAGCCCGCCATCGCTGAGGGCCTGCGGCTCACCCTCGAGCGTGAAGGCTACGTCGTTGAGACGGCGGTGAGCATGGTCGAGGCGGCCGCGCGCCTGGACGCCCGAGAGTTTTCCGTGGCGCTCGTGGACCTCGTGCTACCCGACGGCGATGGCATCGGTCTCCTGAGGCTGATCAAGAATCGCGACCCTGACATCGAGGTCATCATCATGACGGGCCACGGCTCGATCTCCAAGGCCGTGGAGGCGACCAAGGAGGGCGCGTTCTACTTCGTGACCAAGCCCTTCGACTCGGCCGAGATGCTGACCCTCCTCGGCAAGGCGCTCGAGCGGCGGCGCCTCCTGGCCGAGACCTCCGACCTGAAGCGACAGCTGGCGGAGCAGATGGGGTACGGCGAGATGCTCGGAAGCTCTCCCACCATGCGGCGCGTGTTCGAGCTGCTCGATTCGGTCGCCGCATCGGACGCCAACGTCTTCATTGTGGGAGAGAGCGGGACGGGCAAGGAGTTGGCCGCCAACGCCGTCCACGCAAAGAGCCCGCGAGCCCAAGGGCCATTGATCAAGATCAACTGCGCCGCGCTGCCGAAGGACCTCATCGAGTCCGAGCTCTTCGGCCACGTCAAGGGTGCCTTCACGGGCGCCACTTCGGACCGGCCCGGCCTGCTCGAGGAGGCCCACAAGGGCTCGCTTCTTCTCGACGAGATCACGGAGATGCCTCCGGACCTCCAGGCCAAGCTCCTGCGGGTGCTGGAGGACCGGAGCGTGCGGCGCCTCGGCGGCAGCCGCGCAGTACCCGTCGATTTTCGGCTCATCTCGTCGACGAACCGCGACCCCGAGGCCGCGGTGCGCGACGGCTCTCTGCGACAGGATCTCTACTTCCGAATCAACACCGTAATGGTCGAGTTGCCGCCGCTCCGCGAGAAGACCCAGGACATCCCCCTCCTCGTGAAGGGCTTCCTCGACCGCTTTCGTCTCAAGCACAACCGGCCGGTGGAGGGAATAGACCCGGAGGCCTTCAGGCGGCTCCTCTCGTACATGTGGCCCGGCAACGTGCGCGAGCTCGAGCACGTCATCGAGCGAGCCGTGCTGGTGGCCCGCGGGCCGCAGATAACGGTGGCCGACCTGCCGGACGCCCTCAATGCGGGCGCGCCGCCTCTGAGCGCCATTCCACCCGCCGGATCCCTCGAGGAGATCGAGCGCCTCTCCATCGTGCGCGCGCTCGAGTCGACGGGGTGGAACAAGCAGGCCGCGGCGGCCATCCTGGGCCTTCGACGGCCCACCCTGTACTCCAAGATGCACCGCCACAACATCCCCCAGCGGCGCGCGTAGCGCCATTGTTCGTTCGCCGACAGTGTCAGGCATTGCTGTCAGATCGGCGACGCCCTGAAGGACACTTGTCGCCTAAGTAGTTGATAACGTGTCCGAGCCACCAAGGCCCCTGAATTGCAGTTTGGCGGGCGGGAGGTGGTGCCGATGATGAAGATGCTGGTAGTCGACGACGATCCGGCTTGGCGGGCACTGTATCGGATGGGCTTCGAGGGAGACTTCGAAGTCTTCGAGGCAGTTGATGGGCTCGACGCGTTGGCCGCCCTGGACCGGGTGCGGCCGGAGGTCATCGTGCTCGACCTCAAAATGCCTCACCTGGACGGCATGGGCTTTCTTCGCCAGATCGAGCGGCGCGGATTGAGAGTGCCCGTGATCGTTTGTTCGGGCGCAATCGCTATGGACAGCCTGCCCGCGATCCCAAGCGTATTCCCGGCTCAGAAGAGCCCCGACCTCCGCAACGTGTGGAGCGCCCTAGAGGCTGCGCTGCCTCGACCCTCCGAGAAGGACTCGAGCACCAAGCCGCGTCGCGCCATCGAAGAGACTCTCTGGCGCGGCTGACGCAGTAATTTCGGTCGCCTCGGCCCCTGCCTAGTGCCGAGGCAGTTTTCCACATCTGCCTACCAAATGGGCAGATGTTTGTCTTGAGCTCACAAGCTTTTCCCCTATAAGCATTTGATTTTCCACGCCTCACGGAATAGAGTCGCCCGGCACGACTGGTGCAAACCAAGGCACGCCGGGAGGACTTAATGAAAAAGATTGAGGCCATCATCAAGCCGTTCAAGCTCGACGACGTGAAGGAGGCCCTGACGGGTATCGGCGTCATCGGCATGACGGTTTCCGAGGTCCGCGGCTTCGGCAGGCAGAAGGGGCACACGGAACTCTACCGCGGCGGCGAGTACACAGTGGATTTCCTCCCCAAGATCAAGATCGAGGTCGTTGTGCCCGACAGCCTGGTGGACAAGGTTGCGGGTGTCCTGGCCGGGGCGGCCAAGACCGGCAATATCGGTGACGGCAAGATCTTCGTCCATCCTGTGGACACGGCGATTCGTATTCGCACCGGCGAGCGCGACGAGAGTGCCCTGTGACGCCGAGGTTCGGGAAGGGGAGGCGGCAATGAGAGTGTCCCGGGTATTCGTGCTCATCCTGCTGATGGCGATCGTGGGCCTGTGCGCTGCAGGTCCCGTCTTCGCGCAAGCCCCGGCCGCTCCTGCGGCCGCCGCCGCGCCGGCTCCGAAGATCGATACTGGGGACACCGCGTGGGTGTTGATGTCCTCGGCCCTCGTGCTCCTCATGACGGCGCCCGGGCTCGCGCTCTTCTACGGCGGCATGGTCAGGCAGAAGAATGCGCTCGGGACCCTGATGCACAGCTTCATCATCCTGGCCCTCATCTCCGTCCAGTGGGTGCTCTGGGGCTACACGCTGGCGTTCGGGCCGGACAAGGGCGGCATCATCGGCGGCCTCGAATGGATGGGCCTGCGCGGCGTCGGCGCCGAGCCCAACCCGGCGTACGCCGCGACCATCCCACACCAGGCCTTCATGCTCTTCCAGATGATGTTCGCCGTCATCACACCGGCTCTCATCACCGGTGCATTTGCCGAGCGCAAGAAGTTCTCGACCTTCATCGTCTTCGTCCTCGCATGGGCGACCCTGGTCTATGACCCGCTGGCGCACTGGGTCTGGGGTGACGGCGGCTGGCTCCACAAGCTCGGGGCGCTGGACTTCGCGGGCGGCACCGTCGTCCACATCTCTTCCGGTGTCTCGGCGCTGGCGGCCGTCCTCGTTATCGGGAAGCGCAGCGGCTATGGTCAGCACCCGATGCCGCCGCACAATCTGCCGCTGACGGTGATGGGAGCGAGTCTCCTGTGGTTCGGCTGGTTCGGCTTCAACGCGGGGAGCGCGCTTGGAGCCAATGGCCTGGCCGCCCACGCCTTCACCACCACCAACACGGCCGCCGCGGCGGCCGCCCTCGGGTGGATGCTGACCGAGTGGAGCTCGCGGGGCAAGCCGACGGTGCTGGGTGCCGCCTCCGGCGCCGTGGCGGGCCTGGTGGCGATCACGCCGGCCGCCGGGTTTGTCACGCCGATGGCAGCGCTGGTCATCGGGGGGCTCGCCGGCGTCCTCTGCTACACAGCCTGCAACCTCAAGACCAAGCTCGGCTACGACGACTCGCTCGATGTCGTCGGCGTGCACGGCGTCGGCGGCACCTGGGGAGCGCTCGCCACGGGGATCTTCGCCACCAAGGCCGTCAACGACGCCGGGGCAAACGGGCTCCTCTACGGCGATCCAGGACAGTTGTGGAAGCAGTTTCTGGCCGTGTGCGCGACGCTCGTGCTGGGGTTCGTCATGACGGTGGTCATCCTCAAGGTGCTCGACGCCGTCATGGGGCTGCGGATCAGCGAGGACGACGAGATGGCGGGCCTGGACCTCTCGCAGCACTCGGAGACCGCCTATGCCCTCGGCGGGTCTTCCTACGGCGAATACGGCTTGAGCGGCGGCACCGGCGGCGCGTTCGCGGAGGCCATGAAGGCGGCCCAGGCCAAGCGTCCGGCCCATTGACGCATCGAACAGGAGCGCTTAGTGTAGCGGGGCCGGTGGGGCAGCGACGCTCCACCGGCCCGGCGTTTTAGTCCCACGTCATCTCAAAGGAGGCGGAACGCATGACCCCGAAGGACGTACTGAAACTGGCCAAGGAGAAGGGCGTCAAGATAGTCGATCTGCGCTTCATCGATCTCCCCGGCCTCTGGCAGCATTTCTCGATCCCCGTTTCCGAGCTGAGCGAGGGCATCTTCCAGGACGGCCTCGGCTTCGACGGGTCGTCGATCCGGGGCTTCCAGACGATCGACGAGTCGGACATGCTGCTCATTCCCGACCCTTCGACGGCGCAGATGGACCCGTTCACTGCGGTGCCGACCCTCGTCCTGATCTGCAACGTCAAGGACCCGATCACGGGCAAGGCCTACAGCCGCGATCCCCGCTACGTCGCGCAGAAGGCGGAAGCCTACGTCAAGAAGTCGGGCGCCGGGGACACGATCTTCATCGGGCCGGAGCTGGAGTTCTTCTTCTTCGATTCGATCCGCTTCGACCAGAGCTACAACTACGGCTTCTACTTCATCGACTCCGACGCCGGCGCCTGGAACTCGGGCCGGGAGAGCACGCCGGACCGGCCGAACCTCGGCTACAAGCCGCGCTACAAGCAGGGCTACTTCCCCGTGCCGCCGATGGACCAGTTCCAGGACATCCGCTCCGACATGGTGCTGGCGCTCGAGTCGGTCGGCGTGCGGGTCGAGGTGCACCACCACGAGGTGGCGACGGGCGGGCAGACCGAGATCGACATGCGCTTCGACACGCTGACGAAGATGGCGGACAAGGTCTGCTGGTACAAGTACTGCGCCAAGAACACCGCGAAGAAGTGGGGCAAGACGGCGACCTTCATGCCCAAGCCGCTCTTCCAGGACAACGGCTCCGGCATGCACACGCACCAGTCCATCTGGAAGAACGGCAAGAACCTCTTCTACGAGCGGGGCGGGTACGCCGACATCTCGAAGATGTGTCTCCATTATATCGGCGGCATCCTCAAGCACGCGCCCGCGCTGCTCGCTTTCATCGCGCCCAGCACCAACAGCTACAAGCGGCTGGTACCCGGGTACGAGGCGCCGATCAACCTCGTCTACAGCCAGCGCAACCGCTCGGCCGCCATCCGCATCCCGATGTACAGCAAGTCCGAAGGCGCGAAGCGCATCGAGTTCCGCACGCCCGACCCGACCTGCAACCCGTACCTCAGCTTCGCGGCCTGCGTCATGGCGGGGCTGGACGGCGTCGCGAACAAGATCGATCCGGGCAAGCCGGTGGACAAGGATCTCTACGAGCTGCCCCCGGCAGAGCAGAAGAAGATCAAGCAGCTGCCCGGCGCGCTCGACATCGTGCTGGACAACCTGGAGAAGGACCACGATTTCCTGCTGAAGGGGGACGTGTTCACGCCGGACCTGATCGAGACGTGGATCGACTACAAGCGGAAGAACGAGGTCGACCCCGTCCGGCTGCGCCCGCACCCGTACGAGTTCAACCTCTACTACGACATCTAGTCCCTCGGCAGGATTCGACACGGCCTCCGGCGCTTTATGCGCCGGGGGCCGTTCCGCCTTCCACGCCTAGTCGGTCGAGGCCGCGTCTCGCTCAGCTTCCGCCCCGGACGCGCGCCGAGCGAACAGCGCGTAGACTGCGGGCAGCGCCAGGAGGGTAAGCGCGGTGGACGAGATCAGCCCGCCAATGACGACCCGGGCGAGCGGACGCTGAATCTCGGCGCCGATGCCCTGGCTGAGCGCCGCGGGCAGGAAGCCGATGATGGCGACGATGGCCGAGACGATGATGGGCCTGAAGCGGATCTCGCAGCCGCGGACGATCGCGTCGCGGAGCGGCAGGCTCTCGCCGGAGTAGGCCTGGCGGATCGAGGACACCAGCACGGTGCCGTTCAGAACGCTGACGCCGAAGACGGCGATATAGCCAACGGCGGCCGAGATGTTGAAGCTGCTCTGCCAGAAGTAGAGGGCGAGCGTCCCGCCGATGAGCGCGAAGGGAAGGTTGAGCATGATCAGGAGCGCGGCGCCCGCGGAGTTGAAGGCGCCGAAGAGCAGCACGAAGATGATGAAGACGACGAGGGGCACGATAATGTACAGTCGCGCCAGCGCCCGCTGCTGGTCCTCGAAGCGGCCGCTCCAGACCATCCGGTAGCCCGGGGCCAGCTTCACCGCCGCATCCACCTTTTGCATCGCCTCGGTCACGAGGCTGCCCATGTCGCGCTCCCGGACGCTCCACTTGATGGAGACCCGCCGGACGTTGTCCTCGCGGAAGATCTCTGCGAGGCCATCGGTCCGCGAAAACTCGGCGAGCTGGCTCAGCGGGATGCGCTCGCCGCTCGGAGCGCTGACGGCCACGTTGCGGAGACGGATCGCGGGTTCGCCGGGCTGGAGCATCTTGACCACAAGGTTGAAGCGGCGCTCCTGCTCGAAGATCTCCGTGACCGCGCGCCCCTTGGTCGCCGCTTCGATCGTGTCCTGAATGTCCTGGACATTGATGCCGTGGCGCGCCGCGGCGCCTCGGTCGACCGTGATCTGCAGCTGCGGCTGGCCGGTACAGTGATCCCAGTCGAGGTCCGTCACGCCGCGAACATCTTTCAGCACGGCCGCGATCTGCTTGGCAATCTTGTCCATCACGAAGATGTCGGGCCCGTAGAGCTTGATGGCGAGCTCGCCCTTGACCCCCGCCAGGGCCTCGTCCACGTTGTCCTTGATGGGCTGGGAAAAGTTCGTGCTCACGCCGGGAATGTCGGCGAGCGCCGCCGTCATGGCCAGGATGAGCCTTTCCTTGTCCTTGTCCGGCCATTCCTCCCGCGGCTTGAGCCCGACGTACAGCTCGAGGTTGTCAGGGGCCTCGGGGTCCGTGCCGTCGTCGGGAGCACCATGCTGCGACACCACGACGCGGACCTGCGGGAAGCGAAGGAGGCGTTCCCGGATCTCGTGCACGTAGGGCTGGATGCCCTCGATGGATACGCCGACCGGGAATTGGACGCGCACCCACAGGTCGCCCTCGTCGAGCTCGGGCAGGAATTCCTTGCCCAGGAGTGTGAAGGTGAAGAGCGAGACCGCAAGCAGTCCTGCGGCGGCCACTATCGGGATGAGGGGGCGGCGCACGCACCAGCGGATAGCGGGCCGGTAGGGGCGGCGGACGACGGCCAGCAGCGGGCTCTCGCGCTCTGACGGCGGTCTTTTGAAGAGGTAGCTGCAGAGCACGGGAATCAGCGTCAGGGTCAGCAGGAGCGCGCCGACGACGGCCAGCGAGATCGTGACCGCCATGGGACGGAAGAGCTTTCCCTCGATGCGCTGGAACGTCAGGATCGGCACGTACACGGTCATGATGATGAGCACCGCGAACGTCAGGGGCCGCGCGACGTCCACTGCCGCGTGCTGGACCTCCCTGACCACCCGGCGCCCCTCGGGCTTGTGCTCGGCGAGGTGGCGCATGATGTTCTCGGTCATGATGACCGCGCCGTCGACGATGATCCCGAAGTCGATGGCGCCCAGCGAGAGCAGGTTCGCGGGAATGCCCCGCAGGTCCATGAAGATGAAGGCGAAGAGGAGCGAGAGCGGAATGGTCAACGCGACAATGAGCGCGGCGCGGATGTTGTAGAGGAAGAGCGAGAGGAGGACCACCACGAGAGCCGCGCCTTCGATCAGGTTTCGCATGACCGTGGTGACGGTGGTTCTCACGAGCCTGTCGCGGCTGTAGTAGTCCTTGAGCTCGACGCCGGCAGGTAGTGTCTTCTTGAGTTGCTCGATCTTGCGCGCCACGCCCTTGATCACGGCGTCCGGGTTCTCGCCCTTGCGCATGAGCACGATGCCCTGGACGAGGTCGTCCTGATGGTCGCGTCCGAGGACGCCGAGCCTGATGGCGATGCCGACGCTGACCGTGCCGATGTCGCGGACCCGGACGGGCGTGCCCTTTTGCGAGCTGACGACGATATTGCCGATGTCGTCCATCGACTTGATGAGGCCGATGCCCCGGACCGTCACCCTGTACTCGCCCTGCGCGATGTAGCCGCCTCCCGAATTGGAGTTCGCGCCGGCAGCGGCATCGATCACCTGCTTGAGAGTCAGGTTGTAGGCGCGAAGCCTCGCCGGGTCGACAATGATCTCGTACTGCTTGGTGCCGCCGCCCCATGACACCACGTCCGCCACGCCGGGCACCTGCCTGAACTCGCGCTCGAGCACCCAGTCTTGGAGCGCCTTGAGCTCGACGAGCGGCATTGTCTTGGACTCGAGCGTATAGCGGTAGATCTCGCCGATGACACTCGAGAGCGGCCCGAGACCCGGTTTCGCGTCGGCGGGCAGCTGAGCCTGCGCGATGCGCTCCTGCGCCTGCTGGCGGGCCCAGTAGTCGTCGGTGCCGTCCGCGAAGACCACGCGGATGTTGGACAGGCCGAAGAGGGTGTCCGAGCGGATGACGGTGACGCGGGCGATGCCGTTCAGCTCGTTCTCGAGCGGAATCGTGATGAGTCGCTCGACCTCCTCCGCGGCATGCCCCGGCCATAGCGTGATGATCTCAGCCCGGACGTCGCCCACGTCCGGGTAGGCCTCGATGGGCAGATTCCTGAACGAGACGATGCCCATCACCGTCAAGAGGAGCGCCAGCGCGAGGGTGATGAAGCGCTGGCGGAGCGCGAACGCGATGAGCCGCTCGATCATTTGGCGTCGCGCTTGAGCAGGACGCCGCCGGTGCTCACCACCCGGTCCTGCGGTGTCACGCCGTCGAGGATCTCCGTCATCCCGTCGAACTCGGCGCCCGTCTTGACCGCCCTCCGCTCGTACTCGCCCTTGTCCTTCGCCAGCAACACGAAGGTTTGCCCGTCGCTTCGCTGGATGGCGCTCTGGGGCAGCGTCAGGGGCTGCGACGAGCCCGTGTCGATGGCGGCTTTGACGAACATCTCGCCCTTGAGGACGCCGCCCGGATTCGGCACCACGGCGCGGACCTTGAGGGTGCGCGTGTCCTTGTCCACGGCGGCGGCGATGTTGGCGACCTTGCCTTCGTACTTGTCGCCGGGACAGCAGGGCAGGGTGATGCGCACCGTCTGGCCGAGCTTCACTCGAGGCACGTCCGGTTCATAGACGTCCACCAGCACCCACATCGAGCCGAGATTGGCGATAGTGAAGAGGCTGACCGGCGTGTCGGACTGCCCGTAGGCCACGACCTGGCCCGGGCTGATGTTGCGCTCGACGATCACGCCGCCCCTCGGCGCCCTTACGGTCACCGTCGTCGAGGCATCCGCGCGCTCGGCGACCTCCTTGAGCTGGTCAGACCTGATGCCGAGGGTGCGGAGCCGGGCGGCGGCGCGGTCGCGTTCGGCCAGGGCCTTGTTGAGGTCGTTTTCGGCGTCGCGGATGTCTTTTTCGGGGATGGCCTTGATCTCGAAGAGCTCCTTCGCGAGCCTGGTCGCCTTCTCCGAGCGGGCGAGATCGGAGGCCGCCTTGGCGTAGTCACTCTTGGCCTGGCCGAGATCGGAGCTGTCAAGGACGAAGAGCGCGTGACCGGGCTCGACGACCTCGCCCGGGCGGGCGAGCACGTCCATGACGCGCCCCGTGACGGGCGCGTTGACGCGGACGAGCTGCTCCTCGTTGAACTGGACCTTGGCGGTGGTCTCGAGCACCTTGGTACGCGTCCGGTATTCGGGCTGGACGATGGTCACGGGGCTCGTGGCGGCGCTGGGCGCGGCAGGGACCGCGGTCGGCTGCGAGGATTTGGAATCGCCGCAGCCGGCGACGAGGGCCGTCACGAGAGCAACGACGAGGGCACGCATCCTATTTCTCCAGCGGGCCGCCGACGGCGGCCTCGAGCTGGTATATCGCCGTGAGGTAGTTGCCGAGCGAGCGAAGGTAGTCCAGCGATTTTTCCCGGTACGTCCGCTGCGCGTCGAGGAAGTCCAGAAGGGTGACACCGCCGCGCCTGTAGGCGAACTCGACGGTTTCCCGCGCCTGCTTGATCTTGGGCAGGTAGGTGTCGCGCAGCAGGGTGACCTTGGACCGCTCGGCGGTGACGGCCGCCAGAGCCGTGTCCACCTCGGCGAGCGCCTGGGAGAGGAGCGCCTCGCTCGAGGCCTCCGCGCGCTTGGCCTCGGCCTGCGCGCGGGCGATCTCGCCCTGGTTCCGGTCGAAGAGCTTGATCGGCAGGCTGAAACCGAAGCCGATGGTGTTGTCGGGACCTATGCGCTGGTACTCGAGCTGCGGCGTCACGTCCCACCAGGCGTTGGCCTTGGCGAGATTGATGTCGGCGCGCGCCTTCGCGCGGGCCGCCTCTGCGGCGCGCAGGTCCGGCCGCGCATCGAGCGCCATGCGGTAGAGTTGGGACTTGCTCTTGGTAACTGTGGGAACGGTGAGCTCGCCCTCGACCTCGAACTCCTCTGCGAGACGCTCCTGGCCGATGGCGGTCCTGAGCGCGATCTTTGCCGCCTGGAGCGCCTGCCGCGCGTCGGCATTGTCCCGTTCGAAGGCGAAGCGCTCGACCTCGATCCGGATGAGGTCGAGCCCCGAGATGTCGCCCTTCTCGGCCCGGAATCGGTGGACGCGCTCGAGCTCGTCCAGCGCGGCCAGGTTCTGCTCGGCGAGTGCCAGGGCGTCACGGGCGATCAGGATGTCGGAGAAGGACTTCTTGACCTTGAAGACGAGCTGGCGCCTCAGGTCGGCCAGCTCGTAGCCGGTGACCTTGGTCGCGGCCTTCGCGCTGTCGACGCGGCGCTGTCGCTTGCCGCCGAGCTCGATTGGCTGGCCCACGTTGAACGTGTACTGGGTCTGCGCAGCGCTGCCCCCGCCGAACTGCTCGGCGAGGAAGTTCGCGGTGGGATTTGGCCTGAGGCCTGCCGTGATCTCGTTGGCCCCGACCGACTGGACCTCGAATTCCTTGGCCCGCACGGTCGGGTTCGCAGTGTCGGCGAGGCTCAGGGCCTCGCCCAGCGTCAGCCTGGCGACGGGCGCTTGGGCGCCCGCTTGATTCGGGGCGCCCAAGAGCGCCAGACAGCATGTGACGGCAATGATCCTGACCATAAACGTCTCCCTCGGTAGAGAGCGGATGAACAACTGGAAATGCGACGTGGTCAGGCGGAGGGAGCGGCGTCAGCGAGCGAAGCGCGAGGCAGGGCTATGCGTAGCCCGCGCCGGCCGCGTGGGCCAGGCTGCGAGGGCACGGGTGCGGGCGTTCCGGCGCGCCGGAGCGCTGCGCATTCGAGCAAAACGATCATGACCGGGAGGAGAGTCCAGAATTGAGGCGCGCCCGTGAGGAGGGTGCGCTTGATCTCGTGGGCGGGCTCGGCAAGCTTGATGGGCGTGGCCGCAGTCGTGGGGGGCGCTGGAAAGTCCGAACCGTCGATGTCGAGGACCTCGAACAGAATGAACGAGCACACCAGCCCTATGCAGATGACGTAGGTAACCAGCCACAGGGTTGCCATGAGCCTGACGGGGAGCCGATTCCGCTTCACGCGCAGAGCATCCCACCCGGGCCGGGGAAAAGTCAACCTCTGCTCAGCCGACACTGCTCAGCCGATGAGCGCTACGCGAGAAGTGACTGCGCGGTGGGCAGCACCGCGTCGGACGGGATGGGTAATTGCGCGATTTATCATGACGTGAGTCTGGCATCCTCCTTGCTCAGGGGAGTGCCCATGACGATACCTCGCTGGAGAGTGCTCATCGTAGACGACCACGCTCAGTCCAGGGCTGCCGTCGCCGAGGAGGTCGGGGCTCAGGGCGGCGCCGTTGTCGGAAATGGCAGCCGCGTTGAGGATGCCGTGCGGCTCGTGGACAAGCACCGCCCCGACGTGCTGCTCCTCGCGGTGGGGCTGCCTGATGGTGACGGCGTCGAGGCGGCCCGCCAGGTGATGGCGGCCCACTCGTGCCCGATCGTGCTCTTGACGAGCCACGCCGATCCCGATGTGGCTGGACGCGCGGTACACGCCGGGGTGCTGGGTTTCCTCGTCAAGCCGTTCAGGCCGGCGGAGCTGGCGCCGGCTTTGGACGTTGCGGTCTCCCGCTTCCGCGACCTCGAGGCCGCGCGCCTGGAGAATGAGGCGCTCAAGAAAAAGCTCGAATCGCGAAAGCTCGTGGACCGGGCGAAGGGGCTCCTCATGACGAAGCTCGGGATGAGCGAGCCGGAAGCCTTCCGGCGAATCCAGAAGACGGCCATGGATACCAGGCGGACCATGGCCGAGGTCGCCCAAGCCCTCCTGCTCACAGACGGCATGGGGCCACTTCGACCCGCACGCTAGAGTTGCCTTTTTCTGAGGCAGAACCCGGCCGCTGCCTACCAGATAGGCAGCGGCCGAGTCATATCCAGCGTGTGTTTAGCCGTAATTGTTGAGAAACGCTTACTGCCCTCATGGGCATGACGCTTGCTCATCCAGAGACGCGGCGCGCCAAGACAGCGGGGTCCGAGGCCGAGCGCCGGTTCTGCCAAAGGACAGGGCCCGAAGAGGGGTCACACCACTCACCCCGAAGTCAGAAGGAGACGGGCATGCAAGACTTCTCGCGCAGGGACTTCCTCAAGACGACTGCGGCCGCGGGCCTCGGCGCGGTTGCGGGGATCGGCTTTCCTTCCGTCCTCCGCGCCCAGGGCGGCGGGACGGTCAAGGTGGGCGTTCTCCACTCACTCTCGGGCACCATGGCGATCAGCGAAGTGTCGCTCCGTGACGTCTGCATGATGGCGTTCGAGGAGATCAACGCCAAGGGTGGGGTCATGGGCAAGAAGATCGAGCCCGTGGTGGTGGACCCGGCCTCGAACTGGGACCTCTTCGCCGAGAAGGCGAAGCAGCTGCTCCTCCAGGACAAGGTGGCGGTCACGTTCGGCTGCTGGACCTCGGTCAGCCGCAAGTCCGTCCTGCCGGTCTTCGAGAACAACGACGGCCTGCTCTTCTACCCGGTGCAGTACGAGGGTGAGGAGTGCTCGAAGGCCGTCTTCTACACGGGCGCCACGCCCAACCAGCAGCTGATCCCGGC
>Ga0335084_10002389_pt1 | contig 18070 bp, 17 predicted proteins | sample Lox_Sample_44_FD_206721 | JGI IMG/M metagenome (GOLD analysis project Ga0335084, IMG submission 206721) | Soil microbial communities from Loxahatchee National Wildlife Refuge, Florida, United States - Lox_Sample_4.4 | ecosystem: Environmental > Terrestrial > Soil > Wetlands | place: USA...
ATGGCCCGAACGCGTGCAGAGGCCTTGTACGTCCTCGGGGACGCTTTCTTCTCTAGTCAGCGAACGACGCTTCTCGAGCTGGCCTTCAAGGCGAGGCTACCAGTCATAAGCGTATCGAGGGGGTTCGTAGACGTAGGCGCACTGATGTCCTACGGGCCCGACTTCGGCGATTTGTACCGCCGATCAGCCGGCTATGTGGACAAGATATTGAAGGGCGTCAAGCCGAGTGATCTCCCCATCGAGCAACCCACTAAGTTTGAACTCGTCGTCAATCTCAAAACCGCCAAAACACTCGGCATTGCGATTCCCGAATCGATCCTGCTGCAAGCCGACGAGGTTATTCGGTGAACCGACGTTCGTTCGTGTCCGGCTTTATTGCCCTGGCCGCCTTCCTCGGGCTGCTCGGTCTTGCGAGCGCTGTCGATGCGCAGCAGCCGGCGCCGCGGCGCATCGGGGTTCTTCTCGTCGGGCCCTCACCCGAGAGCAAGGAAGCGCAGGCGTTTCGGCAGGGGCTACGGGATGCGGGCTACGCAGAGGGACGCGACGTGGTGATCGAATGGCGATCCGCCGCTGGGGATTACGCTCGCATACCGGCGTTGGCGGCCGAACTGGTCCAAAGCAAAGTCGATGTAGTTGTCGTGAACGGTACGCCCGCAACCCGAGCGGCCAAGCACGCCACTTCCACCATTCCCATCGTCATGGTGCTCGTCGCCGACCCGGTCGGGTCTGGCCTGGTCGCGAACCTCGCGCATCCTGGCGAAAACATCACGGGGCTCTCGATGATGGCAATCGAGCTCATCGCCAAGCGGCTGCAACTGCTCAAGGAGACGATCCCACGGCTGACCAGGGTGGCAGTCATCGGGAATCCAGACAACCCGCTCCAGCCAAAAATGGTCGAGGACCTCAAGGCGGGAGCGCCCTCGCTGGCGATCGAGCTCAAGTTCGTCGGTGCGCGAACACCCGAGCAGTTCGATCCAGCCTTCTCGGCTCTCAGCCAGGCCCATGCACAGGCCTTGTACGTGATCGGGGACCCTTTCTTCTTTGCCCATCGAACGACACTTCTCAAACTGGTCTCCAAGGCCCGGCTGCCGTGCATCTACGCGGAGAGGAACTTCGTCGACGAGGGTGGGCTGATGTCCTATGGGCCGAACCTCGGCGATGAGTTCCGCCGATCGGCCGGGTACGTCGATAAGATCCTCAAGGGCGCGAAGCCGGGCGATCTGCCGATCGAACAGCCCACCAAATTCGAGCTCGTGGTCAACCTGAAAACCGCGAAGGCGCTCGGTATCACGATCCCTGAGTCGATTCTGCTGCAGGTGGATGAGGTGATTCGGTGAACCGGCGCCGTGTTTTGCGCATCCTCGCCCGCGGCCTCGCCGTCGGCGTGCTCGGATCGCGACTCGCACGCGCAGCGGAGCCCACCCAAAGGGTCGGCCGAGTGGGCCTTGTCTCCGCGGACACGCTCTCCACCGTCCAAGGGAAAGTCGTCGTATTCCTGGAACGCCTTCGCGAGCTGGGCTGGGTCAGGGGCCAGAATCTCACTGTCGAGCCGCGTTATGCGGAAGGCCGGTTCGATCGGCTTCCTGCGCTCATGGCCGAGGTGATCGGACAGAAGGTGGATGTGCTGTTCACTTGGTCGACGCCAGGGGCCGTCGCCGCCAGGAACGCGACGAGCACGATTCCAATAGTAGCCGTGGCGATGGGCGATCCCGTCCGCACTGGGCTCGTCGAAAGTCTATCCCGGCCTGGCGGCAACCTGACTGGCCTGTCCCTTGGGTATTCGGAGGGCATGGCAGGGAAGTGGTTGGAGCTGCTGCAAGAGATGGTTCCACGCCTTTCCACTGTCGCAGTGATCCTGAATCCGGACATCCCTGGGCACCGAGACCAGGCGAAGGAGATCGAGGCCGTTGCGCCGAAGCGGCGCCTGAAGGTTCAGATCATTGAGCTGCGCAATGCGGAAGCCCTCGATGGGGCCTTCGACCAAGCGGGGAGACGGGCTCAGGCGGTATTGGTGTTCCCCAATCCCATAACCATGATAAGCCGGACGCGGATCGCGGCGCTTGCCGCCAGACAGCGGCTTCCTGCTATGTACGGCCTGCCAGATTTTGTCGATGCGGGCGGACTGATGGCGTACGGGCCCGATACAGCTGCCATGTTCAGGCGTGCGGCGGAGTACGTCGACAAGATTCTCAAGGGCGCAAACCCGGCCGACCTACCCATCGAACAACCGACCCAGTATCTGCTCGTCGTCAATCTCAAGACCGCCAAAGCCCTCGGGCTAACCATTCCGCAATCTATTCTGCTGCAAGCCAATGAGGTGATTCGATGAACTGTCGAGCGCTTAGTCTAGGGCTTGCTGTTGAATGCGCTCGCGCGAGTGCGCACTGTGCACTGAGTCAGGTGACAGCGTGATCCAAAAACTTTCTCGCCGCGCGTTTATCAGCAGTGTTGCCGCACTGGCCGTCGGCTCCGCAATCGCACTGCCGCATGGTGCCCAGGCTCAGCTACCTGCAGCGCCGCGGCGCATCGGAGTCCTCCTCGGCGGGGGTTTCTCAGCCCAGACCAAGGAAGCACAGCAATTCCGGCAGGGGCTGTTAGACGCAGGCTACGCCGAGGGACGCGATATTGTGATCGAGTGGCGATCCGCCAGCGGCGATTATGATCTAGTACCGGAGCTGGCCGCAGACCTGATGCAGCGCAAGGTTGAGGTGATCGTCGTCACGACTACCATTGCAACCAGAGCGGTCAAGCGTGCCACGTCCACCGTCCCCATCGTCATGGCCCTCGTCGCCGATCCAGTCGGATCCGGCCTGGTCGCCAGCCTCGCGCACCCTGGCGGAAACGTCACCGGGCTCTCGATGATGATGGGCGAACTGACCGCAAAGCGGCTGCAACTGCTCAAGGAAGCTATTCCCCGACTCACCCGGGTCGCGGTCCTGTGGAGTCCAGACATACCGTTCCACCCGAAGGCAGTCGAGGACCTCAAGGCGGCAGCGCCGTCGCTGGCGATCGAACTGAGTTTCGTGAGCGCGCGGACGCCCGAGGAATTCGGTCCAGCCTTCTCGGCAGTCAGCCGAGCGCGCGCCCAGGCGCTGTACGTGCTCGATACCCCCCTCTTCTTTGCTCATCGCGCGACGCTGCTCGAACTGGCGTCGAAGGCCCGGCTACCAGCGATCTACAGCTATAGCAGATGGGCCGACGAAGGTGGGCTGATGTCCTATGGCGCGAACTCTGCCGATCTGTTCCGACGATCGGCTGGGTATGTCGACAAAATCCTGAAAGGCGCCAAGCCTCGCGACCTGCCGATCGAGCAGCCCACTACGTTCGAGCTCGTGGTCAATCTGAAGACCGCGAGGGCGCTTGGTATCACGCTCCCCGAGTCGATTCTGCTGCACGCGGATGAGGTGATCCGGTGAACCGTCCGAGTATCGACGCCCGTGCCTATCTGCACAAGAAGCGGGCATGCGTTGCCGCCCGCAACCAAGGTGACGTGATGAGACGAGGGGCTCTACTTTTTAGCCTCGCAGCATTGCTAGGAACCGCCTCCCTTGTCGCCCAGGCACAGGAACGCGTGCGGGTCCCGGTCGTTGGCGTGCTTACGCTTTCCGCTGGTCCGGAGGATCCCGGTGTGCAGGCCCTCCGCGACGGCCTTCGCGATTTAGGCTACGTGGAGGGCCGCAACATTAGTTTTGAATACCGTAGAGCACAGGGTCAAGCGGAGCGCCTCCCTCAACTCGCTAGAGAACTCGTCGCGCTCAAAGCGGACGTCATCGTGCTGGGCAATCAAGAGGCATTGCGCGCCGCTCGGCAAGCCGGCAGTGGAATGCCGATCGTCATGATCTTCTTCAACGAGGACCCCGTGGCCGCCGGGCTGATTGACAGCCTCAGCCGGCCTGGCGGGAGCATCATAGGAATTGTCGCGGGCCTGGGCGAACTCGTTGGGAAGCGTCTCGAGCTACTCAAGGAGTTGTTGCCCGGCTTGTCGCGCGTGGCGGTGTTCTGGGACGCGTACGGACGAGGACAACTGGATCAGCTCGCTCCAGCTGCCCGTTCGCTCGGTCTTCAGCTCGAGGTGATCGAACTGCAAGCTCCGTACGATTTCAAGGCAGCATTCCAGGCTGCCCGGAAGCGCCAAGCGGGAGCTGTCCTGTTGATGGGCTCTCCGGTGTTCAATCAGCAGCGCACCGAAATTGCGGCCCTGTCCGTGGAATACCGCCTGCCGGCAATCTCCGACAACTACAATCTGGCGAAAGCCGGCACGCTCATGTCATATGGTTCCGACAATGTTGCCGCGTTCGGGCGAGCTGCATATTTTGTCGACCGAGTGCTCAAGGGCGCAAAGCCTGCGGAACTGCCCGTGGAACAGCCACTGACGGTCAAACTAGTCGTGAACCAAAAAACAGCCAAAGCGATCGGAGTCGTCATCCCGCAATCGATCCTAGTGCGATCCGACGAGGTTCTCCGATGAACAAGCGGGCAGAGTATGGTCGTCCGCGATGAGCGCGCACCGCACTCTCGAGAGGTGATTCGATGAACGGCGCTGCACAGACTCTCCTTCCGTGACGCGATTACTTTCTCGCCGAGCGTTTGTTAGCATGTTTGCCGGACTGGTTGCCGGCACTGCGATCGCATTCAAGCCCGATGGCGCCCATGCCCAGCAACCGACACCGCCGCGGCGCATCGGGGTCCTCCTCGTGCTCTCTTCACCCGAGAGCAAGGAGGCGCAGGCGTTTCGGCAGGGGCTACGGGACGCGGGCTACTTGGAAGGCCGCGATGTGGTGATCGAGTGGCGTTTCGCCAACGGCGATTATGATCGCGTAGCTCAGTTGGTTGCCGATCTGGTCCAGCGAAAAGTGGACGTCATCGTGACTGACGTTACGTTCTCGGCCCGCGCCGCCCTGCGAGCCACGTCTACCATCCCCATCGTCATAACGACCGCTGCCGATCCAGTCGCATCGGGATTGGTGACAAACCTCGCGCATCCTGGCGCGAACATCACCGGGCTCTCGGTCATGATCGCCGAGCTGGCCACTAAGCGATTGCAGTTGCTCAAAGAAGCAATGCCCCAAGCCACTCGGGTGGCGATCCTGTGGAATCCAGCCACGCCGTACCATCCGAAGGCGATCGAGGAGCTGAAGGTGGTGGCGCCCTCGCTGGCGATCGAACTGAGTTTGGTGAGCGTGCGAACGCCCGAGCAGTTCGATCCAGCCTACTCGGCTGTCAGCCGCGCGCACGCTCAGGCGCTGTACGTACTCGACGCCCCCCTCTTCTTTACTCATCGAACCACGCTTCTCACGCTCGCGTCGAGGGCCCGGTTACCAGTTATCTCCGGGGCCAAGGAGTTCTCCGACGAAGGTGGGTTGATGTCCTACGGGGTGAAGTCCGCGGACCAGCTGCACCGATCGGCCCGGTATGTCGACAAGATCCTCAAGGGTGCCAATCCAGGCGATCTGCCTATCGAGCAACCAACCAATTTCGAACTGGTCGTCAACCTCAAAACAGCCAAGGTGCTCGGTATCACCATCCCCGAGTCGATCCTGCTGCAAGCCGACGAGGTGATTCGGTGAGCCAACGCCGTGCTTTGATCCTTCTCGCTCGCGGCCTCGCTGGTTTGATTGCGGGCGTACTCGGCTCGAAACTCGTGCGCGGTGCAGAGGCCGCGCAGAGGATCATGTGCGTGGGGTCAGTCCTCGCGGTCGGAATCTTCCTCACGCCGGTTGTGCTCGGCGCAGAGCCCGGACCCAGCGCCCGTGTCGCCATCCTCGACCCCACCAACACTACGCGAGCGACGTCAGGGACCACGAGCTTCGTCCAGGAACTCCAGCGTCTCGGTTATGTCGAGGGACGCAATCTGACCATCGACTTCTTAAGCGCCGAGGACAAGCCTGCTCGACTGCCCGATCTGGCCCGTGAGCTTGTTCGCCTTAAGCCCGATGTAATTCTCACCATCGGAACGGTGGACTCGACCGTCGCGGCCATGAAAGCGACCGCGACTATCCCGATCGTCTTCGTCCACGCGGTCGACCCCGTTCGCACGGGGCTCGTCGCGAGCCTGGGGAGACCCGGCGGAAACGTCACCGGCGTCACGTCGCTGAACGCCGATCTCGGTGCCAAACGGCTAGAGCTGATCACCGAGATCGTGCCCAGCGCGCGCCGCGTGGCGGTCCTCGTCAGTCCCGTTGACCCGGAGACGCCGTCGATGGTCGCGGCGGTCAAGTCCGCTGCCCTCGCACGGCGTGTTCACCTCGATCTCGTGGAGATCGGGGACCCGGCCCGTATAGGCGCTGCCCTAACTGACGTCACGAAAGCTGGGGCAGGCGCCCTTCTCGTGCTCGGCTCACCCCCGCTCGCTCGTTTTTCGCCCTCGCTGGCTCAGCTGGCTGCCAAGCACCGGCTTCCGGCGGTGGCTGCGTGGCGCGCGTTTCCCGAGGCAGGCGGTCTCGCCAGCTACGGCACCAACATCCCCGAGATGTTCCAGCGGGCCGCCGGTATAGTGGACAGGATTCTCAAGGGTACCAAGCCAGGCGACCTGCCCATCGAGCAACCGACCCAGTTTGCGCTCGTGGTCAATCTCAAGACCGCCAAGACCCTGAGTCTGACTATCCCGGAGTCGATCGTGCAGCGCGCCGACGACGTGATCCGGTGACCTCCACCGAGTACCTGAACCGGAAAATCTTCACCATGATTGCCGAGGCATTCCTCGTCGTCGCACTCGTTGGCACATCTTTGTCCGCGGCCGACATCGACTCGATAATCTTTTCTACGCGGCGCCCTTAGCGGCAATGTGCCTTGGCGGCGCAGTGTTTGTCGCAAGACCGCGCTTATCTTTCAAAGGAGCCTTTCATGAAAGCCGTTGCCCTTGTTCGCCATCTGCCCATCACGGACCCGGAGTCGCTCGTCGATGTGACGCTGCCCGATCCGGTCCCGGACGGACACGACATCCTAGTGCGCGTGGCTGCGGTTTCGGTGAACCCGGTAGATACCAAGCAACGCGCAGCTAGCGGCAAGGTCGAGGGGCAACCGCGGGTGCTGGGCTGGGACGCGGCAGGAACGGTCGCCGCTGTCGGACCCGAGGTCACACTGTTTAAGTCTGGCGACGAGGTCTACTATGCGGGTGACGTCACGCGCCCCGGCTCCAACAGCGAGCTGCATCTGGTAGACGAGCGCATCGTCGCACTCAAGCCGAGGACGATGGACTTCGCGCAGGCCGCCGCCATCCCGCTGACTGCAATTACGGCGTGGGAGGCATACTTCGACCGCATGAAGATCGACCCGGCGGGCTCGCACCGCGGCGCCACACTGCTGATCATTGGCGGGGCGGGCGGCGTGGGCTCGATCGGCATCCAGATCGCCAAGATCGCAGGCCTGAGGGTCATTGCGACGGCTTCACGCCCGGAGACCGTTGCGTGGGCGAAGGAGCTTGGCGCCGACCACATAGTTGATCATTCAAAACCACTGCGCCCGCAGATCGAGGCGCTAGGGCTCAAGTTTGTCGACTACATCGCGAACTTCAACGATACGGACCGATACTGGGAAGCGATGGGCGATCTCATCCGCCCGCAGGGCGCGATGGCGCTGATCGTAGGCAACCGCGGGCAGCTCGCGCAGGAAGGCGTGCGTGGGAAGAGTGCCACCGTGTGCTGGGAGTTGATGTTTACTCGCCCGCGCTTCAAGACCCTGGACATGATCGAGCAGAGTCGTCTGCTGACGCACGTGGCCGAGCTGATCGACGCCAAGAAGATTCGCGGCACGATGCGGGAATGCCTGCGCCCGATCAACGCCGCCAACCTCCGCGCCGCGCATGCGAAACTCGAGTCCGGGACGATGATCGGGAAACTCGTCGTCGCAGGATGGGGGAGCTGAGCGCGCTCGGTCAAATTGACGTGACATAAGCGCTCATCTGTTGCAGCACTGAGGCGAGGTGCCCGGGGGCAAATGCGGCATCACCGCCCGCAGGTATTCGGCGAGTGCCGGGTCGGCCGGGTCGGGCGGCCGCATCCCCGCTCCGCGCTCGCGGATCGCAAACGGTCGACCATCCGTCGCTCAGGATCTGGCTTTTCCCAGCAGCTCGTTCATCACCTCGAACGCCTTGCCGAATGTTCCGTTTCCCACCGCGTCGATCACATCCTCTTCCCGGCCTTTGGTGACCTTGAACTCCGCAGTCCAGGTGCCCAGCGTTTTGTTGCCCACGGTGATGGGGTAGAGCTTCAGGGTCGCAACGTAGTTCTCCACCGGCAGTGGAGCGTCGAGGATGCAATAGGTCATGGTGTAGTCCGCATCCGAGAGTGTGAGCAGCCGCTCCCGGATGGTGCCGCCTCCGCCCGCGATATCGAAGTTGCGCACGCACCCCACCGTGTCGCTGCGCAGCCCGCCTTCGATGTGGCTGCGCGAGAACCGCGGATGCCATTCGGGGAGACCATTGAAGTCGCGCATCTTGGCCCAGACCTTCTCCACTGGCGCGTCGATCACGGCGCTCACGAATACCTTTGTCATTTCGTCCTCCGGTTCAAAATTGCACGCTCTTGAAGCGCCGCGTCTGCTCCGTGAGCGCGACCTCGGTGGGTAGCCGCTCCATGCTGCTGGCGCCGTAGAAGCCGTGGCAGCGACGGGTGCGTTTGAGGATGTACTGGGCGTCCTCGGGCGTGGCGATGGGGCCGCCATGGCAAAGAACGATCACCTCTTTGCGCAACTGAAGCGCCGCATCCGCGATTTCGTCGATCAATCCAACGCATGCATCCAGCGTTTTCGCCGTGGATGCGCCAATACTGCCCCCCACTGTCACGCCCATGTGGGCCACGATGATGTCGGCGCCGGCCTCGGTCATCGCGCGCGCCTCGTTCGGCGTGAACACGTAGGGCGTGGTGAGCAGGTCGAGCTGGTGTGCCTGGCGGATCATCTCCACCTCCAGCGCGTAGCCCATTCCGGTCTCCTCGAAGCTGGCACGCATCACGCCGTCGAACAACCCGATGGTGGGGAAGTTCTGCACGCCGGAAAAGCCCATGGCCTTGAGCTCGGCTAGAAACTGCGGCATCAGAACGAAGGGATCCGTACCGTTCACGCCAGCGAGCACTGGTGTCGAGCGAACGACCGGAAGGACCTCGCGCGCCATATCCTTCACGATCTCGTTGGCGTTGCCATACGCTAAGAGCCCCGCGGCGGAGCCGCGCCCCGCCATGCGATACCGCCCAGAGTTGTAGATGATGATCAGGTCGATGCCGCCAGCCTCCTCGCACTTGGCGGACAGCCCGGTCCCGGCGCCTCCTCCAACGATGGGAATGCGGCGCTCGACCATGGAGTGGAACTTTTGCAGGATCGCGGCTCTCGCTATGTGTGGCATGGCTGGTCTCGTTGTGGTCCGGACTACGCCGCGATCTCGAGGAAACTCTCGACGAGAGCATCGGCGAACTTCGGGTCGTTGATGTGCAGCGGAAGGCGGACGAGCCGGCGCTGGGCAGTCTGCTGCACGGTGTTCTCGAGCGCCTCGAACAAGGCGGCATCCGCGGCCGGATCGTAGAAGGGCTGGCCCGGCGCATCGATCGCTGAGACTCCCTTCTCGGGAATGAGGAACCGTATCGGCCCGCCGCAGGCGTTGAGCCTGCGTCCGATCCACTCGCCGATCTCCCGGCATTCCTGCGGCGTGGTGCGCAGCAGCGTCACCTGGGGATTGTGCTTGTACAGGTTGCGACTGCGAAACTCGGCCGGCACCGTATCCATGGCCCAGAAGTTGACCATGTCCAGCGCACCGGCCGAGCCGACGTATGGCACGCCCGTGCGCTCGATCGCACCCAGACGGTCTGGCCCTGCGCTCAGTACACCACCCACCAGCAGATCGCAGACCTCGGTGGTGGTGACATCGATCACGCCCTCCAGCATTCCGCTGTCCACCAGCTTCTCCATGGCCTGGCCGCCGGTGCCGGTGGCATGGAACACGAGGCAATCGTAGCGGTCTCGCAACCGTTCCGTGACCCGCGTCACGCAAGTCGTGGTGACGCCGAACATGGTCAGGCCGATGGCCGGCTTGTCCGTGGCTTGCGGAATGGAGCGCATCGCCATGCCGGCGATGGCATGTGCTGCGTTGCCGAGCACTACCCGACTGATGCGGTTCAGGCCCGACACGTCGGTCACCGAGTGCATCATGGTGATGTCGCTGGCGCCGACGAATTGCTTCACGTCGCCGGCGGCCAGAGTGGACACCATGAGCTTGGGCACGCCGATCGGCAGCTGCCGCAGACCTGCGGTGATCATCGAGGTGCCGCCGCCGCCGCCGATGCCGATCACCCCGGCGATGTCGTCGCGCGTAACGATGAAGCGGCTGAAGGCCTCGCCCATAGCTTCGACTGCCGCGCCGCGGTCGCTCCCCCCGAGCACATGGTGAGCCCCGCGGGGATGGGCGGCCGCGACGGTTCGCGCGCTGACGTCGACCGGGATGTGCGAGGCGCGGGTTCCGATGTCGACCAACAGCACGGGAGCGCCGGCGCCCTCCACCAGCGCCTTGATATAGAGCAGCTCTGGTCCTTTGGTGTCGGCGGTGCCGACGACATAGACGCGCTTCACGGCGTCGAAGAGCGGCGGCCGAATCGGGCCCGCCCGCTGCAACACATGGTCTGCCTCCTCCTGGCCGTCGTCTGTTTTCGGCGCGCCGCGCGCCGGAAAGACAATTTGTGTTTTTCTGAGACGATGGTATCGTAGTGAGCCGCCAGTCTCAGGTCAAGAAATGGATCTCACGCAACAGTCCTCTGTCGTGGAGCGCGGGCCGCGCGCTCGCATGCGCCGGATCATGTTGCATGCTGCGATGCGGCTAATGCAGGATGGGCTGGTGCCCTCGATCAGCGACGTGGCGCAGGAGGCACAGGTTTCCCGCGCCACCGCATACCGGTACTATCCGACGCAAAGTGCGTTGATCCAAGCGGCCGTGGACGAGGCGCTCGGGCCGATCCTGAAATGGAGGTCCTCGTCCGAAGATGCGGAGCAGCGGGTGAGCGAGCTGATCACCTTCTCCTACCCGCGCATGAACGACTACGAGGCGCCCTTGCGAGCGGCATTGCGGCTGGCGCTGGACCAGTGGGCGCAGCTGCGTGCCGGCAAGCTCAAGCCGAAAGAGGCGATGGTGCGCGGGCACAGAATCGAGCTGCTGAGCTCGGCCGTCGCGCCGCTGCGGCGCAAGCTGGGCAAGGCCCGCAGCGAGCGGCTGACGCAGGCGCTGAGCCTGGTGTTCGGCACCGAAGCATTCGTGGTGTTGAAGGACATCTGGCACCTCGATCGCGACGAAGCGGAGGAGGTTGCGCTGTGGACCTGCCACGCGCTGATCCGCTGCGCCGCGGAGGACCTGGCGCCTCCGGTGCGGCGCCGCAAGCTCAACGGGAGCAGCGTGAGCGCCGGCAAGCGTGCATCGCGCCGATGATGCGATTCGGGAGCAAGTTCGCCGCGACGGGACACAGGATACTGCAGTGACAAGAAGCAATCGGCGGATCGGGCCTGGAGATCCGAACTGGATCCACGGCCGCGCCGGAGGCGATAACCAGCAACCAAGTGTGAGGAGGACGCAATGAGAAGAAGCAAGTGGTTAGGCATCCTGGCGGCCGCGACCCTCGCGTTCGCCGGCAAAGCCGTCGTAGCCGCCGACACGCTCACCATCCTGTGGGCGGAATGGGACCCGGCGAATTACCTGCAGGAGCTGGTCAAGGACTACGAGAAGCAGACCGGCGTGCAGGTCAAGGTCGAGACCGTGCCCTGGCCCAATTTCCAGACCAAGGCGTTCACCGAGTTCAATGCCAAGGGCGACGCCTACGACATGGTAGTGGGCGACTCGCAATGGCTGGGCGCGGGTTCCACCAACGGGCACTACGTTGACCTGACGGCGTTCTTCAAGCAGCACAACGTCGCGAAGTCGATGGCGGCGGCCACGGTCACGGGATATGCGGAATATCCGCCCAAGAGCGGGAAGTACTGGGCCATTCCGGTCGAAGGTGACGCGAATGGCTGGGCTTACCGCAAGGACTGGTTCGAGGACCCGAAGGAGAAGGCTGCGTTCAAGAAGAAGTACGGTTACGACCTGGGCGTGCCCAAGGACTACAAGCAGCTGCGGGATATTGCCGAGTTCTTCTACCGGCCTAACGAGAAACGCTATGGGATCGCGCTGTACACCGACAACACGTACGACGCGCTCGCGATGGGTGTGGAACAGACCATCTTCAGCTTCGGCGGTGACCTGGGCGACTACTCGACTTATAAGGTGCGCGGCATCATCAACTCCAAGCAGAACGTCGAGGCTGTGAAGTTCTACAAGGAGCTGTACAAGTTCACGCCTCCCGGCTGGGGCAAGGTGTTCTTCCTGGAGAACAACCAGGCCATCACCGAAGGTCTGGCGGCGATGAGCATGAACTACTTCGCCTTCTTCCCCGCGCTCGCCAATCCCGCGACCAACAAGAACGCCAAGGGCACCGGTTTCTTCGCCAACCCGGCTGGCCCCGGCGGCAAGCCCCGCTTTGCTGCACTGGGCGGGCAGGGCGTCTCGGTCGTGAGCTATTCGAAGAAGAAGGACCAGGCGTTCAAGTTCCTCGAGTGGTTCATCCGCGACGACGTGCAGCAGCGCTGGGCCGACCTCGGCGGCTACACCTGCAACGAAAAGGTGCTGTCGTCTCCAAAGTTCCGCAAAGCCACGCCGTACAACGAGGCCTTCTATCAAAGCATGCTGATGGTCAAGGACTTCTGGGCTACGCCCGAGTACGCCGAGCTGCTGGATCAGATGAACAAGCGCATCCATCCCTACATCACGGGAGACAAGGGCACGGCCGAGGAAGCTCTCAACGGCCTGGCGGACGATTGGGAAAACACGTTCAAGAAGTACAAGCGCTATAAGTGATGCGGGCACGATTGGCCTTCGCGTGACCGGGCTGCATTCAGAATCGTGCACCCCCTCCCTTACCCTCCCCCGCCAGCGGGGGAGGGATGGGGTGGGGGCAGGCGCGGCCGATTGCGCTCGGTTCCATAGCGAACGACCGGGGCCAGCCGAGGACCCCCTGGGTTTAAGAGGAGAGCGTAGGTGCTCAGCACACTCGATCCCGGCTCGCCGGCGGCGAGGCGGGGCCTAAGCGATATCAGCATCCGCAATCTGTTCATTGTCCCCACGATTGCGTTCCTGATCGTCTTCAATATCTTCCCGCTCATCTACTCGCTCGGGTACTCGTTCACCGACTTCCGCGCATCATCCAGCGCGCCAGCGAACTTCGTCGGGTTGGAGAACTACAGCGACCTGCTGCACGACGAGCACGTCTGGAACAACTTCAGCGTCACCGCCAAGTACGTGCTTCTTTCAGTTGGCGGTCAGGTGCTCGTAGGCTTCGGCGTGGCTATGCTCCTGAACCGCAAGATCCCCTTCAAGGGTCTCATCACCACGCTGTTACTGCTGCCGATGATGATGTCCATGGTGATCGTCGGCCTGTTTTGGGAGCTGCTGTACAGCCCATCCTGGGGCATCGTCGACTACGTCTTGCACCTGGAGGACTTCGACTGGCTGTCCAATCCGCGCGTCGCGCTCTACGCCATCGCCATCACGGACATCTGGATGTGGTCGCCTTTCGTCATGCTGCTGTGCCTGGCCGGGCTGTCCGCCATTCCGCAGCACCTGTACGAGGCCGCAGCCATCGATCGCGCCAGCCGCTGGTATACCTTCACTCGGATTACGCTGCCGTTGGTGACGCCGCTGCTGCTGATCGCCATCATCTTTCGCACCATGGAGGCGTTCAAGACCTTCGATTTGGCGTTCATCATGAGCACCCAGGAGACCACCGAGCTGATCGCCATCAAGCTCTACCGGCTGGCATTCCAGGAGTGGCAGACCGGTCAGTCCTGCGCGCTCGCCTACATGGTCCTCATCATGGTGCTGGCGATCACCAATATCTACGTGAAGTATCTCAACCGGGCGAAGGAACGATGAGGGGTATGCAGAACCTTGACGCGAGCGCCCACGCGTATTTTGCGTGGGGCGCCCACGCGCGCAACCGCACGCGGGAGCGACCTGGTGTGCGAGGCTCCTGCGTATGCGAATGTATGTCGGTTGCGCTCGGGCAGGCACGCTAATGGCGGCAGTCCAGTCCAATCGACAGAAGGCAGTGAACCGTGCGGCGATCGTTCTGGTTCTGCTGGTCACGCTCGTCTACCTCGTTCCGATCTACTGGATCACTTCCACCGCCTTCAAGCCGCGCAGCCTGGCTACGACGGTTCCGCCGACGGTGCTGTTCCAACCCGAGGTGACCTCTTTCGTCAAGCTGTTCACCAAACGCGTGCAGATGATCGGGGAAGTCGACCCGGAGGTGTACCAGAAAGCGCCTTGGTGGGAGAGACGCATCTACGATCTCGGGGAACGCTTCATCAAGGACGCCAACGGCAAGATCGAGCTGTCGGCCTACCCCAACCGGTTCCTCAACAGCCTGATCATCGCGGTGGTGAGCACGTTTCTGGCGGTGGCGATGGGTACGCTGACGGCCTATGGGTTCTCGCGCTTCCGCATGCCGGGCGAGCAAGATTGGCTGTTCTTCATCCTCAGCACGCGTATGCTGCCGCCGGTGGTGGTGGCGATTCCGATGTTCCTCATGTATCGGGCCGTGGGGCTGGTGGACACGCATGTGGGGTTGATCATTCTGTACACCGCGTTCAACCTCTCGTTCTCGGTGTGGCTGATGAAGGGCTTCATCGACGAGATTCCCAAGGAGTACGAGGAGGCCGCGCTGGTGGACGGCTACACGCGCATGGAGGCGTTCTTCAAGATCGTGCTGCCACAGGCGGCCACCGGTATCGCCGCCACGGCGGTGTTCTGCTTCATCACGGCCTGGAACGAGTATGCATTCGCGCTGATGATGACCAACCGCCGCGCACAGACTGCCCCGCCTTTCATTCCGTCGCAGCTGGGCTCGGGTATCACGGACTGGACTGCCATCGCAGCCGGCACTTTCCTGTTCCTGTTGCCCGTGGCCATCTTCACGTTCCTGCTGCGCAAGCACCTGCTGCGTGGCGTCACGTTTGGAGCGATTAGAAAGTGAAGGGTCTGGGAAGGGGTAGCGAATCACGAATCACGAGTCACGAATCACGGTTGTTAAGATGACATTCAGACAGCTCAGCGCGAAGTACCTGGAGCCCGGCTTCATGTGGCTGATGGTATTGGGCATCGCCGCGCTGTGCCAGCCGTGGAACCAGACGCTGCACGTCTACGGCGTGACCATCACGCTGGTAGGACTGGTGGGCTTCTCGATCTTCTCGAAGATCAAGCCGCTGCCAGAGGACGAATGATGGTGCGGCTGAAGATGGGCATGCGAAGTGGACGGCGATGAGAAATTACTTGAGCTGACAATGTTCCGCGAATTACGAATCACGAGTGACGAATCACGGTTTCTCTGATGGCAGACATCGCACTCAGAGACGTCGAGAAGTATTTCGGCGACAACTACATCATCCGCAAGCTCAGCCTGGAGATCCAGCACCGCGAGTTTCTGGTGCTGCTCGGGCCCTCGGGGTGCGGCAAGACCACGACTCTGCGTGCCATCGCCGGTCTCGAAGACATCGACAGCGGCGAGATCCTCATCGACGGGCAACCGGTACAGAGCCGGCAGGCCGCAGATCGCGACATCGCCTTCGTGTTCCAGCTCTTCGCGCTGTATCCGCACCTCACCGCTTACGAGAATATCGCCTTTCCGCTGCGCGCGACAAAGGAAGCCAAGAGCGTGGTGGACCAGCGCGTGCGCGAGGTTGCCAGGGCCCTGCGCATCGAAGCTCTGCTGGACAAGCGCCCCTCGGCTTTGTCTGGAGGCGACATGCAGCGCGTGGCCATCGGCCGGGCGCTGGTGCGCCGGCCCAAGGCCCTGCTGATGGACGAGCCGATCGGTGCACTCGATGCCAAGCTGCGAGAGGAGATGCGCGCCGAGCTGAAGCACATCCATCTCCAGAACGAAGCCACCACCGTCTACGTCACGCACGACCAGGTCGAGGCCATGGCGATGGCCGACAAGATTGCAATCATGAACGAAGGCGTTTTGCAGCAGGTCGGATCTCCCGCGGACGTCTATCAGTATCCCGCCAACCTGTTCGTGGCACAGTTCGTCGGCAGCCCGATCATGAACGTGGTCAACGGAGCGGTCCGGCCCGGCGACGGGTGTACGCGCGTGATGCTGGGTGAAGACGACGCCGTGCTGCGTTTTCCCAGCGAGCTATATCACAAGGTGGTAGAGCATCACCACGCTGAAGACGAGGTCGCGATCGGCGTCCGCCCGGAGGGCGTGCTGGTCGCGCGCCAGTCCACCGACGGTTACATCCCGGTAGAGGCGCACATCATCGAGCCTCTGGGGCCTTACGACATCGTCGACCTGAAGTTCGGTAAGCAGCTGTTGCGCTCGCGTACCGCCAGCGGTTATGTGGAGAAGGCGGGGGATGTGGTCTGGGCTCGCCTGGACGAGAAGCAGACCCACTTCTTCAACACCCTCACAGGCGAGTCCTTGCAGATCAGGCTCTGAACTGAATGGCCCACGTCGAGCTGCGCAGCATCACGAAGAAGTTCCGCCGCCACACGGCGCTCAGCGATCTGAGCCTGGATGTCGCGGACGGTGAGTTCTTCGTTCTGCTCGGTCCCACGGGCGCCGGCAAGACCACCACGCTGCGGCTGATCGCGGGGCTGGATGCCCCGGACTCGGGCTCGATCCTGATCGGCGACGCCGACGTGGGGAAGTGGAGCGCGGCCGAGCGCGATGTGGCGCTCGTGTTCCAGTACTACTCGCTGTACCCGCACTACACGGTGCGCGAGAATCTGGAGTTCCCGCTCAAATCCAAGCATCGCCACTTCAGCGCGGAGGAGATCTCCAGCCGCGTGGGACGCGCCGCCAAGACGCTGCGCATCGAGCACCTGCTGGCGCGCAAGACCGACCGGCTGTCCGGCGGTGAGATGCAGCGCGTCTCCATCGGTCGCGCGATCGTGCGTCAGCCGCGCGTCTTCCTCATGGATGAGCCGCTATCCAACCTGGATGCCAAGCTGCGCGAGATCCTGCGCGCTGAGCTCAAAGACCTGCAGATGAAGCTCGGTGCCACCTTCCTCTACGTGACGCACGACCAGGTCGAGGCCATGAGCATGGGCGACAAGATCGGCGTTCTCAATCACGGCCGTATCGTGCAGGTCGGAACCCCGTACCAGATCTACAACCAGCCGCGCAACACTTTCGTCGCCACCTTCGTCGGCTCGCCGGCGATGAACCTCTTATCTGGGGTGATGCGAGACAGGCGCGTGGTCGTGGCGCCGGGAAAGCTAGAGATACCGGTGCAGGGAGAGGTCGCGCCCCGCCTGGCCCCGGGCACGGAGCGGTTGACGCTCGGCGTGCGCTCCGAGGACGTGATCGTGGGCCCGGGCGGGGGGCTTGAAGGCCAGGTGTACGGGGTGGAGAATCACGGGGTGGAGAAGATTGTCACCCTGAAGGTCGATGAGCATCTATTGAAGGCGACGGTGCCGGCGCGGATGGCCATTGCGGTCGACAGCACGGTTCCCTTTACATTCAATCCGAGCAAGCTGCGGTTCTTCGACGCGCAGACCGGAGCAAACCTCGGCTCAGTGAAAGAGGAGGTGAATCATGGCTAAAGTTCTGTTCAAGAATGTCAACGTGCTGGACTGCAGCGGCGCGCCGGCGTTTGCCGGGCAGGTCCTGGTCGAAGGCAACCGGATCAAGACCGTCGCTCCGAAGGGGACGACCATCGCCTCCGACGGCGCGCAAGTGGTCGACGGTGGAGGCGCAACGCTGATGCCGGGGCTGGTCGAAGCCCACTCCCACCTCACGTTCCTCGACACCTCGGACCTGGAAAGCCTGGGCTTCGTGCCTCCTGAGGAGCACACGCTGCGCACCGCGAGGAATGCCAAGAAGCTGCTGGACCAAGGCTTCACCGCCTGCAACAGCGCGGCTTCCGCCAAGGCGCGCCTGGACGTCGTGATCCGCAATGCGATCAATGCCGGCGAAATCCCCGGGCCGCGCACGCTCGCCGCAAGTCCGGAGCTGGCCACCACCGCCGGGCTGGGCGATGTGCGCCTGCGCCACATGCACCG
>Ga0335084_10002390_pt1 | contig 18067 bp, 15 predicted proteins | sample Lox_Sample_44_FD_206721 | JGI IMG/M metagenome (GOLD analysis project Ga0335084, IMG submission 206721) | Soil microbial communities from Loxahatchee National Wildlife Refuge, Florida, United States - Lox_Sample_4.4 | ecosystem: Environmental > Terrestrial > Soil > Wetlands | place: USA...
TTCAGTCACGCGCTTTAGCGCCCGAGGTCTTTGAACTCCGAATACACGGATGAAACAGCTGCCCATGCCCTCTCAACCCGAACTTCGCGTCTTCGACACTCCCCCTGACTTGTTCCGCGCCGTGGCGTCCGAGTTCGCCACACTGGCGAGCGCCGCGGTCCAAAGCAACGGCAGGTTTTGTGTCGCGCTCTCCGGCGGTTCCACGCCCAGGAACTTCTATCAACTGCTGGCCAGCAACGCGTTTTCGAATCTTCCCTGGGACAAGACGTACTTTTTTTTCGGCGACGAGCGCAACGTGCCTCCCGACCACTCCGACAGCAACTACCGCATGGCCAAGGAAGCTCTGCTTTGGAAAGTTCCTGAGCAGAACGTCTTTCGCATTCACTCCGAACAGGATGCTGAGGCCGCTGCCCGCGATTACGAGCAAACTCTGCGTACGTTCTTCAAACTGCAACCCGGCGAGTTTCCCCGCTTTGATCTGGTCCTGCTCGGACTGGGCCCCGACGGGCATACCGCTTCCCTGTTTCCCGGGACCTCTGCGCTCAACGAGAACAACCGACTGGTAGTGGCGAACTGGGTGGAGCAATTCAAGAGTCACCGCATTACCTTGACGTTGCCGGTCCTGAATCATGCGGCTTGCGTGATGTTTCTTGCTTGCGGGCCGGACAAGGCCACGATTCTTCGCGAGGTTCTGGAGAACCAGAGTGCCAATTTACCGTCGCAGCGCGTGCGTCCGGTAGACGGGCGATTGATTTGGATGGTGGATCGGGCAGCGGCGGGTGGGTTGTCTTCCTAGCAATTCTTCTCGTGTCCCGGAATTGCACACGGTGCAATATCTTGCAGCTTGACACCTCGCCAGTTTGTGGATGACTTACCCTTCGCAATACGGGCCCCGTTCGAATCTCTCCGCAGGATCACGGATACACCACCTGCACGCTCACTGACAACCATCGGACGAATTGGTAAACGTCCCGAACATCGAGAACCATCCATTCACCGAGGTGGAGGCTGGAGCCTTGGCAAACCACAGTTCGAAGGCCATGTCCTGCACGTAGTACTGGTGCCGAACGCCTGGCACCCGCACTGGTTCGGCCAGTCCGGGCAGCGGGTCACCCACTTCCAGGAAGCTGTTGCATCCCGCCTGGGGCGCAAACGACGACTGCCAGTCCGGCGTCAGGTTGGTATTAAACGGATCGTTGAACGCCGAACCGATAACATGGCTCATCGGGACCATGTCCTGGTAGGCGTGGTTCGGCCCCAGATTCTGGTCCACGTAAGTGCCCGTGGCGTAGATGGTGTTTCCGAAGGTGCTGTGATAACCGAGAATCCCATGGTCTTCGACCACATCGTAGGTTAAGAAATAGGGGAACTGATTGGGCTGCAACCCGAGTTTCACGATCAAATTCTGCAACTGTTTGTCGAAAAACAGGCCTTCGACATCGCCGTAGATCTCGCAACCGTGTCCGCTGTGGGTGCGGCCCTGTTTCGCCGGCACATCAATTGTCACCGCGGCCGTCGTGCTGGGCTTGAGCAGGACGTGGTAGTCAGGCGCTGAACCGTTGGCGAAGTTCCACCACTCGGCGCGCTGAAAGGCATCAATGTACTGCGTTGTTCCCACGTCGGTGCCGCCTTGAACCCAATCGACGTTTTGGAAAATCGGCGAGTGGCGCGTGATGGTCGCTGCCGATGCGGAGCCGTGGCATTGCAGGGGCTGGGTGGGGTCGAGCACGTGCCCGTCGGCGAAGCGCAGCGCGACTGGTACCACAACTGTATCAATCACCGAGGTTGCCGAGCCCAACGAAGGGTCGGTGCCAATCATATAGAAGCCATAGAACCTGCCCTGGTACTGGAAAAAGGCGCCCCAGAACGGCAGGGCTTTCCCGTCCTCCGCCAGACGCCGGTAAGCAGCAGGATCAATAGGACGGCTGGGCTTGAAAAACCCGTAGCGTGGGATGAGCTTGGCGGGCTGGCCCTGCGCGGATGCGACTCCGGCCAGACATGTAAGCAACAGCACGAATGCCGACAGCGCACGCCCTTTGCCGTGAAAAAGACAAGACATAGTTGTGCCCCCTTGAGGCATTGGACGAAGACGGTGCAGTTTCGGCTCAAGGATTAACCAGGATGGGACGAAAGTCCCTGCGAGCGCCCACGGCTATTCCTGCCTATGACAATAATGGATTCGACCTATCGCTTGGAGTGGCAGGTGAGAGGTACTGCTAAAACACCGGCACCAGGTTGTGCTTCTTCTGGTACATCTTGCGGTCTACCGCGCGTAGCACGTCGGCGAAATCGCTTCCCGTGACGTAGGGCGCCATGCCCCAGCTAACCGACAGCTCATAACGCTTGTTGGCATTCAGGTTCCAGTGTTCCACCGCCCGGAACAGGCGTTGGATGGGGGCGTCGGCGGCTTCTTCATCCGTCTCCGGCATCACCACCAGAAATTCATCCCCACCGTGCCGGAAGATCAGGTCGCCTCCGCGGAACGTCACCCTGAGCATCTTGGCAAACTCCATGAGCACAAGGTTGCCTTCCGCCGCGCCGAACTTGGAGTTGATCTCGCGGAAGCCGTCCAAGTCCATGGTCATAAAAGTAAGAGGGCTGCCAAGCCGGTTGGCCCGTGTCACTTCGCGGGGAATCAATTCGTTCAGGGCACGCCGGTTCAGCAATTGGGTCAAGGGATCGACCAGCGACAAGCTTTCCAGACGCTCGTTGAGCACGAGTTCGCTGATCAGGGCACGCCGGGTATTGTTCAGGGTCAGCTTCTGTCCGATGAGATAGATGTTGAATAACAGGACCAGCGAGATCAGCCCGAAGAACAACTGAGGCAAGTAGGCGGACTCGAGGCGGATGACGCGCTGCGACCAGACTACGTTGGGAAAGATCAGGGCCGAAATGCCCGCCGCCAGGACAAGCATCACCAGGATCCCGATCGACCACAGTTGCAAGTCGCGCCCGGAAAGCTGCTGGATCTGACGCTGGATCTCGTCCGCCCGCGCCAGCATCGAGGGCGACGCGGAATGTTCTGCGTTGGTGGCCAAGAATCCTTCCTTCGGCGCCAGCCAGACCCCAGCGGGACAGCAGTGCCTAAGGAATTTTCTACTGCAGGTGCAGACCAGTGCGAGGTGGAACTTGGATTGGCGATTACGTAAGTAACACCCCGGAGAGCAGGTTCAATGGTTGTGGAGAAGCCGGGAACTCACGAATAACTGACATCGGCCAGCACGTTCTGGCCACCTTCCTTGCGCATCACGATTTGTACTCGCTGTCCCACGGGAAGCGCGTTGCGCATGTCCCCTTCCAGCACCAGGGTGCGAGGGGCCTGGCCGTGGTCAGACAAGGTGACAATCGACTTGTTGGGCTGGCCCACGTTGGACTCAAAGAAAACGACCTCCTGCACCTTGCCGCGCTGCACCAATCCCCCCTGCCCCGCCCGCGCCGAGGCAGGCGAAGCATTGAGGGAAAAGGCAGCCTTCCCTTTGCGCAATTCGACCAAGGCAGTCATTCCCAAGATGCCTGACATGGCCAGCAGGATCAGCGACATGAACAGACCATCCACCGTGGTGAGGGTGCTGTAGAGGGCGATCCAGAGCACGCCCAGCAGCGGAACCGCCGCCAAAATCAGCAGCAGAATCAAGGTCATAGAGTTGTTCTCGCACGCGGCCAGGCAGTGGCCGATGTTGGTCAACAGGTTAGCAGAAAACTGTGGTCTTTTGGAGGTCGTCGCGGATCAGGCGCACTGGTCTCGCCAGTCTTCAATTTCCTTTAATCCATCGCTGCGGGTTTGCTCAAACAGGCGAACTCGATGCCGGGTGTGCTCGAATTCGTGAATGTCCGCCCAGACTTCAGCCCGCCAGGATTCTTCGTGCACTTCCGTCTCCCCACAAGTGGCGCAGCGGGTGTGGAGTCTCAGTGCCGGCCGCTTGCGTTCGGTGGCCCCTGGCAGCTCAATGAAGACGCAACGCACTTCTTGGATGTCTTCATTGCCATCGATCAGGTGCTCGTAACGCAGAAGGTAACCGAACCCAAGTTTGCGGGCCTCGGCCTCGGCTTCGGCGCGGGTCTGAAAGGGTCCGTACTCCGCCCGCAACTGCTCGGTCGAGTCGCACGCCATCCAGAAGGTTTCTTTGTGATTCATTCGTGTTACCTGGAAAGTCCGGAAACTCGTGGAGGCGGACTGCGGTCTCCGGGCCGCTCCAGCTAAGAGCAATTCGCATACCGTAACCTGGCAGTCAAGTACTTGGTTTAAGGGTACACTTTGTCTACAGAACCGAGGGACTCGTGCAACCTTTTGCAAGGTTTTTCCGTCTGGTAGCTACTTCCTTCCCGTGAGGTGGCTCATACGCCACTTTAGTAACCTCACGGTTTGAATTAGAATCACGTCGCCCAAGATGTAACCTAGCCGTCGCAGGATCTGGTCAGAATGATGGGTAAACGCCGGGAGCCCCGCAAAGATATCAAGGTGCCGGTCCGCATCTTCGGCACCAACAGCAGTGGGCAAGTCTTCTCGGAGAAGGTCTTCACCACCAATGTCAGCCGCCACGGGGCGGAGTTGGTCGGTGTACAAGCCCAGATCAACAAGGATGAGATCATCGGGCTGACCTACGGCAGCAACAAGTGCCATTTTCGGGTGATGTGGTCGGGGCCGCCAGGAACGCCGAAAGACGGCCACATCGGGCTGTTCAATCTGTCGCCAGAGAAGCCGCTGTGGGATTTTCCCCTGCCCCCGCCCAGTTTCGACGGGACGGTACAGGATGCCCGCGATCGCCGGGCCCACCCTCGCTTCAAGACCACGAACTCGGTTGAGATTTACCCCGACGGGCAGAACGCACCGATTCGCGCACGCACCGCGGACATCAGTCTGGGCGGATGTTTTGTCGAGATGCCCAACCCCCTTCCCAAGGACACGACGCTCAGAATCGCGGTGTGGGTTCGGGACACGAAGCTGTGGGCCGAAGCCAAAGTGATCACCAGCACTCCAGGGTTTGGAATCGGCATTCAATTCACCCAGATCACGGAGCAAGAGAAAAACCAGCTACAGCAGTTTCTAGAAAGTACGATCCGGATTGCAAGATAAGGAACCGGGGGAAGGGCTTCAATTGGGGCGGGAGACGTGCGGCGATGGCCAGGCCACAACCCGCGCTCCTAACGGCCCACTGACATGGGTCGTCAAGTTCAGGCCCAGACAGCGTTCGACAGCCGCTGACAGATAGAGATGCTGGATTGGCTTGACCAGATAAGCATGAGCACCTAGCAAGATGGCCTCCCGGATGGTGTCCGGATTGTCCACGCCGGAGCACATGATGACCTTCAAGTCCGGCCGAAGCTCGCGCAAGATTCGTAGAGTTTCAATGCCATCGATTCCCGGCATTTGCACATCAAGCAGCACGACCGTGGCGGCGGAACCGTCGCGCACCCGCTGCAGCGCTTCCTCGCCACTGCTAACCGTGTCGACCTGGTAGCCGTCGAGTTGGAGCAGGACTCGAAGGTAACGTCGTGTTTCTGGAGAATCCTCGACTACGAGAACGGTAGTCGTAGATCGGTTGAATGCAGGTGCCATAGGCGGCCAGTGATTCATTCCGCCGATGATCACTCAAGTCACGACCGGCTGCCTTGCGCGCGTTCCAAGCAACAAACGGATTCCCCCACATCTGGACTATCTGAACTGCCCGGCGAGACGGTGCATCGGCGCATCCTGCCACGAACCGCTGATCGATAGGCAGGCTTCGGGGCTGTGTACTTCACGACGCGTTTCCAGTCAATCTTTTCCTGGGCGGGGGAAAATCTGATTTTTCTAGCACTTGCCCACCGTCCACAGGCCGCTGCCCCAGGACCAGTGCAAGCCGCAGATGCGGGCTTTGCGGGTTACGCATTTTGTGCGTGTGTAAGAACCAATGCGTGGTCCTCAATCGCATGGTCGGCACGATTCCATTGCCCGATTGTGAAAAACTGGGACGAAATCCCTTCCGGCAAGCCCCTTCGTGGGGCACACCCGGCTCTGACCCCGAGTCATTAATGCCGCGCGCCTGGCCGCCTTCATTTCGGCACACGTTGCCGGACTGCCCAGGTTAGGGGAGCACGCCATTTGGTTCGCGCCAGCGGGAGCCGCCATGACTCGCCACGTAGAGTGCGAGTTCCAACCGGCTCCACACCCCAAGCTTGTCAAAAGTGTTGCGCAAGTAGTTCTTCACCACCTGCTCGGTGGTGCCAATGATGGCCGCAATTTCGCGATTGGTAAGGCCTTCCCAGACCAGGGAGGCCACCTGCACTTCCTTCCCGGTTAACCGCTCACTTGGTTGCATACTTCTCTCTGCTCCTTCTGGTACATCGCGGTCGCAAGCTTGACCCGCTTGCGCCCGTTGGTGATTCCTGCTCGCAGGAATAGTGTGCGTAAATGCTGCTTCACCGTCCGCGGGCTGATGTTTAACTCTTGCGCGATTTCTTTGTTGCTACAACCCTGTATCAACAAGTTCAGAACCTGCTCGTCGCGCTGGGTAATTTTGATGTCTGTGAGATTTACCATTTCGTGCTCCTTCCGGCCGGGACAGTCTCGGTCGGCTTTGGCGCCTGACAGCAAAGCACGTGGTTCGCCAAAGCTTCGCCATCGCGTGCGAAGGGCTAAAGACCTTTGAAACCTTGGAAATCGTCAGGCGGGGCGATTGACGGCGGTGGGATGTGGAGGTTGGAAGCGCCGGAAATGGGAGAAAGCCTTCCCAAGACGGGCTTGTTCGGCCATCCACCGTTCGCGGAGTTACTCGTAACGCAGTGCCACCATGGGGTCTATTTTGGTGGCCCGGCGTGCCGGCACGTACCCTGCAATCAGGGCTACGAAACTTAACAAGGCGGAAACTCCTGCGAAGGTCAGCGGATCATTCGCGCTGACTCCGTAAAGCAGGCCGGACAACAGACCGGTGAGCATCCAAGCCGCAAGGAAGCCGGTGGCCAGTCCCGCAAAGGTGAGCCGGATAGCCTGGCCGACGACTAGACGTGTGATGTCCCCTGACCGCCCACCGAGCGCCATCCGGATGCCAATTTCGCTGGTGCGCTGGGCCACCCAGTAAGACATCACTCCGTAAATACCAATTGCAGCCAGCAGCAGTGCCAGCCCTGCTAACACGCCGGAGAGCACAGCGGTGAAACGTGTGGCCGTGCGGGCCTGCACGACGTAGGCTTCCATCGGTCGCACCTTGTACAAGGGGATGTCCTTGTCCTGCTTAGCTACCGCCTGTCGAATCAGCCCCAGGGTCGGGGTCGGATCACCCGTGGTCCGAACCGTGAACGCGAGTTTCTCTCGAGCACTCTGAAAGTAGGGAACGTAAACTTGTCCGCGGACCTCAGTCGTTAAATTCTCGTACCGCACGTGTTTCACAACACCCACCACTTCCGCCCAAGTACGATCCCAGGAGAAATTATGCACAAATACCACGTTGAGTCTCTTTCCCAATGCGCTTTGGTTTGGCCAGGTTCGTTTGGCGAGGGATTCATCAATGATGATGGCGTTGGCGCGTTGGCGGTCGTCAAAGTCATTGAAGTCCCTGCCCGCCACCAGGGGCACACCCAGACTCTTGAAGTAGCCCGGCAGGATGGCGCGATGATCTGCCATCAAAGTCGTCTGTTCCTGTGCGGTGGCGCCTTCCGGCCAGTAATACTCATACCAGTTGGGATAATCATCCAGCGGCAGGTGCGAGACCGCACCCACTGACTGCACGCCAGGCACGTCCGCGATGCTCTTCTGCAGCTCACGGAAAAACAATTTCAAATCCTGGTCGCTGCGGTAGCGGACTCTCGGCGGGGCGACTTGGAACGTGAGCACGTGATCGGACTCAAATCCCGGACTTGCGCTCAACAGCTTCACGAACGTCCGGATCATCAGCCCTGACGCTACCAGCAGCACAAATCCGAGAGCGACCTCGGTGAACACCAGAATGCGCTGCGGCCGATGCTTCGCCGAGGTCGTGCCCCGGCTGGCATTCTTCAGTGCGTCGCCCAGGTTGCTGTGAAAGCACGCCACGATGGGTGCCAAGGCACACAGGGCTCCGGTTAGCAGTGAGACTCCGAACGCGAACCCGACAACGGTAATGCTGACATTGACGGAAGCGAGTTGGGGGAGGTCTCCGGGCCGCAAAAGAAGCAATAGCTTCACTCCTGCCCAAGCCAGCGGCAATCCTGCGAGTCCGCCCAAACATGCCAACAAGACGCTCTCAACCAGGAATTGCCTGACGACTCGACCTGCGGTTGCTCCCAGCGCAAGACGGATCGTGGTTTCCTTTTCGCGTCCACGGGCCCGAACCAGCAGGAGGTTGCCGACGTTGGCACAGGCAATCAACAAGACCATCCCGACTCCCGCGAAAAGGGCGAGCAATGTGGGACGCACGTCACGAACGACATCCTGGTGGAGAGGCTCGACATCGAGATCGAGTCCCTGGCTGGCGTACTCCGAGAACTCTGCCCGCAACTGCCGGGCAATTCCTCCCAGTTCGGCCTGCGCTTGTTGGAAGGTTGCTTCGGGACGCACCCTGGCGATCATGCGAAGGTAACCCAGGTCGCGAGGCTGTCGAGCCAGGTCTTCGGGAAACGGCGTCCACGCCTGCACGTCACCTGGCACACTGGCATCGTTGGGGAAGATGACACGAAACCCGGCAGGCATCACCCCAACGACCGTCAGCTCCCTGCCATCCAATCGCACGCCCTGGCCGACAATGTCGGGATTGGCTCCGAAGCGGCGGCGCCACAACCCTTCACTCAGGACAATGGCTCGAGCCGCACCCGTCCCTTGCTCTCCGGGAACGAACGCTCTGCCCAGTTGAGGCGGGACTCCCAGCAACGAAAGGAAATTCGAAGTTACAAACGCGATGCGAATTTGCTCCGGCTCGCTGGTGCCGGTCAACGCTCCACTCGAAACCCAGGTCGCGGCGACATCTTGCAGCAGGTGACTGCGCTGGCGAAGTTCCACCCACTCCGGACCAGAACCCGGTACCCGCGTCTGCCCACCGTTCTGGTATTGCGTCCAAACTGTGGCCAGTTCGCCCGGGTTTGGGTATGGCAAGGGCCGGATCAGGACAGCATGGAGCACGCTGAAGATCGCCGTGTTCGCGCCAATGCCAAGCGCTAAGGTGAGAACGGCTGCGGCGGTAAAGCCGGGGTTCTTGCGCAGCATGCGAAGACCGTAACGAAAGTCCTGCAGCAAGGTTTCCATCGCTACCTCATCTCTATCTCTATTCGTACCTCAGCGCTACCATGGGATCGACCGTCGTCGCCCGGCGCGCCGGGATGGTGCAGGCGACCAGCGCGACCAGACCGAGCAGCACAGCAACCGTAACGAAGGTTAACGGATCGGTTGCCCCAACTCCGTACAGCAGACTGGCCATGAGCCGGGTCAGGCCAAGGGCTGCGACCAGCCCGGCCGCTATGCCGCCTACGGCAAGTTTCCCGCCACCGGCGAGGACAAGCTGCACGATGTCGCGGCGTTGCGCACCCAGTGCCATGCGTACTCCAATCTCGTGCGTCCGCTGCCCCACTACATAGGAAATGACCCCATAGATTCCGATGGTCGCAAGCAACAGTGCCAAGGCTGCGAACACTCCCAGCAGAATCATGGAGAAGCGACGCCGGGCCAGCGAGTCGGAGATGATTTCGTCCATGTTCTGCGCGCCGAAGATGACCTGTTCGCTGCTCATCTGTTGGCTGGTGTGGCGAATCGAGGCCAGGAGGGCGGGATCCGCACTGTCCGAACGGACGACCACGGCCGACGCGGAGGGCGTCATCCCGATAAACTTGTCTGGCATCTGCATGCACGAGAGATAAAGTTGCGCCCGCAGGGAGTGGGTATCGTCCACATCCAGGCCCCACTGCTTCACGTGCCCGACGACGCCGATGATTTCCGCGGTCCCACTTACGTTGTTCACGTTAATGCGCTTGCCGACGGGATCCTCACCGGCGAAGTACTTGCGGGCAAAAACATCGTCAATCACCACCATCCGCGGCGCATGCTCATTGTCCTGGGACGTGAAGAACCGTCCCCGTTGCAGCGGAATTCCCATCGCCTTTAGATAATCAGGCTCCACGATATAGTCGATAGCCCAGTTCATGTCATTCTGGCTCGCGGGTTTTGGCTGGCCCTCGATCCAGAACAGTTGCTCGTCGTCGCCGCTCATGGGAACCGCTCCCCAAGTCTGCGACACCGCGGTGATGCCGGGAATCGCGGCCAGCCTGCTATCCAACTCGCGAAAGGCGACACGAATTGCGTCGGGAGTTGCTGCCATCATCGATGGCGGAAGTGAGATGCCAAAGCTCAGGACGCGATGCGGATTGAATCCGGGATCGACACTCCACAACCGCGTCAAGCTGCGAATCATCAAGCCGGCGGCGATGAGCAGCACGAGCGCCAACGCCACCTCAACCACCACAAAGGCCGCCTGCACGCGGTGGTGTCCGCCACTGACTCCGCGGCCACCCTCTTTAAGGGTTTTTTGCAAGTCATTTCGCGAGACCTTGAGCGCCGGTGCCAATCCGAAGAGAATGCCTGCAAACAAGGAAGCCGCTAATGTGAAGAGGAGAACATGAGTGTCCAGTCGGATTTCCTCCGCTCGGGGCAAAGTCGTTGGCAGGACTCCCAGTGCGGCTTGTGTTCCCCACGCCGCCAAGAGCAAGCCCAGCCCGCCGCCGAGGATGGCAAGAAGGACACTCTCGGTCAGAAGCTGTCGGACTATTCGCACCTGGCTGGCGCCGAGCGCAGCACGGATGGCAAATTCACGACTGCGCCCAGTGGAGCGTGCCAGCAACAGGTTGGCAACGTTTACACATGCAATTAGCAATACGAAACCCACCGCAGCCAGCAGAACCAACAGAAATGGACGAACGTTGCCGACCATCTCCTGCTTCAGGGGAACGAGTTTGGCTCCAATGCCCTTGTCGGCATCGGGATAGGCCGCCGCCAGCCCGCGCGTCACGGCGTCCATGTCAGACTGCGCCTGCTCGATCGTCACTCCGGGCTTCAGCCGTCCGATCCCATGGATCCCCAGGCCTGCGCCCCGCGAGAACAGCAGCGAATTGTTCCAATGAACGATGGGAACGTACACGTCGCTGTCACGGAAGCTGGGAAGGAGGAGATGAAAGCTCGCTGGAATCACGCCGACAATGGTGTAGTTCTTCCCGTCCAACGTAAGGGCCTTCCCCAAAACATCGCGCCCCGAATTCAGCTTGCGCTCCCAGAACCCTGCACTGACAAGCGCGACCGGAGCAGCCCCGATACGGTCGTCCTCCGGCGCAAAGGTGCGTCCGATCACCGGCTTTAGCCCGAGCAGGGAGAAGAAGTCGGAGGAAACAAACTCGCTGTTCACTTGCTGGGCTTCGCCGGTGCCGGTCAGACTGAAGGCGGTAGCGCGGGAAATCGCCATGGCAGAGAAAGTCCGGTTCTGTTCTTGCCAATCGAGAAAGTTGGGATAGGAAATCGAGCCACGGTCAAAATTCGGCTTGCTCTCGTGTAAGGTAACGAGCCGATCTGCTTGAGGGAATGGAAGTGGATTCAGAAGCACGCCATTCACCACTGAGAACAATGCCGTGTTTGCGCCAATCCCCAGAGCAAGGGTCAGCACCGCGACCGCAGTGAAACCCGGGTTCTTCCGCAGCATGCGTAATCCGTAGCGAACGTCTTCCATTGGCATGGTCTTGTTTTCCCCCGGCCGAGACGCAACCCACAGTCTGCTTTCTGATGCAACCCCCTTGCCTCTTGGTTAAATGCCAAGTCATTGAATTGACGGAAGAAAGTTCACAAAGTGAGCACTTCTCGTGTCCGTAGGCGAGATTGGATGTCCGGAAGCGGACAGCTAGCGATGATGACCGCAAGGGGTGATGGTTCGCGCGACCTGGGGAGGGCCGGTTACCGGCAACGCTGGGCGTAGTCACCTGAAAGAAGGCGTTCGGCTTCCGGGTGTTTTTTCCTTGATGCGGCCAACAAAAGCAGGTGTGCCTGTTCGCAGCTTTGCGATACGCGAGTGCCATCGAGATAAAGCTTGGCCAGGGCAACTTCTGCGTCGGTGTCTCCGTGTCTGACACGCTTCCACAACTCCACCGCATTGTCTTCTGGGGCAACCGATTCTTCCACGACAAATTCTCCCACTGCAGGTGCGGCGGACCGAAGTCCCCGGTGCGTGGGTGCGACCGGCTTGGCCGTATTTTCGGGAATGGTGGCGGGTTGCGGAGCGAGCGCGGGAGACTTCTCAGCTGGCCGGGTTGCCGGAGCAGTCACCGATGGTGTGCTCCGGTCGCCGGTTCGCAAGAAGAGCCACGCACAAAGCACGATTGCGGCAGATACAACAATTGGGACCGGCTTTTTGAGTAGCGAGGCCAAGGCCGCGCGCAGCGCATTCCCGGCCACGGTGCCGGCTTCGCGACGAGTTTCACGTGGCTGGCTACGAAGCACGTGCAGGCTGTGGGCCTCTTCCTCAGTGGGCGCAGCCGCCCCGCAGATCGGACAGAATCCGCGCACGCTGGGGTAGCTGTAGTGACACGAGAGACATGTCACCCTGGTGTCGTCTTGGGGGAGAGCTGACACGGGATCTTTACAGGTGAGTCAGTGGCGGTGCTCGCCATTGTACCTCGGGTGGGTTGAGGATAACTTGGGAAATCCCTTCTGTTGGAAACCGGGCGGAAACAGAACTCACAGCAGCAAGGTGCGCCGCCAAACGGGCAGTTGCGCGAGCACAGCAGCACTGCTCGTGTTCCCCACAACATTGGATCGAGATGCAGACCACACTGCCCAATTCTCGAACAGATCTCACCCGAGCTTTCCGGTGATGAAACAAATATGCCCTTGCTTCGTCTGATTTCCGGACCGGCAAGTCAGGGACCGGCCCGCTCCCCCTTCCCAGAGGAAGTGCAAAATCTTGCACAGTGCAGTGAACGTTGGCTCGAGTAACGATTACTTTGGCGCCAGGGGCTCTGGATGCATCAGGTCGGCTGGCAGGCATGAGATAGGGCGGCGTAACCGCTAATTGCAAGAGGAATAATGACTTGAAGGGTGGCACGAGAGCATGGTCTGGCTTGACCAACACTGCTAGAATCAGGAGCTTGCAGGCCGAGTCGCGGCGCTTTGGACAGTCAATTGCACTTCACCGGAGAGCCAGTCGTTGAAACGAGAAACTAGGAGAAAACTCGCCGACATGGAGTCGCAGACCGCGAGTGCGCGAGCAATGCCGGTCCTGGACGAGGCTACGTTCCAGCAAATTCTCGAGGCCGCCTACGTCTTGCAGGAGCAGAACGAGATCGAGGACGAAATCGAGCCAGTCTGCGGACCCAAGCTGAATCCGGCGGAGACCCTGGCGGAGATCGCCGCGACCCAGCAAGTTCTTCACTCCAAGCAGTACGACGTTCCAACATCAGCGCGTTTGATCGCGGAACAACTGCAAAAGATCACCCACGCGAGCGGAGTTGCCATCGCCGTAATCAAGGAGGACCGGCTGGAGTATTGTGCCGCCGTTGGCAGTGCCGCAGCTCTGGCGGGTTTGAACATACCGATCGATGAGAGTTTGTCCAACTTCCTGCAGATGGACAAAGCCGAGCTGCGCCGGGCGAGCGAGTTCCTCCAGAGCCACGAGAGCAACTCACCTGTATTGTTTCCTGTGTACCACGACGGAAAAGTGGCGGGATTGCTCGATCTCCGCTTCGAAGAGTCTGTTTCCATCCGGGAGCACGAGATCGGGAGTTGCCAGGTAATGGCCGGCTTGATGAGTGAGGCGATTGCCCGTGAAGCTCGCTTGGAGTGGAAGCATGCGCTGGCGACGGAGCGAGCCACCATGCTGGAGGTTCTGGAAAGACTCCGGCCGCAACTAGAGCGGCTCGCAGCGGAGCCCACCGAGGCAGGCGCTGCGGAACCGGTGACGGAGATCAAGGCGATCAGCCCGGCTCCTGAGGAAGTCGTAATTCAGCAACCGCCGCCTGCATCCGAACTGGAAGCCCTGGTGTCCGCAATCGGCGATGCCGACCAGAAAACCAGCGCAATCTCTGCCTGCGCGCAGTGCGGATATCGGTTTGGTGAGGGAGAGCTGTTTTGCGGCCGGTGCGGCACTCCACGATCGATGGAGATGGTGCTTCTCGCAGATCGAGAAGAGGAATCGGCTTTCCCAGAACTGGCCCCAGAGCAACCGGCGGGCAAAGCAGCGGAAGAACCGGGGCCGCCGGCAGAGAATTCCACAACCAATCTGCACTCCATCAGCGATGCTCCCCTGCCACCCGAGCTGGAGCAGGCGCTGGCTCAGTTTTCACGTGCCGAAGTGCCGCAGACAGACGGCAGTTCGGCTCTGGCAATCGAGCGCGAGGAATTCGGGCCGATGATTGCGGAGGAGGCAAAAGAAACAGAACCGCCCGAGCCGGAAGCCAAGCCTGAGATCGTCCCGCCCGCCAAGGAGCCTCAAACCACAACCCCGGCGCCTTGGGCATCCGCTACCAGAACTCTGAAGTGGCTGAAGTCCCTGGAGAAAACGGACTCGCCCGGCAGGCTTTGGCTGGGGAAGCACCGCGGAGATATCTCGGTTGCGGTCTCCGCTCTCATCCTATTGTTGGCCCTGGCGGGGGTGGGGTCGCGCACCGTTAAACATCGGCCCAACAGTCCCTCACAGCCAACCCTCACCCTGTTTGAGCGTATGTTGGTGGGCCTCGGTTTGGCGGAAGCGCCACCCGCGTCTGTCACCCGAGGCAACCCGAACGTTATGGTCTGGGTGGACGTGCATACCGCACTTTACTATTGCCCCGGCGCGGAACTCTACGGCAAGACTCCGGACGGCAAGATTGAGGCCCAGCGCGACGCACAGTTGGATCAGTTTGAACCTGCAGCAGGCGAAAACTGCAGGTGACCCGCCGCACGAGAGGGAAACCGCCTCAGGCGCGCACTAAGCCTTCATGGCGGCGGGCTTCATACCACAGAGCTAACTCGACGCGATTCCAGAGCCCAAGCTTGTCGTAGATGACCCGGAGGTAGTTTTTGACAACATGTTCGGTCGTGCCGATGACTTCCGCGACTTCGCTGTTCTTGAGTCCTTGGGCGACGAGTGCAATAACTCGTGCTTCTCTTTCACTGGGAATTCGGGTTCCGTAGCGCTGCCCTCCTGCCATAGCTGCCTCCGATATAAGAGTGTTGCAAGCTTGACTCGTTTGATTCCGCTTCTGATGCCGAATCGCAGAAAAAGCCGGTTGAAGTGCGCCTTTACCGTGCGACGTGCCATCTTGAGTTGCGCCGCAATTTCGGTGTTGTCACAGCCTTGCAGCAGCAAATCAGCGATTTGCTGTTCCCGGGGACCCAGACGGATAGTCTTCTCCTTCATGGCAACTTCTATGCTTGTTCACGAGCCAGGCACGTCGGCCAGGAAATTTGTGGTCAGTCCTGGCACACAACTTCGCCGTAAAGCCTTGCGGAAGAACTAAAAAAATTTCAGGCTGTCTTCTCTGGAATGCTATGCATTCCGGCTGCCACGGGAGAAAGATTTCCTCAGAGATATCGAACGGTTGGATCCACGGTGATCGGCGACCTCGGCGTTCAAGGCGACCCCCGGGCTGGCCCGTCGCCGGATGGTGTGCAGGTCCGGCCGTGCGTCCTTCACAAGTCGCTCTAACTGCGACAAAACACGATAGAAATACGTGGAATGGAGACCCACCACAGGCACTAGCGAGGAGGGTGGCAGTTGGGCATGGTAACGTCGCTTCCGGCCATGGACGCCTATTCTCGGGCACCACGAACCAAACTTGATAGTGACCCCGGGACTCAAAAGCTGGTCGCACCGTTCCCGGTGCAGCGCCTTATGTCAAAATTCCCCGATCTGGCGAGACCTGCCGGAATTAATTACACGTCGCGGGAATGGCCTGCAGGCGTTGGAAAAAGTCAGGTCGCATACCTGGAATGCTTTAAACTGGAGCAACTTGGCTTCTATGAAACTGTCCGTGGTCATGCCCGTCTACAACGAGCACCGCACCTTGCGCCAGGTCGTGGAACGGGTGCTGGCAGTTCCGTACGACCTTGAATTGGTCTGCGTGGACGATGGCTCGGTAGATGGGTCCAGAGAAATTCTCGGCGAGATGCACCGGCAATATCCCCAGGTGCAGGTGCTGTTGCAACCGCGCAATCTGGGCAAGGGAGCGGCGCTGCGACGCGGAATCGAAAAGGCCAGCGGCGATTTCGTCATTATCCAGGACGCCGACTTGGAATACGATCCGGCAGATTATCACGCCCTGCTTGATCCGCTGATGCACGGCAAAGCCGATGTGGTCTATGGTTCGCGCTTCTTGGGTGGAGCTCCACACCGCGTGCTCTACTTCTGGCATTCCGTCGGCAATAAGTTGCTCACGTTGCTTTCCAACTGCCTCACCAATATCAATCTGACCGACGTGGAAACCTGCTATAAAGTTTTCCGCCGCGACGTGATCCAGTCGATCCCGATCGAAGAGGATCGCTTCGGGTTCGAACCCGAGATTACAGTCAAAGTCGCCAAGCGGCGGCTGCGCATTTACGAGGTGGGCATCAGCTACTCGGGGCGAACCTACGAAGAGGGGAAGAAGATTGGCTGGAGGGACGGCCTGCGGGCGGTGTGGTGTTTGTTCAAGTACTCGGTGAAAGAAGCTCCTGTCCGAAAGCAATTCCCAGTTCCTTGCGCGCCGCTGCCAGCATCATCGGAAGAACCGGCACGCAACCCTCGTCCCTAGCGAGATCGTCGGGGGGAGAAACAAGCTGCAGATGACCAGGGACTTTTGTCGCAAAGATTTGCACATTGTCGATAGGGTTACAAGGCTTTCCGAGGGGCGCTTCATAAGCTTTGTGTTCACAAGCAGTTAAGCTTGGCTGACTCGGCTGCTGACGGAATTCGAATTGCAGTCCGTTTCCCTGCAGTGTTCTGTCTTACTTGAATTTTGTTAGGCAGTGGATGGCATAGTACTCTGACAGAGGAACGCGCAGGGACTTTCACCTTCCCTTCTGAGATCTGCACGTGCTGAGCTTCCGTTTCAGTCTGGAAAAGCAGCCAGGCAAGGACAGTTACAGAGAGAACATCATGAACCTGGGAGGTTCACGGATTTGACCGCTTCGAGCAGCCATCTTATTCCGCCGCACGGCGGAGAACTTGTTGATCTTGTCGCCCAACCCGAACGCATCAGCGAATTGAAAGCCCATTCGAAAGAATGGCCTTCCTGGGACCTGACCGCGCGTCAGATCTGTGACCTTGAGTTGCTGTTGAGCGGCGGGTTTTCCCCGCTTACCGGATTCATGACCCGCGCGGATTACGAGGGTGTTTGCCATAACATGCGCCTGAAGAGCGGCGTGCTTTGGCCGATGCCGATCACGCTGGACGTTAAGGAGGATTTCGCCAAGACCTTGAAGCCGGGCAGCAGCAAGGTTGCGTTGCGCGATCCCGAAGGCGTGATGCTGGCCGTACTGCACGTCGAAGAGGTCTGGCAGCCCGACCGCAATGGCGAGGCGGAATCGGTATTCAAGAGCACGAGCGCCGCCCATCCAGGAGTTGGTTACTTGTTGAATCAAGCAAACCCCTGGTACGTCGGGGGCCGGCTGGAAGGCACACAATTGCCCTCCCACTATGACTTCCGTAGTCTGAGATTGACTCCTGCAGAACTCCGCGCCGAATTCTCACGCCGAGCGTGGCGCCGTGTGGTCGCTTTTCAGACCCGCAATCCCATGCACCGCGCCCACGTGGAACTGACGTTTCGCGCGGCCAAACAGGTCGAGGCCAATTTGCTGATCCATCCCTCGGTGGGCATGACCAAGCCCGGCGACGTGGATTATTTCACCCGCGTGCGCTGCTACCAGCTTCTGCTTTCCAAGTTTCCTGCGGGAACGGTTGAGCTTTCCCTGCTACCGCTGGCCATGCGCATGGGTGGACCGCGCGAAGCTATCTGGCACGCACTGATTCGCAAGAACCATGGCGTGACCCACTTTATCGTGGGACGCGACCATGCCGGTCCGGGAAACGATACCAACGGAAAACCCTTCTACGGTCCCTACGAAGCCCAGGAGTTGTTCAAGAAGCACGAGGCCGACATCGGCGTGACCATGGTCCCGTTCAACATGATGGTC
>Ga0335084_10002392_pt1 | contig 18065 bp, 19 predicted proteins | sample Lox_Sample_44_FD_206721 | JGI IMG/M metagenome (GOLD analysis project Ga0335084, IMG submission 206721) | Soil microbial communities from Loxahatchee National Wildlife Refuge, Florida, United States - Lox_Sample_4.4 | ecosystem: Environmental > Terrestrial > Soil > Wetlands | place: USA...
TATCTGTGTCGAAAGTCCTGTCCATCCTTTGCTCAATCATTATCTATTCATGGTATGCTGCGTTGATTGCATCGTGCGCCCGTACAGCCAGTTCTTTCCGAGAGCCATGTGCAAGTACACTTATGGTCTCAAGTGGGTGTACTTCCAGGTCAACGGACTGAAGAACCAGGAGCCTCGGGAAATGGCCGAAGAGGGTCACGCTTCCGTAATAAAAAATAGAATCACGGCTGTTGATCGTCAGAAGACGGTTATTCACTTTCGTATAGCGCAGACAGAGTGGAAGAATGTCACATTTTGCCCTGATGGCGGGTTCGAAAAGAGAATTCTTAAACGGCCGTACACAGTCACCGTTCGACGTGGTCCCTTCGGGAAACAGGGCCACGGTGAAACCATGTCCGAGCACGTGAGCGATCGTCTCAATCTCTTCCTGAAGCCCTGACGCGTTCCGCCGCTCTATGAATACGCTCCCGCCGAATTTCGAGAGTGTGCCGAGAAGGAATGTGTTCTGCATCTCCACTGAGGTGATAAAGACTGTTGGCATCAGCGATGATATCGCCAGTATATCGATGTAGGAGAGATGGTTTGAAACCACGAGCAGGGCGCTCATGTCTCTGTGCAGACGCTCATGGTGCTTCAAGTGAATACGTACTCCGAGAAGCTTCAGTGCCGGCCGGGAAAAGAACGATGTGTTCCGCATCAGATAAAAACGCTTCCTTTGTCCGGAGCGTACGAATATGGTAATGGCGGACGATACGACAAGGTAGGATATCAGCAAGGGCAGGATTCCCAGCAGTTTGAGGATCGCTCTTAGTATGTTTGCCATGTGCGCAATGAGGTCAGATCGCTGATAGCACTGTCACCCCGTCGGGGCGACAGTCACCGATTTGAAACTGATTATTGCATATGCCTTGCCCCATTTCAATAGAAAAACGCCGTTTTCACCGCCTTTACAGCAGCAGCATCCCGCGCTATACTTTAAATAGCCAAGGAAAAGAATTTTCAATGCGCCAGGGGGCAAGTTATGAGCATGCTCGTAGAGTTTAGTGTAGTGCCACTAGGAACGGGAGCGAGTGTCAGCCCACAGATCGCACGAGTTCTCAAGATCGTTTCAGAAAGCGGAGTGAGCTATAAAGCAAACCCTATGGGTACCGTGCTCGAAGGGGAGTGGGACAAAGTGATGGGCGTGGTCAAGAAGTGCCACGACGAGATCATGAAGGACGCTGAACGCGTTCTTACGTCGATAACGATCGATGACCGCAAGGGCAGGGAACAGCGGATCGAAAAGAAGCTTGAGTCCGTGGAACAGAAGCTCGGGATGAAACTGAAAAAATAAGAACACGAGAGGTGAGCCATGAATAACAGGAAGAATGAAAACGGGACTGCGGAACGGCTCAAGATCCAAGAGAAGGCGCTGTCGAACCTTGCTGATACGCTGAAGAAGCACGAGGTTGAGGTCGAGGAGGAAATCAAGGATATCCAGGCGGAGCTTAAGGCACTGAAGATGTTCCTCACGAGGAGCATGCCCGATTTCAAGAAACAGTTCCCGGAGATCCAGCGGAAGCTGAAATGAAGGTCTCGGAGAAGGTTCTGTTCAAAAAAAGGAGGCGGACGTTATGAAGATGATTGGCAAAGTAGAGAGATCATACAAGCAGACATATAAAAAGAAAACATCTACCTCAGATCCCTATCTCCCGAGAGGCGCAAGCCAGAAGATATCAGTTTGTGAAGGGTGTCATTCCGTTTACAAGAGCAAGCGGTGGTATGCTGACCCTGATATCTACGAAGCAGCGCTACAGATTCCCGATACAACTAACATGGTCTGCCCGGCCTGCATGAAGATACGTGATGATTTTCCCGGCGGTATTGTTACGCTCAAGGGAGACTACGTGCTATCGCACAAGCAGGACCTGATGAACCTTATCAAGAACGAGGAAGCGCGCGCGCACGGGTTTAACCCTCTTGAACGGTTGATGTCCGTAAAAGAGAATGGCAAGGGCAGCATCGTTATTTCCACAACCAATGAGAAGCTGGCGCAGCGGCTCGGCAGGGCAATCAAAAAGGCCTTCCACGGAGAAGTGACGTACCGGTGGTCCCATGACAACAAGCTCGCTCGCGTAGACTGGGTGAGAGAGGCGGGATAAAATAACAGCCCAAAAGAGAGACGGGGCGCCACGGAGAAACCACGATGGGTGCTGTATTTTGTCCGTTTCTCACCTTTGCCAGTTGTAACTCTATGATTTTTCTTTTTTCAGCGATTCCAGATACTCCTCCCACTCTAGAGGGAGGAGATATTTTTTTTTATTATTGCACTCCTTGCATGCGGGGACGACATTTCCATGCACTGATTTACCTCCGCGGGCAATAGGAATCAAATGGTCCATAGTGAGTACGACAGGATTGAACTTCCTGCCACAGTAATAACAGATGCCGGTAGATCGTTTTCTTTTCCACCACGGGGAATTCCGCAGTTCCCTCGCCTTTCCCTTCTCTCTTTTAATGTGTTCGTCGTCAACGGAAATAAAAAAGTCGGCCATAGTAGTCATGAATAATACTGTTTTTATGTCCGCTTGTCACGACAAAATTGAACTTCCGTCCACGATGTCACCCACTATCTAACATCTCAAAAAATTAATATTTTTCTTGACATTAAATTTCATGAACGATATACTTTGCCAAACAGGTGGTATAAAGTGGGAAGCCGTGGGTAATGTTGGGGAGGCTAATGTTTCGCGGAAGTTTTGAACACAGCGTAGACTCAAAAGGCCGGGTAAGCGTGCCATCCAAGTTCCGTGATATCATTGCCGACCGTTACGACGGCAGGCTTGTGATGGCCATGGACTTTGACCGGTGCCTGACGGTTTATCCGCTTGAGGAGTGGGAGAAGCTCGAGGAAAAGATCAAGACCCTTCCGATGATGCAGAAAGAGGTTAAGGACTTCATGCGGTTTTTCTTCTCCTCGGCCACGGAGTGTGAGCTCGACAAACAGGGCCGTATCCTGATCCCGCCAATCCACCGCGAGCGCGCCGGCATCACCAAGAACGTGATGCTGGTCGGCATCATCAACAAGATCGAGATCTGGGATGCCGAGGCGTGGGAGGCGAGAAATTCTCAAAATGGCGACAAGATCAGCGAGGCACTCGCAGCACTGGGCTTATAGCATGGAGACGAAGCTCAAAGTATATCAGATGAACCTTGAGGGCGAGATAGACGCCGCGAAGATGGCGGAGATCGACCGCGTAATCGGCCAGCTGATCAAGGGGGAGATGTTCGGGCTGATCCTGAACTTTGAGTCCGTTGAGCATATCCATTTTACAATCCTTCCCACCTTCGTGGAGGAGAAGAAGCGGCTTCAGTCGTTCGGGGGTGATATCCGGCTCGCAGGCATGTCCGACTACATTAAGAACATATTCCGCACTACCGGCGTGCTTGAGGAGTTCCAGGTATTCGAAACAGCACAGCAAGCAGCGAAGAGCTTCGGCGTGGCCAAGCCTGCGACGAATTTGCCTCTGGGGCTCTGAAATGTGGATTGCAGATTGCGGATTCTTTGAGGTTGCTAGCATGATAGATCATTCAAAGTCCGAAATCGCAAATCCAAAATTAGAACATGTTCCCGTTCTCCTCCACGAGGCCGTTGACCTACTGGCACCGAAAGCTGGAGGGGTGTATGTGGACGGGACGCTCGGCGCCGGCGGACATGCAGTGGAGATTTTGAAGCGATCGGCGCCCGATGGGATTCTGATCGGCATGGACCGAGATGCCGAGGCCGTAGAGCGCTGCCGAATGAGACTCGCAGCGTATGGGGAGGCGCGCGTTTTTCTACGGCAGATGAATTACCGGGACCTGCCTGCAGTCCTGTCGGAGCTCGGATATGAGGCAGTGGACGGAGTGCTGCTCGACCTCGGTGTTTCGTGGTTTCATCTGAAGACGCCAGAGCGGGGCTTCAGTTTCATGCTGGACGGCCCGCTTGATATGCGTATGGACGCAAGAAGTTCACAGACGGCAGCAGACCTGGTAAATACCCTCTCTCGCGAAGAGCTCGTCAAGATCCTCCGGGGATACGGAGAGGAAACCAGGGCCGGCGCCATAGCAAGGGCCATAGAAAAAGCGAGGGCCCGGGGGCCCATCACGAGCACGGTCCAGCTTGCAAAGATTGTTTCGAGCGCGTATCCCCCCTATCCACCCCGGCGAAGTCATCCGGCCACACTGACATTTCAGGCCCTGCGGATCGCCGTGAACGACGAGCTAGGCTCCCTCCGCGAAGGACTGGAGCATATTATGCCCTGCCTGAAGTCGGGAGGGAAGCTGGCGGTCATCACGTTCCACTCGCTCGAGGACAGGCTGGTAAAGCAGACGTTCGCACGATCCGCAAAAGGATGCATCTGTCCGCCCCGGCTGCCGATCTGCTCCTGCGGCAGGAAGCCGATTCTCAAGATTCTTACGCAGCGGCCCGTTACCCCCGGGCCTGAGGAAGTGGAGAAAAATCCCGCTGCAAGGAGCGCAAAGTTAAGGGCCGCCCAGAAGCTATGAAATGAAAAACAGAAGCATTTTTTGGTAAATCATAAATTTAGAATCTTGAATTTTCAACGATGATGGAGTTCCAATATGACAACTAGGGCTGGCGACATTGGGTCGTTAATATTCGAGCGGAGCAAACGCGGCAGCTTTCGCAGGGTTCTCATTGCGCTGGTGATCATCAGCGGTTTAATTCTGTACGTCGGCGGTAAAGTGAAAATAGTGCGGCTCGGTTACCAGGTCGAGGCGTTGGAGCGTGAAAGACGGGAACTCGAACGTGAGAACCGATCGCTAAGAATTGAGGCGTCGAGCCTCTCATCGCCAGCTCGTATCGAGGAGATTGCGATCAAGCATCTGGGCATGATCCATCCTCCGAAGGAAAACCAGGTAATGGTCAGAAGAAAGCTGTCGCCTACACAATAATGATTATGGAACGACGAGGGAGGATACTCGCAATACTGCTGCTGATGGGGCTCGGCTTTGCACTTGTGGCCCTGCGACTCGTCTATCTTCAGGTTTTCCAGCGGGCTGAGCTCGCGGCCAGGGCTGAACGGCAGCAAGAGCGCCTTGTCAAGCTGGAGCCGAAGCGCGGGACCATCTACGACCGCACGCATCGTGAACTCGCTGTAAGCCTGGATGTTGATTCGATTTATGGTGTGCCGGCGGAGATCGAAAACCCGAGGGCTGTTGCCCAGCGTCTGTCCACTATCCTGCATGAGAATCCGCATGTGCTCGAGCGGAGGCTTGCAGGAGACAAACACTTTGTCTGGCTCAGCCGCAAGGTGGAACCCGTGAAGGCAGAAAAGGTTAAGGCGCTCGGTAGTCGAGAAATCGGTTCCCTTATCGAATCAAAAAGATTCTATCCCAATAAGACGCTTGCCGGCCCGCTGCTCGGTTTTACGGGCATGGATAATGAAGGTCTCGAAGGCCTGGAGCGCGCCTATGACAAGGTTCTCCACGGCGTAAGCGGATGGATGATCGCCGAAAAGGACGCCGTGGGGCGTACGGTATTCCCCGGCGGCTCCGGCTTCTGGTTTCGGCAACAGACAAAACCGGGAAATGATATCATCCTCACCATCGACGAGGTGATCCAGCACATTACCGAGAAGGAGCTTGACGCGGCGCTCGCGAGCTCGCACGCAAAGGGCGGGGTCTGCATCGTCATGAATCCTGATAACGGTGAAGTACTGGCGCTCTCGGTACGTACGGCGGCACAGGGGAGGCCGGCGTTCAACCCGAATGAGCCGCAGCGCTACAAACCGGCGGATTGGCGGAACCGGACTGTTACGGACGCGTTCGAACCCGGCTCGATTTTCAAAGTTGTCCTTGCTTCCGCCGCTCTTGAGGAAAGGGTCGTGCACCCCCTTGAACGGATTGACTGCTCTGCCGGAAAGATACAGCTCGCCGACCGGGTGATAAAGGACGCGCATGAAAACGGTGTGCTGACCTTCACGGACGTGATCGCCGAATCGAGCAATGTTGGAACGATCAAAGTAGCTATGCGGCTGGGGAAGGAACGGCTCGCCAAGTATATTTCTGCCTTTGGATTCGGGCACAAGACCGGTGTGGATATTCCCGGAGAGATCTCCGGCCTGCTCAAGGACTACCGCGCATGGTCAGGCGTGTCCATCGGTTCTATCGCGATCGGGCAGGAAATCGGGGTGACCCCCATGCAGATGGCCGTAGCATACTGCGCCATCGCTAATGGTGGCATGCTCATGAAACCATATATCGTCTCGGAGATCGTTGATCGTGACGGAGGCGAGGGGAAAAAGTTCGGTCCCCAGCCTGTGCACCGTGTCATAAGCGAAGAGACCTGCGCAAAGGTAAACAAGATCCTGCAGCGGGTCGTCGAAGTCGGCACGGGCCAGAAGGCGCGACCTGCGGGGTACACGGCTGCGGGCAAGACCGGGACGGCGCAGAAGATAGACCAGAGAACCGGCGTGTATTCAAAAAAAGACTACGTAAGCTCATTCGTTGGGTTCGTGCCAGCCGTTTCCCCGAAACTCGTAATCCTTGTGATGGTCGATACCCCCGAGGGGGTGGTATGGGGAGGCAGTGTGGCTGCGCCAGTGTTTAAAGCGATAGCGGAGCAGAGCCTTGCCTATCTGCAGGTAGCGCCGGACAATGAGGGAGGCAGGATGCTCCTGGTGACTAGATGAAACTCGGTGAGCTGGTGACCGTGTTGAATAACAAGGCCGTTCTGCCGCAGGAAGGGCTGGACAGAGAGGTGTTTGACATTGCCCATGATTCCCGGAAGGTAAGTCCGGGCTCCCTATTCGTGGCCGTGCGAGGATTCCACTCGGACGGCCATCAGTTTATTCCACAGGCAGTGCAAGCGGGTGCAGTAGCCATCGTAGCCGAGAAAGGTCACAACGAAGCGGCCTTTCGAATGACGCCAACGATCGTGGTTGATGACTCGCGCAGGGCGCTCGCGCTTCTTGCGGCTGCGTTCTACGGCCATCCGTCGCAGCATCTCATTCTCGTCGGCATCACGGGCACTAATGGCAAGACCACGACCACCTATTTGATAAAATCCATCATAGAGGCTGCGGGACGAAAGGCGGGGCTCATAGGCACTATTGATTACCGTGTAGGCGACAAGGTATACACCGCACCTAACACCACACCGGAATCGCTCGACCTCCAGCGGCTTCTGGCGGAGATGGTCGGTTTCGGCGTGGAGTACTGCGTGATGGAGGTATCTTCGCACGCACTCGCCCTTGGCAGGACCGTCGGGTGTGAATTCGCTGTTGCCGGTTTCACGAACCTGACGCAGGACCATCTGGATTTTCATGAAAGCATGGAATCATATTTCCGGGTGAAACAGCTGCTCTTCACCGGACTTTCACCGAACTCATTCGCGGTGATCAATAGCGATGATGTGCACTCTACGGAGATCATCGGTGCGACACGGGCAAAGGTGCTGAGGACGGGGCTGTCCGAGCGGGCAGATATCCGTCCTTCCGGAAGCATCGGCCACGGGATCCGTGGCCTTTCGTTTTCCGTGGCTACGCCGTCAGGGACGATTTCTGTGGAATCTTCGCTCGTCGGAAGGCATAATATCTACAACATCCTGAGCGCGATCGGGATCGGAACGGCATTGGGATTCGCAGGCGACGACATCGCGCGGGGCATTAATGCCATGAGGGCTGTTCCTGGACGCATGGAAAAGGTGGATGAGGGCCAGCCGTTCAGCGTGGTTGCGGATTACGCCCATACCGAGGATGCGCTTGTCCGTCTCCTTGAAACAGTCAGGGAGATAACGACGGGGAAAGTCATTACGGTTTTTGGTTGCGGTGGCGACCGTGACCGGAGCAAACGGCCGAAGATGGGGGCTGCAGCCGTCAACGGGAGTGACATCGTAATAGTTACCTCCGACAATCCGCGAACAGAAGACCCCGTGAGCATAATCAGCGAGATCGAAAAAGGCATGGAAGCGAGTGGTGTACGGTTGACGGTATGCGAGTTTGTGTCCACTACCGCCGCGGGCAAGACGCCGTATTGTGTCATGCCCGATCGGCATGCGGCAATAGCCGCAGCCATCAACATGGCCGGAAAGGGAGACGTGGTAGTGCTCGCAGGCAAGGGACACGAAGACTACCAGATCATCGGCGATCGGAAGATACATTTCGACGACCGCGAGGTCGCGCGGGAAGAGCTTCGGAAGAGGCGAAGAACGTGATACACGGCGCACAATACAGGATGAAAAATTATTTTATCATCCGCTATCGATCACGGATCGCGGGCTTTCTTGATATGCAATGAATGATTCTGAAATAAAAATGCTGAAGGATATTCTGGGAAGGCTCGAGCGCATGGAAATAAAGGGGGTTTCCATTGACTCCAGAACGATCAAAAAGGGTGAACTTTTTGTGGCGATCAAGGGAGCGCGGTTTGACGGACACGATTTCGTTCCCGAGGTGATCAAAAACGGCGCCTGGGGGGCACTTGTCGATCGTTCTGAGCTCGATACAAAATACTCAAGTCTCGGCGGCCTGAGGAACATCCTCCCGGTGGAAGACACGATCTTCGCACTCCAGGAGATGTCGCAGATGCACCGAAAAAAATTTGCTATCCCCGTGATCGGCATTACCGGCAGCAACGGAAAGACCACGACCAAGGAAATGCTCGCAAGCATCCTGAAACAGAGAGGATCGGTCCTCAAGAACGAGGGCAACCTGAATAATCATATTGGGGTGCCGCTCACGCTTCTCAAGCTTGATGCGAGCCATAAGTCCGCCGTCGTTGAGATGGGCATGAGTGCCTTGGGAGAGATAGATACTCTTGCCAGGCTTGTCAGTCCCGATGTGGGCGTGATCACGAATATCGGTCCAGCGCATCTGGAGTTCCTGGGAACTATGGACGTTGTGGCGCAGGCCAAGGCCGAACTCCTTTGTAATTTAAAAACGAACAGTACTGCCGTTTTGAACGCTGATGATCGGTATTTCACCACCCTCAAGCACAAATACGGTGGGCGGGTCTTGTCGTTTGGGATCGAGAACAAGGCTGACGTGAGTGCCTTCGGTATCCGGCAGGGAAAGAACTTCATGGAAATGACCATCGGGACAGACGACTCCAAGGTGGATGTGCGACTCTCTGCGGTGGGGAAACACAATATCTACAACGCCCTCGCCGCCGCTGCTGCGGCGACTGCTGTGGGGATGCCGTTGGATGCCGTGAAATACGGACTGGAAGCCTTTTCTCCTGTTGCCATGCGCTCTGAACTCAAACGGATAAAAGGAAGGACGGTGCTTGCCGATTATTACAATGCGAACCCCGGTTCGGTGAAGGCGGCGCTCGAGACCCTGATCTCTCTCAGCGCGGGACAGAAGTCCGTGGCCGTGCTGGGGGACATGCTGGAGCTAGGCGACATCGCAGCCGACGCGCACCGGGAGGTCGGCCGTATCGTAGCCCACCTCGGTGTGGATGTATTGATCACCATGGGATCGCTTGCGATGTACATCAATGAAGGAGCGCTTGAGGCGGGGATGCCGAAAAACCGGGTTATCGCGGCGGGTTCACACACAGAGGCCGCCGCCCTGCTCAAGGAGCGGTCCCAGAACGGCGACGCAATACTTATCAAGGGGTCGCGCGGCATGAAAATGGAAAAGATTCTGGAGGAGTTCTGATGCTCTATCATCTTCTGTATCCGCTCCACAGCGTATTCAGCGGTTTCAATGTGTTCAAGTACATAACGTTCCGGAGCGCAGGCGCTGTGATCACAGCGCTCATCGTCAGCTTTGCCCTCGGGCCTTGGATGATCGCCTGGCTCCGCAGGCTGAAGGTGGGACAGCACGTGCGCGATGACGGGCCTCAGACCCATCTGAACAAGCAGGGCACGCCGACCATGGGCGGGCTTCTGATCATCGCCGCGCTCGCGAGTTCCGCTGTGCTCTGGTCCGACCTCACTAACAAGTACGTGTGGGTGGTGCTCTTTGCAACGCTCTCTTTTGGAGGCATCGGGTTCTGGGACGATTATTTAAAAGTAGTGAAGAAACGATCCACCGGCCTCCGGGCCAAACACAAGTTTGCGCTCCAGATCGCGGCATCCCTTGCGATCGGGTTCTTCCTCAACTATAATCCGGCCGATCTGAACATCACGCATCTTTCGGTGCCGTTCATGAAACGCCTGCTGATCGACCTGGGGTGGTTCTATATCCCATTCGTTGTAATCGTGATTGTCGGGTCGTCCAATGCGGTGAACCTTACGGACGGTCTCGACGGGCTGGCGATAGGCCTCGTCGGCATTGCGTCTACGGCCAACGCAGTGATTGTATACTTGGGCGGGAACAAGATCATCTCCGACTATCTGAAGATCCTATACATTCCCGGCAGCGGCGAACTCGTGATATTCTGCGGAGCTCTGCTCGGGGCGAGCCTCGGGTTCCTTTGGTATAATGCACATCCGGCAGAGGTCTTCATGGGTGACGTAGGCTCGCTCTCGCTCGGCGGTGCGCTCGGGACGCTGGCTGTGGTGACCAAGCACGAATTGATCCTCGTCATCGTAGGAGGGATTTTCGTCATGGAAACGGTCTCGGTGTTGCTCCAGGTGGCATCGTACAGGCTGACGGGCAAGCGAATATTCAAAATGGCGCCGATCCACCACCACTTCGAGCAGATCGGATGGCCCGAGTCCAAGGTCATCGTGCGATTCTGGATCGCGGGAATTATTCTGGCGCTGGTGTCGATCAGTTCGTTGAAATTGCGATGACAAAGCGAACAAGAGAAATGCACAGTTCAATGTAGGCGCAGAAGGACAACGTGATAGCGGATTTTAGGGGCAAGAGGGTGACGGTGGTTGGTTTAGCAAGGAGCGGGGTCGCTGCTGCGCGCGCGCTCCATGGGCTCGGCGCGATCGTAACGGTGACCGACAAAAAACCACTGGACCAGCTTGCAGCGCAAATAGAGAAACTTGGCAGCAGCCGGATTACGGTCGTGGCGGGCGGCCATCCGGACCGTATCTTCATCGAAACGAACTTCGTGGTGCTTTCCCCGGGCGTGCCGAAGATCCCGCAGATATCGCTGGCCCGGCGACACGGAGCGAAGGTAATCAGCGAGCTCGAATTGGCGTGGCTACTGTCTGATTCACCCTACGTCGGCATTACGGGAACGAACGGCAAGTCTACAGTCACGACCCTGGTTGGGCTCATGCTCGAGCGGGCGAAGAAGAAGGTGCTCGTGGCCGGGAACATCGGGAATGCGCTCACCGAAGACCCGCGGCTTCTCACGGGACAGGATTGGATCGTGGCCGAGCTCTCAAGCTACCAGTTAGAAGATATCGAGACCTTCAAACCACGCGTTGCGACAGTCCTGAACATTACTCAGGACCATCTAGACCGCTACGGTGATATCGCAGAATATGGAGAGGCCAAGGCGAGGATCTTCATGAACCAGCGGCAGGAAGATTTTCTCGTATTGAATTTCGATGACCCCCTCGTGAAGGCTTTCACCAGCCGTACGTCGGCTACGGTGATTCCCTTCTCGCGTCTCAAAAGATTCAACCCTGGCGCTTGCGTGGTCGACGGCTATCTCGTATTTAATGGACGGCGCGTCATCCGGAGCGATGAGATAAAGATCAAGGGAGTACACAACTTGGAGAACGCCCTTGCCGCCGTCGCCGTATCCCTGTGCATAGGAGCGGACAGCAAGGGAGTGGCCGATGTGCTCAGAGAATTCCCGGGGCTGGAGCACCGGCTCGAGTTCGTGCGCGAGAAGGACGGCATTACATACATCAATGACTCTAAGGGTACGAACGTGGGCGCTGTGGTGAAATCCGTCGAAGGATTTACGCAGCCCGTGATCCTGATAGCCGGCGGGCTGGACAAAGGGAGTGATTTCGGTCCGCTCCATGATCTGTTCAAAAAAAAGGTGAAGTTATTGATCTTGATCGGCAAGGCCGCTGTCAAAATGGCGCAGGCCCTCGGTACGGCAACAGAGACGGTGTTTGCGACGACCCTCCAGGATGCCGTAATGCTTGCTTCTGAACGGGCCCGCTCGGGAGATGTGGTGCTCCTATCGCCGGCCTGCGCGAGCTTCGACATGTTCAGGGACTTCGAAGACCGGGGGAGGCAGTTCAAGGAAGCGGTGAACAGCCTGTAGGCATGATACAAAACGCTGGACGGAGAGAGTAGCCACCCGCTCCGAGCTCCCTGCGCCAGGCTCAATGCTCCTCGATAAAAATGGAGTGCAGATTGCAAAATGTGATGAATCATAAAGGTCGTTATGACAGAACACTTCTCGTTTCCATCCTGTCGCTCCTCGTCGTGAGCGTTGTCATGGTCTACAGTTCGAGCAGCGTTGTTGCGCTCACGACCTATGATGACCCTGCGTTCTTCATGAAGCGCCAGATTTTGTGGGCGATCATCGGGCTTGCGCTTATGGCAATCACTATGCGTATGGACCACCGGATGTTTTATGACCAGCGCATTGCCATCGGACTCGCGGTGGTTTCCCTGGTCCTGCTTTCGGCAACGCTTGTTCCGGGAATCGGGAAGATCATTAACGGATCCCGGCGGTGGTTGAGGTTCGGCGTGCTCTCCTTTCAACCGTCGGAGTTTGCCAAGCTTGCCCTCGTTGTCTACTTGAGCTACTTCATATCAAAAAAGGGCGAACGGATCCGTGATTTCGTGAACGGACTTGTTCCGGCGTATATCGTGACCGGAATATTCCTGGTTGTGGCCATCCGACAACCAGATTTTGGAGCGGCTATGACGCTCGCCGGGGTGGCACTTGTCATGCTGTTCGCCGGAGGGGCGAACGTCCTGCATCTCGCTGGCACGGCGACCGCGGCGCTTCCTTTTGTTTATTTTGCCGTCGCGCACAGCGCATATCGTGCGCGGAGGATCTTTGCGTTCCTCAACCCATGGTCAGACCCGCAGGGCGCCGGGCACCAGATCATCCAGTCGTTCCTAGCGTTCGGGAGCGGCGGTATATTCGGGCGGGGACTGGGGGAAGGCAGACAGAAGCTCCTGTTCCTGCCAGAACGTCATTCGGACTTCATTTACGCGGTGATTGGAGAGGAACTCGGCCTGATCGGGGCGCTCATCGTGCTCGTGCTCTTTCTTATTATCCTATGGCGCGGGGTGCGGATTGCGCTTGTGTCGGGAGACGCATTCAGCCGTCTTCTCGCGCTCGGTATCACGCTGCTCATCTGTTTTCAAGGGCTGATCAATATGGCTGTAGTGACCGGCCTGTTGCCGACGAAGGGCATTGCCCTCCCGCTGGTGAGCTACGGCGGGTCATCGCTTGTGATCACCATGGCGGCGCTCGGCGTGTTGTTGAATATTTCAAAGGAAGCAGCCTAGATCCACGATGCGCAAGAGGTAAGAGAATGAAGGTAGTCATCGCAGGAGGAGGCACGGGCGGTCATCTGTATCCGGGAGTTGCCATAGCCCGTGAGGTTCTTCGCGAGGGAGGTAACGAGGTTCTCTTTGTGGGTACGGAGCAGGGAATCGAAGCCAGAGTGCTTCCGAAAGAAGGGTTGCCTCTGCGCTTCATAACCGTAGGGAAGTTGAAAGGGATGAAGCTCCTATCGGCCATAAAAACGGTGTTGACTTTGCCGTGGAGCATGTATCAGTCCCTTCGCTTGCTAAAGGAGTACCAGCCCGATGTGGTGATTGGCGTAGGCGGTTACTCCTCGGGACCGATGGGGATGGCTGCGTTTAGCCTCGGAGTGCCCTTGATCATCGTCGAGCCGAACTCTTATGCAGGTTTTGCCAACAGGAAGTTGGGTAAGCTCGCGGATAAAATCGTCCTTTGCTTCCCGGGCACGAACCGGATGGGCTTTTTCCCTCTTCACAAGACCGTAAGCATGGGACCGCTCGTTAGAAAAGAGATTGAACGGGGTGACCGGAACACAGCGCTCCGGGACTTCGGGCTTCGCCCGGAAGGATATCTCGTCTTCGTCATGGGAGGGAGCGGCGGCGCGCACGCCATTAACGTGGCCATGAAGGAAGCAGCCCGGTATTTGCATGATATCCCGGGCATCCAGATCCTTCACCAGACCGGTGAAAAAGATGCGGCCGAGGTCGGGGCCGGATACCACGATGCGGGAATAACGGCCACAGTCGTCCCTTATATCCACGATATGGCCGCGGCGTATGCTGCGGCGGATCTCGTGGTCTCGCGATCCGGAGCTACGACGGTGGCGGAGCTCGCGGTCAGTGGCAAGCGCGCGGTGCTTATCCCTTTTCCTTTTGCAGCGGACAATCACCAGGAGTATAATGCGCGGGCGTTAGCGGCCCTTGGCGCAGCTGAGGTGCTCGTTCAGAAAGATTTGCACCCTGAGTCATTATCAAGGCTGATAAAAAAGTATGCCGCACAGGGGCGCAGTGCCTCGGCCGTCGCACGTATGGAGAACAAGGCGGCCGAGGAGATTGTAAAGGTCTGTAAAGACTATGTTCAAAAAAATTAAGCACATCCATTTTGTGGGCATCGGCGGTATCGGTATGAGCGGCATTGCCGAGGTGCTCCTGAACCTCGGCTACCGCGTCTCAGGCTCGGATATGAAAGAGTCAGACATCACCGAACGGCTCAGAAAACTGGGCGGGGTGATATGCATCGGCCACCGGTCCGAAAATATCACCACCCCGCACGTGGTGGTGATATCATCGGCCGTCACGAAGGACAATGTCGAAGTAGTGGCAGCGAGGGAGAAACAGATCCCGGTTATCCCGCGCGCAGAGATGCTTGCCGAGCTCATGCGGCTCAAGTACGGCATTGCCATTGCTGGCGCTCACGGCAAGACGACAACGACATCCATGGTCGCGACGGTCCTCGCCGCAGGCGGGATCGATCCTACTGTTGTGATCGGTGGCAAGCTCAACAGCCTCGGCACAAACGCCAAGCTCGGTCAGGGCGAGTTCCTTGTGGCCGAGGCTGACGAGAGCGACGGGAGCTTCCTCAAGCTTTCGCCGACCATTGCCGTGGTCACGACCATCGACGCCGAGCATCTTGATTACTACAAGGATATCGACGAGATCAAAGATGCCTTCCTCGCTTTCATCAACAAGGTCCCCTTCTATGGCGTCTCGGTCCTGTGCCTGGACCAGCCGCACATCCAAGCACTTATCCCGTCGGTGCAGAAACGATACCAGACCTATGGAATGAGTTCGCAGGCCGACTACCAGGCAAAAGAGGTTTCGCTCAAGTCCCTCGGTTCCCGGTTCAAGGTGCTGCATCACAATCAGGACCTTGGATGGTTCGATCTGTCGGTGCCAGGCGTGCATAACATCAATAACGGCCTCGCGGCAATTGCCGTTGCACGGGAGCTGGATGTCGATCTCGAAATCATCAGAAAAGCACTCAAGGACTTCAGCGGCGTACAGCGGAGGTTCCAGATCAAAGGCGAGGCCAACGGGATCATCGTAGTAGACGACTACGGCCACCATCCCACGGAGGTCAAAGCCACGCTTGCCGCGGCCGCCTCTGGTCTGGAGCGCAGGGTGGTTGTCGTGTTCCAGCCACACCGTTACACGAGGACGCAGCATCTGCTCGAGGAATTTTTTACCGCCTTTAACCAGGCGGACAAACTTGTGGTCATGGATATCTATGCCGCTGGAGAAAAACCGATCCCTGGTATTTCGGGCCAGACGCTCTACGAGGGGATCAAAAAATACGGGCACAAAGATATTACCTATATCCCCGACAAGGAAAAGGTCGTGGTCCACATGGTTGAAATGCTCCGGAAGGGCGACCTCATGATTACACTCGGCGCCGGCGACGTGTGGAAGATCGGCGAACAGGTTCTCGAAAAGCTGCATTCACAGCAGAGAACAAAGCGCTAAAGACTTTTTCGGTAAATGGGTTTCTTTGCTAACACTGCGCATGCTGCGGCAAAAGGAATTTTCCTCTAGGGGAAACATGGAGATTTCAAACTTTAAAGGTGAGATCAAGCGGCATGAACCCCTGAGCCGGCACACCTCATTCGGCATTGGGGGGCCTGCCGATATCCTGGCGTATCCATCGGACCGGAATGATCTCGTTGCCCTCTTGTCCGGGATCAAAATGCAGGGCGCGCGCTATTTCGTCATCGGCAGCGGTACTAACCTTCTCGTCCGTGACGGCGGCTTTCGAGGTGTGGTCATCTGTCTGCAGCGATTGAACACGATCAAGATCGAGCGGGAGTACCACTCTGTCGGGGGTACATTTTCCGTGGTCTACGCAGAAGCGGGCGGGCTTCTTGCCAAACTGCTAGGCTTCACGATAGAGCAGGGATTGACTGGACTTGAATTCGCTGCGGGTATTCCGGGGACGGTCGGCGGCGCAATCTGCATGAACGCCGGAACAACTGCAGGAGAGATAGGCGACGTCGTAGATTCCGTTACTCTGATTTCTCCTGACGGCGCCCTTGTCACCAGAGGCAGAGAGGATATGGGCTTCGGTTACCGTACTTCCCATATTCCCCCGGGGCATCTTGTTCTCGATGCAAAAATCATCCTGCGTCATGATGACCAGGAGCGAATAAAAGCAAGGGTGAAGAAACTCCAGGACAACAGGAAACAGCGCCAGCCGTGGGGATTGAGGAGCGCGGGGTCTGTGTTTAAAAACCCGCAGGAGGAGTCTGCCGGAAGACTGATCGACGCGGCAAAGCTCAAAGGGAGGAAAGTCGGCGAGGCGCAGGTCTCGGACCAGCATGCCAACTTCATTGTCAACCTGGGCAAGGCAAGGGCAAAGGATGTTGTCGCCCTCATGGAAATTGTGAAGCAGACGGTGCTTGACGTGCACGGCGTGCGGCTCGAACCGGAGATTAAGATAATCGGAGAAGATTAGAGGAGCAAATTCCGAGCGCCCTGGCTCATGGAATTTTGAGTATTACTTGAGGCTTGGCATTTGGGATTGCAATTTTAAATCATGGCTCTCGTCACAAACAAAAAGATCGGTGTTCTCTTGGGAGGACTGTCGTCCGAGCGAGAGGTATCGCTTGCGAGCGGAAATGCCATCCAGAGCGCACTGAAGGATAAAGGCTATCACGCCGTTGCCATCGACGTTGGCCGGGACGTGACCGAGAAAATCAAGGACAGTGGTATCGAAGTCGCCTTTATCGCGCTCCATGGCAGGTTCGGCGAAGACGGTGCTATTCAAGGCCTGCTTGAGGTCATGGGCATCCCTTACACGGGCTCCGGCATCCTCGCGAGTGCTCTCGGCATGAACAAGACCGTCTCTAAGCAGGTGTTCAGATCGCGGGGACTTCTCGTTGGCCCCTATGAGGTCATCTATGCTGGTGACGCGGCAAAGGTGAACGACGCGCTCGAGGAGATCAGGTTCCCTGCTGTTATCAAGCCCCATGCCGAGGGTTCGAGTGTCGGCGTCAGCCTTGTCTTTAAAAGGGAGGATGTGGCAGCAGCAGTTACACTTGCACTAAAATATGGAAACGAGTTCTTGATCGAAAAGTTCATCAGAGGCAAGGAAGTTCAGGTCGGCATTCTCGGTAATCGGGCGCTCGGCGCCATCGAGATTGTTCCGAAACGGGCATTTTATGATTATGCAGCAAAATACGAAAAAGGAATGTCCGACCATTTTTTCCCGGCTCGGATTCCTGATGCGGCATATAAACGGACACTCGAAGCAGGATTGGCAGCGCACCAGGCGATTGGCTGCCGGGGTTACAGCCGGGTCGACTTTATTATTGATGAAAGCGGCGCGCCCTACATCCTTGAAGTGAACACCCTGCCGGGCATGACCGCCACGAGCCTGCTGCCGGAGATCGCGAACGGTGTGGGGATACCATTCCCGGATCTGGTGGAGGAGATCCTGAGACTGGCGATTGTGGAGCGCTGACAGAAGACTTAGAACAAATGAGATAAGACCCTCGAGCGGGTGACGCGTGAGAGATTATAAGGATGTAAGAGTGCCGCGAAGCCATCGCACCGCAACGAACCGGACCGTTGCAAAACGGATTACGGCGAGACGCGGCCCCAAAAAGGGGACTGTAAAAATCAATCATGTCCTTGCGAAGGCACTGATCTTGGCCGTTATTGTTTCGGGTTGCTACTTGGGCTGGCAGTCCTACAGATGGGTCATCGGCTCCGAGGCCTTCCAAATTGCCGGCG
>Ga0335084_10002394_pt1 | contig 18049 bp, 16 predicted proteins | sample Lox_Sample_44_FD_206721 | JGI IMG/M metagenome (GOLD analysis project Ga0335084, IMG submission 206721) | Soil microbial communities from Loxahatchee National Wildlife Refuge, Florida, United States - Lox_Sample_4.4 | ecosystem: Environmental > Terrestrial > Soil > Wetlands | place: USA...
CAGCAAGCAGGCCGAAACCAGCAACGACGCTGTGATAGACTTGACGCGCATGACGCCTCTCCGCAACTGAGTGGTTAAGCGGGCCTTGCTATCGTCCTAAACCGCCGCAAAATAAGGGCTTAGGTGTGATTCTGCATCTCAAGTCTGCATTTTGCAAGCAATTATGGTCTTGAAGATCCTCGAATACCCCGACCCACGTCTCAGAAAGGTTGCAGCCGCGGTCCCTGCCATCACCCCGGAAATTCGCAAATTGGTCAGGGACCTGGCTGATACGCTGTATTCCGCGCCTGGGGTAGGGCTAGCCGCCACCCAGGTGGACGTCCACAAACGTGTGATCGTCATCGACGTGAGCCCCGCCAAGGACGAGCTGCGCGTGCTGATCAACCCCGAACTCATGGAGGCCGAGGGCGAGGCTGTCGAGGAAGAGGGGTGCCTGTCGGTGCCTGGCTACTACGACAAGGTGCGGCGCGCCGCGCGAGTCAGGGTGCGCGCCCAGAACGAACGCGGTGAGGTCTTCGAGCTCGCTGCAGAAGGCATGTTGGCGGCGTGCGTGCAGCACGAGATGGATCACCTCGTGGGCAAGGTGTTCGTGGATCATCTGTCGCCGCTCAAGCGCGCACGGCTTACGACCAAGCTCAGGAAGAGACAGCGGGCCGCCTGATGCGGATCGGCTTCGCCGGAACGCCGGCATTCGCAGCGACGGCGTTGAAGGCGATCCTGGCGGCGGGCATGCCCGTCGTCGTGATACTGAGCCAGCCTGATCGCCCGCGCGGCCGGGGCCTCAAGGTCGAGCTTGGACCCGTCAGCGCGCTCGCGCGTGCTGCTGGCATTCCGCTGGTGCAGCCCGCGCGGCTAGCCACCGAGGTCGAGCGCGCTCCAGTCGTGGCCGTACCGCTCGATGTTCTCGTGGTCGCGGCATATGGTCTTATCCTGCCTCCCGAAATCCTCTCTTGGCCCACCCACGGCTGCATCAACATTCACGCGTCGCTTCTGCCGCGCTGGAGGGGTGCCGCGCCGATCCAGCGCGCGATTCTAATGGGCGACGCAGAGACCGGGATCTCCGTCATGCGTATGGATGCCGGTGTCGATACAGGACCGGTCGTCACCCAGATCCGGCTCCCGATCGGTGCGCGCGACACTGCAGGCGTGTTGCGCGAACGCCTGGCAGAAACGGGCGCCGCAGCAATCGTCGACTGCCTCGCGCGGCTCGGCCGCGAGGGGCGCCTCGAGGCGACGGAGCAGCCGGATTCCGGTGCGACCTACGCGGCGAAGATCGGCAGCGAGGAGAGCTTGATCGACTGGCAGCTAAGCGCAAAGTCGATCGATCGTGCGGTGCGTGCGTTCAACCCAGCGCCCGGAGCGCGCACATCCCTCGACGGCCGGTTGCTGAAGATCTGGGATGCGGAGCCGGGGACCGGACACTTCGGCGCGCCGGGGTCCGTCGTTCGTTGCGACACGCGAGCTATCGTGGTGGCTTGCGGTGACGGGGTCCTGCTCGTGCGCGAGCTCCAGCTTGCCGGAGGCAAACGCCTTTCGGCCGCGGCGTTCCTCGCGGGACACCGTCTAGTCGCAGGCGCGTGCCTCGGGAATCGGGGCGGCTGAATCGCGGGCCGAGCGAGAGGAGGTAGCTCGATGAGCTCGGAGCGCGGCGCGATGGAGTTCGCACAGCGAAAGGCTGCGCGGGTCGTGCAGCAGGTCTTGAGCGGCTCGACCCTGCCTTCCGCGCTCGCGGGTACCGCGGCGCCGATCGGCGCGCGAGCACTCGTGCAGGAGCTCGCCTACGGAACCCTACGCTTTCTGGGCGAGTTGCGGGGGATCGTCGCCTTGCTGGCGGACCGCCCGCCCGCTGATCCCGACGTCGGAGCCATTCTATGGGTCGCGCTCTACCAGCTCATCCACACCCGCGGGCCGGCGCACGCCGTAGTCGACAATGCGGTGCAAGCGACTGCCAAGCTGCGGCGCAGCTCCGCTCGCGGTTTGGTCAACGCGCTGCTGCGTGGGTTTCTTCGTCGTCGCGACGAGCTCGTGGCGGCAGTCGCACGCGAACCCGAGGGCCGCTTCTCCTACCCGCGCTGGTGGATCGAGCGCGTCGCGAAGGAGTACGGAGATCGATATGTCGAGATACTCGACGCCGGAAACACACGGCCCCCGCTTTGCCTGCGAGTAAACCGCAGACGCATCACGCGCGACGACTACCTCGCGCAGCTCGCGGACGTTGGAATTGCCGCGAGCCCGACGGGCGCGGTGGGGGTGATCATCGACAAGCCGCGCCCGGTGGACGCACTGCCCGGATTCGCCGACGGCCGTGTCTCCGTGCAGGATGCCGGTGCGCAACTCGCGGCGCCGCTGCTCGAAGTGCGCGATGGGATGCGCGTTCTCGACGCCTGTGCGGCACCGGGCGGCAAGACCGCGCACCTCGCGGAGCTCGCAACGCTCGACCTGACGGCGCTCGATGCGGATCGTGAGCGCCTCGATCGCGTCGCGGAGAACCTTTCGCGTCTCGGGTTCGAGGCGCGGCTTGTAGCCGCCGACGCTGCCAATCTCGAGAGCTGGTGGGACGGGCGGCCTTTCGAGCGGATTCTCGCCGATGTGCCATGTACGGCATCGGGCGTCGTGAGGAGGCATCCCGACATCAAGTGGCTGCGGCGAGAGAGCGATCTCGCCGGCTTTGTCGCGCAACAGCGCAGCATCCTCGATGCTCTCTGGCCCGCACTCGGCAGCGGAGGCGTGCTGCTCTATTCGACTTGCTCCGTGTTTGGAGAAGAGAACGCGCAACAAGTCGGGTCGTTCCTGGAACGCCACCGCGATGCGACATTGCTGCCACTGCACTTGCCTCCCTGCTGTGGAGCGGTGGCCCAACTCTTGCCAGCGGCGGGCGCCGCAGAGCACAATCACGACGGGTTTTTCTACGCCCGCCTGCAAAAGAGCTGACCTCGCTCGACGAGGACGCGCGGCTTGCCGCCGCGAGAGGCATGTCGCCCACGAACCGCTTCCTCGGCCTGTTGTGCGTCCTTGCGTCGCTGTGGCTGGCGCCCGGGGCGAACGCTGACACGATCCCGGTGACTTCTGCGGAGCTTCGCGTGGAGGACGACGACGTCGTGCTCAACGCACAGTTCGACGTCGTATTCAACCCCACCCTCGAGGAAGCGCTGCAAAAGGGCGTGGCGCTCTATTTCCTGCAGGAATTCGAGCTGGCGCGTCCGCGCTGGTACTGGTTCGACGAGAAGGTAATACAGCAATCCGTTCAGTACCGGGTGACCTACTCGCCGCTCACGCGACAGTACCGGCTTACGAGCGGACTGCTAAGCCAGCAGCTGAACTCGCTCGCCGAGGTTGAACACCAGCTCTCGCGGGTCGTTTCACGCCCGGTTGCCCAACTCGACCAGCTCACCAAGGGCGCGAGATACGATGCGGCAGTACGCCTGCACCTCGACATTACGCTCTTGCCGAAGCCGTTCCAGATCAACGCGCTTGCCTCGCGCGACTGGTCGTTGCAGTCCGACTGGTTCCGCTGGGCCTTCACGCCATGAGCGGCGTTAGCGCCTCGCGGGTGATCCGCTACGTTCTGCTCGCATGCGCATGCCTCGGCGTGATCTTCCTGTTCCTGCTCGCCACCGCGAGCGCGAACACCGAGCTTTTCGCGCGCAACATCGACATCCTGCTGGTCCTCAACGTGACGATGGTCGTGCTGCTTCTGGTGCTCGTCGTCTACCAGCTCCTGCGGCTTCGACGCAACCTCAGGGCCGGCGTTTTCGGCTCGCGGCTCGCGGCGCGACTGGTTCTATTCTTCGCCCTGGTGGCACTCTTCCCTGGTGCACTGCTGTATGGAGTTTCAGTCCAGTTCCTGGGCAAGAGCATCGAGTCCTGGTTCGACGTCAGCGTGGACCGTGCGCTCGAGGGCGGGCTCAACCTCGGCCGCACTGCGCTCGATTACTTGCTGAAGGAAACGACGAACAAGGCCATGCAGCTCGCGCTCACGCTGCAGGAGAGCGACTCGGCCAGCATGACCATGCGTCTGAACCTCGCGAGCGAACAGGCGGCGGTTTACGAGGCAGCGCTGTTCTCGACGTCAGGCGCGGTGCTCGGCGTAGCGGGCGTGTCCGGCTCTACGCTCACGCCCGAGCCGCCGTCTGCGCAGGCGATGCGCAGCGCCCGCCTGCAGCAGCCTTACTCCAAGGTCGAACAGATGGGTGAACAGGGGCTCATGCTGCGCGTCGTGGTGCCGGTGAACAGTGCGGATCCACGGGAGCCGCTGCGTCTGCTGCAGGTGCTCGAGCCGGTGCCGAAGCAGCTCCAGCAGTACGCAGAGCAGGTGCAGTCAGGCTACGAGGACTACCAAAAGCTCTCGTTCTCGCGCACCGGCCTCAAGCGACTGTACGGATGGACGCTTACACTGACGCTCCTGCTCGCCCTGCTCTCGGCGCTGGGGCTCGCGGTGGTTCTCTCGGAACAATTCAGCCGGCCGCTCGGGCTCCTTGCAGAGGGCACGCGCGCGGTTGCCCAAGGTGACTTCAGCCGCCGTCACCCCGTGCAGAGCCGCGACGAGCTCGGCGTGCTGACCGAGTCGTTCAACACGATGACGGCGCGGCTCGCGCAAGCGCAGCAGAAGGAGGAGGAGGACAGACGCGCGATCGACACGACCCGGGCCTATCTGGAGAGCGTGCTGGCCAACCTCTCGGCGGGCGTGCTCGTATTCGACAACAGCTTCCGGCTGCGCACTGCAAACCCGAGCGCGGCGGTGATCCTGCAACAGCCCCTCGCGGACCTCGTCGGCGTTCCGCTCGCCGACTGGGGCCGGCGGCTGCCTCCCCTGACGGGCTTCGCCGACTTCGTCGCCGACGGCTTTCGCCATGGCGGAGCGGGGCAATGGCAGCGGCAGGCCGAGCTCTCCGTCTCGAACCTCACCCGGGTATTGCTGATGCGCGGCTCGCAGCTGCCCGGGGAACCGGCGCCGGGGTGCGTGGTGGTGTTCGATGACGTGTCGGAACTCGTCCAGGCGCAGCGCGATGCGGCATGGGGCGAGGTAGCGCGGCGCCTTGCGCACGAGATCAAGAATCCCCTGACGCCGATCCAGCTCTCGGCGGAGCGTCTGGCCGTGAAACTCACGGGGCGGCTCGACGCCGCGTCGGAGGAAGCCTTGACGAGGGGAACCCAAACGATTATCGCGCAGGTGACCGCCATGAAGCACATGGTTGATGACTTCGCGATCTATGCGCGACAGCCGCGCCCGGGGCGGATGCAGCCGGTCGAGCCGGGCGCCCTCTTGCTCGATGTGCTCGCCTTGTACGAAAATCTGCGGCCCCACGTCGTCGCGAAGCTCGCCGAACATCGCCCCGTCATTCACGGGGAGCCCACACGGCTGCGCCAGGTGTTTCATAATCTGATCCAGAATGCCATCGATGCACAAACGGACGTCGCGGAGCCGCTCTACGAATTCACGGTCGAGCAGCGCGGAAACGAGCTGCTGCTGTCGGTGGGCGACCGCGGCTACGGCTTTCCCGAGGACATGATGCGCCGCGTCTTCGAGCCCTATGTGACGACGAAGGCCAAAGGCACCGGCCTCGGCCTCGCGATCGTCAAGAAAATCGTCGAGGAGCATCACGGGCGCGTGACGGTCGAGAACCGTCCGCCGCGAGGCGCATTGGTAACACTTTACTTCCCGCTCGAAGGGGCCAAGACGTGATGGCGCAGGCGCAGGAGATTCTGATCGTCGACGACGAGGTCGGCATCCGGGAGCTGCTCTCCGAGATACTGCAGGACGAGGGCTACCGCGTTAGCCTGGCGGAGAACGCCGGGGAGGCGCGCAGCTACCGGGCGCGCAATCAGCCTGCGCTCGTGCTTCTCGACATCTGGATGCCCGATACCGACGGGGTGACGCTGCTGCGCGAATGGGCTGCAGGAGGCCAGTTGACGATGCCCGTGGTGATGATGTCGGGCCACGGGACCATCGAGACTGCCGTCGAGGCGACGAAGATAGGGGCCGTCGACTTCCTCGAGAAGCCGGTCGGGCTGCAAAAGCTTCTGGCCACAGTGACGCGTGCGCTCAAGACCGGCACCGCACAGGGCCCGCGGCGCGTCTCGCTGTCGACGCTGGGCACGAGCACGCCCGTGATCGAGGCTGAGCGGGCGATCGAGCAACTGTTGCGGGCGACCCGACCGATCCTGCTCGTCGGCGAGCCCGGAACCGGGCACGAAGCCGCCGCGCGCGCGATCCACGCACCCGACACCCCGTTCGTCGCCGCCCAGGGCGGGGCGCGCTTCGCGGCGAACCCGATGCAGCTCTTGGAGGACGCGCGCGACGGGCTTCTTTATTGCGGTGAGATCGGCAGCTATTCACGCGCCGAGCAGCGCGGTCTCGCCTTCATCTTGCCCAAGCTCGAGAAGTACAACACGATCCTCGTCTGCAGCAGCAGCGAGCAGCTCGCCAACCTCGCGGCTGACGGCCGTTTCGACCCGGCGCTGCTTGCCGCGCTTTCGGTCGGGGCGGTAATGCTGCCGCCGCTGCGCGAGCGGCGCGAGGACATACCAGCCCTCACTGAACGCTACTGGCGCGAAATCTCGGCGAGTCAGCGCACACAGGCCTCGCTGCACGACGGAGCCATCACCGCTCTTGCGGCAGCCTATTGGCCCGGCAATCTCGATCATCTGCACAGCGTGCTCGCAAACCTCGCCCTGACGGTGAACAGCGAAATCACCGCTGAGCACGTCCGGCGATTGCTCGGCGACAGCGCGCTGCTGCCACCCGCAACGGTCGCGCCTGAGCTGACTGCCCGCTTTTTCGAGTTGCCCCTGCGGGAAGCACGCGAGGCGTTCGAGCGCATCTATTTCGAGCAGTTGCTGGGCAAGGAGCAGGCCAACATGAGCCGGGTAGCGGAGCGCGCGGGACTGGAGCGCACGCATCTTTATCGCAAGCTCAAGCAGCTCAACATCCGGTTCTCGCGACGGACCGACGAAGGCACCTGCTGACGCCGCAGCGAGCCTGAGGCGATCGCTACGTCTGCTCCTGCGCACAAGCGGGCTCCGCCGCTGGTCATCGCGGCGATTGGTGTCGTGTTTGGCGACATCGGAACGAGCCCGCTCTACACGCTGCGTGAATGTTTCACCGGGCGGCACGGCCTGCCGCTTACGCAGGCCAACGTCTACGGCGTCCTCTCGGTGATCTTCTGGACCCTCATGATCGTGGTCACGCTGAAGTACGTGACACTCATCATGAGCGCAGACAATCGCGGCGAGGGCGGAATCATGGCGCTCACGGCGCTGGTCGGGCGCGGTTTGCACGACCGGCGCAGCCGCTGGTGGCTGGTGGGGCTCGGCATCTTCGGCGCGGCGATGTTCTACGGGGACGGCATGATCACCCCGGCGATCTCAGTGCTTTCCGCGGTCGAGGGCCTGGAGGTGATGACGCCGGCGCTCAAGCTCTACGTCGTTCCGGCTACCCTTCTGATTCTGATCGCGCTCTTCTCGATTCAGCGGCATGGAACGGCGAGCGTGGGCGTACTCTTCGGCCCTGTGACGTGCCTGTGGTTCGCCGCACTGGCGGTGCTCGGGGGACTCCAGCTCGTGCGCGACCCCGCCGTACTCGCCGCGCTCAACCCCGCCCACGCCTTCGACTTCCTCACCGGCAATCCGCTCGCAGCCTTCCTGGCGCTCGGCGCCGTCGTGCTCGCGGTCACCGGGACCGAGGCCCTGTACGCCGACATGGGCCACTTCGGCGCAGGGCCGATTCGCCGCGCGTGGCTCGCCTTCGTGTTGCCTGCGCTCGTACTCAACTATTTCGGACAGGGAGCGCTCCTCATCCACGACCCCGCGGCGATCAAGAATCCGTTCTACCTCCTCGCACCGGAGTGGGCGCTGTTGCCGATGGTGATACTCGCGACCTGCTCGACCGTCATCGCGTCCCAGGCGGTCATCTCGGGCGCATTCTCGCTGACGCGCCAGGCGATCCAGATGGGCTATTGCCCGCGGCTTACGATCACCCATACGTCGGATCGCCAGATCGGCCAGATCTACGTGCCGTTCATCAACTGGAGTCTGCTCGCTGCGGTCATGCTTCTGGTCGTGGGCTTCCAGAGTTCGAGCAATCTAGCCGCCGCCTACGGCATTGCCGTGACCATGGCGTTGACCATCGATTCGCTGCTCATCTACATCGTGCTCACTCGGCTGTGGGGCTGGCACCGGTTCGCGGCACTAGCGACGGTCGTTCCCCTGCTCGGGGTCGACCTATCCTTCCTCGCATCGAATGCGCTTAAGATCCCGCAGGGCGGCTGGTTTCCGATCGCGATAGGCGTGCTCGTGTTCACCTTGCTCACTACCTGGAAGCGCGGTCGCGCCATCCTCCTCGAGCGCCAGATGAAGGAGACCATGCCGCTTGAGCTCTTCATCTCGAGCATCGCGACGTCCCCCCCTGCGCGGGTGCCGGGCACCGCGGTCTTCCTTGCCAGCACCGAGGGGCGCGTTCCGGCTGCGCTTCTACACAACCTCAAGCACAACAAGGTTCTGCACGAGCGCGTCATCCTGCTGACGCTCAAGACGCGTGATGTGCCGGTTGTGCCAGCCGCGGAACGGCTGGCGATCCGGGAGCTCGGGTGCGACTTCCTCCAGATCGAAGCCTTCTACGGATTCATGCAGGACCAGGACATCCCTACGCTGCTCGAGGAGTGCGGCCGGCGGGGAGTGCGTTTCGACATGATGGACACATCATTCTTCGTTTCCCGCGAGACGTTGATCCCCAGCGTGGCTCCGGGAATGGCTTTGTGGCGCGAGAAGCTTTTCGTATCGATGTCAAAGAACGCGACCAAGGCGATCGAGTATTTCAACATTCCGACCAATCGCGTAGTCGAGCTCGGCACGCAGATCGAGCTCTGAAAAGCAGAACGCCGGCGCGGGGCCGGCGTTCTGCAGAGGTGCGGATCTAGCGGACTACAGTCCAGCCATCTGGCTACGCATCACCTTCAGCGCTTTGCTCTCGATTTGGCGGATGCGCTCGGCCGACACACCATACTGGTCGGCGAGCTCTTGCAGCGTCGCATGGCCTTCGTCCTCTCGCAACCATCTCGCCTCGATCACCTCGCGGCTCCGGCTGTCGAGCCTTGACAGCGCTCTTCGCAACCCGTCGCTCCGGCGGCTTGCCAGCTCCGCGCGCTCGAGCTGTTGCGCCGGCTCGTCATCCGGGTCGGCAAGGTAGCCGATCGGCGCCAAGCTCTCGCCTTCCTCTCCGGGCTGCGGCTCGAGGGCCACATCCTGACCCGAGAGGCGGGTTTCCATCTCGAATACCTCCTCGGGTTTTACGCCAAGGTCGCGAGCGATGCTCGAGGCCTCCTTGTGGGTGAGCGAACCCAGCCCTGCCTTCATGCTGCGCAGGTTGAAGAAGAGCTTCCGCTGTGCCTTCGTCGTAGCGATCTTGACCAGCCGCCAGTTACGCAGGATGTACTCGTGGATCTCGGCCCTTATCCAGTGCAGCGCGAATGAAACCAGCCGTACGCCCCGCTCGGGGTCGAAGCGGCGCACCGCTTTCATCAGACCTACGTTGCCCTCCTGAATCAGATCCGCCTGCGGCAGGCCATAGCCGAGGTAGTTGCGACTGACGGCGACCACTAGCCGCAGGTGCGAAAGCACGAGCTCGCGGGCGGCATCAAGGTCGTTGTGGTCGCGCAGCCGCCGCCCGAGGTCAACCTCCTGCGCTGCCGACAGCAGGGGAAAGCGATTGACCGCCTGGATGTACTGATCGATGCTCCCCAGCGAAGCCGGGGTCGGGAACGTCAATGCTGTGCTCGTCATCGGTTCTTCGATCTCCTTTTGGAGCGCCATCTTAGCACTCGATACCTGTGAGTGCTAATGCCGCCGGAAGGTTCCGCAGGCGGGGGTCGGACGCGGGTTCCGGCTCTGTCGGCCTAAGACCGCTGAGCTGTACGCCATAAAGGTGATCTCGGAAGTGAGCGGATACTTATAGCCTGGATTTCCTCCGGCTCGTGCTCTCCACGACCGGAGGGTCGCTAGCCGACCAAAGCGTCGGCAAATTCCTCGGCCCGGAACGGGCGAAGATCATCGAGCCCCTCGCCGACGCCGATGAACTTGAGCGGAACCGCCTTCTCTCCGGCCATGCCGACGAGCGCTCCGCCCTTGGCCGTCCCGTCGAGCTTGGTCAGAATGATTCCGCTGAGCCCCAGTGCGGCGTCGAACGCAGCGATTTGGGCGAGGGCGTTTTGCCCCGTGTTGGCGTCCAGGACGAGCAGCGTCTCGTGGGGGGCGCCCTCCTGTGCTTTGGCGATCACCCGCCGAATCTTCTTCAACTCTTCCATGAGATGGCGCTGCGTCGGGAGCCGCCCGGCGGTGTCAGCGAGGACGACGTCGATGCCTCGGGCCCGCGCTGCCCCGATCGCGTCGAAAACGACGGCTGCCGGATCGCCCCCGTGCTGCGCAATGACATGCACTCCGTTGCGCGCGCCCCACGCCTCGAGCTGTTCGCGGGCGGCCGCCCGGAACGTGTCGCCGGCGGCAAGGAGCACCGACAGGCCCTGCGCCTGGAGATACTTCGCGAGCTTGCCGATCGAGGTCGTCTTGCCGGCTCCGTTGACTCCCGTGATCATGATCACGAACGGACGCTGCGGGCCGATCGAGAGCGGTTGCTCGAGCGGTGCGAGCAATTCGGCGAGGGAAGCCTTGAGCACCGCGCGCGGGTCCTCCCCGGGAGCGGCGTGTTTCCAGCGCGCACGCAGGTTGTCGAGCAGCCGTGCAGTGGCCGTGGCGCCGACATCGGCCGTGAGCAACGCGGCCTCGAGCTCCACGAGCGATTGCTCGGACAGAGGCTCTCGCCCGAAGAGCGCCGCAAACGGGCGCGCGAGCCGCTCGCGCGACAAGCCGAGGCCCGACTTGAGGCGCTCGGCCCAAGGCCGGTGCTCATCTTCGGGACTGCGATTGAATAAGCCGAGCATGCGAGAGGTCGAGCAGCGGAAGGTATAATTCTACGTCCCGCGCCTTCAGCGCAACGCGCAGCATGTTCGCGAACGAAATCCGCATCATCGGCGGGCATTGGCGCGGGCGCAAGCTGCGCTTTCCGGGCGTGCCTGGACTGCGACCTACGCCGGATCGCGTGCGCGAGACGCTCTTCAACTGGCTCGGACAGGACTTGTCGGGGCGCGCCACTCTCGACCCCTTCGCCGGCAGCGGCGCGCTTTCTCTCGAGGCCCTTTCCCGTGGCGCGTCTCTCGCCGTCGCCGTCGAGCGTCGTCGCGCACTGGTGAGCGCGTTGATCGACTCCGCGGCTATGCTGGGGAGTGTGCTTCTGGAGGCACACTGTGCCGACGCGTTCAAGTTTCTCGCGCGCGAGTCGCGGCGCTTCGAGGTGGTCTTTCTCGACCCGCCATTCGACGCTCCCGCGTGGGACCGGCTTCTGCCGCTCGCTGCCGCAAGGCTGGCACCCGGCGGGGCGCTCTATGCGGAGGCGCCAATGCCGCTCGAGATGCCTCCGGGCCTCGCCGTGCACCGCCGGGACAAGGCCGGGAAGGTGCATTATCATCTGCTGCGCCACGTCGGCGAAGCGGACTAGAAAACAATGCTCAGGGTAGTCTATCCGGGCACCTTCGATCCATTTACCCGCGGGCACGAGGACCTGGTTCGGCGCGCATCGCGCATGTTCGACGAGGTCATCGTGGCGATCGCCGACAGCGAGAGCAAGCGCCCGCTATTCACGGCCGCCGAGCGCATCGCGATGGCGCGCGAAGTGCTTGCCACCCTCAGCAGAGTGAGGGTGATGGGCTTCTCGTCGCTGCTGATGGACTTCGTGCACGCGGTGGATGCCAGGGTGATCCTCCGCGGGCTGCGTGCGGTGTCCGATTTCGAATACGAATTCCAGATGGCCGGGATGAACCGCAACCTCTATCCCGAGGTCGAAACCCTGTTCTTGACGCCATCGGAGCAGTATCTGTTCATGTCCTCGACGATAGTGCGCGAGATCGCCCGCTTCGGTGGCGATGTCCGCAGCTTCGTCGCGCCCCCGGTTGCCGCGCGACTCGCGGCCAAGTTCGCCCGAACGCCCCGCAGCGGCCCGCGCAAGAAGTAGGAACGAGCATGGCGCTCATGATCACCGACGAGTGCATCAACTGCGACGTTTGCGAGCCCGAGTGCCCGAACGAGGCGATCTCGCAGGGCATCGAGATCTACGTGATCGACCCCGCCAAGTGCACCGAGTGCGTCGGGCACTTCGACACGCCGCAGTGCGTGGAGGTGTGCCCGGTGGATTGCATTCCCGTCGATCCCGGGAATGTCGAGACCCGGGATGAGCTCAAGCTCAAGTACGAGGCACTGATGGCGGCCAAGCGGCCCGCCGCCGAGGAGCACGGCTAGACCCCGCTTTCCGCGGGGGAGCTCAGGCGTTCGCGGCCAGCGGCACCAACTCCGGCTGGTCGATGACCGCGTCGATCGCGGCGATCTCCCTCTGCAGCGCTCTGAACTGGGCGTCGAGTCCGGACTCCGCCTGTTCCAACTCCGAGATGCGCTCTTCGAGCTCGTCGCTCGCGCGGTGAATGCGCTTGACGCTGTCGAGCCTGCGCCGCAGCTGCAGGTGGTGTTCGCGTACCTGCGTCTCGAGCGGTGCCATGACGGCCTTCAGCCAGCTCTCGAGATCGCGGTTGGCGATGTCGAACACGTGCTTCACTCGAATCGCGATCGTCTCGAAAAAACGCTTCATCAAGGTGAACTTGGCCTTGCTAACCATGTTCCAGAGCGTGTTGAAGTGCACGTTGTAGGCGCGCTCGAGGCGATCGATTTCCTTCTGGTACTTGAGCATCGAGAACGGCGGTGGCGTGAACGGCTCCAAACCGTGCTCTTTGGCGAAGCGCGCATACATGGCTTCCATCATGTCGTGGATTTCGGCGCTGGTTTGCGCACTGCGCTCGATGTTGCCGCGGATGGCCGCAAAGAAGTCGCTCATTGCCGTGCGCACGCCCTTCGTGAAAGGGCTGTCCTCGATCCGCCGGCGCGTGCTTCCCGCCGTCTCGCGCAGCGACTCGAGTCCGATTGCTTCGTAGAGCACGGTCGTGTGCTGCGTGAATACGTTGCGCAGCGCCGTATAGCGCTGCATGCCGCGCTCGAAGAGCTCCTTCTCCTGCTTGATACGCTCCATCATGTGCTCGACCACATCCTGGTTCTTGCCGCGCAGCCCGCGCAGCTCCGTGAGCTGCTCGTGCAGCCCTGCCCTGCGGGCGTTCAGGATGGTTTGAACGGCGCGCGCCAGTGCGCGGATCTCGGCGCGTGTGGCGGTCCCGACGATCTCGCGCTTTGCCGGGATGAGCTCCTTCGACAATGCCAGCTCGAGCTGCGGAAGCCGGCTTCTCGCGAGCAACGAGTCGTCACCGTTGACCTTTGCGAGCAGGGCCTTCTGCGCGGAAACCGCAAATACCTGCGCCGGCGGGAGGCTCAGGATCTGCGCACAGCTCCTGACCTGCCGCTCGATCTCGGAATCGACCTCCGAAGTGCTTTTCAGCTCGTCCCAGAGGCCGTCGATCTTGTTCAGGATGACAAGCCGGCCCTCCTTCGCGGTCGGGTCGGCCCCGACGAGGTGGTTCTTCCAGACCTCGATATCGGTCTTGGTAACGCCGGCATCCGCCGCCAGAACGAAAAGCACGGCGTGCGCGTTGGGCAGCAGGCTCAGCGTTAGCTCGGGCTCCGTGCCTATCGCGTTCAGACCCGGGGTGTCGAGGATCACCAGCCCCTGCTGCAGCAGCGGATGCGGGAAGTTGATGACCGCATGGCGCCAGCAGGGGATGTCGACGGCCGCTTCATCGCCCGCCGACAGCGGAGCGAGGACATCACCTTCGTCATACAAACCATACTTTCGGGCGAGCCCCACCGGCACCCGCTTCGTTTGCGACACCTGCGAGAGCACTTGGCTCATCTTGTCGGCCGAGGAAAGATCGAGCGCGAGCGTTACCCACTCGTCGGCGTAGTTCTTGAACTCGGACACCGACGCCGTGCGCGTGCGCGTCTCGATCGGCAGTAGCCGGATCGAGGGTGGTCGCGTCGGGTCGTACAGAAGCTCGGTCGGGCACATCGTGGTGCGCCCGGCTGATGACGGCAGCAGACGCTGGCCGAAGTCAGCGAAGAAGATTGCGTTGATCAGCTCTGATTTGCCGCGCGAGAACTCGGCGACGAAAGCGATAACGAGCTTGTCCTGGTGCAGACGCTCGAGCAACTGCTGAATCTTGAGATCCGTTTGCGCGTCGGCGAGCTCCTGCTGGGAGAGCCATTCGTGCAACCCGGAAACGCCGGTGGACAAGCGGCGCCGCCAGTCGCTGTAGGCTTCAAAGCGTGCAGCGAGCTCCCTTGATTGCACCATGGCCCAGCCTTCCCACGATCCCCTAAGGACTATTCCGGCGGGACTCTAGCATAAATCGCGCCAAAACAAGGGCCTGCCACAAACCCTTCGCCCTAGCGCTGACATATCGGGCAAAAATAACTCGACCGGCCCCCGAGGCGAACGCGGCGGATCGGGGCCCCGCACACGCGACAGGGCTCGCCATCGCGCCCGTAGACCGCGTAGTCGAGCTGGAAATGGCCGCGCTCACCGCGGCTGTCGACGTAGTCGCGCAGAGTGCTGCCGCCCTTGGCGATCGCGTCGGTCAGAGTTTCGCGAACGGCTTCGACCAAGCGCGAGAAGCGCGTAAGCGAGATCCGATTCGCGGCCAGGGTCGGCCGGATCCCGGCGCGAAACAACGCCTCGCTTGCGTAGATGTTGCCCACGCCGACGACGAGCCTGCTGTCCATGAGGGCGAGCTTGACCGCGGCCCGGCGGCTTCGCGTAGCGCGATGCAGGTAGTTCGCGTTGAACTCGGGGGCAAGGGGCTCGGGCCCGAGCCCCGAGAGCAGCCGGTGCTTGCCGGCGGGGCGCGCCGACCACAGCATCGCTCCGAAGCGGCGGGGATCGCGGTAGCGCAGGACGACCCCGGTGTCGAATTCGAGGTCCACGTGATCGTGACGCTGGGGCGGCGGAGGCTTGCGGAAGACGCGCAGCGTGCCAGTCATGCCCAGGTGCACGATAAGCGTCGCATCGCCGACGCGGAAGAGCAGATACTTACTGCGCCGCTCGAGGCGCTCGACGGTCTTTCCGACCAGCTTTCGCGGTAGATCGCGCGGAACCGGCCAGCGCAGCCTCCGGTCGTACACCCTGACGGCCGTCACCTTGTGCGTCTCGACGTGCGGCGCGACGCCGCGCCGCGTCGTTTCGACCTCCGGAAGCTCTGGCAAGGGCTCTAAGGGATAGGTTTGTGGCTTCGCCGACTATACCCTAAGATATTTGGTTCGCCGCGCGGAATCAGCGCGCGCCTTTTCGGATTCGCAGCATGAACAAAGCAGCCTCGGTTTCTCTGGCCACTATCGCGATGCTCGCGGCGCTCGCCGCCAGCAGCGCGACGCTCGCGCAGCCCGCGGCGGCGGACTCTTCAAGGCCCGACTCGCCTGCCGCGCCGGCCCCGGAGATGAGCCCCAACGTGATGTATCGGATTCTCGTCGGCGACATCGCGTTGCAGCGTGGCGAGCCGGCCGTGGCCGCGCGCGCATATTACGAGGCGGCGCGGGAAATGCGCGATCCGGCGCTCGCCCCACGGGCCGCCCAGCTTGCCAGCAAAGCGACCGAGTGGGCCCTGCGAACCCGTCAGCGCGACCTCGCCCTCGAAGCCGCCAAGCTCTGGCAGCAGCTCGAACCGGACTCCGACGCTGCGCGGCAGATGGTGACGGCATTGGGTCAGTCCGGCAGGACTGGCGATCTCAAGAGCGATCTTGCCCGCCTGCTCGCCGAGGCCTCCGCCAAAGGCAACGGACTGCGCGAGGCGTTCCTGCAGCTCAACCCGGCGCTCTCCAGCCAGTCCGACAAGGTCGCCGTTTATCGGTTGGTCAGCGAGCTCGCTCAGCCTTATCCGGGTGTGGCCGAGGCTCACTTCGCCGTAGCACTCGCAGGGTACGGAACGGGGCTCGGCGACGTCGAGATCGCGGCGGCCTCGATGCGCGCCGTGGACCGCGCGCTCGAGCTCCGCCCAGGCTGGGAGGAGGCGGTCCTGCTGAAGTCCGAGCTCCTCGCGAAGAGCTCGCGCGACAGCGCCATCGAATATCTTGCCGGGTACGTCGCGCAAACTCCGCAGTCGCGCCGGGGGGCCAGCGCACTCGCTCAACTCTACTTCCAGCAGAAGCGCTACTCCGACGCCCGGGCGATATTCCAGCGCCTGCTCGACGACGACCCGAGTGATCGCGAGGCGGAGTTTGCCGTCGCGATGCTCTCGTTCCAGATGCGCGACTACGAGGCAGCGCAAAATCATCTCGGTCATCTGCGAGACGCCGGATACGAGGAGCGGGGAGCGGTGCCGTTCTACCTAGGGGAGATCGCCGAGGAGACGCGCCACTACGACGACGCGATCGCGCGCTACCGCGAGGTGACCGAAGGCGAGCGCGTGTGGCCTGCCAAGCTGCGGATCGCGGCGATCATGAGCAAGCAAGGGCAGACCGAGGCGGCGCGTCGCTATCTCGAATCGATCTCGCCGGACGGCAAGGAGCAGGAGGTTCAGCTCAGGCAGGCCGAGGCGCAGCTCTTGCAGGACAAGAAGGATTACCTCGGTGCGTATTCCTTATTGACAGACGCTCTGGCGGGCGACCCGGAATCCGTCGACCTTCTCTATGACGTGGCAATGGTCGCGGAGAAGCTCGATCGCATCGATGAAGTCGAGTCACGCTTGAGGCGTCTCATCGAGCTGCGGCCGGACAATGCGCAGGCCCTGAATGCGCTCGGCTACACCCTGGTCGATCGCACGAAACGCGCGGCGGAGGGCATGAAGCTTATCGAGCAGGCGCATGCGCTCTCACCGGATGACCCCTTCATTCTCGATAGCATGGGCTGGGGCAACTATCGGCTGGGCAATCTGGAGGAATCCGAGAAGTTCCTTCGGCGTGCGCTGGCCGAGCGGCCCGACCCCGAAATCGCCGCGCACCTGGGCGAGGTTCTCTGGGTGAAGGGCGAGCGGGCAAGCGCGCGCGATGTGTGGCAGGCACAATTGAAGGAGACGCCGGACAATCCGGTCCTGCTCGAGACGCTACATCGCCTGGCTCCCTGACGCGATGGCCGCGCCACGCTGCGAGGGGATTTCGCAGCTCGTGCGTGTACTTGGCTCGGCCTGCGGGCTGCTCGTTCTGAGCGCGTGCACAACTCCTGGTGTCAAGCAGGGCGCAGAGGGGATCAACCTTCCCGCACCGCGCGCGACGTTCGAAGCTGAGGGGCGGCTGAGTGCCCGCCACGGCGCGCAAGCATTTGCCGCAAACTTCCGCTGGCAGCACGTCGGCGAGCGCGATTCCCTCGAGCTTTCATCGCCCCTCGGGCAGACAATAGCCGTGCTTAGTGGAGATGCGAGCGGCGTACGCTTTGAATCCGCGGACGGGCGGAGGGCAGCCGCGGATGACTGGATTGCTCTCACGGAAGCAGGACTTGGCTGGCGCCTGCCGGTCGGCGGCTTATCCTCCTGGATCCAGGGCGCGCCCCGCACGGGCACCCCTTATTCGGTCGAGCCGGGGGATGACGGACGCCCTGCAGTGCTGCGGCAGGACGGGTGGACGATCGTGTATCTCGCTTATGCGCCGGGCGAGGACGCCACGCTGCGGCCTTCGCGCATGACGCTCGAATACCCCGAGATCGAATTGCGTCTCGCGGTCGACGCATGGCGTTGAACGCGCAACGACCGCTGACGCTGCCCGCGCCGGCGAAGATTAACCTGTTTCTCAACGTGACCGGGCGGCGCGCCGATGGTTACCACACGCTCGAGACACTTTTCATTCCTATTGCGCAGGCCGACTTCATAACCTTCACGGAACGCAGCGATGGCGCCATCGTTCGCGAAGGCGGTGCGGCGGGGGTCGCGCCCGAAAACGACCTCGCGGTGCGCGCCGCCCGCCTGCTGCTTGATCACGGAGCCGCCGGTCGCGGCATTACGCTTACCGTGCGGAAGAACCTTCCGCTCGGGGGCGGGCTCGGCGGTGGAAGCTCGGATGCGGCGACGGTGCTTCTCGGTTTGAACCG
>Ga0335084_10002395_pt1 | contig 18048 bp, 14 predicted proteins | sample Lox_Sample_44_FD_206721 | JGI IMG/M metagenome (GOLD analysis project Ga0335084, IMG submission 206721) | Soil microbial communities from Loxahatchee National Wildlife Refuge, Florida, United States - Lox_Sample_4.4 | ecosystem: Environmental > Terrestrial > Soil > Wetlands | place: USA...
AGCCCGGGGTGGTGTATACCACGTTCCATCATCCGTTCTCGGGTGCGAACGTGGTCACCACCGATAACTCGGATTGGGCGACCAATTGTCCGGAGTACAAGGTCACCGCGGTGCAGGTGACACGCGTGATGCAGCCGTCGACCTGGCAGAAGAGCTTCAACGAGTTCGATCAGCAGCAGCGCTCGCTCCTGCCGGCGCACGAGAAGGCGAAGGTGTGATGGACATCCATCATCTGGTGAAGATGGCGAACGACATCGCCAACTTCTTCAACTCGGAGCCGGATCATCAGGTCGCACTCGATGGCGTCGCAGGACACATCCGCCGCTTCTGGGATCCGCGCATGCGGCGCGCGATCATCAAGTGGGTGGACGATGACAACGGCGAAGGGCTGCAGCCGCTGGCGCTGGAGGCTCTTAAGACTTACCGTGAGAAATTGCTGCCGCAGCCGGTGACTGAGTAGGCAGCCGTTGCCAGCGATGAAAAAGGGACGGGCCCAAAGCTCGTCCTTTTGTTTGGTGCATGCCATACTAGTGTCCTGTCCCATTAGTAACTTGCCGAAAACCTGACGAGAATCGGCGCCATGCTGTGTTGCGAATCCTCACGAGGTGTCCAACCTCGTTCCGGTTCGCGCCTTGCCTGACGCCAATTTCGCAGGTTTCCCGACGGGCGTTGTTGTTCGTACGCAGCCTATGGTTCGATCGGTTCTGAGCGCTACAATTCATCAAGATACTAATGGGACAGGACACTAGCGACGATACGAGGAGAAAGCGCGATGTCGACCGAGCAGACCGTGATGGAGCTTTGGGAGTGCCACCAACGCGGCGAATTCTTCCCCGAAGCGTGGCGAGGCAAACTCGACGTGGCGCAAGCATATCGGGTGCAACTCGGCCTGCTCGACCACAAGCTCGCACGCGGCGAAAGGCAAGCCGGTTGGAAGGTAGGCCTGACTGCCGACACCATGCGCGAGATGTTCGGCGGCAAGGAGCCGGTGTTCGGCTATCTGCTCGAGTCCGGCAGCGTCGCCACCGGACACACCTTCCGCTTGGACGAGTTGCGCAAGCCGCTCGTGGAGAACGAGCTTCTGCTCACCCTGGCGCAAGACCTGTCCGGCCCGAATGCGACCGTCGAAGATGCGCAGCGCGCCATCGGCACCATCGCACCTGCGTTCGAAATCGTAGAGATGCGTGGCGCGGACATGCGTGTGGATATGCCGCTGGCGCTCACCGACAATGTCGCCCAGCGCGCCTTCGTGTACGGGGCCGCGATCCCGTTCTCGGGGAAGCTCGATTTTGGCGACGTGCGCGCGGTGGTACGCGTCAACGGTGAGGTCAAGGCGACGGCACTGGGACGCGAAGCGATCGACAATCAATTGCAGACCGTCGCCTGGCTCGCCAACGCTTTGCACCGCCACGGCAGGCGCCTGCAGGCCGGTGAGCGCATCATGACCGGATCGTTCACCAAGCCCATGGCGATCAGCGCCGGGGACACGTTCGAGACTGAGTTCAGCGGCGTGGGGTCGGTCAAAGCCACGTTCGTGTGAAAACAAAAGGCGGGCCGCCTGGCCCGCCTTTCGCGTTTCGCGCGTGCGCTTCAAGCCGCCTCGATGTCGCTCGACTGTATGCGCTTTACTCCCGCCTTCTCCATGTCCTTCCATGCCGCGGCGAGCGAGCCGTTCAAATCGATGCCACGCGATGCGTCCTCGATGACGTCCGCCTGAAATCCGAACTTGCGCGCGTCCAGCGCCGACCACGCCACGCAGTAATCGGTCGCCAGCCCGCACACGAACACGCGGTTGACCTTGCGGCTCTTGAGATAGCCGGCGAGCCCGGTTTCGGTCTTGCGATCGGCTTCCAGGAAGGCCGAGTAGCTGTCGACGTCGCGATGGAAGCCTTTGCGGATGATGAGCTGAGCGTGCGGGATGTTGACCCCGCTGACGATCGCCGCGCCCTCGGTGCCCTGCACACAATGATCGGGCCACAGCACCTGCGTGCCATACGCGAGCTTGATCGCCTCGAACGGCTTCTTGCCCGGATGCTGAGAAGCGAAGGAGACGTGATCGGCGGTGTGCCAGTCCTGCGTCAGCACCACATTATGGAAAGCCTTCGCGATCTGATTGATCAACGGCACGATCTGATCACCCTCCTTCACCGCCAGGCTGCCGCCCGGGACGAAGCAGTTCTGCACATCGATTACCAGCAGCGCGTCCTGATCGGTCGGCTTGATCTTGGCGGCCGCGAGCGCCGAGCGCATGCTCAGGCCAGTGGCGAGCACCACCGCGCCGGCCCCGGCCCCGAGCAATAGTCTTCTTCGTGTCACGTCATGCATCGTTTCCCCCTCCTCGGTTTGACAAACCACCCCTTCGCGCGCTTCAAGCGCCTGAGATACCGCGAAGTCTAGCACTTCAATGCCCGGTGGTTAGCACCGGCACTGCGGTCGCGGGCGGTGTATTGCGGCTGCGGTGGCAACGCACCTGACCATCGATCACGACCATGCCCACGCCTGGAATGTCGCCGAGCGCCACGCTTTCCAGCAGCGTCGCCCCGGCCGTGTGCTGGGCGCGGTCCAGGAACACGAAGTCGGCCGCGAGGCCCGCCTCGATCAATCCGCAATTGAGCTTGCGCAGCCGCGCGGTGTTGCCGGTTGCGAAGCAGAACACCTGCTCCGGCGCGATGCCGCCCAGGCTCGAGAGCAGCGCGATCACCCGCAGAATGCCCAGCGGCTGCACCCCCGAGCCGGCCGGGCCATCGGTGCCCAGGATCACACGATGCAGGCACCGGTCGTCGCGCGCGGCCTGTGCGGCGGCGATGGCGACTTTCTCGTTGCCGTTGTGCACGATCTCGATCGCACGCGAAGAGCGTTCGCACAGCTCGCAAACGTCCTTCTCCGGCAGCGCAGTATGGCCGCCGTTGATGTGCCCGATAACATCCGCATCGGCCTCCAGCACCACGTCCTTGTCGATCAGACCTGAGCCGGGGATGGACGGCCCGCCGGTGTGGATCGTGCTTTGAATGCCGTGCTTACGCGCCCAGGCCACCATCTGCCGCGCTTCCTGGCCCGCCTTCACCGAACCCAGGCCGACTTCCCCCAGCAACGACACGCCGGCCTGCGCCAGTTCCTGAAAATCGGACTCGACCATCCCCTTCTCCAGCACCGGCGCACCCGCCAGCACTTTTACGCCGCCCGGACGAAAGTTGTGAAAGGCGCGCTGCGCGGTGATGGCAAGCGCCTTCAGCCCGACGATATCCTTAGGCCGTCCCGGCAGATGCACCTCACCGGCCGAGATCATGGTGGTGACGCCGCCGTTCAACGTGGAATCGATCCAGCCGAGCTGATTCTGCCGCGGCGTCCAGTCGCCGAACACCGGATGCACGTGGCTGTCGATCAGACCGGGGGCGAGGCACGTGCCTTTGGCATCGATCAATGTATCCGGCTGCGCTGTGTCGAGATCCTTCTCGCGCCCCACCGCGGTGATGAGACCATCCACCGCGACGACGGTATCCGCATGCAGGATCGGCCGATCGAGATCGCCGGACAGCAGCAGGCCGATATTGCGGATGACGAGCTTGCTTCTCAGTGCTGCGGCCGTGTCGATTGCCATGGTAGCGTCCTATGCCAATGCATGATGCGCGAAGCCGCTATGTTACTACCACGAACCTGCGGCAAAGGCCGCAAGAGGTCCCGTAACTAACCGGCTACAGCGCAAGATAGTCGCGCTTCACGTCCTGATCCGCCGCCAGTTCCGCCATCGTCCCCTGATACTTCACCTGGCCTTTTTCGATCACGTATGCACGATCGCTCACGAGCTCCGCGAAATGCAGATTCTGCTCGCACAAAAGCACGCTCAGACCCTCCTGCTTGAGCTCGATGATCAGGTTGGCCATGTCTTCGACGATCTTGGGCGCGATGCCCTCGGAAGGCTCGTCGAGCAGCACCAGCCGCGGATTGCCCATCAGCGTGCGGGCGACGGTGAGCATCTGCTGCTCGCCGCCGCTCATCTGCGCGCCGCGACGATGCTGCAGCTCACGCAGATTGGGAAAGAGCCGCATCAACTTCTCCGGATCCCAAGATGGCGCACCCGGCCGCGGCGCCTGTCTGCCGACCTCCAGATTCTCCAGCACGGTGAGTTCGGTGAAGATACGCCGCTCTTCCGGGACGTAGCCCAGGCCCAGACGTGCGATCTGGAACGCCTCCAGACCGGCCAGGTCGCGCCCATCGAATTCCACATTGCCGCCTGCGCCTGGGAGCAATCCCATGATCGACTTCAGCGTCGTCGACTTGCCGGCGCCGTTGCGGCCCATGAGCGCGACCACCTCACCGGAGCGCACTTGCAGATCCACGCCGAACAAGACCTGCGCATGGCCGTAAGCCGCGCGCAGATTGCCGACCGTCAGCAACGCCCGCGCGCTCATCCTTTCACAGCGGCATGCGCACGGAAGGTCGCGCCCGTGCCCAGGTACACGGCCTGCACTTCCGGGTTGTCGCGTACGCTGGCTGGGTCGCCGTGCGCGATCACGCGTCCACGCGCCATCACCAGCATGCGATGCGCATAGCGGAACACAACGTCCATGCTGTGCTCGGTGAACAGGACTCCGAGCCCGCGCTCCACGGTGAGCTGCGCAGTCAACGCCATCAGTTCGTCGCGCTCCTTCGGCGCCATGCCGCCGGTGGGCTCATCCATCAGCAGCAGCCGCGGGCCGCTCGCCAGCGCCATCGCCAGCTCCAGGCGCTTGAGATCGCCGTAGGCGAGCAGGGTGCAGGCGCGCTCCGCCTGATCGGCCATGCCGACCTGTGCGAGCAGCACCAGGGCTTCGTCGCGGTACTGATCGGCTGCAGTACGCCACAGATTGAGCAGCCGCCTGCGCTGCGAGAGCAACACCATCTGCACGTTTTCGCGCACGCTCATGGAGCCGAACGTCGCCGTAACTTGAAAGGTGCGGCCCACGCCCAGGCGCCAGATCGCACGCGGACTGCGCCCCGTGATGTCGCGCCCGTCCAGTGTGACTTTGCCGCCGTCGGGCGGGAGCTGACCGTTCAGCAGATTGAAACAGGTGGACTTGCCCGCCCCGTTCGGTCCGATCAGCGCGAGCAGCTCTCCCGCATCGACCTGAAACGAGACGCCATCGACGGCCCGCACACCGCCGAAGGATTTCGAGAGATCGGTGACCTGCAGCATCAACCGAAGCGCTTCTCTGCGACCTGGTGCGCGCGAATATAGTCCCAGTCGTACTCCACGCCGAGCCCAGCGCCGGTCGGGACCGCTACGCATCCGTCCTCGTCGACGCAGTCCAGCTGATCGGTGTAGCCGCACCGATACACCGGCGCGATCATGTTCGGACAATCCGGCCCCACCAGCGCCACCTCGTAATAGTTGGAGTTGCGCATGGCGGACATCAGATGACGATGTGCCGGTCCGCACGCGTGCACTTCGACGTCCACCCCCAGCGCTTCGCCCAGGTGCGCGATCTTGAGTCCACCGGTGATGCCCATGTCGTACTCGGGATCCACACGCAGATAGTCCGTGCCGCCGGCGATGATGAAGTCGGCTTTGGGCTCGATGCCGCGCACGTACTCGGTGATGAGCAGCGGCGTCTTGATCATCTCCCGCAGCTTCCTGTGCGCGAAAGCCGACTTGCCGGTATCGCGGAATGGATCCTCGTACCAGAAGTAGTTGCCTTCGTCGCACGCCTTCCCGACATAGAGTGCATCGGAGAATTTGCGCAGCTGGTTGGCCGGGTCCAGCATGAGCACCATACGATCGCCGACCGCCGCGGCGACATGCAGGACGTTCTGCGCTTCTCGCCTGGCGTCGCCGTCGTTCCAGCCGTGAATCTTGTACGCACGATAGCCCAGCTCGTAACAGTGGCGCGCGAAATCGGCATAAGCCTCTTTGGAATCCAGGCCGCCTTCGTTGTCGCCCAGATACGTGGAGGCATACGCCGGCAGCCGCTTGCGATGCCCGCCGATGAGCTCGCTGATCGGCGCCTGGTATTTTTTACCGGCGAGATCCCACAGCGCGATGTCGAGTGGCCCCTGTCCCATCCCGGACCACTGGCGCAGCTCGCGCTTGAGATCGTCCAGCAGACCTTCGCGTTCCATCGGGTCGCGGCCGATCATGAACGGCGCGATCATGTCCATCTCGCCGCGCGTGGCGGGGCTCGCGCCCCAGTTGGTCACGTATTGCCCTTCCAGCCCATCGTCGGTGCGAATGCGAATCGCGTTCTTCACCACCTTGATGCTGCTGCCGCGCTTGAACCCGACCAGCTGACCTACGCCGATGCGGGCCAGATTCTTCGCCTCAAACTCGAAATCCGTGATCGTGATCTCGGTGATCCGGCTCATGTCATTCTCCTCCTTTGAGTGAAACGCGAGGCGGTCATGCGCCCCGCCTCTCGCAGATAGCCGACGATCCCCTGCGGAAACGCCACGACCAGCAGCAGGATCACCGCTCCCAGTACGATTCGCCAGTAGTCCGTGGTCCGCATGATTTCGGTTTGCAGAAAGTGATACACGGCTGCGCCGACGATCGGTCCGCTGAGCGTCTGGATGCCGCCGAGCAGAATCATGACCAGCGCATCGATCGACTGCGGTATGGATAGTACCGTGGGGAACACGCTGCCTTTGTGAAAGGCATGTAGCACACCGGCGAGACCGGCGAACGCGCCGGCGATGGCGAAGGCCAGCCACTGCTGCCGGCGCACGTCGATACCGATCGCTTCCGCGCGCAGCGCCGAATCGCGTGCGGCACGCAGCGCGTAGCCGAACGGTGCAAACAGGGCGCGCGCCAGCGCGAACAGACTCAGCGCGACCAGCACGAGCACCACGTAGTAGTAGACCACCTTGGAGCTCGCCCACGCGGAAGGCCACACGCTCAAAATGCCGTTATCCCCGCCAGTCCAGCGCGACTGGAAAGCGATCGACCAGAGGATCTGTGCAAACGCAAGTGTGAGCATGGCCAGATAGACCCCGGTCAGGCGAATGCAGAATGCGCCGAACACGAGCGCGAGCGCGGCGGCGATGAGCGGACCCGCGATCAGCGCCGCCTCCATCGAAGCCGCCATGCGCGAGAGCAGCAAACCCGCGGTGTAGGCGCCAATCCCGAAGTACGCAGCATGCCCGAAGGACACGAGCCCGCCGAAGCTGGTGATGAAATGCAGGCTCGCAGCAAACAGCGCGAGGATCGCGATCTCACTCACCACCAGCCGCACGTACTCGCCGGTAAATAACGGCAGCAGCGCGAGCAGCAACAGCACAGCCGTGCAGATCGGCAATACACGCCGTAGCGAGCCCAGCATCGGATCGACCGACGGCCCGCTCGTGCGCGGCTGACTCTCGGGACGCCCGAGCAACCCATAAGGGCGCACCGTCAGCACGACAGCCATGACCGCGAAGGTCAGCACCAGCGTGAGTTGCGGGAACAGCAGCACGCCGAACGCGGAGATCTCGCCCACGAGCAGCGCAGCGAGGAAAGCGCCGGTGACACTACCCATGCCGCCGATCACGACCACGACGAAGGCTTCGGCGATGATGTTGATGTCCATGGTGAGCGTGACAGCACCGTTAGGAATCTGCAGCGCTCCGCCGAGACCCGCGAGCAGACAGCCGATGAAGAGCACACTGGTGAACAGCCAGCGCTGATTCACGCCGAGCGCGCCGGTCATCTCGCGATCCTGTGTGGCTGCACGGACCAGGGTGCCCCAGCGCGTGCGGTGGAACAGCAGCCACAGCAGCGCCATGACCAGCGGTCCAAGGCACATGAGCAGCAGGTGATATTGCGGAAGGCGCTGACCGAGAATATCGATGGTGCCGCGAAACCCGGGCGCGCGCGGGCTGAGCAGATCTTCCGGTCCCCACAGCCAGCGCACCGCATCTTCGATCACCAACACCACGCCGAAAGTCGCGAGCAGCTGGAACAGTTCGGGCGCGCGATAGATCCGCCGCAGCAGCACCATCTCCATGATCACACCGAGCACACCGGCCGCGAGGGCCGCACCGACGATGCCGATCCAGAAACCCGTTGCGGTACCGAGCTTGGCCATCAGAAGTTGCGAGCAGGTGTAGGCGAGATAGGCGCCCAGCATGTAGAACGAGCCGTGGGCGAAGTTGACGATGCGCGTGACGCCGAAGATGATCGACAGCCCGCTCGCGACCAGAAACAGCGTCGCCGCGTGCGACAGGCCGGTTAGGAATTGGATGAGGTAGGTCGTCACGTCATGCGCTCGCGTGGCGCGCGAGCGCGTAACGTGACGAAGTGAAGAGTGAAGGGTGAAGAGTGAAGGGTGCCCCCTCTCCCCGCCCTCTCCCACAAGGGGAGAGGGTGACCTAAGTTCTGCGAACGCGGCCCGCTCTTCACTCTTGCTTCTTCACCTCAGGTTTACGTGAACGCGGGTCGCGCGTTCACACCCTTCACTCTTCACCCTTCAGCCTTCACTCGCATAGCGCGCACCGCTAACGCTGTGCTTCGCTCGGCCGCTTTTTCTTCACCACCGCGTCAGAGGGCATGTAATCCTTGCCGTCGGCATAGCGCCAGTCCACCATCACGCCGCGATCGCCCTTCAAGTCCAGCCGCCCGATGAAGGCACCAAAGGTCGACTGCTGATCGATCGCGCGAAACGTCACGGGACCGAACACGGTATCGAACTTGAGGCCGCGAAACGCCGCGATCAGCTTTTCGGTGTCGGTGCTGCCGGCTTTCCTGATCGCCTGCGCAATGGCCATGAACGTCGTGTAGCCCACCACCGAGCCCAGTCGCGGGGGCTCGTTGAAGCGCTTCTCGTAGGCCTGGACGAACTTCTGATGGGAGGCTGTGCGGATCTGATCCCACGGATAGCCGGTGACGATCCAGCCCTTCGGCGTCTCATCCTTGAGCGGATCGAGATACTCGGGCTCGCCGGTCAGCATGCTCACGACCGCGCGCCCTTCGAACAATCCGCGCAAGTTGCCCTCGCGCACGAACTTGGTGAGATCGGCGCCGAACGTCACATTGAAGATCGCCTCAGGCTTCGCGGCGGCGAGCGCCTCGATCGTAGCGCCGGCCTCCAGCTTGCCCAGCGCGGGCCATTGCTCGGCCACGAATTCGACATCCGGACGTTTCGCTTTCAACAGCTCCTTGAAGCTCGCTACCGCCGATTGTCCGTACTCGTAGTTCGGCGCGACGGTAGCCCAGCGCTTGGCCGGAAGTTTCGCCGCCTCCTCCACCAGCATCGCCGCCTGCATATAGGTGCTGGGACGCAGCCGGAACGTGTAACGATTGCCTTTTTCCCAGACCATGGCATCGGTGAGCGGCTCGGCGGCAACGAACAGCGTCTGATTACGCAACGCGATGTCGCTGACGGCGAGACCGACGTTGGACAGAAACGTACCGGCGAGCAGCTCGACTTTCTGGCTGCTCAGAAGCTCGCTCGCATGGCGCGTGGCGTTGTCGGGCTTGCCGCCGTCATCGCGCGAGACCACCTCGAGCTTGCGCCCCCCGAGCAGGCCGCCGGCAGCGTTGATCTCCTCCACCGCAAGCTCCCAGCCGTTGCGATACGGCAGCGTGAACGCGGGCACCGTGGAGTAGCTGCTGATCTCGCCGATCAGGATCGGTTTTTCGGCGTGCGCCGGCAAAGCGAACGCAGCGGCGGCCAGCAGCCAAAGGCGCATGTGCATAGTCAGCTTTCGCATTACGGGTACGGAGAAATCATCGCGGCGCGATTGTGCGTCACGTGTGCGCGGACTCGCGCAACTGGCGGCGCAGAATCTTGCCGACCGCGCTCTTCGGCAGCGCACCGCGGAACTCGATGTGCCGCGGTACTTTGTAGCCAGTCAGATGCGCGCGGCAATACGCGGTGAGGTCGGAGACCGAAAGGTTCGCATCCTTTTTCACGATGAAGAGCTTGACGGCTTCTCCGGTCGCGCTGTCTGGCACGCCGACGGCAACCGCTTCCAGAACACCGGGGTGTTTCATGACCACCTCTTCGATCTCGTTGGGATACACGTTGAACCCCGAGACGAGGATCATATCCTTCAACCGGTCGACGATCTTGAGATAGCCCTGCGGCGTAATGAGTCCAATATCGCCGGTGGCTAGAAACCCGTCTGGCCCCAGCATGCGAATCGTCTCGTCGGCGCGATGCCAGTATCCGGCCATCACCTGGGGGCCTCGCACATGAACTTCACCGATTGCTCCTTGCGGCAAGACCGCGCCCTTGTCATCGCGGATCTCGACCTCGGTGCCCGGGACGGGAAAGCCGGTGGTGCCGGTGTGGTCGGCAACCTCGGTCGGCGTGGCCGACACCACTCCAGAGGTCTCGGTCAGTCCATAGCCTTCCAGCAGCGGCTTGCCGGTCACGGCCTTCCAGCGCTGCGCCACGCTCGCCTGTATCGGCGCCCCCCCGCCATAGCAATAATGCATGGTGCTGAAATCGATCTGCGCGAAGCGCGGATGATTCAGCAGGGCATTGAACAGCGTGTTCACGCCGACCAGGATCGTGAAGCGGCTGCGCGCAAGCGTGTCGACGAAGCGGTCCAGATCGCGCGGGTTGGTGATGAGAACCTGCTTGCCGCCGAGCTGAAAATACAGCATGCAATTGAGCACCAGCGCAAAGATATGGTAGAGGGGCAGACAGGTGATGCAAATCTCCGCTCCGGGCTTGAGGCTGTCACCGAAGAAAGCGCGCGTTTGCTCTACATTGGCGAGCACGTTGTGATGCGTGAGCATCGCGCCCTTGGAGATGCCGGTGGTGCCGCCGGTATATTGCAGGAAAGCGATGTCGTCGGGGCCTACCTCGGGCGGCCGGAACGGCAGCTTTGCACCTTCCGCGAGCGCGGCGGAAAACGGCACCGCACCAGGCAGAGCGTAAGCCGGCACCTGCTTCTTGACCGTGCGGAACACGAAGTTGATCAATGTCCCTTTGAGCGTGCCCAGCATGTCTCCGACCGAAGCGATGATCACGTGGCGCACCAGCGTGTGCGCGATCACCGACTGCAGCGTGTGCGCGGCGCTTTCTAAGATCACGATCGCGGTGGCGCCCGAATCGACGAGCTGATGCTCGAGTTCGCGCTCGGTATAGAGGGGATTGATGCTGACGGCCGTGAGCCCGGCGCGCAGAATGCCGAACAGCGTCACCGGATACTGCAGCAGATTGGGCAGCATGATCGCAACGCGCTCGCCCTTGGCGAGCCCGAGCCCGTTCTGCAGGTAAGCGGCGAAGTCGCGCGCCCAGCGCGACGTGTCGGCATACGTGAGCGTTACACCGAAATTCTCGAACGCAGGCAGCTCGCTGTAGCGCTGCGCGCTTGCTTCCACCATGTCACCGAGGTTCGAGAACGCAACGGGACCGAGCTCTACCGGGACGCCGGGCGGATAGTGCTGGGCCCAGGGCTTACGATCGATCGCGCTCATCGATGTGCTCTCCTGGTAGAGTCGCACGCTGCCTTACACGGTGGTGCGGGATAGATCAACGCAATCCGTCCTGGCCCTTGATCTCGTGTTTCTGCAGGCCGCCGACGCGCGCCAGCGGACGCCCGCCGACGGTAACGGCAACCGCGACCACGATCTCGTCGGCGCGTGGCGCATCCGACACACGCGCTTCAATTGCATCGAAATGGCTGCGCACGTATGCCGCATCCTTGTGCCCGAGCGGCACATCGATTGCCGTGCCCAGAGTGCCGAGCTTCTTGGCTGATGGCACCAGCGCCGCTCCCTTCTCGACCGCCCGGCGCAGCGGCGCACCGAGCTTGGGATGCAGAACCGCAGCGGCGTGCTCGATCTCCCCGCGCTCACCGACGATTGCTGCCTTACCGTAGCTCTCCGCCTGCGCAGGAGCCACGCCCAGCGCCTGCACACAGCGCTCGCCGAGCAAGCCGCCGAGCTCCTCGCCGATGTCGATCAGCTCGGAGAGATCCTCCTGAAAGCGTCCGGCACACGGGTTCTCGATGACCGCCATGGCGACCGCCCGGCGCGTCGGCGGATCGACTGCTCTGCCCATCTCGAGGCGCACTTCGTCGACCTGCACCACGAGCTTTCTGATTCTCGCTTTCAAATGCACCTCCTGGCACAAACCAAGTCTTAAAACAAAAGCAAACCTGACAACGCAGAGCTCGCAGAGGGCGCCGAGGACGCGGAGAAATACCTTAACTATCGAGTCCCCGCATACCATTCATCAGACCACCGCCTCACGTCATCAGCGCTTGGATCATCACGTCAGGTCTTCTCTGCGTGCTCTGCGCTCCTCTGCGCATCTGCGTTGGCAGTTCGCTTTTTTCCCCTAACGCAACCCATCATTCCCCTTGATCTCGGCAGCACGCAGCCCGCCAACGCGCTCGTGCACGCGCGGCCCGCACGTCATGACCAGCACATACACCAGCTCGTCGCCTCGCGGCGCGCCGGGCACGTACACTTCCATCGCATCGAAGTGGCTGCGCACGTAACTGGCGTTGATGTGCGTGATCGGCACGTCGAGCCGCGTACCGGGTACGCCGACCTTCTTGGTCGACGGCACAATCGCCTTCGCGCCGCCCAGCACTTCGCGCATCGCATAGCCGCCGGGAACGTGCCACAGGGCGCCGTGCTCGATCTCGCCATCGCTGCCGACGATCGCACCTTTACCATAGCCCTCGATCTGCTCAGGAGCTACCCGCATCGCCGCCAGCAGCCGACGCGTCATATCGATGCCGACCGGATTGAGCGCCTCCATCATGGGCATGATGTTGGGCTCGTATCGCCCCGCGAATGGATTGGTGAGCACGGCGCACACCGCACCGCGCTTGCGCGGCACCTGCACCGGCGGCCCGAACTCGTGGAAGAGCTCTTCCACCTGCGTGAACACTCGCCGTATCTCGATCATTCCGCTCAATCGCATCTAAAACGTGTTCTCTCAGCAGCCCACCAGCCGCACCTGGCCCTGCAGCCAGAGCGCTGCGCAGTGTATCAGTCCGCTCGTGATGAGTTGCTCGGCGCGCCGCACACCGCCGGCGAGCGCCTGCTCCACCGTATCGGCCGGTAAGGCGCCCACGCCGATTGTCACCAAGCGCTCTCCGAGGTCGGTGTCGTCCTTGAGCTCACAGGCCGGCTTACGAAGGATAGCAGGATCGTCGCTGTTCACGCAGTTGGCGACCATCGTGGCCGCGGCGTCGGCGGCCGCTGCATTGGCGGCGAGCACTGTGACGCTGTCGGCGATGCCGAGACTGAAGCTGCGACCGCGCCAGCCGCTGGTGGCGATGCCTCGCACGGGAGAGGCGGCGTGCACTTTGAGCTCGCCGTCAAGCGCCAGGCTTGCACGCCGCTTCACGCGAGCCAGATCGGCGAAGACCCCTACGCGGTAGCTTTGTCCCGGCGACAGATGCAGGGCGATATCGCCGCCGTTGTTCGCGTAGGCACGCCCGATGCGTGGGTCGCTCTCGAAAAATTCGATGAGCTCGTCGGCGACGGCGCCGGCCACCGCGGCCATCGGGGTGATGAATTCGTTGCCATGCGGTGCGCACGCAGCGAGCATGCGGCGCGCCACGACACCGCGCAGACCGCTCGCCTGCTGCACAGGTGAGCGCAGCAGCGGCAACTCACTCACGAGCTCCGGCAGGATCGTCTCGAACCTTGCCCATGCGCGTCGCACCGCGGTTGCGATCGCATCTGCCGCACCATCGGCACCGATGATGAGGTCGATGGGACCGTGCTGGAAGTGCCAGCGTCGCGCGCCCAGTGCGGCACCGACCGGGCCGCACTGGGCGGGTGAAGGACTGACGGGTGAAGAGTGAAGGGTGAAGAGTGAAGGGTAAACGCCACGGTGCTCGGGGCGCGGTTGTGTCTGCCCATCAGCACGGTCGATACTTAGGACACCACCGCTTCGCTCTTCACCCTTCACTCTTCACCCTTCACTTTTCACACCAAGCGGCCACGGATTGAGCCCATCCCACCCCACCACCCGTACACGCTCATTGCGCAGCACGTCCTCGACGCTGCGCACGCGATCCATATGGCCGCCGAGCGCCGCATAGTCGGCGAGCCGCATGGTGAACTCGATCGGTGCGACGATCGCCGGTGTGGGCACCCAGCCGAATGAGCGGTCCGGCATACGCAGCACATCGACCATCAACGTGATGCCACCGCCCGGCCACACATACACCGGCGCCCCTCCACAGGTCACCTCAACCAGCAGATCCTTGATCGAGCGCGTAAGCCGGACCGGATTCTCGGTGACACCCGCACGCAGGCTGCCGCCCGCGCCCGCGAGAAACAGCACCGTGGTGAGCGCCGGTTCGCAGTTCTCGCCGATCCGTTGCACGACTTTGCGCACGGCCGCAGGCATCGGCGCAGGCACCATGCGCAAGCCCTCGTCGAGCACGAAGTACGCGGCGTCCTCACCCGTGGTCGATACCATCAGAATGCGTTCGCCCGGCCGCGCTACTTTCGGATCGAAACCGGTAACGATGGCAAGCGGATCGGTGATGTCGGTACCGCCCCAGCCAGTACCCGGATTGGCGACCTGGAAGTAGCGTCCCGGCGTGGACTTCTTGCCTTTGATCCTGATCCCGGATGCGGGCATGTCCAGGCAACGCCCGGCCTGATGTTCGGTCAGTACGCCGGTGATGTGATCGTCGACGACGACCACCTCATCCACCTCCCCGTACCACTGGCGCGCGAAGATGCCGATGGTGGCCGAGCCGCATCCCACCCGCATGCGCCGCTCTTCGACTCCGTTCACGATCGGCGCCTTGCCGGCTTCGATGACGAGCTGCGCACCGTGTTCGATCGCGAGCTCGGCTGGTTTTCGATTTCCCAGATCCATCATCAGCTCGCAGGTGACGCGGCCCTCTTTCTTGCTGCCCCCGGTGAGATGGTGCACGCCGCCGAGCGAGAGCATCTGCGAGCCATACTCGGCGGTGGTCACATGGCCCACGGCTTCGCCGCGGCAGCGCACCGTCGCCTGCTCGGGCCCGAGCCAGCGATCGGTATCGATCTTCACCTTGAAGCTGCAGTAGCTGAAGATGCCCTCGGTCACCACGGTGACCATGTCCACGCCTTCGTGCACTGAGGAGACGATGAACGGCGCCGGCTTGTAATCCGGATAAGTCGTACCCGAGCCCACACCCGACACGAACACCGGTGCCTCGGCTATCGGATTGCCGTCCCAGCTCTCACTCTCGACGAAGCCGGTGAGCGCGCCTGCGGTGCTGGCCACCTTGGTGAACAGCACCACCGGGTCCACGCGGGTGAGCACACCGTTGAAATTGCCCCAGCGGTCGCAGGCGCCGGTGCGCCCCTCGGAGATCTGGCACAGCACTGGGCAGGCATTGCAGATGACCTTCGGCGAGCCCAGCGGCTGCGCGCTCGCAGCGTCTTGAGCGGGGTCCGGCTCGCTGCTCATTTCAACGCGAGAATCGCCCGGCGCACGCGATCCGGTGTGGCCGGCAGATGCGTGATGCGCGCACCGGTGGCATGGCGGATTGCGCTCAAGATCGCCGGCGCGGTCGCGATCAGCGCCGGCTCGCCGATCCCCTTCGCACCGAATGGCCCGAGCCCCTCCGCATCCTCGATCAGATGCAATTGGACCGGCGGCACATCACCCGCCGTGGGAATCAGGTAATCGTGCAGATTGTCGGTGCGCCCGGGGTGGTATTCCTCCATCAAGGCCATGCCGATGCCTTGCGCGATGCCGCCCTCGATCTGCCCTTCCACTTGAGTTGGATTGATGGCGCGGCCCACATCGTGCGCGGCATGCATCTCGACCACTCTTACGGTGCCGAGGTCGAGATCCACTTCGACTTCGGCAATCTGCGCGGCGAATGCATACGTCGCATACGGCGAGCCCTGCCCGTTGGCATCGAGCGGCACCGTCGGCGGATCGAAATAGCCTTCACCGACGGCAACATCACCATGGTCATCGCCTGGGAGCGTGGTCAGATCGATGCTGCGCTCCACGCCATCGGCACGCGCTGAGAGACGCGTCGTATGCAATGCAAGCCGAGCATGCGCGGGCGCGTCGAGCAGAGCGAGCAAGCGCGCACGCAATTGCTCCCCGGCCAGCCGCGCGGCGTTGCCCGACACGAACGTCTGCCGCGACGCCGAGGTTTTGCCGGCATCGGCGGTAAGGTCGGTATCGCCCATCACCTGATCGAACAGGCTGAGCGGCAGTCCCAGTGCATCGGCGCAGATCTGCGGCAGCACTGTGCTCGATCCCTGACCGATGTCGATCGCACCGTTGTACAGAAACACGCGCCCGTTCTTGCGCATGCCCACGCGCATGGTCGAAGGGTTGGCGATGCCCGTGTTGCCGATGCCATACCACATGCATGCGATACCCGCACCGCGCCTGATACCCCGCCCTTTGCCATGCATCGCATTGGCATCGGCGTTGAATCGTGCCGCGGTCTGCAGCGCCTGCCGCCAGGCCGGACGCAGCCGCACTAGGCACTCAGCCAGGCCACAGCTTGCGCTCAGCACCTGCCCCGTGGCGGTCTCCTGCCCGGGGCGCAAGGCGTTGAGCCAGCGGATCTCCAGACGATCGATACCGGTGCGCAGAGCGAGATCATCGATCAAGGTCTCGTGCACCAGGGTCGCCTGCGGCACGCCGAAGCCGCGGAAGGCGCCTGCGATTGGTGCATTGGTATAAATGGCGCGGGACAGCGCGCGCACATGCGGAACGAAGTACGGACCGGTCGCATGGATCGGCACGCGGTTAGCGACCGTGTTTCCCCATGATGCGTAGGCGCCGGTGTTGAAGTCACCGAAGAAATCGAGCGCTAGCAGGCGCCCGTTCGCCTCGCACCCGTAGTGCGCGCGCATACGGGCGGGATGGCGCTTGGTGGTGGACAGCATCGACTCGGGCCGCGTATAGACACCGCGCACCGCCCGCTTCAGCTTCGATGCAGCGAGTCCTAGCAATGGTTGAATCGCGAGATCGAGCTTGCCACCGAAGCCGCCGCCGACCGCAGAGGGCACGATGTGCACCTGTGACGCATCGAGCGCGAGAATGCGTGCGAGCTCGTCGCGATCCATATAGGGGGTCTGCGTGCAGGCAAACACGCGGATGCGGCCGCGCCCATCCGCCCCCGGCACGTACTCGGCATAACCCGCCTCGGTCTCGATGTAGGCGTGCTCGACCAAGCTGGTAGTGAACTGCCCATCGGTCACGAACGGCGTGCTCTCCAGCGCGAAATCGACATCTCCCTTGCACACGCGTCCACGGATCAGCACGTTATCAGGGGCGAAGTCGTGCAGCGGCTCGCCAGGGCGCAAGCCTTCGTCGCTGTCCAGTGTCGGTCGCTCTACCCGATATTCGATCGGCATCGCCGATTCCGGGATGGCCTCGATCTGCTCGCGCTCGCCGACCAGCGCCATCACCGCCTCGCCGCGATAGCGCACGCGGCCTGCGGCGAGTACCGGCTGATCCTTCACCTCCGGGAAGATGCCAAAACCGTTGACTGGAACATCGGCGTGTGTGAGCACCAGAGCAAGGCCCGGGTATTTGCGCAGCAGCGGCGCCGTATCGCCGAGCGTGAAGCGCGCGCGCGGATGCGGCGAGCGGATCACACGCAACCACAAGGCACCCGGCGGACAGCGATCAGCCCCGTAAATTTCAGCGCCGGTGACTTTCGCGCGCGCATCCAGCCGCGGCGCGCGGCTGCCCACGGCTTGTCCGACTGAGGGCGCATCCGCTTCGAGATTCCCATCCGCCGCCGCGAACACCGCCTCGATGATCTTGCGATAGCCGGTGCAGCGGCATAGGACGCCGCCGATGGCGTCCATGACCTCCTGCTCGCTCGGGCGCGCATTGCGCTCGAGCAGCGCCGTAGCGGCCAGCAGCATGCCCGGTGTACAGGCTCCGCATTGCGCGGCGCCTTGCGCGATGAATGCTTCCTGCAGCGGGCTCAAGCCCCCGTCCGGCGCGAGCCCCTCGACCGTGATCACGTTACGCCCGGCGGCCTGCGCCACGGAGGTAAGACAGGAGCATACCGGTCGGCCGTCGAGCAGCACGGTACACGCGCCGCAGTCGCCAGCATCACAACCCGCTTTGGTGCCGGTCAGCAGGAGCACTTCGCGCAGCGCCTGCGACAAGCGCATGAGAGGGTCGA
>Ga0335084_10002396_pt1 | contig 18047 bp, 17 predicted proteins | sample Lox_Sample_44_FD_206721 | JGI IMG/M metagenome (GOLD analysis project Ga0335084, IMG submission 206721) | Soil microbial communities from Loxahatchee National Wildlife Refuge, Florida, United States - Lox_Sample_4.4 | ecosystem: Environmental > Terrestrial > Soil > Wetlands | place: USA...
GTCGGCGCGCGCCCGCGCGGACCGGGGATGGAGCGCAAGGATCTGCTGCTCGAGAACGCGAAGATCTTCATCGAGCAGGGCAAGGCGCTCAACGAGGTGGCGCAACGCGGCGTCAGGGTGCTGGTTGTGGGCAATCCGGCCAACACCAACGCCTACATCGCGATGAAGTCGGCGCCGGCCTTGCCGAAGAAGAACTTCACCGCCATGCTGCGTCTCGATCACAACCGGGCGCTGTCCCAGCTGGCGGTAAAGGCCGGCGTCGCGGTCGATTCGATCGAGAAGCTGATCGTCTGGGGCAACCACTCCCCGACCATGTATCCCGACTACCGCTTCGCGACCTCGGGCGGGCAGTCGCTGAAGGAGCGCATCAACGACGAAAACTGGAATCGCAGCGTGTTCATCCCGACCGTCGGCAAGCGCGGCGCGGCGATCATCGAGGCGCGCGGCCTCTCCTCGGCGGCTTCGGCCGCCAACGCCGCGATCGATCATGTGCGAGACTGGCTGTCGGGCAGCGGCGGACGGTGGGTCACGATGGGCATTCCCTCCGACGGCAGCTACGGAATCCCGGTGGACCTGATGTACGGCTTTCCCGTCACCACTGCGGACGGCGAATACCGCCTCGTGCCGGGCCTCGAGATCGATGCCTTCTCGCGGGAACGAATGAACGCGACGCTGAAGGAACTCGAAGAGGAGCGCACCGGCGTCGCCGCGCTTCTAACCTGAAGCGCCCGTCCAGGCAGGGCCATGAGCGGCAAACTGCATCCCGCGACCGCGCTCTACGGCACCGAACGTGCGCTGCCGCCGCTGCCGCCGTGCGTGCACTACGCGGGGAGCGAACGCTACATCCGCAAGGCGCTGGAGCTGCAGCGCGAGCGCGGCCCCATCTTCGATGTCGCCTGCGACTGCGAGGACGGTGCCCCGATCGGCCAGGAGCGTGCGCACGCCAAGACGATGGCCGCGCTCATTGCGAGCAAGGAGAACGCCTTCAACCGGGTGGGGGCCCGGATTCACGATCTCTCGCATCCGGCGTGGCGCACCGACCTCACTACACTCATCGGCGCCGCGGGCGATCGCATCGCCTTCGTGACGCTGCCGAAAGCGGAATCGGCCGCCGACGTGGCCCGCTTCCAGCAGGTGCTCCGGAACGAGGTTGCGCGCTGCGGCTGGAACAGGGCGATCCCGGTGAGCGTGATGATCGAGACACCTGCAGCCGTGCGCGAGGCGTGGGCGATCGCCGCCCTGCCCGGTGTGGTGAGCCTCGATTTCGGCACGCTCGACTTCGTCAGCGCCCATCATGGAGCGATCCCCGCGTCGGCGATGCAGAGCCCGGGGCAGTTCGATCATGCGCTGCTGCGCCGGGCGAAGTGCGAGGTCGCGGCAGCCGCGCTCGCCCACGCCGTCGTCCCGGCGCACGGCGTGACGCTGGCGCTCGAGGACCCGGCCGCGGTCCGGGGCGATGCGAAGCGCGCGCGCGAGGAATTCGGTTTCCTGCGCATGTGGAGCATCCATCCGGCGCAGATCGACCCCATCGTGAGCGCCTTCCAGCCCGACGCGACCGAGCTCGCCGCGGCGACCTCCGTGCTCGTGGCAGCGCAGGCGGCCGACTGGGCGCCGATCCGGCATGAGGGCAAGCTCTACGACCGCGCGTCCTACCGCTATTGCTGGGAGGTGCTCCTGCGCGCGCACACAGCGGGCGCTGCGCTGCCTCCGGCCGCGGCGGAGTTCTTCGCGCAGAAAGCCGCGACCGCTAGGCCGCTTCGCGTGGAGGCACGCCGGCGATGAGCGGCCCGACGCCTGGCGCGCGCCTGCGCGCCGCTGTCGCGGCCGAGAAGCCGCTGCAGGTTCCGGGGGCGATCTGCGCCTACCATGCGCTGCTCGCCGAGCGCTGCGGCTACCGCGCGCTCTATCTCTCCGGCGGAGGCGTGGCCGCGGGCTCGCTCGGCGTGCCCGACCTCGGGATCACCACGCTCGAGGACGTGCTCACCGACGTGCGGCGGATTACCGACGCCTGCCCGCTGCCGCTGCTGGTCGACGTCGATACGGGCTTCGGCGCCTCGGCGTTCAATATCGCCCGTACCGTGAGGTCGCTCATCAAGCTCGGGGCGGCGGCGATGCACATCGAGGACCAGGTGGGCGCCAAGCGCTGCGGCCACCGCCCCGGCAAGGAGCTCGTGTCGAAGGCGGAGATGGTCGATCGCATCAAGGCGGCCGTGGATGCGAGGGCCGACCCGGCGTTCGTCGTCATGGCGCGCACCGACGCGCTCGCCGTCGAAGGGCTCGCCGCTGCGATCGATCGCGCCTGCGCCTGCGTGGAGGCCGGCGCCGACATGATCTTCCCGGAAGCGATGACCGAGCTCGCCATGTACCGCAAGTTCGCCGACGCGGTGCGCGTGCCAGTGCTGGCGAACATCACCGAGTTCGGCGCTACGCCGCTTTTCACGCTCGACGAGCTAAGAAGCGCCAACGTCGCGCTCGCGCTCTATCCATTGTCGGCGTTTCGCGCCATGAACAAGGCGGCGCTCGGCGTCTACCAGACGATCCGTCGCGACGGCACGCAGAAGCAGGCGGTCGACGCGATGCAGACCCGCTCGGAGCTCTACGAGGTCCTCGATTACCATCGCTTCGAAGCGAAGCTCGACGAACTGTACGGGAGGAAGAAACCATGAACGACACCTCGCCCGCCGCAGACTCTGGCGCGAAGCCGAAGAAGTCGGTCGCGCTGTCCGGCGTGGTCGCCGGCAACACTGCGCTGTGCACGGTGGGCCGCACCGGCAACGATCTGCATTACCGCGGCTACGACATTCTCGATATCGCGGAAGCTTGCGAGTTCGAAGAGATCGCTCATCTTCTCGTGCATGGGAAGCTGCCGACGGCGCCCGAGCTCGCTCACTACAAGGCGAAGCTCAGCGCGCTGCGCGGCGTCCCCGAGCCGGTGCGCGAGATCCTCGAGCGCATCCCCGCCGCGGCGCATCCGATGGATGTCATGCGCACCGCGGTCTCGGCGCTCGGAGCGGTGCTGCCCGAGCGCGACGACCACGGCGTCGCCGGCGCGCGGGACATCGCCGGTCGCCTGCTCGCCTCGCTTGGCTCGATGCTGCTGTACTGGTATCACTGGAGCCACAGCGGCCGGCGCATCGATGTCGAGACCGCGGACGACTCGATCGGCGGCCATTTTCTGCACCTCCTGCACGGCAAGACGCCGCCGCCGCTCTGGGTGCGTGCGATGCACACTTCGCTCAACCTCTACGCAGAGCACGAGTTCAACGCCTCGACGTTCACGGCGAGGGTGATCGCCGGCACGGGCTCGGACCTCTACTCCGCCATCGCCGGCGCAATCGGGGCGCTCCGCGGCCCCAAGCATGGCGGCGCGAACGAGTTCTCCTTCGAGGTCCAGCAACGCTACGACAGCCCCGACGAAGCCGAGTCCGACATCCGCCGGCGCGTGGCAAGCAAGGAAGTCATCATCGGCTTCGGCCACCCCGTGTACACCGTCAGCGATCCGCGTAATCGCATCATCAAGGATCTCGCGCACCGTCTGTCGCAGGATGCGGGCAACACGAAGATGTTCGCCATTGCCGAGCGGCTCGAGAGCGTCATGAAGGAAGTCAAGAACATGTTCGCCAACCTCGACTGGTACTCGGCGGTGAGCTATCACATGATGGGCGTGCCGACGGCGATGTTCACGCCGTTGTTCGTCATCTCGCGCACCTCCGGCTGGTCGGCGCACGTCATCGAGCAGCGCCAAGACGGGAAGATCATCCGTCCGAGCGCCAACTACATCGGCCCCGACGACCGGAAGTTCGTTGCGCTGAGGGAGCGTCGATGAGGGCATTGCCCACATTGCTCGCCCTTGCCGTGCTCGGCGCGGCGAGCGCAGCCGCCGCCGAGCGCGGGGACACCCCGTTCGTGGTGAGCTACCGCTGCGACGGCGGTCGCCTCCTCGCTGTCGGCTATCCGGCTTACCGCGACGCGAGACGCGTCCCCATCCGACTCGAATGGCAGGGTCGGACGGTCGAGCTCGCGTCCGCGCGCGCCGGCTCCGGTGCTCGCTACGTCAGCGTGAGCGCCGACCTCGAATGGTGGAGCAAGGGCAATGGCGGCGACCTCTACCGCCTGAGCCGACACCAGCCGCTGCTCACCGGCTGCACTGAGATCACCTGACCGCACGAGTGCCCCGTCTCCCGCGCGACCTCATCCATGCCGATCTTCCCCCGCTGATTTCCGGAGCCACCTTGTCCGCGCCGATCTCCAACGTACGCCCCAAGCCGGACCGCGTCCTAGTCGATATCGCCGACTACGTCGCGTCCTACAAGATCGCGAGCGCGGAAGCTTACGAGACCGCTCGCTATTGCCTGCTCGACACGCTGGGCTGCGGGCTCGAGGCGCTGTCCTACCCCGCCTGCACGAAGCTGCTCGGACCCATCGTCCCGGGCACCGTGGTGCCCAACGGGGCCAAGGTCCCGGGCACGCAATTCCAGCTCGACCCCGTGCAAGCCGCGTTCAACATCGGAGCAATGATCCGCTGGCTCGATTTCAACGACACCTGGCTCGCCGCCGAGTGGGGCCATCCTTCGGACAACCTGGGCGGCATTCTCGCCGCGGCCGACTGGCTTTCGCGCAACGCGATCTCCGCGGGGCGCAAGCCGCTCGTCGTGAGGGACGTGCTCACGGCGATGATCAAGGCGCACGAGATCCAGGGCGTGATCGCGCTCGCGAACAGCTTCAATCGCGTCGGCCTCGATCACGTCGTGCTCGTCAAGGTCGCCTCGACCGCCGTCGTTGCGCACATGCTGGGGCTCACGCGCGACGAGATCATCGACGCCGTCTCGCTCGCCTGGGTCGACGGGCAGAGCCTGCGCACCTACCGCCACGCGCCGAACACCGGCTCGCGCAAGAGTTGGGCCGCCGGCGACGCCACGGCGCGCGCCGTGCGCCTCGCGCTTATGGCTGCGAAGGGCGAGATGGGCTATCCGTCGGTGCTCACCACCAGGGCCTGGGGCTTCTACGACGTGTCGTTCAAGGGCAAGCCGTTCCGCTTCCAGCGCCCCTACGGCAGCTATGTCATGGAGAACGTGCTGTTCAAGATCAGCTTTCCCGCGGAATTTCACGCCCAGACGGCGGTCGAAGCTGCGATGGCGCTGCATCCGCAGGTGAGGAATCGCCTCGACAAGATCCGCAAGATCACCATCCGCACGCACGAGTCGGCGATCCGCATCATCGACAAGCGCGGCCCGCTGGCGAACCCCGCGGATCGCGATCACTGCATTCAGTACATGGTGGCCGTGCCGCTGATCTTCGGTCGTCTCACGGCTGCCGATTACGAAGACACCGTGGCCAAGGATCCGCGCATCGACCGCCTGCGCACGAAGATGGTCTGCGTCGAGGATCGCAAGTTCTCGCGCGACTATCTCGATCCCGAGAAGCGCTCGATCGCCAATGGCATCACGATCGAGCTGGACGGCGGCGAAAAGCTCAAGGAGGTCGTGGTCGAGTACCCGATAGGACACCGTCGCCGCCGGCGCGAAGGTATGCCCCTGCTGATCGAGAAATTCAGGACCAACCTCGCGCGCCGATTCCCCGCCAAACAGCAGCGCGCTATCCTCGATCTGACCCTGGACGATGCCCGGCTCGCGGCAACGCCTGTCCACGAATTCGTCGACCTGTTCGCTATCTGAATCCGCATCCCCCTTTGTTCACGCCGGAGATTGTCATGCATCGTATTGCCCTCTGCCTTTTGCTCGCCTTCGCCTCGGATCTGGCGCAGGCGCAGGCACAGACACAGGACGTCCCCAAGAGGAAGTCCGGCTTGTGGGAGATCACGCGTACTACGACGCGCACGGAGGGGAGACCGATCCTCACGAGCTGGTGCGTCGACGAGAATACTGACAATGCCGTTGCGCGCTTGGCCGAAGGGTTGAGCAACGAATCGTGCAAAATCGACCAACTCCACCGCGAAGGCGAGCAGCTGATCATCGATGCCACCTGCACGGTGGGTAAGGAACGGACGGTAGCTAAGACCCACGCCACGATCAAGGGGCGCTTCGACTCGGCCTACCGTGTCGAGAGCAAGTCAAGCTACGATCCGCCGATGCGAGGCAATTCCGCAGGCACGGCGATACTCGACGCCAAATGGGTCGGAGCTTGCAAGGCGGGGCAAAAGCCTGGCGACGCCGTCATCGGCAAGGCGACGGACAATGCAGGGGCTAACCCGAAGGCGTCGGCGCTGCCACCGAACAAACAGCCCATCACGTCCAAGAAGCGCGACAAGTCCGCCCCGCAATCTCCCACCAATTGAGGAAGCCCGATGGCACACACCCTCGGCCAATACCTGCAACCGTTCGCGACCGCATCGGGCCAGGGCGGCAAGCTCTATTCGCTGCCCGCGCTCGAGAAGGCTGGCATGGGCAAGATCTCTCGCCTGCCGGTCTCCATCCGCATCGTGCTCGAGAGCGTGCTGCGCAACTGCGACGGAAAGAAGATCAGCGAGGAGCACGTGCGCCAGCTCGCAGCGTGGAAGGCGAGCGCACCGCGCACCGAGGAAATTCCCTTCGTGGTCGCCCGCGTCGTGCTGCAGGACTTCACGGGCGTGCCGCTGCTCTGTGACCTCGCCGCGATGCGCGGCGTGGCGCAGCGGATGGGCAAGAACCCGAAGGTGATCGAGCCGCTCGTTCCCGTGGACCTGGTCGTCGATCACTCGGTGCAGGTCGACTACTACGGGGCGAAGAATGCGCTCGATCTCAACATGAAGATCGAGTTCCAGCGCAACGCCGAGCGCTACCGGTTCCTGAAGTGGGGCATGCAGGCGTTCGACACGTTCAAGGTGGTGCCGCCGGGCATCGGCATCGTGCACCAGGTCAACCTCGAGTACCTCGCTCGCGGCGTGCACGAGAAGGACGGCGTGTACTACCCGGACACTCTCGTCGGCACGGACTCGCACACGACCATGATCAACGGCATCGGCGTGGTCGCCTGGGGCGTGGGCGGCATCGAGGCGGAAGCCGGAATGCTGGGCCAGCCAGTCTATTTCCTGACCCCGGACGTGGTCGGGGTGCACCTCAAGGGCCGCCTCAAGGAAGGCGTGACCGCCACCGATCTCGTGCTCACCGTCACCGAGATGCTGCGCAAAGCCAAGGTCGTCGGCAAGTTCGTCGAGTTCTTCGGCGAAGGCGCCGCGTCGCTGCCGGTGCCGGACCGCGCGACGATCGGCAACATGGCGCCCGAGTACGGAGCGACCATGGGCTTCTTTCCCGTCGATGAAAAGACGGTCGATTACCTGATCAGCACCGGGCGCACGCAGGCGGAAGTCGAGGCGTTTGAAGCTTACTACCGTGCGCAAGGCTTGTTCGGGATGCCAAAGCCGGGGGCGATCGACTATTCCCAGTCGCTCGAGCTCGACCTCGCGACCATCGTGCCGAGTCTTGCCGGACCCAAGCGGCCGCAGGACCGCATCCCTTTGCCCAAGATGAAGGAAGCGTTCGATACGCTCTTCTCCAAGCCGGTCGCCGAGAACGGCTTCAACCAGGCGGCGGACAAGCTCGGGCGGCGTTACGCGACGAAACTCTACAGCGGCGCGGCACCGCAAGTGGACGATGCGACCCAGCAGCTGCATAAGGCGGGCGCGCCGCTCGACGTGGTCGAGATGGTGAACAACCGCCCGACTGCAGATCGGGTACCGGTCGCGGGCGCCAAGCCGATCGACATCGGCAATGGGGACGTGCTCATCGCTGCGATCACTTCCTGCACCAACACCTCCAACCCCGGCGTGCTCCTCGCTGCGGGCTTGCTCGCGAAGAAGGCGGCGGCGAAGGGGCTCAAGGTGAAGCCCCATGTCAAGACCTCGCTCGCGCCCGGGTCGCGGGTCGTCACCGACTATCTCACCAAGTCGGGCCTGCTCCCGGAGCTCGAGAAGCTCAACTTCTACCTCGCCGGCTACGGCTGCACGACCTGCATCGGCAACGCGGGCCCACTCGATCCCGCCATCGAGGAGACGATCACGCAGAACGACCTCGTCTGCGCGGCCGTGCTCTCAGGCAACCGCAACTTCGAGGCGCGCATCCACCCCAACATCAGGGCGAACTTCCTCGCTTCGCCCCCGCTGGTGGTCGCCTTCGCCATCGCCGGCCGCGCGAACATCGACATGACCAGCGAGCCGCTCGGCATCGGCAGCGACGCCAAGCCCGTTTTCCTGCGCGACATCTGGCCGACGGCCGCGGAAGTCGGCGCGCTCATGCAGTACGCGACCGACCCGCAGACCTTCCGCCGCCTGTACGGCGATTTCACCAAGGACAATCCGCTCTGGAACGCGATCCCGGCGTCGAAGGGCCAGGTGTACGCCTGGGACAAGTCGACCTACATCGCGGAGCCGCCGTTCTTCAAGGACTTCACCATGCAGCCGGGGCGCGCCCGGGATATCAAGGGCGCGAGGGTCCTCGGCGTCTTCGGCGACTCGGTGACCACCGACCACATCAGCCCGGCAGGATCGATCAAGCCCACGTCCCCGGCGGGCATCTACCTGCAGGAGCGTGACGTCGCGGTGCCAGATTTCAACAGCTACGGCGCGCGGCGCGGCAATCACGAGGTGATGATGCGCGGCACCTTCGCCAACGTGCGCATCAAGAACCTTCTCGTTGCTCCGAAGGCCGACGGCTCGCGCGTCGAGGGCGGCGTGACGATCCAGCAGCCCGAGGGCAAGCAGATGCCGATCTACGACGCGGCGATGGCCTACGTTGCGCGTGGGACGCCCACGATCGTCTTCGCCGGAGAGGAGTACGGCACGGGCTCCTCGCGCGACTGGGCCGCCAAGGGCACGCAGCTGCTCGGGGTGAAAGCAGTGGTGGCGCGCAGCTTCGAGCGCATCCACCGCTCGAACCTCGTCGGCATGGGCGTGCTCCCCTGCCAGTTCAAGGGCAGCGACAGCGCCGCATCGCTGCAGATCAAGGGCGACGAGGAATTCGATCTCACCGGCGTCGAGGGAGGGATTCGACCGCAGATGGATGTCACGCTGACGATCAGGCGTAAGGACGGCACAACGCAGAAGGTGGCGCTGCTGCTGCGCATCGACACGCCGATCGAGGTCGACTACTACCTGCACGGCGGGATACTGCCCTTCGTTCTGCGCGAGCTCCTGGCGGCGTAAAGTTTCCTTGCAGCGCGCGATACTGCTGTTCCTGCTCGCGGGCCTGTGCCTGTCGTCGCTCGACGCGACAGCGAAGTACCTCGTGCGGGACCACCCGCTGTTTCTCGTCGTGTGGGCGCGCTACGCCGGGCAGATGCTGGTGGTGACACCGTTCGCCTGGCAGCGCGCGGGGCCGGGATTCTGGCGCACGCGGCGTCCGTGGATGCAGCTCCTGCGCTCCACCCTGCTCCTGGTGGCGACGATCTGCTTCTTCGGCGGGCTGCGCTACCTGCCGCTCGCAGAGGCGTCAGCGATCATCTTCCTCGCGCCGATCTTCGTGGTCGTGCTCTCCGGCCCGATGCTCGGGGAGGATCCGAGCCGCGCGCGCTGGATTGCAGTCATTACCGGGTTCATCGGTATCCTTATCCTCGCGCGGCCCGGATCCGCGATCTTCCACCCTGCCGCGCTGCTCCTGGTCGTCGCGGCAGTCTGCAACGCGCTGTTCTTCGTGCTGACGCGCAAGCTCGTCGGGGAGAACGCTTACACGACCCTCTTCTACAGCGCGCTGGTAGGCACGGTGGGCCTGTCGCTCGCGCTGCCTTGGGAAATGGGCGACAGCGCTGCAGGCTGGCGCGAGGCGCTCATGCTGTTGCTGCTCGGCCTGCTCGCCGGCGTCGGCCATTGGCTCGTGATCAGCGCCTACAGCATGGCGCCCGCCTCGTCGCTCACACCGCTCGCCTACCTGCAGATCATCTGGGCGACGAGCTACGGTTACCTCATCTTCGGCCAGCTCCCCGATCGCTGGTCGGGGCTCGGCATGGCGGTGGTCGTCGCGAGCGGACTGTGGCTCGCGCTGCAGGAGCGCGCCCGCGCGGCGCGTGCCTAATCACATCAGGCGTTTTTCGCCGGGGCCTGTTGTGCGATCCACCGCGTGAGCGGCCGCCATTGCTCCCAATCCTGCTCGGCGCGCGAGCGCGGCAAGTCGAACACCGTCAACCCGTCGCGCGCGCAATAGACATAAACCTGCGTCTGGCGCAGGTGCGTGACCAGTGGGAAATCGAACGCCGCGAGGAACGACTCCAGCTCGAGCGCGCTGTTGGCCCGGCTGTCCACGCGCATCGCCACGAGCCCGATGGCAATCTCTCCCTTCTTCACCGCCTTGTGCTCGGCGATTTGATCGAGGAAGTGCCCGGTCGCGGCCATGTCGAAGACGCTCGGTGCGACGGGTACCAGCAGAACGTCGGCGCGCTGCATCGCCTCGCGCAGGCTCTCGCCGTGCAGCCCCGCGGGAGTGTCCATCACGAGCCACTGCGGGTTGCGCTCGTGGATCTCCTCCCTGCGCTCGTCCGGAGTCCAGCCCGCGATCGGGGGAAACAGCTTCGGCCGGCGCGCCATCCATTCGCTCGCCGCGCGCAGCGGATCGAAGTCCGCGAGCACGACGCGCTGCCTGCGACTCGCGAGCCAGCCCGCGATGCTGGTCGCGAGCGTGGTCTTGCCGCTACCGCCCTTCGGATTCGCCACGAGAATCGTCTGCATCGAAGTTCCCCCCGCAGCGGGACTCGGCGTTAGAGATTCGGGAGGACAGCCAGCAGTGGCTCGAGGACGGCCGCGCCGAGGCGCCTGCTGCGCTCGCCGCTCCAGCCTACCCTCGCGTCCGGCAGGTCGGCATTGTCCTTGAACGGCATCTCCAGCGTGAGCGCGAGGCAGCCGAAGCTGTGGCCGACGTACTTCGACGCCAGCGTGAGATTGACTTTCGTATCCTTGTCGTCGGCATAGCCGTGGACCTGCTGGAAATCCGGACTCGCCTGACGGAACGCGGCACCGAAGGCATGCTGCAGCGCCTCCTGCTTCGGCGTGAAGCTGGCGAGCCGCTCGCAGCCGTCGACGAACACGTACGGCAGCCCTTCGTCGCCGTGCACGTCGAGGAAGCAGTCCACGCCGCTCGCGTGCATCGCCGCCCGCACGTGGAACACCTCCGGGCTGCGCTCGGGGCTCGGCGCCATCCACTCGCGATTGAGGTTGGCGCCGGACGCATTCGTGCGCAGGTTGCCGCGAACGCTGCCGTCGGGGTTCATGTTGGGAACGACGTGGACGACCGCGCGCTCGAGCAGCGTCCGCGCAATCGGATCGTGCGCATCGAGCAGCCGCTCGAGCAACCCATCGACGAACCACTCGGCCATCGTCTCGCCCGGGTGCTGGCGCGCGATCACCCACAGTGATCGCCGCCCGTCGCGCGGCGAACCGACGGTGACGACATCGAGATCCCGGCCGTCGACCGTCCCCCCCAGGCGGCGCACGCGAGCAACGGGCGAATCCTCGGCGCGGCCGAGCAAGTCGAGGTGTTGCTCCCACGAGTAGGGCTCGAAATACGCGTAATAGATCGATTCGCGCTCGGGCGTGTGCTCGACGATCATCTCGGTGCCGTTGAAGACAGTAGGGACGCGGATCCAGTCCTGTCGGTCGTACGAGGCGACGGCGCGATAGTCGCTCCAGCCGTCGACGTAGGTGCATTTTCCCGCGTTGAGGAAGCGGATGCGGCAGGGCCTGCCGCGTGCGCCCTGGAGGCGGAAGTGGAACCATTGGCGGAACTCCGCGTGCGTATCAGCGCGGATGTTCACGCAGATGTCATCGGCGCGCTCCGCGCTCGCGACTTCGATCGCGCCGGAGTCGAACGCATCGCTGATGTGAAGGGTCTCGGACATTGAGAGAGGGTGATCGCGCGCCGCAGCATGCGGCCGCTGGCGGGCGGCTATGCTACCATCCACGCTGCCCGAGCGCAGCGTTTTCTTACAAACAAGGAGCTTGCCATGACGACTGCCACCTCGCCTTCGGTCTCGATCTCGCCGGGCTGGTCGCTCGCTCTCGGTATCCTGCTCGTCATCGCCGGGGTCGTGGCGCTGCTCTTTCCCGTGCTCGCCGCCGTCACCGCCGCGCTCTACGTGGGCTGGTTCGCGCTCATCGCCGGCGTTATCGCGCTCGTCGTGACCTGGCGAACGCGCAACGAGCCCCATCTCGGCTGGCGCATCGCCGTCGGCATCCTCTACATCGTTCTCGGCTTCCTGTTGGTGGCTAATCCGGTCGCCGGAGCGGCCTCCCTCGCGCTGCTCGTCGGCGGGCTGATGGCAGCCTCGGGCGTGGTCGAAATCATGCTCGCCGTGCGCCACAAACCCAAGGCCGGGTGGGGGTGGCTGCTGGCCGACGGTATCGTCTCGATCCTGCTCGCCGTTCTGATCGTGATCGGCTGGCCGCTGTCCTCGCTCGTGTTGATCGGCTACCTGGTCGGCTTCCAGATCATCCTGTGCGGCGTAGCCCGCATCGCGCTCGGTATGGGCGCCCGCAAGGTCGCCGCGCCGGCCGCGACCTAGACGATGTTGCCAGGCTCCATGGACGCAGTCGAATCGCACTCGAGCGTCGCCGTGCCTGTCGCGGGCGGGGTGCCGCGCGACAGACGTGTCGAGTTCGAGGCGAACAAGCTGCGCAAGCGGCTGCGCCGGCTGGTCGGCATGGCGATCGCGGACTTCGCCATGATCGAGGACGGCGACAGGGTGATGGTCTGCCTCTCAGGCGGCAAGGACAGCTACGGCCTGCTCGACATCCTGCTCTCGCTGCGGGACCGCGCGCCGCTCTCATTCGAGATCATCGCCGTCAACCTCGACCAGAAGCAGCCGGGGTTTCCGGTGGAGGTGCTGCCGCGCTATCTCGCCGGGCGCGGCGTCGCCTTCCGCATCGTCGAGCAGGACACCTACAGCGTCGTGAAGCGGGTCATCCCCGATGGCAAGACGATGTGCTCGCTCTGCTCGCGCCTGCGCCGCGGCGTGCTCTACCGGGTTGCGCGCGAGATCGGCGCGACCAAGATTGCACTCGGCCACCACCGCGATGACATCCTGGCGACGTTCTTCCTCAACCTGTTCTTCGGCGCGAAGCTCAAGGCGATGGCGCCCAAGCTCGTGTCCGACGACGGCCGCCACGTCGTGATCCGCCCGCTCGCCTACGTGCGCGAGCGGGACCTCGCGCGCTATGCCGAGGCGATGGCCTTTCCGATCATTCCCTGCACGCTTTGCGGCTCGCAGGAGAATCTGCAGCGCAAGCAGGTGACGGCGATGCTGCGCGATTGGGAGAAGAAGTATCCGGGCCGCATCGAAACCATCTTCAATGCGTTGGGCGAGGTTGTGCCGACGCACCTGCTCGACCGCAGGCTGCGCGATTTCGCCTCGATTCGGGCGCCCGGCATGCCGCTGCCCGACGGCGATGTCGCCTTCGACGACGCGCCCGCGGCGACGGGTCCCGGGCCGCGTCCTGAGCTTGCCGACGACTGAACCGGCGCGCCGCCTGGCTCGCGGGAGCGCGGCCTTCACTGGCTTCATGAGATGCCTGCGCTTCGCCGCACTCGCGTCACTCGCCTTGCTCGCGCTCGCCGCAGACCCGGCCGCGGGGACGCTCTCCGGGCCGGCGCTGGTGAACGCGCTGCGCGCGGGCGGACTCATCGTCTACTTCCGGCACACCTCGACCGACTTCGGCCAGAACGACGAGCAGATGACGGGCTACGAGGATTGCGCGCGGCAGCGCAATCTGACCGATCGCGGCCGCGAGGAAGCGCGCCACATCGGCGCCGAGATCAAACGGCTTGATCTGCCGATCGGCGAAGTGCTCGCGAGCCCGTTCTGCCGCACCATGGAAACCGCGCGCCTGATGTTCGGCCGCGCCGAGGCAACGGCCGCCGTGCGCGGCGGCCCGGCGCACCCCGATTTTCCCGATCGCTACGCGGAGCTGCGCAAGCTGCTGTCGACTCCGCCGCGGTCCGGCACCGATCTCGTCATCGCGAGCCACGGCAATCCGTTCGCCGCCGTCGCGGGGCTGCCGTATCTCGCCGAGGGCGAAGCTGCGGTGATCCGGCCCCTGGGAGCAAAAGGCTTCGAGATCGTCGCCCGGATACCGAAGGACGGCTGGGACGGGCTGGCCAAGCCTTAGGCGCCGGCTCGCGGCGACGACTCAGCGCACCGTGTCCTTGCTCTGGCCGAACAGGATCTTTTTTTCTTCCGCGGTCTGTGTCGGCGCCGGCGCAGGGTTGACCTTTTTCGCGAGATCGTAGGCGCGAATCGTTGCGGGTCGCGCCTGGATCGCTTCCTTCCAGCGCTTGAGGTGCGGGAAATCCTCGATCTTCTGCTGCTGGCGCTCAGGGCGTATCCACGGATAGCACGCCATGTCGGCGATCGAGTATCCGCCGACGATGAATTCACGGTGGGCCAGGTGCTTGTTCAGCACCGCGTAGAGCCGCCCCGTCTCACGCACGTAGCGATCGATCGCGTAGGGAATCTTTTCGGGCGCGTAGAGTCCGAAGTGATGATTCTGCCCCGCCATCGGACCCAGGTTCGCCATCTGCCAGAACAGCCACTGAATGCAGTCGAGGCGTGCCCGGAATTCGCTCGGCACGAAGCGATTCACCTTGTCGGCGAGATAGAGCAGGATCGCCCCCGATTCGAACATCGCGACCGGCGCTCCGCCGTCCTGCGGGGTGTGATCGACGATCGCGGGAATGCGGTTGTTCGGCGAGATCTCGAGAAAGGCCGGGGCGAACTGCTCGCCCTTGCCGATGTTCACCGGAACGATCCGGTACTCGAGCCCGGTTTCCTCGAGGAACATCGTGATCTTGTGCCCGTTGGGCGTGGTCCAGTAATAGAGCTCGATCATGGTCGGGAGTCTTTCTGCAGCCGCGCCTCTGCCCGCGCGAGAATAGCATTGAAGCGCGGGTCGCCGCGGATCGGGTCGAGATCGGAGAGATCGGAGTCGCTCTTCCACCAGTTCAGGCTCTGCGTCTGAGCGACGTTGAAAACGGGTTCGAGCAGCTTAAGGGCCTCGTCCACCTGCCCCAGCTTGATCATGCTGCAGCCGACGTTGTACATGAGGTTGTAGTTGTCCGGATCGAGCAGCATCGCACGGGCGGCGAGATGTCGTCGATATTGCTGTCGTAGCGCTCGGCCGAGAGGTGGCTGTCGCTCGGGCGCACCGGCGGCAGGCAGGGTGAGCCCGCATTCTCTCACGGCGGCGCCCGCCAGCTCTCGGGCGCCCCGGGGCTAGTCGGCGCGGCGGGATTTCACTTATGATCGGAACAATCGAACGGGCCAGCGATCGAAGGTGATTGATGAAGGACAAGCGTGACGCGGGAGCGTCGGACACGGGCAAGAGAAAGTCGCGGCCCGGCGATCATTTCCTGCAGCTGATGTTCTTCCGGACGAGCGGCGCGAGCAAGGCCTGGCCGCGGAAAGAGCCGCGCGCCGTCGCCGAGGAAGAGCGCGGGCCCCTGCGCGAGTCGCGGACGGCAGCGGGCACGAAGTACTTTCTGCCGCGGCCGGCCGCGGTGCGTCAGGTCCAGCCGAGCTCGCCCGCGATCGACGTGATGACGGACTTCAAGAAGGTGACCGCGGTCACGACTACCCGCTTCGCGACGGTGGACGAAGCCAACCGGACGATGATCACGCGCGGGGTCCGCGCCCTTTTCGTCGTCGACGAGGATCGTGCCATAGCGGGCATCGTCACCGCGACCGACGTGTTGGGCGAGAAGCCGATCCAGGTTACGCAGCAGCAAGGGATCAGCCACGACAAGGTGCTGGTCCGGGACATCATGACCCCGGCGAATCGTCTCGAAGTGATCGATCTGACCGACGTGCTGCACGCAACGGTGAGCGACGTCGTCGCCACGTTGCGGCTCTCCGGCCGCCAGCATGCACTGGTGATCGAGCAGGTCCCCGAGCAGGCCGGCGGCGCCCGGCAGACCGTACGCGGGATCTTCTCGCTCACGCAGATCGCCAGGCAGCTCGGCATCGCGCCGCAGGTCGAGCACGACATCGGGCGCACCTTCGCCGAGATCGAAGCCGCGATCGGCGCCTGACTTAGAACGTTCCGGGGTAGGCGGCGCCGTCGATCAGGATGTTCTGACCGGCGATGTAGCCGGCCTGCACGCTGCACAGAAACGCGCAAACCGCGCCGAACTCCGTCGGCGTGCCGAAGCGCCCGCTCGGGTTCGCCTGCCGCGCGGCTGTCGCGATCTCCTCGACCGGCTTGCCGGCTGCCTTGGCCCGGGTGGCCATGTTGTCGCGCAGCCGGTCGGTGTCGAAGGGACCCGGCAGCAGGTTGTTGATCGTCACCCCGTGCCGCGCGACCTTGCGCGCGAGCCCCGCGACGAAGCCGGTGAGGCCGCTGCGCGCGCCGTTCGAGAGCCCGAGGATGTCGATGGGTGCCTTGACCGCCGAGGAGGTGATATTCACCACGCGTCCGAAGCCGCGCTCGATCATGCCGTCGATGGTTGCCTTGATGAGCTCGATCGGCGTGAGCATGTTCGCGTCGAGCGCGCGCAACCACGCGTCGCGGTCCCATTCGCGAAAATCCCCCGGCGGCGGTCCGCCGGCGTTGTTGACCAGGATGTCCGGCTGGGGGCAGGCAGCCAGCGCGCTCGCCCTCCCCTGCGCCGTGGTGATATCGCAGGCGACCCACTGCACTGCGCTTCCCGCCGCGGTTTCGATTTCGGCCGCGGTCCGGCGCAGCGTGCTCTCGGTGCGCGCGCAGATCGTCACGCGCACGCCCTCGCGAGCAAGAGCTTCCGCGCAGCCGCGACCGAGACCTTTGCTCGCGGCGCAGACCAACGCGCTCCTGCCGGCTATGCCCAGATCCACCGCGCGCCTGGTTTAGTCGGCTGCGGCCGGCGCGTTTCGAGCCGGCGCGTTCCTGCGGACCTGCAGCACGGTACCGATGGCGAGGCACAGGCAGACCGCGACCGCGGCGAAGACGAGCCGCGGCATACCGTGATCGAGCAGCGCTCCGATCGCCACCGGAGCGATCGTCGCGCCGAGGTCGAGCCCAGAGTAGACGAATCCGTAAACCCGGCCTGACGCCCCGGCCGGGGTGGCCGCCCGCACGATCATGTCGCGCGACGGTCCGGTCGCGCCGAGGACAAAGCCGGTCAGCGCGAACAGCGGTAGCACCCAGGCGCTGATCGCCGGCGTCGAGGCGACCAGAAGCATGAGCAGCGCTCCGGCCAGGAGCCCGCCCGCCGCCACGCGGTGGTGATGAGCGGTCTGCGCGGCAAGAAAACCACCGGCCAGAATGCCTCCCGTGCTGCCGAGCAGATACGCGGAGAGGGCGGAGGTTGCGAGCGCCATCGTGATTCCGTAAGCGGCGTTGAGCGCGGTGCCCGCGAAGGTCTGGATGCCGATCGTGGCGAGCGTGAGGATGCAGAAGTAGAGGAAGCAGAGCACGATCGACCGCTGCCGGAACAGCTCGATGCTGCTGGCGAGGCTGTGGCGCGGCGCCGGCGTTCCATGCGCGCGGCTGCGGAACGCGCCCTTCTGCAGCGCGAGCAGTCCGAGCGCGACCAGCCCTAGCGCGCCAAGGCTGACCAGCGCGGTGCGCCAGCCGAGGGCGCTGCCCAGGCCGAAGCTCACGACCGGCGCGAGCGCATAACCGAGGCTGCCGCCGATCCCGTGCGTGCTGTAGGCGTGCCCGAGGCGCCTGGGGGCGACGTTCGCATTGAGCACCGCGAAATCCGCGGGGTGGAAGACGCCGTTGCCGAGTCCCATCAGCGCCACCAGCGGGAAAAGCCAGTACACGCCCGGCACGAGCCCGCACAGCAGCGCGCCGGCGGCGAGCAGCGTGATCCCGCTGAAGAGCACCGGCCGCGCGCCGAATCGGTCCACCGCGAACCCGGCGCCGAACTGGCACAGTCCGCTCGCGATGTAGAACACGCTCACCAGTCCTCCGAGCGTGGCGTAGCTCACCCCGAACTCGGCCCTGATGAGCGGAAAGAGCGGCGGCAGCGTGAGCTGGAAGAAGTGCGACAGGCAATGCGCGGCACCCACCAGCCCGATCACGCGGACGTCGCGGCGGAAGGCAGCGGACTCGGGGCTCGAGGAGGCGGAGGTCACCTGGGGAGGCGCGAAGG
>Ga0335084_10002397_pt1 | contig 18044 bp, 13 predicted proteins | sample Lox_Sample_44_FD_206721 | JGI IMG/M metagenome (GOLD analysis project Ga0335084, IMG submission 206721) | Soil microbial communities from Loxahatchee National Wildlife Refuge, Florida, United States - Lox_Sample_4.4 | ecosystem: Environmental > Terrestrial > Soil > Wetlands | place: USA...
GGCGCGCGCCCGCGGCGTTCTCGGCCTCGTTGCGCAGCATGTCGAGGAAGAGCAGGCCCACTCCGATACAGATTGCCGAATCCGCGACGTTGAAGGCGGGCCAATGGTGTCCCGAGATCGAGAAATCGAGGAAATCGACGACGTAGCCGAAGCGGACGCGGTCGAGCAGGTTCCCGACGGCGCCCCCCAGGATCAAAGCGAAACCGATCTGCAGCCGGACGCTGCGGTGTGAAGAGCGAAGGGCGTACGCCGAGACGACCAAAAAGACGAGAACCGCGACACTGTTCAAGAGGATCGCCTTGATCGACGAGTCCACGGAGGCGAAGAGGCCGAAGGCGGCCCCGCTGTTGCGGACGTAGGTGATGTCGAGCAGGCCGGCCAGCACCGTCCGTGTCTGGTGAACGTCGAAGGCCCGAGTGACGATCCCCTTGGTCCACTGATCCGCGAGCAAGACGGCGAGCGAGACGACGAGGTAGGCCGCCCGGTAGAGGGCGCTCTCCTTGAGGGCCATGCCGCCGATCATCGCGAGGCTCCGGCGGCGGCCTTCGGCAGGCTCGCCAAGACCTTTCGGCAGCGCCGGCAGAGCCCCTCCGGCTCGGCCTCGGGGGTCACCTTCCAGCAGCGGTCGCAGCGGCGCCCGGCGGCCTTCCGGAACCGAAGCCTCAATCCCGGGTAGGCCCTCGACTCGCGCCAGCCTTCCCCTTCCGGCAAAACCGTCGGGGAGACTTGCGACACGATGAGCAGGTCCGCCAGCCCGGCCCCTTCCGCACCCACAGCCGCGCGGTCGCGCTCGAGGGCGTCGCTTCCGGTCAAGAGGACGGCCGCCTCGAGGGAAGAGCCGATCTGTTTCTCCCGCCGGGCTTCCTCGAGCATGACGCTCACCTCTTCTCGCAATCGTGTCAGACGTTCCCAGGCCTCGGGCGACGGAACCTCGGCCGGAAAGTCGCCCAGCGTCTCGAAACGCGCGAGGTGAACCGATTCTTCCTTCAGACCCGGAATCTCCTTCCAGATCTCCTCGGCCGTGAAGGGCAGGACCGGGGCAACCAGCGTCGCCAGGGCCCGAGCCAGGCGGTGGAAAACGGTCTGAGCCGAGCGGCGCTCGGGCGAGGATGGGTGAGAGGCGTACAGCCTGTCCTTCAGGATGTCGAGGTAGAAGGCCGAGAGTGTGGTCGCGCAGAAGTTGACCAGGGCGTGGTACACGACGTGGAACTCATACTTCTCGTAGGCCTGGGCGACGCGGCGGGCGACAGCGCGCGCCTCCGCGGCCGCCCAACGATCGATCGGCTGGAGCCGGTCGGGAAGCACGGCGTGCTCGGCGGGCTGGAAATCGTAGAGGTTCGAGACGAGATACCGGGCCGTGTTGCGGATCTTGCGGTACCCCTCCGCGCACCGCGAAAGGATCTCCTCGGAGATCGGCATGTCGTCGCGGTAGTCCAGGCTCGAAACCCAGAGCCTCACGATGTCCGCCCCGTACCTCGCCACCAGGTCCTGTGGGTCGATCACGTTGCCCAGTGACTTCGACATCTTGCTTCGTCCCGCGTCCAGGAAGAAGCCGTGCGTCACGACCTCGCGGTAGGGCGCCTCGTCGAAGAGCGCGACGGACGTCAAAAGCGAGGACTGGAACCACCCGCGGTACTGGTCGTGCCCTTCGAGATACAGGTCGGCCGGCGGTCCGGGGCCGCGCGGGGCGAGCTCCGGCCACTCTCCGCGGCGCAGCACCGCCAGGTGCGACACTCCCGAGTCGAACCAGACGTCGAGAATGTCGGTCTCCTTCTCGAATCTTTCGACCCCGCGGCGGTCGGCTCCGGGAGGCAGGAAATCCTCGGCGGGTCGCGCGAACCAGGCATCGCCGCCCTCCCGGCGGAAGATGCCGACGACGTGGTCGAAAAATCGCTCTTGCTCCGAGCGATCGTCCGACCATGGGTAGACGCGCCCGCGTTCGCCGTTCTCGACCGCGTAGAGCAGCGTGATGGGGGAGCCCCACCGGCGCTGCCGCGAGATGACCCACTCGTGCCGGCTCTCGACCATGCCCGCGATGCGGGCCTGCCCCCAGGCGGGAACCCAGCTCACTTTCGAGATCGCGTCAAGCGCGCGCTGTCGCACGTCGGTCTTGGGGTCGTCCAGGCGCACGAACCATTGCACGGTGGCGCGAAAGATGACCGGCTTCTTGCAGCGCCAGCAGTGCGGATATTCGTGCCGAAACGCACGGTCCTCCGCGAGGAGGGCGTCGGCGGCCCGGAGGTCCGCGACGATCTGCGGGTTGGCGTCGAGGACCCGATGGCCACGGTACTTTTCAACCGTCGTGAACCGACCCGCCTCGTCCACCGGGGAAAGGATCGGGAGATTCTCGCGCTTGCCGGTCAGAAAGTCGTCCTCGCCGTGGCCCGGGGCCGTATGGACTAACCCCGTACCCGTGTCCATCGTGACGTAGTCGGCCGGCACGATTCGAAACGACCGCGCCGCTTCCTCGCCGGAGAGCTCCCCGCGCATCTCGGCGGGAAGGGGATGATGATAAGCGCGGCCGACGAGGTCGGAGCCGTGGAGCCTTCCGGCCACGACCAGCTCCCAGCCGAGCCGGGTCGCGAGACTGGCGACGAGGGGAACGGCCACCAGATACAACCTGCCGTCGTGCTCGAGCAGCTCATAGTCCGTCGACGGGTGGACGGCGATCCCGACGTTGGCGGGTATCGTCCAGGGGGTCGTCGTCCAGATCGCCGCGTAGATGGGAGAGTGGCGCTTCGAATCGGGAAGGTTCGGGGCGAGCTCGTCCAGCAACCGCCTCGGCTCCGCCAGCGGGAAGGCGACGATGATCGCCGGGTCCTCACGCTCGACGTACTCGAGTTCCGCTTCCGCGAGCGCGGTCTGGTCCGTGAAACACCATCGGACGGACTTGAGCGCTCGGAAGACGAGATCCTTCCGGTAGAACTCGCCGAAGGCGCGGGCGATCTCGGCTTCGTAGGCGAGGCTCATCGTCGTGTAGGGATGGTCCCAGAGGCCGCCGACGCCGAGCCGCCGGAACTGCTGGCGATGGAGATCGATGAATCCCTGCGCGTAGTCGCGGCACGCTTTCCGGAGCGCGACGGCGTCCATCTGGTGCTTCTGGGAGCCGAGCTTCTTGTCCACTTTCTGCTCGATCGGCAGGCCGTGGCAATCCCATCCGGGGACGTAGGGTGCGTCGAAGCCGGCCAAGCCGCGGCTGCGCACGACGACGTCCTTGAGGATCTTGTTCAGGGCGGTCCCCAGGTGGATCGGCCCGTTCGCGTACGGCGGTCCGTCATGCAAGAGAAAGCGGGGGAGCCCCGCCGAGGCATCCCGGCGCTTTCTCTCCAGACCCATCGCCTCCCAGGCCGCCAGCTGCTGGGGCTCCCGCCGGGGGAGATCCGCCTTCATCGGGAACTCCGTTCGCGGCAGGTTGAGGCTCGCCTTGTAGTCGGGTGTCTCGGCCATAAGGCTCGAAGCGACGGAGTTTACCTGAAAAGGACGCGAGCTCGGCGGGGCTTAGGGAGTCTCGGGTCGCGGCGGGTCTTCCGTCACGAGAATCACCGCTGCGGCAGCCGTCACCGCGGTGTGCGTGATCGAGACTTCGGCGGACACGACTCCAAGCTGGCGCGCGCGCTCCAGAGCACGCCCGAGGAAGATCAAGCGGGGCTTGCCGGTCGGCTCCCGCCCGATCGAGATCTCCTTGAAGGAGAGGCCCCTCCAACCGGTCCCGAGTGCCTTCATCGCCGCCTCCTTGGCGGCGAAGCGGCCCGCTACGTGCTCGGCGAACGCGCGCGGGTGACGCCGCCCTCGGTGGATCTCCTCCGGGAGAAAGACCCGGGCCAAGAAGCGCTCCCCGGTCCGCGTCAGGACTCCCGCGACGCGCTCGACCTCCGCGAGGTCAATCCCGATGAGGACACCCATCAGCGCCGACCGGAGAAGCACCGGGCCGCGCCGCCCGGGCACGAGTGCGCGCCTCGCCGCGACCTCTTCTCGATCGCGGTCATCGCCGAGAAATCCGCTCGACGACCGCGCGCGGGTCGGTGGCGTCCTGGACGAGGCGGATTCCGGCCACACCGGAGATCCGGTCCCGGTACGGCTCGAGCCGCTCGAGGCTCGCCTCGTCGACGCCCCCGATCGCCAGGACCTCCCCCCGATGATCGGAAGCCGGAGGCAGCTCCGCCAGGACCTCGGGCGACAGGGGGGGTCCGAAGGCCTGCTTGGAGGGTGTCTGGAAGATCGGTCCGATGAGAATGAGATCGGCTCCCTCGGCGATTGCGGTGCGGGCCTCCGATGGGGAGTGGGTCGAGACGCCGATCCGGAATCCGCGCGGCGTGTTGGCGCGCAAGCGCGCGATGGGCAACCCGTCGGCCGGCAGGTGCACGCCGTCGGCGCCCGCTGCCATCGCGATGTCGAAGCGGCGGTTGACGTACAGAACGACTTCCGGTCCGAGCCACTCCCGGCAGCGGCGGGCCCAGATGAGCACCTCGCGGTCGGGAGGGCCCTTTTCCCGGAGCTGAACGGACAGCTTCGGCGCGCCGGCGAGCGAGGACAGGATCGCCTCGAGGCGTTCGTCTCCCGCTGCCGTGCGATCTGTGACGTACAGGACCTTCATGGTCCCTCGAGCGGGGGCGAGAGCTCCCGCGAGAGAACGCGCAGGTCGGCAAACCCCGCAGCCAGGTGAATCAGACCGAGACCGGAGACGAAGCCCCGAAAGAAGCCGGACGGCGGAAGCGACGAGCCGCGCGTGGCCGCCCACGGGCGCAACAGTAAGTAAACGCCGACCGCCGTGCAGTAGAAGACGAAGATCACGTTCGGGAGGAGGGCCGCGAGGCGCCGAATCATTGAAGGCATTGTAAGACTCTCGAGCCTCGCCACTGGCGGGGCGGCAGCCGCGCTGCGCAGCGTCTATGATTCGCGGGGGGCCGCGCCATGTCCGTTCCCGCTACCAGCCCGGAGCGCTTCGATCTGGTCGTCATCGGCTCGGGGCCGGGCGGCGAGAAGGGCGCTGCCCAGGCGGCTTGGTTCGGCAAACGGGTCGCCTTAGTCGAGCGGGCGCCCGAGGTCGGCGGCGCCTCGGTGCACACGGGCACGCTGCCGTCCAAGACGCTGCGCGAGACGGCCCTCTACTTGACCGGCTTTCGGCGGCGCGAGCTCTACGGGATGAGCCTGCACCTGGACCGCAAGAAGAGCCTGCGCCAGCTCGTCGGCCGGCTGCGCGATGTCATCGATCGCCAGACGCGCCAGATCCGGCGCAACCTCGACCGGCACGGGATCATCTTGTATTCCGGCGAGGCCTCGTTTCAGTCGCCGGGCGTCCTTCGCGTCGCGAGCGCGGAGGGTCCGGACCGGCTCCTTGCGGCCGACGTCTTTCTGATTGCGACCGGCTCCTCTCCGGTTGCGCCGCCGGGTATCGACATGCGCGATCCCGATGTCGTTGACAGCGACAGGATCCTGGACCTCGACCGCGTGCCGACATCGATGACGGTGGTCGGCGGCGGCGTCATCGGGACCGAGTACGCTTGTCTCTTCGCGGCGCTCGGAACGAGGATCACGCTGGTCGAGGGTCGCGAGCGTCTGCTCGGCGGCGTGGACGAGGAGCTCTCGACCGGGGTTCAGCTCTCGCTGGAGCGAATGGGCGCGGAGATCCTTCTCGGGGATGCGGTCGTCTCGGTCGAGAGGGTTCCGCGGCGCAGCACCAATGCCCTGCGCCTGAAGCTCAAGTCCGGAACGCGGCTCCAGGCGGACAAAGTTCTCTTTTCGGCGGGGCGCCGCGGCAACACCCAGACCCTGGGACTCGACCGGATCGGGGTCTCCCTGACCGAGCGGGGTCACATCGCCGTGGACGACCATTTCCAGACGTCGGTGAGAAACGTCTACGCGGTGGGAGACGTCGTCGGCTTCCCCGGCCTCGCCTCGACGTCGATGGAACAGGGAAGGGTGGCGATGTGCCACGCCTTCGGAATCGCCTACAAGACCGCGATGGCGGACGTTCTTCCTTACGGCATCTACTCGATTCCCGAGGTCGCGACCGTGGGGTTCTCGGAGCAGGAACTTCAGAAGAAGGGGCTGCCCTACGAGGTCGGGCGAGCCCGTTTCGAGAACAGCGCGCGCGGCCAGATCACCGGGGACTTCGAGGGGTTCATCAAGCTGCTCTTCGACCCGGCCACGCATAAACTGCTGGGGGCCCATGTCCTCGGAGAGCACGCGACGGAATTGATCCACGTTCCGATGCTGGTGATGGCCGCCGGCGGAGCGATCGGAGTATTTCTCGACGCGGTCTTCAACTTTCCCACTCTTTCGGAGAGCTTCAAGTACGCCGCCTACGACGGGCTGCAGCGGTTGGCGCAGAGAGGCGCCTCGGCTCCGTCGGTGTCCGCCCCTCGGCGCCGCGAGCCGACGGACCCGGCGACACGGCATTGGTTTCTGGGCGTCGCCTCGACGGGGCCGCTCCAGCCGGAGCGGCCCGTCATCGTTTGTCAGATGGACCGCTGGCGCCGCTGTCGGATCTCGACCTGGAGCTATGACCCGAGCGGTTCAGGGCTGCTGCCGCCCGAGGCCGAGCGCGATGGCTTCGTGGCGGCGATCACCGTGAAGGCGAAGGATGCCTCGGCGCTTTCGGACGTCTTCCTGCGCTTGGGCTGCGGGATCCTGGGGCGAGGCACGCGCGAGGAAACGGACCTCGTCCAGACGAGGCCGTCCCAGCTCTGGGAAGGGCTGAAGGATCAGAAGCGAACCGCGCGGACCCGCCCCGAAGCGGTGAGGCGGCGGCGCTACGAGATTCTCCGCGCCGAGGGATTGGAGCTGCCGCTCGGTTGCGAGGCGATTCGGGAGGACCAGCTGGACGCCGCGGCCGCGGCATTCGCCGGTTACCTCTGGGCCACGCGGCAGGCGCGAGAAGAGCCCCCCTGGGTGATTCCGGCGGAGGACTGATTCGGTTCGCCTCGACCGCAGGGACGGGGGACCCTCCCGCAGGCAGAGGCCGGCGGGGGATCGTCGTGGCAAAAAAAAGGCCGCGCTCGGAGCGCGGCAAGGAGGAGAGGAGATCGTTCGGACAGTCAGTCGCGCCCGCGATGAGGTGGTGCCGGAGCAGCCGTGTGAGGGGCGGCGTGAGGCGCCGGGGCCGCGCGGGGCGCCGCCGGTGCACTACGCGGCGCCGGTGCGCTGCGCGGCGCCGGCGCCATCTCTCGCGCCGGAGCCGACACTTGCGGTCGGTAGTCCCGCCACCCGCCGCTCGGCATGTTTCGAGGCTCCGGGCGCGCGGATCCGCCGCGCCAGCGCCCGTCGCTGCGTTGAGCCGATCCGCCGCCCGCATCCGGAGCGGACCGGCCTGGCACCGAGCCCTCGATGACACGCCGTGCCGGCGGGAGCGAGGAGCGGGAGCGCCAATCCTCGCCCGATCGCTGCGTCTGAAGCGGCTGGACATCCTGCCGCGGGACCCCGGAACGCCCGCGCCCTCTCCAGTCGGCCTGCGGCGCGCTCTGGCGGGGCGGGGAAGAAGTCTCGGTGCCGCGCTCGATCGTGCGGGTGCCGACGTCTTGGCCGAATCGAGGCGCGGACCCGCCGGATTCTCTGGAACGAGATGCCCCGCGCCACGCCTCGGACTCTCGATCGCCAGAGGGCGGTAGCGCGCGAACGCCGCTTTCGTTTCCGCGGACGATCGTGTGCGGCTCGACGCGATTGGGGGCGCTGCGCGCGACGCCTTGGCCGCCGCCGGAAGAGGGCGCTTCTCGGACACCGGGCTGCGGGCGGCCGCGCTCCGGCGTCATTCCGGTCCCCGTGCCGCCGCCTGCTGCATAGGCGCCGCCCATCTCGATCGACCGCGCGCGATCCACGAGGGCCCCTCGCGGCGCGATGTCCGCGACACCGGGCCCGGCCAACCGGCCCCTGTCGGCGACGACGCCGCGGTTGTGAAGGGCATCCACCGTAGCCGGCGGGAGCGTGCGTTCCCGCGCGAGAACCGGAGCAAGTCGCGCCGAGTCCTCCGAGGCCGTGCGCTCGATCGTGCGCGGCGCTTCTTTGACGAAGTTCGCAACCGCCGCCCGGGCCTCTCCGGGCCGAGCCGCGACGACGATGGGCCTGGAGGAGATCGCGACCGTCGAACCGATGCGGCCGGCCATGCGAGATCCCGGAATGACTTCCATGCGGCCAGCGGTGGTCAAGCCACCCGATCCGGCGAAGTTCCAGCCGCGGAAGTCCACCGACCGAGCGGGGAAGGTCCCGTGGACGGAGAGATAGACGCCACCGCGGCCGGTCCAGCCCCAATGGCGGTAATAAGTCGAGCACCAGGGCGAGTAGAAGGAGTACCAACCGACGGGGCACCATCCGACGATTCCCTGTGAATAGCCCCAATAGACCCAGGCGGGCGAATAGACGCTGGCGGGGGCCCAGCACCAGTTGCCCGCGTTGAAGAACCAGTTTCCGTAGTGGAACGGATACCAGCCCCAAGGGTCATAGGACCACCAGGTCAGGCCGGCAGGCGTGTAGTACCAGGAGCCGTTCGAATACGGGCTCCAGCCGGGCGCGACCTGCGGGGTCCAAACGTTTGTGCCGTAGGTGTCGTTGTAACTCCAATCGCCATAACCGTCCATGGCGCCGACGTCGACCGAGGCATTCTCGTCGACGTATTGCGCCGAGGCGCTCTGCGTCTCGAACGCCGACTCATATCGGTCAGCGGCCCAGATGTCGAACCGGTCGCGCGAGAATGCTCCTCGCTCGATCTCGGGCTCCTCTTCGCCGCGCACCATCAGGTACTCTCCGGCGCGGACTTGGTGCCGCCCGTCCCGCGTCCGCACCTCGGCCGTCCCCGCGCGCGCGACGACGACGGTGCCCCGGTTGGGGTCGTAGTTGATTCGGGCTCGCGCGCCAGGGGTCAGATAGGTGCTCGCGTCCTCGGTATCGATGCGCGGAATGGCATTCTCGTTGGAACCAACGGCCGCCAGGATCAGGGATCCTTCGTCGAGTCGCACGAGCGAGGTATCGTCGCTCTCGCCCTGCTGATTCCGAATCGAGGCGAAGGCGACTCGCGTTCCGCCGCCCAGGTAGAGGATATTGCCGTCGGCCAGTCCGATCTCGGCGCGGCCACCGGAGGAGACGCTGACTTCGTCGCCAACCGAGATGGGCATGTTGCGGGCGGCCTGGACTTGACCATTCCAGCGGGAGTCGACAGTAACCTCGCCGCTGACCTCGCGGAGATACGAGTAACCGCCGCGCGGGCTGCCCGTCTGGCCCGCCGCTTGGCCCGCCAGAGCAATGGCCAGCCCGACCGCCAGTAGCCCGCCGCGTCTCAGATCCATCGAGTCTCAACCTCCGGTCACTGAGAAGAGCGATTCGCATGCCATGAACCGGACTTGTCCTGCGGCCTTAAATATGCTCTGAATAAAGGACTTATGGATCGACGAACGTTGAGGAACGCAAGCCACCTGTACCCTGGTGGAGACAGTGCCGGGCGGGGGAGGACACCTCAGCCGTGATCCGAGACATCGTTCGCGTCGGAGACCCGCGCCTGCTCGCTCCAAACGAGGAAGCGAACGCCACATCCCCGGACCTCGAGGCCCTCGTTTCCGACATGTTCGAGACTTGTCGCGCTGCGCCGGGCATTGGCCTGGCCGCCCCACAGATCGGCGTCAATCGCCGCCTCGCCGTGATCGATCTCTCGGTGGGCGCGGATCCGGGTGCGCGGATCGTTCTCGTCAATCCGGAAGTCCTCGAGTCCTCGGGCGAGCAGAAGGAAGAGGAGGGCTGTCTCTCGATTCCGGACCTGGCCGAACGCGTCGTTCGCCCCGCACGCGTTCGGGTGCGGCACCGCGACGCCCAGGGAGCCGAGCACGAGATCGAGGCGACGGGTCTGCTTGCAAGGGCGCTCTGCCACGAGATCGACCACTTGAATGGCATTCTCTATGTCGACCGGCTGCGCGGGTTGAAGCGGGAGCTGACCTGGCGCAAGATCGAGAGATCTCGGGCGCGCGGGCTGTGGTGAGACGATGAAGCTGTACAACACGCTCGGCCGGCAGATCGTCGAGCTTTCTCCCCTCGAACCGGGACACGTGCGTCTCTACACCTGCGGGCCGACGGTGTACAACGTCGTCCACATCGGAAACCTGCGCACCTTCGTCTTCGAAGATATCCTGCGGCGCCACTTGCGCGCCAAGGGCCTCCGGGTCACCCAGATCATGAATCTGACCGATGTGGACGATAAGACCATCCGCGGCGCGACGCAGGCGGGCGTCTCGCTGGATTCCTTCACGGCCCAGTACATCGAGTCCTTCTTCCGCGACATCGCGACACTCAACCTCGAGAAGGCCGAGCGCTACCCGCGCGCGACCGAGCACATCCCCGAAATGATCGCCTTGATCGAGCGGCTCCGAGAGCGCGGTCACACCTACGAGTCGGAGGGCTCGGTCTACTTCCGGATTGCCTCGTTCCCGGGTTACGGACGGCTCTCGCAGATCGACCTCGCGCAGACCCGCCGAGGCGAGCGCGTGGCCGACGACGAGTACGAGAAGGAGGACGTCAAGGACTTCGTGCTCTGGAAGGCGGGCAAGCCGGGCGAGCCGACCTGGCCCTCGCCGTTTGGCGCCGGTCGGCCCGGCTGGCACATCGAGTGCTCGGCCATGAGCATGAAGTACCTCGGTGAGCATTTCGACATCCACACCGGGGCGGTCGACAACATCTTCCCGCACCACGAGAACGAGATCGCGCAGAGCGAGGGCGCGACGGGAAATCCCTTCGTCGAGCTGTGGCTGCACGCCGAGCACTTGATCGTGGACGGCGAGAAGATGGCGAAGTCTAAGGGGAACTTCTATACGCTCGGCGACATCCTGGCGCGTCGAAACGATGCGGCGGCGGTCCGGTACCTGCTTCTCTCCGTTCCCTACCGCAAGAAGCTCAACTTTACCTGGGAGGGCCTGGCCGGCGCGGCGGCCGCCGTGGACCGAATTCGCTCGGCTGCCGTGCGCATCGAAGAGGTGGCGGCTTCGGGAAAACCCGGCCCGGGAGGCTTCCCGGTCGGCGAGCGCGCCGCGAGGCTGCACGAGGAGTTCACCGGCGCGCTGGAGGACGACCTGAACACGTCGGGAGCCCAGGGCGCGCTCTTTACCTTCCTTCGGGAGGTCAACGGCGCGATCGACGGAGGGACGCTCGACTCCGCCGGCGCCCGGCAAGCACGCGCCGCCCTGACCGAGGCCGACCGAGTCCTGGGCGTTCTCCCGAGTCGCCCGGAGGCGCTTTCCGAGGAGATCGAGGCCGAGATTCAGGCGCGCAACGCGGCCCGCAAGCGGCGTGACTTCGCGGAGGCCGACCGGATCCGCGAGAATCTCGCCGGCCGCGGCATCGTTCTGGAAGACGGCCCAACCGGGACGAGGTGGAAGAGGACTTGATCCGCGCGGCGAAGCTCGCAACTATCGGCCTCTGTGTCGGGGTCGGAGTCGCGCTGGCCCAGCCGTCGCCTCGCGGCCCGAAGGGATCGGCGCCGCCCTCGCAGCCGAAGGGGAACGCTGCCGCCCAGGAATTGTCGCGGAGAGCCCTGAGGCTCGGGATCGACTTCGATCCCGAAAACCCGAAGGCCGAGCATCCCTCGCACCCCGACGCGGAGTCCCTGGACGCAGCGGCGGCCTACCGCTGGCTCACCGACCAGCTCGGCGCGCCCGACGAGTCGATCGCTCCCGCTCCGGACGGGCTTGGAGACTTTCTCGCCACCCGTCGCGACGCTCTCTGGTCCGTCGTCGGGCTGCTCGAGCGGGAGACGCTGGAGTGGTCCTCGCCTCGAGCCGAGGAGACCGCCATCCCGCCCCGTTTCGCCGCGCTCAATCGCCTGAACCGGCTCCTCGTCGCCGCCGCTCTGACGGAGCAACGCGCCGGCAGCGCCGCGCAGGCGCGGCGGCTGATGGAGGCGTCCTGGTCGGTTTACCGGTCGCTGTCGAGAGACTCGGATGCAATCTCGGGCTCGATGCTGGCCTTCGCCGCCCTGAGGCTCCAGGTGGGAGCGCTCCGCAAGCTCCCGGCGATTTCCGTCGAGTGGCTGGACCGGCTGTCCCGCGCCGATCCATGGAAACAGGCGATCTCGAGCTTCGAGAATGAGCCCGCCGGCCTGGACGCCGGTGATCCGTCCCTCGGGCTCTCGGATTCGTTCTCGAATGTGAATGCCCGCGCCCGCCGGGCGGCTGCCGACGTGCTTCGGCGGATCTCGCCGTGCGAATTGTCGAGTCTCTCGGCCGAGCAGATCAGACGTCCGATGGAGGAGGAATTCCGAAGGTCGAAGGAGCCGGGCGAGGACCCGGAGGAGATGGCGAGGCTTCTCCCGCAGATCATTTTGCCGGGCTTGAAGAACCGGCTCGAGCGAGCCGGCCGACTCGCCGTCGAAGCGGAACTGACGAGGAAGATCCTGGAGCTTCGTCTGGCGCGGTCGGACTCGCGCGCTGGGGAGTGGCCGCAAAGGCTCGACGACGAGTCCTCGCATGTCTGCGCCGGCGCGACGTACGGCTACCGCCGGAGCGGCTTCGGGATGGAGATCGAGTTTCGGGGCTCTCCGCCGGCGCCCGATACCGGCTGGACGCTCCCGCTTTCCTATTCGACCCACGGCGACCCGCCTCCGGCCCGCGCGGTGTCGCCCGCGGCTCGACCCGCAACCGATTCGAATTGACACCCGCCTCCGGTTGCCGCATGATTCGCGTTCGCATGAACGTTTACCGCTCGGCTCGCGTTTGGTGGTGGCGGGAGGCTAGCCGGTAGGGCCGTCTGCGCCCTGCCGAATGCGTTCGGGCGGGGCAGAATCCGAAACGAGAGAATGGACCCCCGGGCCGAACGGGCTCGGGGGTTTTTGTTTTGAGCGAAAGAATTCTTCCTCTTCCGGCGTACGTCGCCAGTCTCGCGCCGCGAGACCTGGCCGACGCGCGGAGGCTCGTGGCGCTCGTGCCGAAGCGGGCCACGGCAATCGAGGCGCGTCTCGACCTCTGCCGCGAGCGGATCGCCACCGCGCCGCTGCTCGACCTGGATCCGCGGCCGCTCGTCGTCACCTACCGCACGCGCGCCGAGGGGGGCGACTTCTCCGGCTCTCCTGAGGAGTATCGGCGTCTCGTTCGGGAGGCCTACGAGGCGGGAGGCACCGTCGACGTCGAGCACGCGAGCGGCCTGCTGGCCGACTCGGGGCAACTGCCGGACCGGCGAAGGGTGATCGTCTCCCATCACTCCCCGTTCTCGATTCCGCCGGACTGGAACGAGCGGCTCTCGGCGATGCTCGCGACCCGCGCGCGGGCGGTCAAGCTCGTCTGCGGAACGGCAGACCTCGCGGCGAGCCTGACGGTGGCCTCGATTCAAGCGCGGCATCGCAGGGACTCGGTAGCCTTTCTCCCGATGGGCCCGGCGAGCCCGCCCGGGCGCGTTCTGGCGGCGCTTTCGGGCGCGGCTCTCGTCTATGGGCCAGTGGAAACGCCAACGGCATCGGGGCAAGTCTCGTTGCGGGAGCTGCTGACGACCTATGAGGTCGACCGACCGCGTCAGGTCGACGCCCTGTTCGGAATCATCGGTGCGGAGGTCTCCGGGTCGCTTTCGCCGGCAGTCCACAACGCCCTGTTTCGGTCGCGTGGCCTGCCTTTTCTTTACCTGCCGCTTCCCGTCGCCGATTGGGAGCGCACCGACCCGTTGCGCCTCGCCTTCGATCCGCCCTTTCGAGGCTTTTCCGTGACCCGCCCCTGGAAGCTCGTCGCCGCGCGCTCGGCGCCGGGATCGGAGGATGTCGTCGCGACCAAGGCCGCCAACACCTTGCTGCGGCGGGCCGGACGCTGGCGTGCCGAAAACACCGATGTGGACGGCGTCTTCGATCCCCTGGCCGACCATGACACGGGCGAGGGCAGGACCGCGGTGGTCCTGGGCACGGGAGGCGTTGCGCGGGCGGCCGTCGTCGCGGCGCGGCGCCTGGGCTACGAGGTTCTCATCGCGGGTCGAAACAACGAGGCGGCCGATGTCCTCGGCGCCGAGCTCGGCGTCGACTCGTTGGCGCTGGAGGATCTCGAGGCGAGCGAGGCCGACCTGTACCTGAACGCCACACCGATCGGCTCGCACCCCGATGATCCCGCCGCGTTCCCCGCTCGCATTCTCGAAAACCGGCCGCTGATCTTCGATTGCGTCTACCGGAGGGACGGCGGGGCGACGCTCACGATCGCCGCCGCGCGCGCGGCCGGATGTCCGACGGTCGAAGGGATTCAGATGTTCGCCGCCCAGGCCGTTCGACAGGCTTGCCTCTTCGGCGTCGAGGACGCCGCTCTGGAGGAAGTCGAGCGGCTGCTGCGCGAGGCCTCGTGAGCTCGAGAGAAGCCGAGCGGCGCCATTTCCTCTCCCTGGCGAGAGCCGGTCGCGTCGTGCCGGTCGCCCGAACATTCGCCTCGGATGCGGTGACGCCTGTCGCGATGCTTTCCCGAATGCGCCGATCGGGTGAGGACTGCTTCCTTCTGGAAAGCGTCGAAGGGGGCGAGACGATCGGCCGCTACACGTTCCTCGGGTGCCGTCCCGTCGGCCGATTCGAGATATCCGGCGGTTCCTGGCGCCTGCAGGAAGGGGATGTCATCCGCCGAGGCCAGGAGCCGCTTCGTGCGCTCGAGCGTGCAGTGGTCCGGCCCGGTTTCGTGGTGGATCCCGAGTTGCCGCCGCTCTCGGGCGGCGCGGTCGGATTCCTGGGATACGACGCGGTGCGGATCTTCGAGAGCATTCCCGATCGCCATCCCCGCGAGGGATCGATTCCGGATGGGCTCTTCCTGCTCTTCGACGCCGTCGTCGCTTTCGACCACGTCCGACAGCGCCTGCTGCTGGTTACCGCGCTCGAGTCGAAGCAGTCAGGGGACGAAGAACGGGAGGTCGAGGCCGCCTCGGCCCGCCTGGACCGCTTGGAGGCTTTTCTGCAAGCCGAGCCGGAGTTGACCCCACGGCGGGTGCCGCGCGGGGTCGAGATCCCGAGCGATCGGAGCGCGTGGAGGCCGCTGTTGTCGCGGGAGGAGTTCTTGGCGGGTGTCGCGCAGGCGAAAGAGGCCATCTTGGCCGGAGACATCTACCAGGTCGTCTTGTCTCAGCGCTGGACGATGCCGCTCGGAGCGGACCCGTTCGACGTGTATCGGGCGCTGCGGATCCTGAACCCTTCTCCCTATCTCTTCTACCTGGAGACGCGCGAGGCGACGGTCTTCGGGGCCTCGCCGGAGATGCTGGTTCGGTGCCGCGGACAAGAGGTGGAAACTCGGCCCATCGCGGGAACGGCTTCTCGCGGCCGAACCGGCGCGGAGGATGCGGAGCTCGAGAGAGCGCTCCTCGCCGACCCCAAGGAGCGCGCCGAGCATGTCATGCTCGTGGATCTTTCGCGCAACGACCTTGGCCGCGTCTGCGAGATCGGGAGCGTCCGGGTGTCCCGGTACGCCGGCGTCGAGAGGTACTCCCACGTCCAGCACCTGGTCTCCGAGGTGCGCGGCCGGCTGGCGCCGGGCCGCACGGCCGCCGACGCGCTGCAATCGTGCTTTCCGGCCGGCACTCTGACGGGGGCCCCGAAGATTCGCGCCATGGAGCTGATCGACCGCTGGGAGGGTGCGCGTCGCGGCGTCTATGGCGGAGCCGTGGGCTACATCGACTGCGCGGGCAACCTCGACATGGCGATCGCGATCCGAACGGCCGTCGTCGAGGGGGATCTCTGTCGCGTCCAGGCGGGAGCGGGAATCGTGGCCGACTCGACGCCGGAAAAGGAGTACCGCGAAGTGGAAAGCAAAGCGGCCGCAATCTTCCAGGCGGTCGAGATGGCGCGCTCTTGGACCGAGGGCGTGCCGTCCGGCCTCCGTCGCGGGGAACCTCGACCATGATCTTCGTTGTCGACAACTACGACTCGTTTACCTACAACCTGGTCCAGGCCTTGGGCAAGCTCGACCCCGATGTCGAGGTCGCCCGCAACGATCGGTTCGATCCGGAGGCGATCGCTGCGCGACGTCCGCGGGCCGTCGTCATCTCGCCGGGACCGGGCCGCCCGGAGCAGGCCGGCCACTCCGTCGCGATGATCGCCGCGTCGGAGAGGTGGAACATCCCGCTGCTCGGGGTCTGCCTGGGCCATCAAGCCATCGGGGCATTTCACGGCGGCCGTGTCGAGAGGGCGCTGCCGCGCCACGGGAAGAGCTCTCCGGTGACGCACGAAGCCGCCGGCCTCTTCGCTGGCCTGCCGAATCCTTTCGAGGCCGCGAGATACCATTCGCTGGTGGTGCGGGAGGAGGGGCTGACGGCGGATCTCGTCGTCACCGCCCGCAGCGATGACGGTTTGGTGATGGGATTGCAGCATCGCCACAAGCCCGTCTACGGCGTTCAGTTCCATCCCGAGTCGGTGCTGACTCCCGACGGGGAGAAACTTCTCGCCAACTTCCTCGCCCTGGCCGGGGGACAACGACCGTGACGCCGAGCGTGGCCGAGGGCTTGAAGGTCGTCGCTGCCCGGCAGCCGCTCGGTCGTGCTCTCGCGGAGGAAGTCTTCCGGGATCTCATTGACGGGAAGGCCACCGAGGCGCAGAAGGGGGCCGTTCTGCTCGGCATCGCGACGCGCGGCGAGACGGTCGAGGAGGTCGCGGGCGCGGTGGCGGCGTTGCGGTCCCGGATGCGTCGCGTCGAGAGCCGGCGCTCGCCTCTGCTCGACACCTGCGGGCCGGGCGGTCTCGGGCGCGACCTGTTCAACCTTTCCACCGCCACGGCCGTCGTGGCAGCGGGAGCGGGCGCTTCGGTCGCCAAGCACGGAAATCGCTCGATCACTTCTCGCGTGGGCTCGGCGGACGTGCTGGCGTCGAGCGGCGTGGCCATCGATCTCGAGCCGGGCGCCGCGGCTCAGGTGCTCGACGAGGTGGGTCTGGTGTTTCTCTTCGCGCCCTCGTTCCACCCCGCCATGAAGGAGCTCGGCACGGTTCGGCGCGAGCTTGGGATTCGCACGATCTTCAACGCCCTGGGTCCGCTGGCCAACCCTGCCGGCGCCTCGCGCCAGATGATCGGCGTGGGCCGGCCGGAGCTGGTCCGCTTGTTGGCCGACGCCTTGGCGAGTCTGGGAACGGAGCGGGCGGTCGTGTTCCATGCGGAAAATGGATTGGACGAGCTCGTGCCGGGGGTGCCTGCTTGGGGCGTCGAAGTTCACGATGGCTGGACACGCCCCTGGCGCTACGATCCGACGGCGCTCCGGCAACGGGCGGTCTCACTCGAGGAGCTGGTCGGCTCCGACGCCGCGGGTAACGCATCGATGCTACAGGCGTTGCTGCGAGGCGAGGCCGGGCCCCGTCGGGAAGCGGTCCTGCTCAACGCTTCGCTCGCGCTCGCCGTCGAAGGCCGCGCGGCCGATCTCTCCGAGGGATATGAGCGGGCCCGGCAGGCGATCGACAGCGGCGCGGCGCTCGCGGTCTTCCAGGGGCTGCGACAGGCGTCGGTTCGAGCGCAGGGCGGGCAAGAGCCGAGGGAAACGAAGTGAGCGCGTTGCTCGAGCGCATCCTGGCGGACAAGCGCGCGCGTCTCGAGCGGGGCGAATATGCGCCCGCCGCCGTGCCGCCGCCGCGCCCCTCCGACGGAGCGGCGTTCGTCCGCGCGTTGCGCGAACCCGGCGTGCGCATCGTGGCGGAGATCAAGCACCGCTCTCCGTCGAGTGGAGAGCTCCTGCCCGATGCCGACGGAAGGCTCGAGACGATCGCGCTCGAATACCGTCGGGGCCGCGCCGCCGCCTTGTCGGTCGTCGTCGAGGAAGACTACTTCGGAGGCCGGCCCGATTGGCTTCCCCGGGCCAAGCGCATTTCCGGTCTTCCGGCACTGATCAAGGACTTCATCGTTTCGGAGCGTCAGCTCGACTTCGCCTGTTCCCTCGGCGCCGATGCCGTACTCCTGATCGTGCGGGCACTGGACGAGGCCGGCCTCACCCGACTGCATGAGGCGGCGCGACAGCGGGGTCTCGCGACGGTCGTCGAAGCGCATAGCGGGGAGGAGATCCGCCGTGCCGCCGCGGTCGCCCCCGACGTTCTCGGTGTCAACGCGCGCGACCTGTCGACATTTTCGACCGACCTCACCGCCCTCGAGGCGCTCGTCTCC
>Ga0335084_10002398_pt1 | contig 18038 bp, 20 predicted proteins | sample Lox_Sample_44_FD_206721 | JGI IMG/M metagenome (GOLD analysis project Ga0335084, IMG submission 206721) | Soil microbial communities from Loxahatchee National Wildlife Refuge, Florida, United States - Lox_Sample_4.4 | ecosystem: Environmental > Terrestrial > Soil > Wetlands | place: USA...
GCTTTTGTCTGCTCTTTTGGCAGCTGCGGGTTGACCTGGCGGACGATCTCCGCGATCAGGTTCATGGAAGTCTTCGCCGGCAGCTCACCAAGGGCTCCCAGCACCAGATTCACTTCCTCTATCGTCTTGAGTGTCAGATTGAACATATCATCCCCTAGAGTAGTACGGGCCAGCTTCTCCAGCCCTTCTTGGCGTCTCTGTTGATCAGCCATCCGAACTTGAGGCCATGGACATTGACGCACCAGCGACCATCGTCGTCAACAGCCACATATCCCCACGAGTAATCCCTGAACCGTGGATTGATCGAGTAACACGAGGCACCCGGGAACAAGCGCATGTTGTTGGTCGGGTTGCGACAGGCACTCCAGAGGAATGCTTTCCACCTGCTGCCGGTGCCGTTATCCACGCCATCTTCGTCATTCCCCCAGACGAGCGTGATCGGCTCCAACTTCCAGGCCGTAACCTTGCCAGGGAACATGGGGTTCTTCGAGTCACGCACGTACCAAGCCTTGAACGCTGCGAGCAGCCCAACCACCGGGAATCCAATGATTACCAGCGGGAGGCTCAGCGCCTGGTACGCCAACCAGTATAGTACCCAGCCCACGACCTTCATCTGTTCTCCATCAGCTCATCTGGACAGCAGACATCGAGGCGCCAAGATAGACGTTTGTGGCGTTCGCGCTGCTGCTGTTTTGAGCCCACTGGAATGAAAGATTCCCGGAACCTGTAACCTTTATTACGGCGTTGATTATCAGTTGGTCCAGGCCATTCTGGCCAGAAGCAACAGATACGGTGGCGTAAGACTGGCCTCCGAGCCCGGCATTGCCAGTTACCGAATGAGCGCCATTGATGTTCTGCTGTGCGCTCCAAATGAACTGTGTTTGCGTGCCGCTGAACGCGAACTGCCACTTGAAGCCGCCGCCTCCAGAAGTAGTCTCATCCAGCGGGACGAACACAAATACCTGATACGTGCCAGCAACCAGGGCGAGGATGAGATCTGGGTCATCAGTCATTGTCGTGGTTGAGCCACGCGAGGTTGTGGACGCCTTGAACTCACAACGCGCAATGCCACGGCCAATGATGTCGCCAGCCGCTCCTACCGAGAACGCAGAAGTGCCACCAGAATTGTTGGCTTGTAGCGCAATGCCGCCGGCAACAGACCCGAAGATAGCCGTCGTGCCGCTGGTCGGGGCATTGAACGTCCAGTTACCGGACGTATTGACAAATGCGCAGACGTTGGAGGCGGCTCCGAGCGCCAGGGAGTGTGAGGTGGTGGTCCACAGCGTACCGCCTGTAGCGGTGCGTGAGATTGCCGTGGTCACGGTGCCATCAGAACATGCAATCTGCGTGCCGCTGGCAACTCCATTGACCGTCAGCGAAGTACCTGAGCTTGGGGCAACAAGCGCCATGTTGCCGGCATTAGAGAGGGTCAGGCGCTGGGTGGTACCGCCGGTTGAGATGACGAGACTATTGGTCGCACGGATGGCTGTGTCATCAATTGTGCCGCTGCTCACCAGCTGGGCGGCGTCACCGAAGAAGTGCTTGTTTGTCGCGCTGCGGGATACAGATATGTACCCGCCATTAGCAAGCTGCGAATCCACCTTCAGCACATTGGAAGATCCGCTTTGCCCGCCAAGGACAAGAGTTGGAGCGGAAGAATTATCGCTATTTACTGTAAGGGCGACTTGTCCGCTGTCCGGCGAAGCTATGGTGACAGCCCCGGTCTGAGATACGGTCAGGCGTACGGTCGAGGCATTTGTCCCGATCTGAACCGAACCGCCAGCGTTATTGTTCAGGATCTGGATGTTTCCGGTAGACGCAAAGTTCACCAGCTGCACGTTGTTGCCAGCGGTGAGCGTGAGCGCGGTCTGGTATGTACCGCCGCTGTCCTTGATGCGCACTGCCTTGGCGTTGTCAAGGAAGATACTGCCGGTGGATACGATCAGATCGCCAGTCGATATCAGCGCCGTGCCACCACTGTTACTTGCTGTTACTACGCCAGCCGCAGAGATGGAAAGCGGTGTGATTCCTCCGGTAAGATATCTGAATGCGAATGACTTGTCCGTGCCACCAGACGGGTTGATGCCTACCAGCCACTCGCCCGACGTGGTGCGGTCATTGCGGAAACGAGCCACAGTACGGCCATCTGTCGTGTCCGTATTGAACAAGCGGATTGTGTCGTTGGCTCCTGAGTTGCCGGTGAAATCTCCGGCCCACGTACCATTAGCATTAACGGTTAGAGCAACACCGGCATCAGGGGCATTAACCGTGGTATTGCCAGTACTGTTGATTACGAATCTTTGGTTGGATCCGCCTGATGCAAGAACCAGGGAGGCTTCCGACCGGAAGGCGTAGTTATCGGTGGAGCCGACACTCAGCGCACCGGCATCGCCAATGAACGCCTTGGTAGATCCGCCACGCGACAGTCGGATAAGTCCGCCTGACGCAGAGGTGCTATTGAACTGCGCCATCACCGTACCGCCACCGTCATTGAACATCGCGGCAGGGCTCGATGAAAAGGCGGTCACGGTCAGGGCGGTGCCGCTAGACGGCGCAAGGATGGTTACATTGCCGGTCGAGTTAACAGCAAGGCGCGTCGTTGAGGCCGTGAAGATATTGAAGTCATGTGTCGCGTCACTGCCAATCTGGAATTTTCCGCTGGCAAATACAATAGCTCCGGTGCCCACACCATCTGAGAAATCTACCGCATGTATGCCAGCAACCGAGTTGATTGTCAACGCAGTGCCGCTGGCAGGTGTACCAACTGTTATGTTGCCGTTAGCGCTGATAGCCAGCGGCGTGGTGAAGGTTATCGCGTTACCGGCTGTGCCAGATGGAGCCTGCAGGAAGTTGAAGCCGCCACTCGCGAACTGGATGGCCGATGCTACAGCCGAGGCATTGTAGTTGTATACACCGCCGCTCGTGGTCGGCAACAGGTTGTAGCCGATGATCGGGAAGTCGCCAGACGAATGGCCGATAGCAAACCTAAGCGGGAGTAGCGCGTAGGCGGATCCCGCGGTATTGGATACATCCAGCGTCGCCCCACTGGTTGGGACTGCAATCGTCACGTTCCCGGCGCTTCCTACTGTAACGCGCGTGGTATTGCTGGAATAGACCGTGACTGGGTGTGAACTGGATGTCCCAATCTGCAGCGCCGCACCGTAGGCGCCTATCTGCCCGCTGGTGGTGCCATCTGTCATCGCAATGGCAGGGTTTGATACGACCTCGTTTATCGTCAGCGCGGTACCCGACGTAGGCGTGTTTATCGTCACCTGCTTGTTCGTGCCAAGGGCGACGACCGAGGAGCCATTGACGGAGATTGTGCCCTGCGGGCTGCCAGCAGAACCCGTGAAGTTCAGGTCAGTAAGTACGGTGGCCTCAGTAGTGCTTACCTGCAGGCGCGGGTTGTTGGTCGCTCCAGCGCGTCCTATGAAGGTCATGAGGCCGTCTGCAGTCGTTTGCGCCCGCAGCGCCATGGAGCCGCCAGCCAGTCCGTTGACCGTAAGCGCGTCGCCGCTGGCCGGGACCGCTATGGTCACGCGCCCGGTTGCCGCCCACGCAATAGGCTGTGTCGACCCGTTCCATCCCAGGTAACCGTGCCCGTCTCCGAAGATACGGAAGAGATTGACTCCACCAGACTGCGTCTGCACGGCAAGCGCGTAGTCGCTGGCATTGGTGCCGCCCTTGATGTAGGCGCCGAACGACTGCCCGGAGGTAGAATCTGCGACGGCCACCAGTGCATTGGCATTGACGGCACCATTCAGGGTAAGCGTATCGCCGTTCGGGGGCGGGCCAATGGTCAGTGATCCAGGAAGCACGCGCTTCCCGGCACCGAACGAGACCGGACTGATGAACGGAGAACGCGACATTACGCAAGCTCCATGATGCCCATCACGGCGTCACAGATCTGGTTGGCGTTGAAGCGTATGCCCTGCCCCGTTCCCAGGCTCCACTTCGAGTCGGCACCTGCGAAACTGACGCTCGCCCCTGGCGGTACCGTGACCTGGTAGAGGATGTAGGCGATGTCAGACGACCCATTCCATACGCGCACGTCAACCAGCGCATTGGACGCGCTCTTGTTGGTGATCGCACCAGCCGTCACGATGGCAGACGTCGATGCCGGAACGACGTATCCGCCGATGACGGTTGGCGTGCCAGCCGAGACGTTCAGGCTGACCTGTGCTGACTTGAATGTTGCAGTTGACATGTGTTACTCGACTATTGGCCAGCCGGGATCGCCAGGCATGACAGTTGGTGCCGACAGCGGCAGGTCAGGACGCGGATGCGACACCGTGATGTCCTCGGTCTCACGCGGCGGCAGTCTCCACGGATCGTACTGGTCTATGCAGTACGCATGCGCGTATACCCCCGGCGAGTTAGGATCCGGCACCATGTCCGTCACCGACGCCTTCATCTTGCAGCGGTCGCAGATCGCAATCGCGAGGCTGGTCTTGCCGCGCGTGTCCAGCCAGAGGCTCATGCTGTGTACGCGTGGATGTTGTAGTTGAAGCGGATCGGGCTCTTGTCACGGTCCTGGTTCCATGCCAGGCGCATGACCTGGTCCGCCTTAGCGGCAACAACCGGGATCAGCTTCGGGTCTGCCTCGGGCGTCTCGTAGAGCAGGTTCTCTGCCAGCTTCCACGTGATGGCCTCGTACCAGTACTGTGGCACCTCGATGGTCTGCGGCAGCGAGCCGACGTCCTGGATGTAACGTGAACGATACACGACAACCAGGTTCTGGGCACTCTGTGCATCAGGAGTAGGCCACATGCGCATCACCGGCTGCAGCTGGCGGTTCAGCCAGTACTGCAGAGGCCGACCCTGGAAGTCCTTGTTCGGCAGCAGCTCGTAGTCGTCCTGGTTAAGGCGCCCCATCAGGAGATCGTTGAGCTGGGAGTACAGGGATGCCGCCGTCGCAGTGAACGACCCGGTCGTTGACGTGATACGGAAGTAGGTGTTGGCAGAACCGTCCACGTGATACCAGCTGAGGCCGGTAGCCGCAGGGATCTGCAGCGTCTGCACCGTAGTCCAGCTGACGTTGTCCGGAGAGGTCTGCAGCGACATCACGGCAGTCGGGAGGACCGACCAGTTGATGAGCAGCATGCCGCCGGTAGGCGCAGCCGCCCAGCTCCAGGTGATCAGCCCGGCAGCCAGTGTCGGTCCTGAAGCCGGCGTCGCTGGTGCCACGCTGCGATAGAATGCGTTACGAATGTCCACCGTGCCGCTCGGCAGCTGCAAGTTGTGCTGTCCCTGTACCAGTGGCAGGTACTGCGCATCGTATGCCCACACCGGGGTGCCGGTATTGGACATGTCCGACAGCACCAGGTACAGGTTGGTCTGCGCCTGGATCAGCATCTCTGCCGTGATCTGCTGCGGTCTCAGGCGACAACGGGCAAAGGCGCGGTCAACCAGCGCCCTGGTCTCGTATACGGTGGTGGAGATGCTTCCGGATGTGGTCATTCATGGTCCCGCGTGATACGGACTGCCGCCCGGGGCAGGCCCATGATTGTCAGGTGATCATGCACAGTATAACTCCTTGTCAGATCAGGTTACGGGATACGGTTGAGGTGCCAACCCGCACCGAGTTACGGTAAGTCACGTGCGGGTCGTCAACCCGCGGGCCAAAGACCCGGTACTCAGCCGTGGGTGGCGGGATGAACTGCAGCAGCTCTCCGACCATGGTCGAGGTCGCAATGGCGATGCCGGTAATCAGGGCGGACGAGCCGGGGAATCCAACTCCAAGAGTAGACGGCAGGGCAACGCCAGCAAGCGCAGCAGAGCCGCTGGACGGGCCTACCGCCAGGGTGGTATGCAGGGCCACGCCGGAGGCCGCTGCGTCGCCTGTGAGGGCCCCTATGGCCACGGTGCTGGTCAGGGCCACACCAGATACAGCAGCCGTCGCAGAACCGTCTACGAGGGTTCCTACGCTGACTGTGGATGTGAGCGCGACACCAGCCAGGGACGCGTCGCCAGCAAGCGATGCGACAGATACCGATCCTGATACCGCTACGCCAGACTCAGCGGCATCACCAGTAAGCGATGCGGTGTCAACAGTGGAAGTGACCGCAACGCCAGACAGCGCGCCAACGCTGCCGGCGCTCTGCAGGTCACCGACATCTACCGTGGTTGCCATCGCCACGCCGGCAATGGCAGCTGCGCCGGTCGCCGATCCTACCGTGACCGTTTCCGTGACCGCCGTGCCGGCGAGGGCCGCGGCACCGGTCAGAGAACCGGTATCGGTCGTGGAGGTGACAGCTACGCCGGCCAGGGCAGCAGCGCCAGTCAGGCTGCCGCGATCTGTCGTGGAAGTTACCGCGACACCAGCAATCGCTGCGGCGCCGGTCAGCGCTCCAACAGAGATGCTGGTCGAGATACCGACCCCGGCTATCGCAGCTGCGCCAGTTGCGGAGCCCGCCGAGACGGTATTGGTTATCGCGATGCCGCTCAGATTGGTAGCGGCACCAGACGGCGGGTCTAGGTCACGGTCGAACCATTTCTGGATGATGAGATCATATGCCATGACTCACCACCATTCGGCGGAGTTCAGACCCCAGTTCATGCCGCCGCTCTTACCTCTCGGCCGATTCGGGAACTCTTCGTAACCGAGCGGGACGACTATCAGCGTGACGGCGTTGCTGGTACGGTTGCCGATGGAATCACTCAGCACGCATTGATAGTGCCGTCCGGACATAGGCAGGTATGCCATCACCGACAGGGTAGAACTTGTCGCACCAGATATGTTCGCGAACGACCCAGAGCTGTCATCCTGCCACTGGTACGACAATCCGGTTCCCGCTGTAGCCGCGGTTACCGAGAACGTCGCAGTCTGCTGTTCATAGACCTGTGCGGATTGCGGCTGTGCCGAGATCATCGGCCCTATCGGCTGGCTGATCGAGAAGCCGAAGATCATCTCGTTGTTTCCTGGCGTGCCATAGGTCCAGGTATGCGTGACCGTCGCCGCACCATTCGCGTCATCGGAGGTGAAGTTCGTGGCACCTGCGTTCGTGGAGCTGCGCGAGGTCTGGTTGGTCGTTGGCACGGTCGATCCGCCGCTCGTGCAGCTCGTGCACGTCGTCGTCATGTCCCCGGTCGCGCTGTTTAGCGTGAGGGAAAGCGTTGTGTTCGACGGGATAGACTTCGCCTGGTACGAGCCGGCACGGACCGGAGTCTGCTGATCGACGCCGGTATAAGACGTGAGATCGGTATAGACGGTAGTCGCCGGGGTGCCGGTGAAGAAGATCTGTAGGTTGTTGGACCCGGTTGGCGGGTTCGCCAGCACGAACATCGCCATGATCGTGATGTTTGTCGTGGTCTCGACCAGCGTCCAGCCGACACGCGTCATCTCGATGCCACCATAGGTGACACGGTAGATCTCGCTGGTTGCTGCGATTGACCCGGCGGCACAGGCTATACGCACGACCGCACAGCGATTGGATCCCGCATTCGTTACAGAAAACGAGACCGTGACGGGACTGGATGTCCCGCCCGTATTTACAGCGTTGTGGTTATTGAGGGCTACGGCCATGGCCGTGCCACATTAGTACGTGATAACGACGACGTAGCCGCCGCCACCAGCCCCGCCGGCTCCGCCAAGGCCAGGGTTCATTCCGACCCCGCCGCCACCGCCTCCACCACCACCGCGACCACCGTTACCGCCGGCTCCGCCAGCGGTCGACGCCGTGACAGTCGTGCCACCGCCGCCGCCACCGCCACCGCCGACTGTCGAATTGCCATCGGCGCCGTTGGAACCTGCCGTTGGAGATGCGCCGTCCGTGCCCTTGGCCGCTCCTGTACCAGCGGTGTAAGTTCCGGAGAGGCCGCCAGCAGTGCCAGCAACGATGGCCGGCGTCGCGTTGTGGTGCCCGCCGGTACCACCGCCACCGCCTCCGAAAATGGAACCGCCGCCGACCGCGCTGGTCGGCGTCGCTGTGCTACCGCCGCCTCCCGCGCCGCCGAATTCCGCGTTGTGGGTGGTGACGACGGTGATCGGGCCATCCGAGCCGGTGCCGCCCCAGACGCCAGTAACCCCCTTGGCGCCAGACGGTCCAGGGAACCCGCCCTGACCAACGGCAGCGGAGCCCGTGGTTCCAGCGCCGCCAGTGCCGCCACCGCCGCCGCCGCCTGATGCAGCGCCGGAGATCGCGCCGCCGCGACCTCCACCACCACCATAGGCAACCAAGTACGTGCCGAAGCTCGAATTGCCCCCGATGCCGCCATCGCCACCCGCTGCGCCGCCAGCTCCCGGCGCGCCGGCAGTTCCTCCGGTTCCCACCGTAACGGACACTGTGCTCGTGAGGTCGGAACACAGGAAGGTCTCACGGACGAACGCACCGCCGCCGCCTCCGGCACCACCTTTAGCGATGGTTGCCGTGGCAAGCGACGCACCAGCGCCGCCGCCGCCGCCAGCGGCCCAGGCGCGCACGAAGGATGCCTTGGGCGTGAACGCGGTCGGCTTCGTCCAGGTGCCGTTGGCGGTGAACGTCTGCACGTCGACCGGACCCACGAAGTTCGAGAGCTTCGGGATGCCGCCGGACGTGAACGCGGTCCAGTCACCGGCCTCGTCACACAGGATAAATTCGCCAGCGAGCAGCGTGCCGGTCCACAGATTGCGGGCAGTCGTGCCGTCGTAGTGCTGCACGGTAACGGTAGTTGACAGCGAGGAGTCTGTGTTCGCTATCGTGATGTTCTTGACGTTACGGCGGCGGTTCGCCGTGGTGCAATCAAGGATCGTCGTCGTCGTCGCCGTCGTGATGTTGGCGGTGTTGACACGGACTATATCCTGCACGACCGGGGGCGTGCCATTGTCCGCCTCCATGGCGGACACATGACACGTCAGAGAAGTGATCGCCGTGCCGTTCGTGACACGGATTACGTCCGATGTTGCCCGAAGGATAATCATCGCCGGCCTTAGTCGAGCAGGATCTTGAGCGCGCTGGCAGCGAAGCTAGGCGTCACGTTCTGGCTCATCTGCAGCGGTACCTGCTTGATGATGACGCCTGCGCCAACGGACGACGTGTTCACGGGGTTACCGTTGGCTGTCGTGGTGGACAGCGTGCAGGTGTTCGCGCTGGCCGTGCCGACGAAGTACACGACACCCTCGCTGAACCCGGTCGGCAACGCAGCCGCCGGCTGGTGGTAGACCGAGACACGGTCGTTGACCGAGAAGGTCACGCCAGGTACGGTGATCACGCCAGGTGATGCCGAGGTGCAGGTGAACTCCTGGTACGGGCCAGCAGTCGGCCCAATCGGGCCGGACGCCAGCAGCGTGCCGGCACCAGAAACGGAAAGTCCGATGCCCCAGTGCGTGAGCAGGTCTGATGTAACGCCAGATGCCTGCGGGAACGTGATCGTGCCCGCGTTGACGACCTGGGTTGGATCGGTACCAGATACGGTCCAGCCACCGGTCGTGCGCGCTACTGGCTGGCGGGCATAGGAAGGATACGTGGTCTCGGAGGTGTTCTGTGAGCCGCCCTCACCAGGATCAGCGGTGTGCAGGCTGACATAGAGGTTCGTGGCTGGCGCGGCTGCGTTCTGTGCAACCGTGCTCCACGTGCCGGTGAAGACCGCGCAGAAGAGCGCATTGACGATTGCAGCTTCGTTGATATCAGTGAATGATGCCATTGACGTAACCCTTGTTCATCCAGTGTAGGTCGGAAGATGTACAACGTAGGTGTCGACCGTCGTGCCACCATTCCAGTCGCTCGGGAAGGCAATCCTGGTACCGCGCGGGCTCAGTGTGACGTTGGGCTGCGCCCAGTACCCCTGCGAGCCGCCGCCGGTACGATGATGGCAGACGCGCCCGACCTTGCCGGTGTTCACGTTAGCCACCATGATCTCCTGGTCCTGGTAGGTGGGCACCAGGTTCTTGTTCCCGATGCATGCCACCGCAACCCAGCCAGGGTTCTTGAATGCTTTCGCACTAATCAGTGTACCAGATGGCGGGTACGGATCGCCCTTGGCGCCGCCTATGATCGTGGTCCATGTGTTGGACGCCACCCACTCGACCAGCAGCGCGCCGCTGGCTCCTCCGGGACCCTCGTCAAACGAGACGGTCGCCCAGAAGTCGTTGCCATTGGCGTCTATGCCAAGATCGCCATGCTCGTCGGTGCCGAGCAGCGAGTTGCGCACCAGCGCCATGGTGGCGGGATCGCGGAACGAGCCCTTGCCGGAAGTCGCCGTGTCCCAGAACACGTACCTTCCTGACGCACACGACTCCGGCGAGTTGGTCACGCTTCCGCGCGCAATCTTGACAGACTCCGTTCCGGTGTTAGCCGTTGCCCCGGCCTGGTAGGTATAGACGCTGGTGCCGGTCTTGACAGAGAACAGTGGTGGGCTGGTCCAGGAACAGTAGATCGGGTCGTCACCCCAGTTGGTCGATCCCGTGAACGAATGCCATGACTCCGAGGTCATGGTGCTCACGTGATAGCGCTTCAGCGTCGAACCGCTGATGAACCAAATGATGTCCGGGTTGGTGAAGTCCCAGTCGAACTGCTCGACGTCTGCCGGGCTGAAGCCGGTCAGCCACTTGATGAAGGCATAGGTCTTGCCATTCAGCAGCGCGTACGTACCCGGACCGCCACGTACGTAGACGATCATGTAGCTCTCGTCGCAGTTCCAGATAGGCACGGTCGGGTAGACCGGAATGGCTGTCTGGCCATTCCAGTCCCCGGCTACGTCGGTGATGCGCACGATGGTGGTACCGAAGTCAGGATCGACTATCGGCGTGTACTTCGGCGGCTTTGCCAGCGCCGAGTACGTGACCTTCTGTTTGCCCGTCACCAGGCCAACAGTCAGGTCATTGGTCTGCGGAACCACGGTCAGGGTAAAGGACCCGGTGGCGACGACGCCACGCGAGTCCTGTACCTGTATGGTTACCGCACCCGACATTACACTTAGGTCGGCGTACCCGAGATCACTCCGTGCGGATCCATCGTCAGACCCTGAGGCAGCGATCCCGACACCACTGACCACGTGTACGGCGTTACGCCACCAGTTGCGGAGAGTGTTGCGGAGTATGGTACACCTACCTGCCCAACGGGCAGAGTCGTGGTCGTGATGACCAGAGGGGCAGCGTTGATGGTGAGCGTCAGTGTACCGGTTGTCGATACACCATTCGCATCAGTTACCTGTACGCCCCACGAGAAAGATCCTGCTGACATGTGTGTTCCTCGATTAGATTAGACCAGACTGCCCGACCGCCATTCTGACGGTGCCGGTGCCGCTGCTGACGTGCAATCTGATCGCTCTCACTGGGAAGGCATAGTTGCCGTCGGAACTAGCCGTCAGGCCAGCCAGGTAGACGTGCGGCAGCCAGTTGGCAGTCGATGGCGTGAACGAGCCGCCATAGATGTCGTCAAACGTGTGCTCGACCGTGTAGGTCGCGCTGCCGGACAGGATGTTAACCCCAACGCCAACCGATGTCGGGTTGACCAGGGTGTCAATCGGCACCGGGGTCGAGTAGCCGTCACTGTTCGGGCCACCGGTGCTGCCGACTACGGTCTGATAGACGTATCTCACGTGTGCCTCTTGACCAACCCAGCCAGGCGCTGCCAGAGGCCCTTCTTCGGCGGCTCCGACGGTGCCGGTGACGGATCGCTCGGCACAGATCTCGGGGGTTGACGAGAGACCGGCTCCAAAGCTATTCCGCCATGTATGACGGTCATGGTCACCAGCCCGTTCCCGGCAATGACCCGCACCCGCAACGCCGTTGGGGGCGCAAAATAACCGCCGAACGCACTACGCGATGAGCGGTTCAGGGCATCAGTCGGGCAGCGATGCCACTGCGCCGACCCGGGACGAAAGTCGGGCGAGTAGACGTCGTCGTAGGTGTGTTCCACCTGGTAGATGGCGCTGCCATCAACCTTGACGCCTATCGCCAGCGAGAACGGCGACAGCAAGCGATCCACCGGGACGACGATGCTGCACCCGTCTCTGTCGGGGCCGCCATATCGTCCCGAGACCGTTACCACAATCGGTCTCGACATCGACTCTCCTCGTCAAACCTCAGCGGTGATGCCGGCCACCGCGCTTCATGCCCATCGGGGACGGGGCACCCAGCGGCGGAGGCGTCATGCCAGGAGCACCGCCCGGGGGCGCGCCAAGCGGAGCCATGGACGGGCCAGCAGCCTGCCCAAGAGCGCCCAGGCCGCGCATGCCCGCGGTCGGCTTGTGCTTCTTGGCGTGGATTGCCTTGTTGACCTTCGGCGCACGCGACATGCCGCCGAATGCGTAGCACTGCGGGGTTGTTGCCTTGCCGCCGTGCGAATACTTGTGGATCAGGCCGCCATGCTTGTGACCATCGACACCGGCGCGCTCATCGGCGCGCTCGACACTCTCTTCCTTGGCGCTGACGCCACGCTCGTGCGGGTCGCCATGCGTGGCTTCCATCTCGTGCTTGGTGGCGCCCATCTCGAAACGGTCGCCCTTGGCGTGTCCGCCCTTGGCATACTTGTGGACCAGCCCGCCGTGCTTGTACCCGGCGTCCCAGCCCTCGAAGCGGTCGCTGACCTTGCCGCTATGCACCTTGGATACGTCCTTGGCGCGCACAGTTCCGCCATGCTTGTAGGCAGTGCGCATGTAGCCACTGACGTGCGACTTGCCGGCAGAGCCATGGAACCCGAATTCCTTCGGGAAGTTGAATTCGCCGTACTTGATAGCCATGGCTGTTCCTCAGAGAGCGAGCGCGCTGGTGGTGGACAGAACGGTGATCTGCGCCCCGCCAGGAGGTGTGTTGGAGTTGATCAGAAGACGATACGCCTCAGCAGACTGCGTCGTCGCCGCCTGCGCGGCACCGGTCTGTCCGGTCAGTCCCGCCACCACCGCGACCCAGGTGCACTGCGTATCAGGATTGGGAACAAACGGATTGTCGAACGTCTGCTGCACGCTCCAGTTGACCGTACCGGTCACCTTCACGCTCAGCGTCACGCCGGTGCTCGGCTGGCTCACCGGCACGATCACCGGCGGGCTGTTCGCCACGCCATTGGTCCCGGATGATACCGTGTTTGCCGTGGTAGCGCTAGGGACTATCGACGTGACAGTCTTGAAACTGCTGCTCGTCGCAACGCTTGAGCCATTGCCGCCAGCGATGCTCTCCGAGATCACGTTGCCGTTGGCATTCGTGCCAGTGACACGGAACGTGATCGCGTTGTCGTTGCCAGTCGAGAAGACGATGACCTGGCGCTGCACGTCGAATACGGCAACGCCACCGACCACCAGTGACCCGTTCAGCGTGAGAGCAACGCCACCAGTTACCGGCCCCTGCAGGGCAGCAACACCGGTGGCAACAGCCGCCACCGGCGCCAGATAGCTGAAGGTCTCAGAGACTGGATTGCTATCTGGGCCGGCGGTGTAGACGTTAGGCGGGTAGTATACCGCTCTCATTAGAACTGTGCCTGACCAAATATCGGCTGCTGGACCAGGTTGTTCTCGATGTCGAGCTGGAACGGAGACAGGTTCTGGTAAACGCTGTAGCGATTGGTGCCGTTGGCTGCGGTCTGCAGCGTGTAGGTACCGCGCACATCACCGGTCGTTCCGGTCGCCACCGGCGTGATGTCCGCCTTAGTGAAGCCAGTCGTCGCCGTGATCAGCGCATCAGCCACGTAGATCTGCGCGTAGGACGGGGCATCGGCCCGGAAAGGCAGCCCCGTGAGGTCCGTCGTTCCTACGGAGACGTTGCCGTTCAGCGTGGCGACACCGGTCGTGATCGACTGGATGTACTTCCACGCCTTCTTGCCGTTGACCACTGAGGTTCCATTGAGAGTCAGAACCTCTGTCATCGGCACGCCATACACGTCGTAACCACGCACCGTCAGGGTTGCCGTGGTATCACCAGCGTTGGTGGATACGCATTGCAGCCCACGGCTCGTCATCTGACGTGGATCCAGCATGGCTGCGCAGCCAGTGATGTTCCACGGAGATGCCGCGATACCCGGGGTCGCGCCGTTCTGGTTAGCGGTTGCGATGCCACCGCTCGACACCGCAGCAAGCGCCGGGGTGTTGATGTACACGTAGTGGTTGACGAAGTCAACCGCCAGAACCTGCGCCAGGAGCGGCGCGGTACCACCGGCATTGCCGGCGTTGGCAATGATCAGGTACGTTCCCGGGCTGCAGAACAGCTCAGGCTGCACGTGCTTCGAGGTATCCAGGACGATGATCTGGTTCTTGTTGACCGTCTGGCCAGCATACTGGACCGGCCAGGTACCAACTGTCGGACCGGTGTTCGAAGAGAACGTAACAGTGCTCGACGTGAAGGTCGTGCCGGTGATGCCGCCGAAGTCCAGGCAGAGGCCAGTGGTCACCACGTTCGCCGGCAGGAAACCCTGCTGCGTAAATGCGCGGTTGCCGTAGATGTCGGTCGTCTGCACGAACGGCACCAGCGGCACTGCCGAGACCGCCGACTGCACCGTACCGGTAGCGAGCGTCAGGACGAATCCTGAAGCCTGACCAGAACCCTGCGCAGCCGCGATGTTGTTTGTGGCCTTGGCGGTCGGGAACGAGTCGACTGCGCACAGGAGCGAGCCGCTGGAGATACCGTATACGCGCGTACCGCCGGGCGCCGTGCCAATCGAGGAAACGAACCGCGAGTCCACGATGCCGTGCCCGTCAGCGAAAAGGCTCGGGGCAGCATCCGACTCAGTGTTCTGGAGGGGGCTGGTGTTACCGGTGGAAACGAACGGACCGGTAAGAGTACTGATTGACATCTGTTTGTCCTTGAGGAAGGGCGTTTACAACATACAGGGTGGTGTGGGCGCTGTTACACTTCCCACCCACCCCGTAGTGCCGGTCACCTGTTAGAGACCAGGCGTGCCAAACAGCGCGCGTGGATCGGTCCAGCCCACCGCGTACCGCTCGGTCGCCTTGTAGCGCATCGAGTCGGTCTCGAAGTCGCCTTCCATGCTCTTTTCGAGCGAGCGCCGGTTCAGCAGCTTCAGGCCCTCAGGGGCATCAGTCTGCACGAACCATGCCGTGGCCGACGTGAGACGCGACAGGTTTGCCTGTCCACCGCTCAGCAGTCCCAGCGACTTCACCGGGTTGATGTCGTTGTTGTTCGTGCCCGTGCGCAGTACGCTCTTCAGCAGTACCTCAGCCTGGAACACGTTCGACGGAGCGACAACGAGCTTGCGCGGCTCAAGGCGGATACGCTTGCCGTTGTTGTCGACGGCGTTGCGGATCTGTACCAGCATCTGCTCCAGGGACGTCTGCGACAGTGCCGCAGCCGTATTGAGCTGGTTGCTGAACACGCCACCCTGGATCGGGTGAGAGGTGTTGACCAGCGAGACCTGGTCGCCGCCCTGGTAGGCGCTGTTGAAGGCGCGGTTCAGGACGTTGGCGCAGAGCGTTTCCTTGGTCTCGATCAGCGACTGACCGAGGTGCTTGGCGTAGGTCTGGCCGATACGGATGTGGTCTCCGTCCTCGACAAGCACCTTCGTCAGGGCAAACGCCAGGCCGTACACGCGGTAGATGTAGCGCTGGATGAACAGCACGCCACCGGCCTGGTACGTTACCGGCTGGCCGTCAGGCAGCTCAGGAGCTGCGCCGAAGCCGAAGAGCACCGGCTCTTCATGGTAGGAACGCGGAATACCGTTTTCCTTCTTGAAGATCTGGTTCCACTCGTCGGTGCGCTGCTCGTACACACCGTCGAAAGACTCGTTGAGGATCGGCTCAACAATTGCGCGGAAGTCAGTACTCCGCATCTGGATAGCCATTGCGGGTACTCCTTACAGTGAGGTCTTGGCTGCGACGAACGGCGTGCGCTGGATCTTCACTTCGAATACCGGGTAGGTATCCGTCGAGAGATTGTCGATGCCGTTGAACAGCTTGATGATGCGGAACTGGCCCTGGGAGCTGGTCGCAATGACCGTAGCCGACAGGGTCGCCTGCGACAGGCCGGTCAGGGCCGAGCCGCTGGCAACAGTTCCAGTGTCGATGGTGAGCTGCTTACCGGTGAGCGCGTAGGTAGCACCAGTCGAAGGCGCGGCCGACATCTGTGCCCGGTAGATGATCTCCGGGTCGTCCCAGATGTAGACGGTCTGCGGTGCGCCGGCCAGGAGCGTCTGGCTCGCAGGCCAGAAATCGTTCGCCCATGGCTTGCCAGTCGCGTCCACGTACTCGATGCCGGCGAAGATGCCAGCAACGTCATCCGTGGTTCCGGTAACCGGTCCTACGACCATGGCTCCGGTTGCGATTGTGACACCGTTGATGGCACCACCAGATCCGATCAGTAGCTTGACCGGCTGGCCCTTGTAGATGGCCACGTTGGTGCCGCTTGGAATGAGCAGGTCATTCGCGCCCGTGGACTTGTACGCAGTTGGGCGTACCTGGCCAGTCGGGTGCATGTCCGGCAGGATGCCGAACGGGGCATTGACGAGAGACATGTATGTCTTTCCTCAGAAGTTGTTTCGGACTCAACGCCCCGCCGGTTCCTCAGTTCACGCTGGCATCGCGCCGGTCGTGTTCCGTGAAGTCCGGAGTCGGGACGTCCTCTGCGTCGGGGATGTCGTCTATGCCTTCACCAATCGCAAGGTCGGCGCCCTGTCTGCGCGCTTGTTCCCTCATGCTGCGAGCGGTCTCCGCCAGCTTCGCCTCTTCGTTGGCAGGACGCTCGTGGTGAGCGATTGCCATGTACTGTTGGTACAGGTTGAGAGGCAACTTGGCGGCGATCATCTCCTTGAAGCCGACGAACCCGGCCCACTCCCCGGTGGTCACCGTCTCGTTGTAGAGTCCCGGAAAGTCTTCCGGCTTGCAGAGCGTGTAGCCCATGCGGAGCCGTGACTGGATCGGGTCTCTGCCATTCTCGGTCGTCAGCCAGCAAACATGAAAGCCTGGAATCGGTGGAAGCTCAGGCAACGCCGACTGATATGTCGCTTCGCGAAATATCTGTAGACGCTCTTCGTCCGAAAGAGCCCGGTCTACCCGGCCGCCGGTAACGGCTGCCCTCGGGGTACGTGCAATATCGGTCGACTTCTTCGAAAGATCATTCATGGCTTAACCCCTGCGGTTGGCCGCTGCGTTCGTCTTGTCCCACTCGCCGAAGTACTTGACCGCCATCTTGTAGCGCGTCTTCGGGTCGTCCCACAGCCCGGCTGCCTTCAGTGCCTCCACCCGTTCCTTTGACAGAACGATGGTGCCCTGCTTGCCCTGGCTGGAGCGCCCACCACCTACCGGTGGTCCTCTGCGGGTGCGTGTGGTCGTGGCGACGTCGTCAACGTCATCGTTGTCGTCCTGGTCATCCACGGCCTTTCTCTTCGAGAAGCGGTGCGGCAGCATCTTGCGAGTGCGCGCCTCCAGCTCCTCCCAATAATCTTCGGTACGCGGATCGAAGCGTTCCTGGATCAGGGCACGGTCTATGGCCGTGACCACCAGCGAATCTTGATCCCTACCGTTAGAATCATACCACGGCTTGTCCGAAACGAACTTCCGGGCCTGTTCTGCCCACGCAACTTCCTGTCTTTGCTGGTGTTGCGGTACCGCTTTCACGGCCTGCAGCAGGCGTTCCTTGTCAGCCGTCAGCCGCTGTGCCAGCGCCTCCGCATCGGAGACGTACTTGGCAGCCGCAACTGCGTCCTCGCCGTTCTGTGCCTTGATCGCCGCAGCCTGGATCTGCTGGAAACGCTGCGCCTCTGCCTGTGCAGACGCGATCTGCGCATCCAGGGTGCTGACACGGGTTTCCGCCGTCTGCACTGTCAGCTGCGAGATCTGGTTCTGCAACTGGTCGATCAGCGCCTTCTGCAGGCGAAGCTCGCCACGGTCTCGTTCCTTGGCACGCTTGGCGCGCTCGCGACGCTCCTTGGAGGTCTCGCGGCGCTCGTGCTCCTGGTCGTCCAGCTCTCCGCCAACGTCAAGGTGCGAATCCTCGTCGCCGTCATCCTTGTCAGGCTGCTCGACAACGACCTCGCCTACCTCGTCCTTCTTGCCCTTGTCATCGGCTTCGTCTTTCTCGATTGTGACCTGACCATTGCTGGTCTGGTCGTCGTCATCATCCTTCTCGGTGATGACACCTTGCTTGGCCATGCTGCCCTCCAGGGTAGCGGGTTAGATGA
>Ga0335084_10002399_pt1 | contig 18037 bp, 13 predicted proteins | sample Lox_Sample_44_FD_206721 | JGI IMG/M metagenome (GOLD analysis project Ga0335084, IMG submission 206721) | Soil microbial communities from Loxahatchee National Wildlife Refuge, Florida, United States - Lox_Sample_4.4 | ecosystem: Environmental > Terrestrial > Soil > Wetlands | place: USA...
GGCGATCGCGCCGACCAGCGCTCCGCCGGCGGCGCCGCCTACCGCCCCGCGCACACCAGCGCCCTGCCCCGCTTTGCTGGCCTCCTGAGTCGCTTGTGCGGTTTGCTGCTGCTGCTGGGCGGCCTGTTTCTGCAGCGCAAATGGGTCCACGCCCGAATTCTGCGTCGCGAACTGGTAACAGGCGGTCTCGTCCTGCGACTGCTGTTCGGGCGTCTGACCTTTGTTCGGGAACGCGTAGATATTCAGGGTGGCGGCCAACGTCTTTTGCTGTGCATAGCCCAATGGTTCAAACGCCAAGGCCAGGATGACTGCTACCGCAATCCTGCGCTTCATATACTGTTTCTCCTTCTCTCAATTCGATGCAAACGGGTCACGAAGCATCGCCGCGACCAAGGTTCGAGGTCGCATCGTGCTGCTGAGATCAAACATGCGCCAAGCTAACGCGATGCAGCGACTGGCGTGCAGGCACCGAACACGCCAACGGTCAGTCCTTCAGCCGCCACTGCTGCCGAGAGGAGGCCGGTCTTCTCGCCGATGACGAAGCTGAAGGCCCGGCCGTTTTCGTACCCTTGCAGAAAGATTTGGCCGCCCTCGCGCTGCAGATGGAGGATTTCAGTGGCCCGGTTCAGACCGCTCGCCCGGGTGGTACTGAGGCGCTTACCCCGCAAGTCGACTTCGATGAACTGGGGAACATTCATCCCGGACGGCGAGCCGGTTGAGCAATCGCCGTCGTCCTCGCACTCCACCACATTGTTCGTGGCGCAGATCATACTGTCCACGCCGGTGAGATCATCCGCGAAGGCCGGTACTGCGCTCAAGAGGAGCAGACTGCCGACCAGGATTCCGCTTGGTTTTGACATGAAATGTCTCCTTGGGTACATGCAGCGAGACTACGCCATGGACGGGACATCGGAAATGAGACCTTGGTGGAATATAGCTGCTGGATCCTGACGGGTCCGTTCAGGGAAGGGCAGACATCTCGAATACATGATAGGCCCATGCCGGCAGGTCGAGATAGAGGCCGCGTGACGCCAGTTCGCCTGCGTCGCGGTCGTAGCTGGCAGAACCCATCTGATCCGTGAGTCGCACCGTACCGCCCGCTGCATCTGCTGACGTGAGACGCACGTAACATTGGCTCTGGTGCCCGGCAAAGTTGACCGCTATCACCCGCCGCTGACCGTCTTCCGCCTGCCAGGACCAGGCAATGAAACTATCCCAGGTTCCATTGCCCTCCCACGCGGGTACACACTCGAGCAGGCACCACTGCCCACCACGAACGACAGGCTGCCGGAGCACCGCGAGAAGGCGAGTGTAGAAGCTGCGTAGCGGTTCGTCGGCAGGCTCGAGCGGCGCGCGCACCAGGTGCGGCGAGATGCGCTTCCTGCGGCCTTCGAACTGACCCTGATGGAAGAAGCGCAGGCCCAGGGACAGATAGGTGATCACGGCCGCGGCTTCGTGCATGCCGGGTGCGAAGGTTGAAGCCGCTCGTGGTTCATCGTGGTTTTCCAGGAACCGGGCCATCTTGTTCTGATAGTCGAGACCGGCCCGCAAGTGGTCGCGCACCGGCCTGGCGTGTCCTTCACGCAACCGATCGTACAACCGCTTGTCATAAGTGTAGTCGAATCCCTGTTGTTGCAGCGTCCATTCGAGATCCCAATACACCTCGGCCATGAAGCAGAAGTCTGGAGCGCGCTTGCGCACTCGCTCGGTCGCCTTCGGCCAGAACTGCTCGGCTTTGATACCCCAGGTGCGCTCGAAAACATCGGGAAGAACGAGCATGGCCATATCACAGCGCACGGCGTCACATTGCCCGGCGATTTTGATCAGTTCGCCGATCATCGCCTCTTGCGTAGCCGGATTGCCGTAGTTGAGCTGCAAGGTATCCGGCCAGCCGGGGAAATACGGATCGCGTCCGTGCGCGAGCAGCAAGTCGCCGCCCTTGCGCTTGACCCATGTGTAGTTCTGCGGCGCGCGCGCCAGGTCGAGCTCGGTTCCGGAGATGTAATACTCGGGATGGTCTTCTACCCAGGGATGATCCAGGCCGGTGTGGTTGGGAACGAAGTCGAGCAGCAGCTTGAGGCCCCGCTTGCGCAGACGTTGGCGCAACCGCGCCAGCGCCGCATCGCCTCCCAGCGCCGAATGCACCGCGTAGCCGGTGATCGCAAATCCGGAACCGGCAATATCGTCCTCACGCAGATCCGGCAGCGTATCCTCGAACTCCTTGCGCCATTCGTGATTGCTGCGAGAAATCCGCTGCCCGGCCGGCCCGGTCTGCCAGACGCTCAAGAACCAGATCCAGTCGAAGCCCATCTGAGAAAGCCGGTCCAGCTCGGTATCCGGAATGTCGTCCAGCGTGGCCGGCCGGCCAAGCGTGCCGGACAGCTCCGTCAACCACACGCGCGTGTTGATTTGGTAGAGCGAAGGAGAATGCGATGTAGACATGATGTGTCCTAGCGCCGCGCCGCCATCGCCGCCTTGACGGCCTGCGCCGCCAACCCGCCCTTGACGCTGCCTTCCAAGAGCCGTTTCGGATCTATGGCGCCGAACAGCTTGATGAGCGTAGATACAATCCCGGTCCAGCCGGTCTGATGGCTGGCGCCGAGACCGGCTCCGTTATCGCCGTGGAAATATTCGTAGAAGAGAAGATGGTCGCGAAAGTAGCGGTCCTCCTGGAACTTCGTGGTACCGCCGTACACCGGCCGGTGACCACGGGCATCACGGAGGAAGATCCGTGTGAGCCGCTCCGTGATCTCCCTGGCGACCTCGAACAGGTTCATCATGCGGCCCGATCCCGTGGGGCATTCGATCTTGAAGTTGTCTCCATAGTAGCCATAGAAATTCAGCAGCGCCCGGAGGATGAGGACGTTCACCGGGAACCAGATCGGCCCCCGCCAGTTGGAGTTCCCTCCGAACATGCCGGTATTCGACTCACCCGGCAGGTAGTCCACCCGGTACTCCTGGTCGCCCACGTTGAAGACATACGGATGCTCCTCGTGGAATTTGGAGAGCGAGCGAATCCCGTACGGGCTGAGGAACTCCGCCTCGTCCAGCATCTTGGTGAGAATCCGTCGCAGGCGCTCCTGATTGACCAACGCCATAATGCCGCGGTCGTTCACCCCCAGATGGCCTGGACCCGTGCGATGGATGGTTGCGAGCAGCTCCGGCATTTTCTTGACTCTCGCCTGGAAAACGCTCGTCGTTTTGGGCACCACCTCGCGCTGCCAGGGTTCGATGACGGTCGTGGCGCCTAACGGCAGCAAACCGACCATGGAGCGTACCTTGAGCCGTGTGGCGGTTCCGTCGGGAAGACGCAGGATGTCATAGTAAAAGCCATCCTCCTCGTCCCACATGCCATCGGCACCCGGGCGATTCATCGCCGCGGCGATCCACAGGAAATGCTCAACGTACTTCGCGGCCATCTCATCGTAGAGGGGATCGTACGCCGCCAACTCGACCGCAAGCTCCCCCATGTTCTGGCTGAAAAGCGCCATCCAGGCCGTCCCATCCGCCTGTTCCAAGTGACCCCCGGTCGGCAACGGCGCACTGCGGTCGAAGACGCCGATATTGTCGAGACCGAGAAAGCCGCCCTCGAAGACGTTCTTGCCCAACCGGTCCTTGCGATTGACCCACCAGGTGAAATTGAGCGACAGCTTGGTAAAGGCCGATCTGAGGAAGTCGACATTCACCTCTTTGCCGAGCGCGATCTCCATGCGGTGAAGAAAGATCGTCGCCCAGGCGTGCACCGGTGGATTGACGTCGCTGAAATTCCATTCGTAGGCCGGAATCTGGCCGTTGGGGTGCAGGTAGCGCTGGGTCAGCATCAGTTCGAGCTGCTGCTTCGCGAAGTCGGGATCGACGCTTGCGAACGCGCCGGTGTGAAAGGCCAGGTCCCAGGCGGCATACCACGGGTACTCCCACTTGTCCGGCATGGAAATGATGTCGTCGTTGACCATATGGAACCATTCGCCGTTGCGGATCGCTCGCTGGTCGCCCCGATGCAACGGATGGGCATGATGCTCTTCCAGCCACTGGTCAGCGTCGAAGTGGTAGTACTGTTTGCTCCAGAGCATCCCAGCCAGCGCTTGGCGCATGACGGCGGCGCGGTCACGATCGGCTGTCACAGCCGGCGGAGTGATGGCGTCGTAGAACTCATCGGCCTCCTTGCGACGGGCGTTGATCACGGCATCGAACTTCCCGAACGGATCGCGCAACGCTCCGGGTGCGGCACTGGTGAGACGCAGCCGAACCACCTGCGTAGCCCCTGGACCAACGGTCAGTTGGTAATGCGCCGATGCCTTCGACCCTGCCGCATCCGGATTCACCGCGTCCTTCTGCCCCTGAACGACGTAGTTGTTGATCCCGTCCTTGACATAGGGAGTTCGGTTGGCCGCGCCGAAAAGCCGGGCATGGTTGGTTTCGTTCTCGGTGAACAGCAGCGGTACGCTGCCCTCGCAGTACAGGTGATAGTCGACCAGCATTGCCTGGAACAGCGGGTCCGTATGGTGCGCCTGCACGACGCTGTGTTTGCTTCCCTTGATCGGCTGCAGCACCGGCTTCGAGCCGCCGCCTGGCCAGGACCAGGTGTTGCGGTACCACAAGGTCGGCAGCACATGGATGGCAGCCGCCTCCTTGCCTCGGTTGCACACGCTGACCTGGATCAGCACATCGTCGGGGGATTCCTTCGCGTACTCCACGAAGACGTCGAAATAGCGATCGTCGTTGAAGACGCCTGTATCGAGCAGTTCGTACTCCGCATCCTCGCGCCCGCGTTTGTGATTGGTGTCGACCAGATCGCCATAGGGGTAGGCGGCGTGCGGATACTTGTACAGATACTTCATGTACGAGTGGGTCGGCGTGCTGTCGAGGTAGAAGTAGTATTCCTTGACATCTTCACCGTGGTTGCCCTCGCTGTTGGTCAGGCCGAACAGGCGTTCCTTGAGGATCGGATCTTTGCCGTTCCACAGCGCCAGGGCGAAGCACAGGATCTGGTGATCGTCACAGATCCCACCTAACCCATCTTCTCCCCAGCGATACGCTCGCGAGCGCGCCTGATCATGGGTGAAGTAGTTCCAGGCGTCCCCGTTGTCGCTGTAGTCCTCGCGCACGGTTCCCCACTGCCGCTCGCTCAGATACGGCCCCCATTTCTTCCAGGGGACTTTCTGCGTGCGCGCCTGTTCGAGTCGAGTTTCTTCAGCGGTCATCGATCGATCTCCCTGGTTTGCTCAAAGGCACCGGACCGAGGAGTGCCGCAGAGAATTCGGCCGTCATAGACCTGATGTCTTGAATCCTGCCTCTCCACGCTCGCCCAGTTTGGCTAATGCAAGAGACTACGCCGCCGGGCGCGGAGTGGGAAGTTAGACCTTGGTGCAATAGTGAGGTCACCGGCCCATCATTGAGGTTTGGCTTCGATGCTACTTCTGGCGCTGCAGCAAATCTCCATGTCACGCCTTGACCGCTTCAGCGGCCTTGTTAGCTTGCCGCACCGGCCAGACCTTGGACATGAGCCAGCTCACCAGCAGGCCCATCAAGCAGCCCACGATGACCTCCGCGACTTTGTGCAGCCCATGCTCGATGCCGCTCAATTCTGAGTGATGTTCCAGGCCGGTGGCGAGCACGATCGCGGCGGTGATCGGCGCCTGCCGCCACATCACTTGAATGCGCACCACGTACGAGGACAGCAACACCGTCACCGCCAAGGCGAATGGCAGCTTCCACTCAGCCGCACCCCCAGCGACCAGGACCACCAGTCCAACGCCGCACCCTACCAAGGCGTTGATGATGCGGCCGCGGAAGGTGCGCACCGCCTGGGTCCACTGCGGATCGCTCGATGCGATCATCGACGCGATCGCCCAGATTGGGTTGGTGTCGGCAACCAGACGCAGTAGAAGCCAAAGGGCCGTGGTGCCGATGAAGACGTTCAGTGCAAAGCGGACGCCGAGTAAGTCGTCTTCGAGGAAGCGTTCCGGGACTTTCATAACCGAGCCGAGCCGAAGGCGCTCACGTCGGACCTGAGTCGCCGGAGGGATGCCGCGCCGCAGGCGAGCTCCCAGCGTGACGCTTCTTATGGCGTAGCTCGCGGATCTGCAATGCCTTGGTCTGGAAGTCTTGCGCGAGCGTGAACAGCACGCCGGTGGACCAGGCGAACGTCAGCAGCCCTGCCATGGCGAGCATGCCTTCGAGCAGCCGCCAGCGCAGCGGCAGATACCCGCTATTGAGCGTGCAGAAATTCACCAGCGCGTAGTAGAAGGCTCTGCTCGGGTTGCGAATCGCGTCGGAGAATACGAAAAATCCCGCCCACACCATGATCTCGAACAGATTGACCAGGACGATGATCCAGGCGGCGACGATGACGATCGAAAGAGCGAACGTGTATGAGGGCGTCGCTAAGCGCTCGTGCCACCCCTTGAGAGCGTTGCTTACACGCAGCGTCAGGAGCATGCCCGATCCATGGATGGCGAGGGTAATGGCCAGCAGTAGCGCGCCAAACACGATCTCCTCCGTCGAAATGGCGTAGTGGATCTCTTCTTCCAGCACCAGCATTTCGGTCGCCATTTTGGATCACCCGAAGGTTCACTCGTGCGCCTGGGGCGGATTGCCCTTGAGCCGGTAGACGGCCCCGGTCTTGGTCGTGCCGAGCGCCAGCCAGTCCTGCGCCACCTCCTGCAGCGTGATGAAGAACTGCTCCGCGCGCTTCATGGCGGCCGCATGCAGCTCGCTGCGGCGCTGGAACTTGCATTGAAACGAGAATTCGCCGACCAGCTGCTTCTGATCACCGCGCGTGCGCCACACGGCCACATCCGACTTGGCCGTGATACCTTTGCCGAAATCCAGCGTGGCGATGTCCAACAGCACTTCCTCGACGGCGGTCTGGTTCACCAGCACGACCTTCTCCTTGCGCGCGCCCTTGAGTGTCTGTAATGCCGGAAATACGTTGCCGAGCGTGGTCATGTCGGCCGCAGTGATGTCGCCGGTATGCTGCTGGCTGAAGCCGAACTCGACATTGTGGGAGTACAGCAGGCGGTACCCACCGGGCTGATCTTTAAGCGGCAGGGCTTCGGCTTTGAACTTGATCCGGTAGTCGCCGGCGATTTTCGGCCGCACATCCAGAGCCGCGGTCTTCTGCATATCCGGATGCCGGTACTTGAAAACGATCTCCGGGTCGCCCACGGGGAATCCATGCTCGTAGGTAATGCGCCGGCGCAGGATGAAGGCGTTGTTGTAGAGCTTGAAGTCGGCGGTGTCCAGGAACAACACTTCGCGAATCTGTGGCAGCTGTCCCTTGAATTCCTTGGCGGAATAGCCCACCCCGGTCTGCTCGGCCGCGCGCCGCACCAGTCTGGCAAAATCGCGGAAGCTATCGACCGAGGTGAAGCGATCACCCTTGAGGATGAGCTTGGACTCGAGAAACTGCACCTCATCGAGCGGATGCCCGTCGCTGTATTTACCCGGCTTGAGCTCAGGCGCACCGCCGGTTTTGGTGACCACCAGCTTCGACGGCGTCTTCTCGACGTTGCTCTCCTTGGTCTCGTCTTTCTTGGCCTTGCTTTTCTTCAATCCGGCTTTCTTCGACGCACCTTTCTTCGACATGCTGGTTTCTCCTCCCTCATTCGTCGCAAGTCAATCGCTATGAGAATCCCAAGTGCTAATCGCCCCTACGGCCTTTCAGCAGCACCGTGCGCAGCACCCCGCCACCCAACGCACGATCCGCCTCCTTGAATGCGAAGAACGGAATCAAGGCGAACGCCAGGAGAATCGCAACGGATATCAACGCTATGGTACTGCCATCACCGATCCTCGGCAGGCTTTCGCTGACGGTCTTTCCGCGCCATATCCCGACCAGCACGCTTTCCACGAAATGCACGATCAGGAATACGATAGCGAAGGCAACGGCCTTGGCCACGATCCGGTAGATTGGCGGCCTGTGTCCGAACCATCCTTCCCCGAGCTTGAGATCCTCGCCGATCAGCATCACCTTGGCCAGTATCCAGGCATTGATGAACGCCACACCGAACGGCCGATAAGGGATGTCATGTTTGGCGAGAACGATCGACTCATGAATCGCGAACAGACCGAGCAGCACCCAGAGATAGAGAAAGATGCCGACGAGCCGTTTCGCTTCGCGCAGCAGCCTATCTTTCAGTCTGGGCCTGGGTACTCCGCTGCCGGCTTGATCGGAAGTGCGGGCAGGCGCTGTTTGATCGGACATGCGCGAATACTCCGTCGCCTATGCGGTCGGGGTGAGATGATCCGAGCTTGGTATTTTACTCTCGCAGCGGCTTGCATCGGAGTAGCCGCCGCGACAGCGAGCGCCGACGAGGCCGTGCCACAGGCCTTTGCCGAAGAGGTAGCAGAAGGCGTGATCACCGTCCGAGCGATCGATCAGGAAACTCGAGATGTCAAGGTGGAAGACGCGGCTGGCAACGTCTTCACGGTGAAGGTGCCGCCTGAAGCACAGAATCTCGCGCAGGTCCGTGTGGGCGCCCGATTCAAAATTCGTTACCGAAAGTCGGTGGCGGTCTTTGTCCGCCGTCCCGGGAGCCCCGACCTCGGAGGCGAAGGCACAACCGTGGAACAGGCGCCCCGCGGCGCGAATCCGGCAGGAACCGTCGTTACCGTTCGCCAAGCGCAGGGGCGGGTGGAGGCGATCGACTATCGCACGCGCACCGTCGTGTTGAGCGCGCCCGAGGGCGGACAGGTGGAGATCACCGTCGACGAGCGGGTCCAAGGTCTGGAGAACATCAAGCGCGGCGACTTGATCGTGGTGCGCTATACCGAAGCGGTGGGCCTCACGATGATCGAGCAGTAAGCATCGTTCATTCCGCGACAGGCTACTCGGGGAGTGCGTTGAGCGCATACATCAATACCAGGACCTCGCCCGGCTTGCCGAACGGCGCGAACCACTTCTCGAAGATTTTGATCATGTCTTCGGATCGGTACAGCCGGGCGAGCGTACGGTTAGCCGCCAATCTAAAGTCCGCATCGCCGCGGCGTATCGCGAACCCATAGGGCTCGTAAGAGAACTGTTCGCGCGCGATGTCCAAAGGCTGCGGGCCTTGCGACTTGATCAGCAGACCGACCAGCAGAACCCGGTCGGACGCGTATGCGCTCACCTTGCCCGAAGCGACGGCTGCGACCCCCTCGCCGTGATCCTTGACCGGGACCACAGTCGCCTTGATGAAACTGCGCGACAACGCCGCGCGCAACGACTTCTCGGTGGTCGTACCCGGTATGACGGCGACCGTCTCGTCAACCAGCCCGGCCACGTTGTTGATCGCCGAGCCCTTGCGCACCAGGAGGCCACCGCCATCCACGAATGACATATTGGTAAAGTCGACGCGCTCCATGCGCGACAGGGTAATGGTGCTGGTTCCACACTCGATGTCGACCTTGCCGCTCGCCACGGCGTCGAAGCGCCCCTCCAGCGTGGTCGGCACATATTCGATTTTGAGCGGAGTGATGCCTACGGTTTTGCCGACTTCTTCGGCGATGCGTTTGCATAGCTCGATGGAATAACCCTCGACCTCGCCCCCGGGTCCTACGAACGACATCGGATAGGCATCGGTGAGATGGCCGATCCGGATCGCTTTGCGCTCCTTGATGGCCTTGAGTGTACCGCTCAAGGGCTCGGCGCTGTGGGCGGGCGCCGTCAAGGCCACCGTTAGCGCTGCGAATAACGCCGGCAGTAGAGATAAGGGCTTCACATCATTCTCCTATGGCAGGAAGTGTGCTCCGGTTGCGGTCCTAGCTACTCGCTCATCTTGTTGTTGCGCATGGCCTCTTGGAGTTTCTTGATGTCCTCGGGCGACAACTGCGGTCGGTCGACCTTGATCGTCAGCTTGTTGAGCTTGCCGGTGAACGTGAACGGCGGCTTGTAGTCCGCGTCGTTCACACCGGTCAGCGTATCGGAGCCGATGTCGAAGCTCTCGTCCCACTGCAGGATCATCGGCAGCGTTTTCGGCATCGTCTTGGCGTCGACGACCTTGCCGTCCACCTTCAGCGTCCCGGTGCCGGGCCGGCCGAGGCCGCTGAAGTTATTGAAGGCCAGCGTACCTGCACCCAGGCCGTCGTATTTAAAGTCGTACTCGAGAACGTGCCTGCCGGGCGTAAGCGCGTCCGGGCCTTCCCACTTGACTCGCTCCAGGTTAACGAGATTCCAGAGCCACACCGGCTTGCCCTCGAGCAGGTAGAAGCCGTAGCCGGCGAACCGGCCGCCCGATGTCACTATCATGCCCTCGGCACCGCCCTGTGGCACATCGATGTCCGCGGTGACGGTGAAGGACGCGTCGAGCAGGAACGGAGAATCGCCCTGCGGGAGGCCGGTCATCGGCCGCGTGTAGACGAACTCGCTGCGGCCGGCCGTGATGTTCGGGCGCGGTGCCACGATGCGAGCCGCCACCGACGCGTCCAGCGGGAAGACCTGGTACTTCTTGGCCTCGTCGATGAACATCTGCTTCATCTCCTGGACCTTCTGCGGGTACTTGGCGGCGATGTCGTCGACCTGGCTGAACTCCGTGCTCAGGTCGTAGAGTTGGAACACCTGATTGTTCAGGGGATCGGGGTTCGCAGGGCCGAAAGCTTGCCACGGCGCGCGGTTGACCTTGGTGCTCAGGATCCAGCCGTCATGGTAGATCGCCCACTGGCCCATCATCTCGAAGTACTGCGTCTTGTGGCGCGAGGGCGCCTTAGCATTGGCCGCGTCGAAGGTATAGGCGAAGCTCGTGCCCTCGATCGGCGCCTGTTTGATGCCGTCGACGTATTCCGGTGCATGGATGCCCGTCACCTCGAGGATCGTCGGCACCACGTCGATGACGTGCATGAACTGCTCGCGCAGCGCACCCTTGTCCTTGATGCGCGCAGGCCAGGACACGACCATGCTCTGGTTGGTGCCGCCGAGCCGCGACGCATTCTGCTTGAACCAGTCGAACGGCGTGTCGAACGCCCACGACCAGCCTGCCGACATGTGGTTGTAGGTCTCCTCGGTGCCCCAGACGTCGTAGAACTTCAGCTGCACGTCGACCGGCACCGAAACGCCATTGAAGAACGCGACTTCGTTCGGCGTGCCCTCAGGCCCGCCTTCGGCGCTGGTGCCGTTGTCGCCGTTGATGTAGATGACGAGCGTATTATCGAGCTTGCCCAGGTCCTGGAACTGCTGGATCACGCGGCCGATCTCGTAGTCGCTGTACGCGACATAGGCGGCGAAGATCTCGACCTGGCGGATGAAGAGCTTCTTTTCGTCTGCGCTGAGCTGGTCCCACGGCTTGAGCATATCCTTGGGCCAGGGCGCGAGCTGCGAATTGTTAGGAATCACGCCGAGTTTCTTCTGATTCTCGAAGATGCGTTCGCGCAGCTTCTCGTACCCGTCGTCGAACAGGTGCATCGCGTGGATCTTGTCCACCCACTCCTTCGTCGGGTGGTGTGGCGCGTGCGTAGCGCCGGGGGCGTACTTGATGAAGATGGGCTTACTGGGGTCGGTCTGGTGGATTCGCGTCATCCAGTCAATCGCGTCATCGGCCATGCCGGTGATGAGATTCCAGCCCGGCTTCCCCTGGAACGGATAGATCTGCGTCGTGTTGCGGAACAGGTTCGGCTGCCACTGGTTGGCGTCGCCGCCGACGAAACCGTAGAAGTATTCGAAGCCCATTCCCGTCGGCCACTGGTCGAATGGACCGACCTGGCTGGCCGCGAACGCCGGAGTGTTGTGGTCCTTGCCGAACCATGACGTGGCATAGCCGTTGTCGAGCAGGATGCGGCCGATCGTTGCCTTGTCCTTCCCGATGATGCTGTTGTAGCCGGGAAAGCCGGTCGACTGCTCGGAGATGACGCCGAAACCAACCGAGTGGTGATTGCGCCCGGTGATCAGCGCAGCCCGAGTCGGCGAGCACAGGGCGGTGGAGAATATGCGGTTGTAGCGCAGGCCTTCCTTGGCGATACGGTCCATTGTTGGCGTCGGGATCATGCCGCCGAACGTGCTCGGAACGGCGAAACCGGCGTCGTCGGTGATGATCAAGAGCACGTTGGGCGCGTCCTTGGGCGGCACGACGCGTGGCGCCCACCAATACTTCGACTGCAGGGCGTCGTCCTTGATGACACCGCCGAACTTCGGGTCGGGCGGCGGCAACTGCTTGCCGCTGATGGTGGTGGTTGCGCTCGGCGATCCCGGCGTGCCCGTGACCTGCTGAGCCGTCGCCGGACCGGCACCGAGCAACCCTGATAGAACGAATGTAAGCAAGGCCGAGGCGGCGGCTTTTGTATCCATGTAGCATCTCCCCGTTAGGCACCCTATCGAACGGGGGCGTCCAAAACGCACAATGCTCTGAACTGCCCATAGCTCTGGACTGCCCGCCATGCGCGACGCTAAAGCAGCTTGTAATCCGGCGCTATGGGACCTTGGTCTAATATGCTCGTGTCCGTTGTTTATGCCTCATCCATCGTGCCCGCACGGGAATCGAATCAACGGCTCCACGATCGTCATCAGGTCTGTTTTCGGGTTACGCTGCACATAAGGAACCTGCTTCGCAAATGCCTGGCCCACCGACCTCGAAAGGTCTCGGGTGGAAAGACTCGCCGAGCAGTTTGCGATGCCCTCGATCAATACTTCCGCGTCGAAGTCGCCGACATAAACGACCTCCCCGGGGGCTGCCTTGAAACTGGCGATGACCGGTCCCGAAACCGCACCCAGGCCCTGGAACCCGCCGAAATCTGCAAAACTCCCGGTGGGCCGTACGATCGTTTGCAGCTGATAGGTACCCGGCTTGACCAGCGCTACATCGAAGTAATGGTTCCAGTCGATTTTGAAGCGCTGCCGGGCCTCGAAGGCGTAGCTCGTATCGTCCGCGTTCTGCCACACCGAAGGGTAGCCGCTGATGATGACGACCACATCGGATGGCTGGTGCGCGGCCCAGCGCTCAGCGGTGAGGCGTTTGTCGTAACCCGTACGGTACAGCTGCGCCGGATTGACGGCGCAGCCAGCCAGCGCGACAGCGAGCAGCGGCGTAACGAGCGACCAGCCCTGCATGCTGCGGCGCAGCCGCAGCAAAGCGATCCAATACATTTTCCCTCCCCTGGAATGCAATCATGGGAATCCGCAGATGCAGCGCGGGACGGGCAAGTCTAGCGTCTTTCGCGCTCAGGGGCGCGCTTCCAGCACAATCACGCTGCGGGGGCTCGCTGCATAAAACGTCGCCACCTGTGGCTCCTGCTGTGCTCGTTCGAGGATATCCGACGGCGCAGGGCGAGCGGTGTCGAGTGCGAGGTGCCAGCGCCGGCCTGGGATCGACGGCAAAGCCACCTCCACCGCGTGGTCCGACAGATTCAAGATCGCATGCAGGTCCTCTTCTGCGGCTGCGAGCCCGGCCATAGTGAAAGCCAGGAGGCGACCCTGTCCGTCATTCCACCCCGGCTCGTTGAGCCGCGCTCCGTGCCACGCGATGTCTGGAATGCCACGGTTGCGAGTCGGCTTGCCATCGAAGAACCGGTTGGCCGTGAGACAGGGATGGCGCCGGCGCAGTGCAATCGACTCGCGAGTGAAACGCAACATCTCGCGATGGGCTTCGACCAGATTCCAGTCGAACCAGGATATCGCGTTGTCCTGGCAGTAAGCGTTGTTGTTGCCGCGCTGCGTCCTCAGCACCTCGTCGCCTGCAAGCAGCATGGGCACCCCGCGCGAAAGCATGAGCATCGCGATGTAATTCTTCGCCTGACGCCAGCGCAGCCTGCCGACCGCAGGATCCGCTGTCTCGCCCTCGACTCCGCAGTTCCAGCTGGCGTTGTCGTTGGCCCCGTCGCGATTGTCTTCGCCGTTGGCCTCGTTATGCTTGGCGTTGTAGCTCACCAGATCGTGCAGCGTGAAGCCGTCGTGGCAGGCGATGAAGTTGATGCTGTTCCCTGGCAGCCGCCCGCCTCCTGCGTACAGATCGGCACTGCCGGCGATGCGGGCGGCGACCTCGCCGAGGAGCCCCGGATCACCCCGCACGAACCGGCGGATGACATCGCGATAACGGCCGTTCCATTCGGCCCAGGCCATGCCGGGAAAGGCACCAACTTGGTAGAGACCGGCCGCGTCCCAGGCCTCCGCGATGACCGGCACATGCGCGAGGATGCGAGAGGACTCGATCGCCCACGGTACCGGAGGATCGACCATCAGCTCGCCGTGCTGGTCGCGCGCAAACACGCTGGCCAAATCGAAGCGAAAGCCGTCGACCCCCAACTGCTCCACCCAGTATTCGAGACAATGCACGATGAATGCGCTCACCAGCGGATGATTGCAGTTCACCGTGTTGCCGCAACCGGTGTAATCGCGGTAGCGCCGCCGGTCTGCTGCATCGAGATGGTAAACAATGTCGTTCGCGAGCCCCTTGAAGTTGATCACAGGCCCCGCTGCACCGCCTTCCGCGGTGTGATTGAAGACCACGTCCAGCAGCACGCCGATGCCTGCGGCGTGCAGGGCATCGGTGAGTGCGCGGAATTCCTGGACCGCATGCACCGGGTCGATACAATAACTCGGGTGCGGGCTCCAGAAGCTGTGGGTGCTGTAACCCCAGTAATTGCGAAGGCCCCGCGCGGTCGCAGCGGCAGGCGCGTCCTGCTCATCGAAAGCCATCACCGGCAGCAACTCCACGTGCGTCACGCCAAGCTCGCGGAGGTAGGGAATTTTCTCGATCAGGCCCGCGAAGCTTCCGGGATGCTTCACCTTGCTTGAGGGGTGACGTGTGAAACCCCCCACGTGCAGCTCGTAGATGATGGCGCGATCCAGGCCGCGCGCGGCGCTCGCCTCGCGCGCCGGCAGCGGCTCGGTCACTATCGCACGCAGTGACGCGTGCGCGGTGTCTTGGGGATCTGAGGCCTTACGGCGATCATAGACCGCATCGGTCACGGCTCGCGCCCACGGGTCGAGCAGCTCTTTGCGCGCGTTATACGAGCGGCCGGTTTGTTGCGTGTCCTGTGGCCCGTCCATGCGCCAGGTGTAACAAGTGTGCGCAGGCAGCCCTTCGACGAACACATGCCAGAAGAAGAACGTGCGATTGTCCTCCGGCGTGAGGGCGATCACCTGAAAAGGCTCAGGACTGTTCGGCTGCGCGTAGAGCAGAAGCTCTACGCGCGTGGCATTGCGGCTGAAAATGCAGAAATTCACGCCATCGGGTGATGCCGAGGCCCCTATTGGGAAGCGCGATCCCGGCCGCGTCGCGTAGCGGACCACGGGTTCGATGCCGTACTCAGTCGAGCGCAATTTTCACGCGCTGCACGCCCCAGATCTCGTCGCAATATTCGCGGATCGCACGATCGGAGGAGAACTTGCCGGCACGAGCCGTGTTGAGGATCGACATGCGCGTCCAGCGTTCCGCATCTTCCCAGGCGGCATTCACCCGCTCCTGGCATGCCGCGTAATCGGCATAGTCGGCGAGCACCAGGAAGGGATCGGAATACACAAGGTTGTCAACCAGCGGCCGGAACACCTCGCGATCGCCGCGCGAGAAGCTTCCACTTGCCACCAGATCGAGCGCTTTGCGCACATTCTCGTTGCCGTCGATGAAGCTCTGTGGTCGATAGCCTTCGCGCTTTACGCGCTCTACCTGTTCCGCCGTCAAGCCGAACAAGAAGAAATTTTCTGCACCGACTTCCTCACGCATTTCGACGTTGGCTCCGTCGAGCGTGCCGATGGTGAGCGCACCGTTCAACATGAACTTCATGTTGCCGGTGCCCGAGGCTTCCTTGCCGGCGGTCGAGATCTGCTCGGACAGATCGGCCGCGGGATAGATCAGATGCGCGCTCTGCACATTGAAATTGGGAACGAATGCCACTCGCATCCGCGTGTTCACGTCGGGGTCGGCGTTTACCGTCTCGGCCAGCGCGTTGATGAGTTTGATGATGCGTTTGGCGAGGAAGTAGCCGGGCGCCGCCTTGCCACCGAAGATGAATGCGCGCGCAGGCATATGAAGTTGTGGATTCTGCTTGAGCCGGCCATACAGATCGGCGATGTGCAGCGCATTCAGATGCTGGCGTTTGTATTCGTGAATACGCTTGACCTGGATGTCGAACAGCCAGGCCGGATCGAGCTCGACCCCGGAATGCCTGCGCACATAATTGGCGAACCGTTCCTTGTTTGCAAGCTTCACGGCGCGCCATTCTTTGCGGAACGCCGCGTCGTCTACGAACCGCTCGAGCTTGACCAGCTCATCGAGCTGCGCGACCCACCGATCGCCGATCGCCCGCGTGATCAATTGGCGCAGACCGGGGTTCGACAGCGCGAGGAACCGCCGCGGGGTGACGCCGTTGGTCTTGTTGCTGAAGCGTTCCGGCCACAGCTCGTAGAAATCCCGCAGCACGCTGGCTTTCAGCAGCTCGGTATGCAAGGCCGCCACGCCGTTGATGGCGTGACTGCCGACCGTGGCGAGATGCGCCATCCGCACAGATCTCCCACCTTCCTCGCCGATCAGCGACATGCGTCCGATGCGCGCATCATCGCCGGGAAAACGCGCCCGCACTTCGTTCAGGAAGCGGGTGTTGATCTCATAGATGATTTCCAGGTGCCGCGGCAGCGCCTCACCGAACATCGGCAGTGGCCAGGTTTCGAGCGCCTCCGGCAGCAGCGTGTGATTGGTATAGCCGAAGGTGCGCACGGTGATGTCCCAAGCCTCGTCCCATCCGAGCAGGTGCTCATCCAACAGCAGGCGCATCAGCTCGGCCACCGCGATAGAAGGATGGGTGTCGTTCAACTGCACCGCAAAGCGCTTGGGAAAGTTGCGCAGCGGCTCCCCCGCGAAGGCGAGGATTTGCAGCATGTCTTGCAGCGAGCACGACACGAAGAAGTACTGCTGCGCGAGCCGCAGGCGCTTGCCGACCTGCGGCTCGTCGTTGGGGTAGAGCACCTTGCTGACGTTTTCGGAGACGATCTTGTCGTCCACCGCCTCGTAGTAATCACCGGTATTGAACGCCTGAAAATCGAATGATTCGACCGCCTCCGCGCCCCACAGGCGCAGCGTGTTGCAGGTGTTGACGCGGTAACCCTGGATCGGCGTGTCGAACGCGGTCCCCTTGACGACCCGAAATGGCAGCCAGCGCACGCGCTCGCGGCCCTGTTCGTCTTGATAGTGCTCGGTGTGGCCACCCCAGCCGACGCGATAGGTGACCTCGGGCTTCGCCATCTCCCAGGGGTTGCCATTACGCAGCCATTTGTCGGTCACTTCAACCTGCCAGCCGTCGCGGATCTCCTGATCGAAGATGCCAAACTCATAGCGGATGCCGTAGCCGATCGCCGGCCGCTCCAGGGTCGCAGCCGAATCGAGATAGCAGGCAGCGAGCCGTCCCAACCCGCCGTTGCCCAGGCCAGGTTCTTCTTCCTGCGCCAGCAGCTGGTCGAGATCCAGTCCGAGCGTGGTGAGCGCTTCACGCGCCGCCTGTTCGATGCCGAGGTTGACGAGGTTGTTGCCCAGGTGCGGTCCGAGCAGGAACTCCGCGGAGAGATAGCAGGCTACTTTGATGTCCGAGCGCAGATAGGTTTCCACGGTATTGGTCCAGCGGTGCTGCAACCGGTCGCGGACCGCGAGCGCGAGCGCTTGGTAGTAATCTTGTGTGGTTGCGGCCGCCGGCAGCCGGCCGATCGAATAACGGAGATGATTCCACACGGCCCTGGCGAGCGACGCACCGCTCAAGCCAGTCCGCTCGTCGTCCGTGGCTGGCGTGTATGGCCGCTCGATCGTTTGATTCATCTGCATTCCTCCCAGAGCTCGCTAACCCGGCCAGGTCCAATCGCTGATCTCGGAGCGATCCGTGCCATGCTCGTGTGCGTAGTTCAAATTGCCAATGATCTCGTTTTTCATGAGCTCCTTCAGATGCGCGGCCTTGTTCTGCAGGCGCGGCACGCGGTCGATGGCGTCGATCACCAGATTGAAACGGTCCACCTGATTGAGGATCGCGAGCTCGAGCGGGGTGTTGATGTTGCCCTTCTCCTTGTAGCCGCGCACGTGCAGGTTGTCGTGGTTGGTGAAGCGGTAGGCGAGCTTGTGGATCAGCCAGGGGTAGCCGTGGAAGTTGAAGATGA
>Ga0335084_10002400_pt1 | contig 18035 bp, 16 predicted proteins | sample Lox_Sample_44_FD_206721 | JGI IMG/M metagenome (GOLD analysis project Ga0335084, IMG submission 206721) | Soil microbial communities from Loxahatchee National Wildlife Refuge, Florida, United States - Lox_Sample_4.4 | ecosystem: Environmental > Terrestrial > Soil > Wetlands | place: USA...
GAGGATGCCCGACGTGGGCCGTTCGGTTTCCCCCTGCACCTGCACGCCGAAGAGCGTCAGGACCTCGTTCGCGCCGAGGTTCATGGCATCCTCGACCACCCCTTCCGGACGTTCGGGGCGACCCTTACTGAGCCCGCCTCCTGGTGCGAGTTCGCCCCTCTGAATCTGAACATCAAGGCCTGCATCTTCCAGTCGCAGACGCCCGAGGTCATTCTCACCCTGTTCATCGGCGGCAAAGGATACCAGCTGCCCGGGGCGGCATCGCTGCAACCCTACCGGTTCCAGGTGCACGGACGCCAGCGTGGGTATGTGGCGATCTCCCTCGACGCCCTGGAGGGGTTGCTCGGGACCAAGGGCCACCATCTCGAGATCGAGGCGGCCGGTGTCGCCGGCCACACCGTCGTGGAGTTCCGCTCCTCATACCAGCCAAGCGCCGCGAGCAAGCTGCTGACCGCGATCTATCTGGCCACCCTTGGGCACGACAAGATCGGGTTCAGCAGGGAGCCAGGCGATGCCGCCGACTCGCCAGGCTATGTCAAGGGCGAGCAAGGCCTGATCGAACGGAACACCATGCGCTACTACCTGCTCCTCAAGGCCTTCCTGGACACCCAGGGCCTGCCGGCAAGCGGTCGGTTCGAGGCGCGTCTGAACGTCGCCTACGACCTGATGGAGCGCTATCCCGCCCAGCTGCACGAGATGGAGAAGGCCGAGTACCTCGACACCAAGCGTCGGGAGCACGAGAACCAGATCCGCCTTCAGCAAAGCCTCGGACCGATCCATGTGCGGCCGGGCGACTTATAGATCGCGGAGCGGTGGGGGCGGGGACGCTGCCGTCGTCCCATCCGCTGGGAAACTACCGCCGGGTCTTCCCCAGCGCCTCGGGACCCGATGCTGATGCTTGGGAAGGACATCATTGTGACGTTCTGAACCCCAGCCGGCCTCTTCATCGCTTCTGTCGAAGAACCTGAGCCCATCGAGAAGACCATACGCTGGCTCGGGGCCTGACCTGCCCAGGGCCGACGCCGACCGTGCCGCTTCCATCGTGCGCCCGAGATTTCCCCTTGACAGCCGCCGCCACTCCACCGGATACTTCGGGCCAATCCGCGGGATGCGAGCGGGGAGGGCTCGCACCCCGAGGGCGGGCCGGTCGGCGCGGCTCCGGCGGCCTTGCCGCTCGGAGGAGGCGCGATGGTACCATGCCCCGGAAGAGCCGATCCCTATCTCCCGCATCATCCCCCCTTTTCACCTCCGATGTAGGCGCGCGTTTGACGCCAGCTGGCCGCTGGCGATCATGGCGATGATCTCCTTCGCAGGAGGAAACGAAATGAAGAAGACGCTGCTCATGCTCATCGGCCTCGCGCTGCTCGTGTTTGCCTTCAGCGGACCAGCCATGGCTCAGAAGAAGACGCTTGCGGTCGTCGTCAAGGGGTTGGACAACCCGTTCTTCACGGTACTGGGTAATGGCTGTGCGTTGTGGAACAAGGAGAACCCGAACTCCGAGTATACCTGCCTGTACACCGGCCCGGCCTCGACCGCCGACGAAGCCGGCGAAGTCCAGATCGTCGAAGACCTGATCAACAAGGGCGTCGCAGGGATCGCCATCTCGCCGTCCAACGCGCCGGCGATGGGGAACATGCTCAAGGCGAAGAAGCCGAAGATGGCGATCATGACGATTGACGCCGACCTCGCCGCCGCCGACCGAGCGCTGCGCAAGACCTACCTCGGGACCAACAACTACAACATGGGGGTGCTGATGGCGAAGCACCTGAAGGAGCTGAAGCCCAAGGGCGGCACGGTTTGCCTCCAGCTCGGCAACGTCGCGGCGGACAACATCAACGCTCGGGCGCAGGGGTTTCGCGACACCATCTCCGCCAAGAAAGGCATCGATCGCCTGAATGGCGAAGGCGGCTGGAAGGAGATCAGCGGCTGTCCGCTGTTCACCAACGACCAGATCGACCTCGCCAACCAGCAGATGCAAGACACCTTCACCGCCAATCCCGACCTCGACGCCTTCATCCTGGTCGGCGGCTGGGCCCAGTTCGGGCCGCAAGCCTATGCCCAGGTCACCGATCAGGTGATGCCCAAGCTGAAGTCGAAGAAGCTGATCATCGTGGCCGGCGACACCCTGCCGCCCCAGATGGAGGCCCTCAAGGCAGGCCGAAGCCATGCGCAGATCGGCCAGCGCCCGTTCGAGATGGGCCATCGAGCCCCGGCGGTGTTGATCGACCTGATCAGCGGCAAGAAGGTCCAGGACCCGCTCTACACCGGCCTCGATGAGTGCACCCCCGCGAACCTGGGGAAGTGTCCGGCGCAATAGCCCGAGAGTCAGATGGCTCGTTCCAGAGGGCGCCTGCGGGCGCCCTCTTTTTTGCGCGAGCTTTCCGGCGACCGCTGCCTGAGGCGACCTCCCGGGGAAGGGGGACAGGGGGAGGAATTCCGCACATGGCGCTCCTGGAGCTGTCGGGGATATCCAAGCATTTCGGCGCCATCCAGGCCCTGACCAATGTCTCGCTGGCCCTGAATCCAGGCGAGGTGGTGGGCCTGATGGGCGACAACGGCGCGGGCAAGTCCACGCTCGTCAAGATCATCGCCGGTAACTACCCCCCGAGTCACGGAAGCATCCAGATGCTGGGCCGCAAGGTGGCCTTCCACAAGCCGGCCGATGCCCGAGCGGAGGGCATCGAAATCGTCTACCAGGATCTGGCGCTCTGCGACAATCTCACCGCCGCGGCCAATGTCTTTCTCGGTCGCGAGCTCACCACGGGCTTCGGCTCGTTTCGCTTCCTGAATTACCGGACGATGTACCAGCGGGCGGCGGAGCTATTCGCCGAGCTGAAATCGGAAACCAGGCCGCGAGACCTGGTCCGCAGGATGTCCGGCGGCCAGCGCCAGGCCGTCGCCATCGCCCGCACACGGCTCTCGGAGCCCAAGATCGTGCTGATGGACGAGCCGACGGCCTCCATCAGCGTGCGACAGGTGGCCGAGGTGCTCAACCTCATCCGCAGGCTGCGCGACCACGACATCGCCGTCGTTCTCATCAGCCATCGGATGCCCGACGTGTTTGCCGTATCGGACAGGATTGTCGTGCTGAGGCGCGGAGAAAAGGTGGCCGACAAAGCGATTGTAGCCAGCTCGCCCGAAGAGGTGACGGGCCTCATCACCGGCGCAATCGAGTCCGTCTGACAGGTGAGTGGGCAAGGACAGACGAGGCAAGCAACGATGCCCATGACTCTCGAGGAATCCATACACAAGCAGGTGCATGGCAACCTGCTGGGCTGGCTGGTCAGTCGGCAGACATTCTGGGTATCCGTCGCCGCGGTGCTCGCCTTCGTCACCCTGTCCCTGTCCAGCGATGTCTTCGCCACCCAGCAGAACCTGTTCAACGTCACCCGCAACTTCGCCTTCGTCGCCATCATCGCGCTCGGCATGACCGCGGTCATCATCACCGGCGGAATCGATCTCTCGGTCGGAGCGGTGCTGGCCTTGTCCGGCATGGTCATCGGCATGTCGATGAACACCGGCACGCCCTTCTGGCTCGCGGTTCCGCTTGCACTCGGTGTGTCGCTGCTGGTCGGCGCTTTCAACGGGGCGATGACCGCATACGTCGGCATGCCCTCCTTCGTGGTGACCCTTGGCATGCTCTCGATCGCCCGGAGCCTGGCGATGGTCCTGTCCAATAACCGGATGGTCTACGAGTTCGGCCCCGACCAGGCCCAGCTGCTGACGCTCGGTGGTGGGTTCATCAGCGTGGGGCTTCCGTTCCTGAATCCGGTCCGGATACCGAATCCGGTCCTGTTCCTGGTCGTGATGACCCTGATCGTCGGCCTGTCATTCCGGTGGACGAAATGGGGCCGCCATCTCTTCGCCATCGGCGGCAACGAGGAGGCGGCGAATCTGACCGGCGTGCCGGTCCGTCGGGTGAAGCTGAGCGTCTATATGTTTTGCAGTCTGTGTGCCGGAATTGCGGGCATTCTGGAGGTGGGTTGGCTCGGCACGATCACCACCAGCCTCGGCCAAGGGATGGAGCTGACCGTCATCGCCGCGGCAGTGATCGGCGGTGCGAACTTGACGGGCGGCGTCGGCACAGCGTTCGGCGCGGTGGTGGGCGCCGCCCTGATCGAGGTGATTCGAAACAGCCTCATCCTGCTCGGCATCAGCACGTTTTGGCAGGGGACATTCGTTGGCAGCTTCATCATCGTGGCGGTGCTGTTTGATCGACTGCGGACCAGAACGGCCAACGACTGACGCCAGCTGACCGGAAAGCAACGACACCCCGGCGCGCCGCCGCGCTCGACCTCTGAACAATGGCCAGCGAAGGCTTCCCGGGCCACGGGAAAGAAGTTGCGCAGCTCGTCCCGGAGCCAGTCGATCTCCGGTTGGCGGCACAGGAAGATGCCGAGCACTCCCAGGTCCGAGCAGCGCTCGGGATGACCTTCGGAGTACGCTAGCGCAAGCGTCGAACCCCAAGAGCCGCCGAACACCAGCCAGAGCCTGACCCCGCCGGGGTCCGCCCGGCCCTGCTCCCGGGCGTCCAAGGATTCCGTTCAAGCTTACCCCAATGACGGCTGCCGCAAGTAGCAGGCAGACGCTTTAGCTTCCCTTCTTGCCAGGGCACTCATCGTTGCGTCGCCGGATTCATCCCACACGCGCGAAATCTCATTCATTTTTCGCTTGACAAGGTTTTCAATATTTGATCTAAGTATAAACTAGTTGATCAAATAATAATTATTTAGATCAAACAGATGACGTAATCCAGCCGTGATGGAGGTAAGTCATGCGAAGAGCATCCCAGGCGGCCCAGCGGGTCGGCGGGTCAGAACGGGCCAAGAAGCTTGGGGGCGGTTCCGGCGCGGGAGCCCCGAAAGACATCATCGCTCTCCATATTGGAGACCCGAGCTTCGTCACCCCGGACTACGTCCGGGAAGCGGCTATCGAGGCCATCGAGCAGGGCTATACGCATTATCCGCCCGCGCCGGGGGACCCTCAGCTTCGAAAGGTTCTGGCTGAGCAGCTCACCAGCCTGGGGGGCGGCGTCTACCGGCCCGAGGACCTCGTCATCACCAACGGCGCGAACAGCGCCATCTTCGCGGCCATGGTCGCGTACTTAGATCCTGGCGACGAGGTGCTTCTCCACGATCCCACGTATTCCCTTTACCAGGACGTCGCCCTTACCATCGGTGCGGTTTCCGTGCCCGTGCCCTGGTCGAAGGATCTGCACCTCGACATCGATGCCCTCGAAGCGGCGGTCACCCCGAAAACGCGAATGTTTGTGCTGAATTCGCCCTGCAACCCGACGGGCATCGTCCTGACCGAGCAGGAGACTCGGGCCGTCGCCGATTTCGTCGTCCGGCACGACCTGATCCTTCTCTCCGACGAGGCGTACGACCATCTCGTCTATGACGGACGCCCATTCGTTTCCATGGCCTCGCATCCGGACCTGGCGAGCCGTGCCATCATCGTCAACACGTGCTCCAAGACCTTTGCCATGACCGGCTGGCGGGTCGGGTATATGGCCGCGCGCGAGAACCTCCTCAAGCCGGCCGCCGACATCCATCGCACCGCCCTGGGCACGGTGAACTGGATCGCGCAGCGCGCGGCGCTCAAGGCCGTCTCCCGGAAGACCTCCTGGCAGGAGGACATGCTCGCCGAGTTCACCAAGAGGCGCGATCTCATGTGGTCCATGGTCAACGCCATGCACGGGCTTCGTTGCGACAAGCCCGAAGGGACCTTTTACGCCTTTGTGCGGGTGGAGGTGCCGCTGACCTCCGAGCAGCTCACCGAGCATCTGATGAAGAACGGCGTCGCGGTCCGAAGCGGCACGGAGTACGGGCGCCGCGGCGAGGGATTCATCCGCCTCTGTTTCGCGGGAGAGATCGCGCAGTTCCAGCCGGGACTCGAACGGCTGGGCAAGGCGATGCGCGCCCTCTAGGGCGAGGGGAGCAGCATGATGGACAGAAGTCGGGCGCGCCGCATCATGGAAAAGCACGGCCTTGACGTTCTCGTGGGGACCGCGCGGGAGAATATCGCCTACGTCAGCGGCCTCGACGGAGTGGAGCGGAAGGGCAGCAACGGCCTCGAGCGGATGTACGTCGTATTTCCGCGAGACCCGAAGAGGGAAACGATCCTCGTCCTTCCCCAGGGCTACCTGTTGTGGGTGCTGCAGAACCGGCTCGAACCCTGCGCGCTCCGTACCATCGGTAGCTACCATTACGTCATGGCGGACGCTAACGGTTTGAGCCCCGAGGAATCCCGGCTTGTCGATCTTCGAGAGAAGAGCCCCGGTAGCCCCACGCCGATCGACGCCCTGCTCGCGGCGCTTTCCGACGCTGGTATAGACGGGCGATCTTCGATTGGCATCGACGAGAGCAGAATGCACTTCGGTGAGGTCGACCGGATCCGCAAGGCCTTACCGAAGGCCGAGCTGTCGGAAGCGTACGAGGTGTTTCGCGAGATCCGCATGATCAAGACCCCGACCGAGATCGAAAGGCTGCGGCGCGCCGCTCTCGTTAATCAGCAAGCCATGCTTGAGGCCATCGATCTCATCCACGAGGGCGTCGAGCATCGCGCTGTCCGCGAGAAGCTCCGGCAGGGGATGATCGGCGCGGGGGCAACGGTCTCCCACGACGCATGTGGCTTCTCGTGGGCGAGCGTTTATTCGCATACGGAGCCTTCCCCCTATCGGGCCAAGCGGGGCGATCTCTTCAAGTTCGACGTCGGGTGCTACCTCGACGGTTACGCCGCGGACACCGCGCGGACCGGGGTCATCGGGACGCCGAGCCCAAAGCAGGCACGCCACTACGCTGCTGTCCGCGAGGCACAGCAGCTGGGGATCCAGAAATTGCGCACCGGCATGACTGCGAGCGAGCTGTACGAGATCATGCAATCCTCGATCCGGGCCAGTCTGAAGAACCCCATGTTTGTCCGGTCGAATTATGGCCACGGCATCGGCCGCGACGTCTACGACGCGCCCACTATCGCCGCGTCGGACCGCACGCCTCTGGAGGCCGGGATGGTATTGAACATCGAGGCTCCGGACCATGAGTTGGGCTTTGGCGGGCTCACGCTCGAAGACACCGTGCTCCTGACGGAAACAGGAGTCGAGTATTTCACCGACGCCAACAGGGATCTTTACATTCGCTAGCTGAAGGAGGACATCATGTATCAGGTCATCCGGAAATTCGATCGGGTCAGCGCGGAGGTGACACGGAAGGTCATCGAGAGCCGCGTCGGCGTCGCGAGTCTTCACGAGGCGGCAGGCCGGATCGGTGCGCTGACTTCCTGTATCAAGCCGATTTACAGCGGCATGCGGCTCTGCGGTCCGGCGTTCACCGTCAAGATGCACGTCGGCGATAATCTGATGCTTCACTGCGCGATCGCAGAGGCCAGGCCCGGCGACGTCCTCGTGGTTGACATAGACGGCTCGGAGGGGGGACCGCTCGGTGAGGTCATGGCTACAGGTGCCGTAGCTCGTAACATCGCGGGCCTCGTGATCGACGGCTTCGTCCGGGACGGGCTCAACATCAAGAAGCTGGGCTGGCCGGTCTTCTCGCGCGGCCTCTCCATCAAGGGAACGGTCAAGGCCACGCTGGGAACCATCAATCACACCATCAGCTGCGGTGGGGTCGTGGTCAATCCCGGGGACCTTGTCTGCGGCGACGACGACGGCGTCGTGGTGATCCCCCGCGAGATGGCGGCGGACGTCGCCGACAAGGCCATCGCCAGGGAGGAAAAGGAGGCGGCGAGCTGCAAGGCATTGAAGACGACGGGAAAGAGCGGCTGGGAATTGTTTGGTTTCAAGGCGAAGGGGGAGGAGCTCGGTCTGACGTTCGAGCCGAACTGACCGGTGGTGATGTCGCGCGCCGCGTGTGCGCGAGGGTCCTTATCGGCCGGGAGGTGACTATGGCACGGAAAGCGACCTGGTGTCTCGTTGCAGCGATTCTGCTCTGCCCGACGCATCTGTTCGGGGCCGACGCCAAGCGGACAGATATCTACATGCAGGTCTACAGCGACTACGAGGAGTTCGTCCGCAATCAGTGGGTTCCCGTCATCGAGAAGGCGCTGCCGGTCAGCATGCACATCGAGCCGGGCGTGAGCGCTGACGCCATGGCCAAGATGCGTGCGGAAAAGGCGGCTCCCAAGCATCAGATCATGTTCATGGACTCGCCCATCGTCGCCCAGGCCAAGATGGAGGGTTTGACGGCGCCCCTGGACAAGCCGCTCATGCCCAATCTCGCCAACATCTACCCCCAATTCGTCCTCGAGGACGGCTATGGGGTCGGGATAGGCGCCGCCGCGATGGGCATCGCCTACAATCCCAAGCTGTACCCCCCTCCGGCCTCCTGGGCTGACCTCTGGAAGCCGGAATACAAGGGGCAGGTATCTATCCCGACCTTCACTCAGACCAACGGGATCGTGTTCTGGATCATGGCGGGTGCCATCAAGACCGGCAAGACGCCCCAGGAGGCGCTGAAGGATCCGGATGCCTGCTTCGCCGGGGTGAAGAGCCTCCTCCCCAACGTGCAATCGCTGTGGGTGAGCGATGCCCAACAGCTGCAGATGCTCAGCAACGGCGATCTGGTCTACATGGCCTCGGCAAACACAAAGGGCACGTACGCCAACAGGAAGAAAGGGCTCTCCGTCGAGTGGGCCGAGCCGAAGGAGGGGGCGTTCCAGCTCCTCAATTCCGCCATCGTCGTGAAGAACCCCGACGCGAACGTCACGAAGCTCTCCATGCAGGTCCTGAACCTCATCCTGAGCGCCGAGAACCAGAAGATCCTCATCGACAATGTCTTCGTCGGTCCGACGAATTCGAAGGTGAAAGCTCCCGACTGGATGGCGACGACGAAGGTGCCATTCGGACCCGACGCCGTAAAGCGCCTGATCCAGGTAGACTGGAGGGTGATCCAGGCCAATCGCGACACCTGGACGGAGCGGTGGAACAAGGAGATCGTGAAGTAGCATGTGACGGGGGGGATTCCGTCATGACGTCGATCACTCTCCGCAAGGTGAGCAAGAGCTACGGCGCCTTCAAGGCGTTGAACAATGTGGACCTTTCAGTGGCCAGGGGCGAGTTGCTCAGCCTGCTGGGACCGAGCGGGTGCGGCAAGACCACGATGCTCCGTTTGATCGCCGGGCTGCTCGATCCGACCGAGGGCCAGGTGGTCTTCGGCGATGCAGTCATGAACGGGATCCCCCCGCACAAGAGGAATGTCGGACTCGTCTTCCAGAACTACTCCCTCTTTCCCCACATGACCGTGTTCCAGAACGTCGCCTTCGGTCTTCGCATGCGCGGCATCGACGCGAAGACCATCAAGTCGGACGTGATGCAGATGCTGGAGATGGTGCGGCTCTCCGACCAGGCCGACCGCTATCCGTCGCAGCTGTCGGGCGGGCAGCAGCAGCGCGTGGGGCTTGCTCGGGCGCTGGTGATAAAGCCCGCCGTGCTCCTCCTCGACGAGCCGTTTGGCGCCTTGGACAAGAAGCTGCGCGATTCCATGCAGCTCGAGCTCCGGCAGCTCCAGCAGGCCCTGATGGTGACGAGTATCTTCGTCACGCACGATCAGGAGGAAGCCCTGACCATCTCTGATCGTATCGCCGTGGTGAGCGATGGCCGCGTCGAACAGATCGATACGCCGCAGAAGCTCTACGAGGCTCCTTCGACGCGATTCGTCTTGCACTTCGTCGGCGCCTCGAACGCTCTCGAGGGCACGGTGACGAGATCGGATAGCTCGGGGGTGGCCGTACAGACACCCCACGGCCTGACGATACGCTCCAGCGTGAGACCGCAGGTCGGCCTGTCCCCTGGGGACGGAGTCCTCGTGGCCTGCCGACCCGAGAAGGCCTGGCTGACGCCCGCCGACGAGGTGTACGCGGGAAACTGCGTTCCCGGCACCGTGAAGGGAGAGGTGTATCTGGGGAGCGTGACCCACTACTTCATCGATGGCCCCGACGGTCAGGAGATGCGCGTCTACCAGCTCAACGCGCCGGGAGGAAGGGCGGAGCGGGTGTTTCATGTCGGAGAGCGCGTGAACGTAGCCTGGGGTGACGAGAACACGCTGGTGTTTTCCCGATGAGCGCGACGCGAAGATTCCGCAGGCCATACGCCGTCCTGTCTGACACATTTTCCCGTCTCGGGCGGCGATCGTGGGCCTTCATCCTTCTGCTCATTGTTCCTCTGACCTACCTGGTGCTCTTGTACGCCGTGCCGGTTCTGCTCCTGATCGGCCGCAGTGTGCTGTCCTATGATGTTGCGACCCAGGTCACTGGCGGGTTCACCCTGGAGAACTACGTGCGCTTCCTGCGCGACCCGGACTACCTGCGCGTGCTCGCCACGACGCTGCGGATCGGGGTCATCGTGACGATCCTGGATCTTGTCATTGGATATCCGGTGGCCTACCTGCTCGCCAGGACTTCCGGCCTGCGGAAGCAGGTACTCACGGCAATCATCGTTTCTCCCATCCTCGTGAGCATCGTCATTCGCACGTTCTCCTGGGCGATTGTCCTCCGCGGGAGCGGGCCACTGAGCCAGCTCTTGATGGCGATCGGCCTCATCCAGCATCCCCTTCGACTCCTGTACACGGAGACGGCGGTCATCATCGCCTTGACCCACGTCTACCTCCCCTTCATGATCATCCCGCTTTCCACGGTCATCGAGAGCATTGACCCGACCCTGGAGCTTGCAGCGAGTAGCCTCGGCGCGAACGCGATACGCCGTTTCTACGAGGTGATCCTGCCCTTGAGCCTGCCAGGCATCACTGCCGGGTGCATGCTCGTCCTGACCATGGCGGTGAGCGGCTACGTGACGCCTGCCATGCTGAGCGGAAACCGATTCCTCGTCATGCCGACACTCGTCGCCCAGCAGATGCAGGTGCTCATCAACTGGTCATTCGGCAGCGCCATCGCGGTCGTCCTGATCGTCGTCGTTCTGGCAATCGTGGGACTGTTCTCCGCCATGACCGACTCGGCTGCGAAATACCGCAGGAGGGTCGCCTGATGAACACATCGTCGGGCGGACGGGTGAGGGCGATCATGCTCTGGCTCTATGCCCTGCTCGTCGTCATTTTCCTCCTCACCCCGCTCGTGGTGGTGGTGTCGATGTCATTCTCTGTCCCCATGACCATGGCCTTTCCCCCGACGGGCTTGACCCTGAACTGGTACGCCAAAGCTCTCACGGTCACCGGGCTCGGCGAGTCGTTCCTCAGGAGCATTGAGTTGGCGGTGCTGTCGGCCTTCATTTCCGCGGTGCTCGGTACGATCGCCGCGGTGGGAATGGCGAACAGAAATTTCCCCGGCAAGGCGCTCGTTACGTCCTTCTTCCTGTCGCCCTTGGTATTCCCGAGCATCGTCGTCGGTGTCGCCTTGCTCCAGTTCTTCCGAACCCTCCGGTTCGATCACGTGTTCGCGGCACTGGTGCTCGGCCACGTCATCGTGACCATCCCGTACACCATCCGCACGGTCACCGCGAGCCTCGAGGTGTTCGACTACACGCTGCTGGACGCGGCGAAGGTGCTGGGAGCGGACGAGTTGCGAACATTCTGGGAGGTGATGCTCCCGATCATCAAGCCCGGAGTCTTTTCCGGGGGCGTTTTCGCCTTCCTCGTCTCCTTCGACAACTACACCGTCTCAATGTTCCTCGCAGACGCCAAGAACATCACGCTCCCGATTCGAATCTACAACTACTCCGAGGCGAGCATCGATCCTTCCATCACAGCCGTCGCAGCGATGATGATCCTCGTGTCCATCGCGATTTTTGCGATCAGCGCGAGATTGGTCGGCGTCAGGGACCTCTCCAAGCTCTGAAGGCGGGACGGGGAATGGCCAGACAACTGCGTGCGGTCGTCATCGGTGCGGGCCAGGCGGCCGAGGGCCACACGGTCGCCCTGAGGGCAACCGGGGTCGAAGTGATCGCGATCTGCAGCCGGACCGAGTCGGTGGTCGGAGAGGTCGCGAAGAGGCTGGGGATCGGGAAGGCGTCAACGGACTGGCGCCGCACCATCGCGAGCGAACATCCGGACATCGTGGACATTGCCACTCCGGCCGCGGCGCACGTAGAGCAGATCGGCGCGGCCCTCGACCGGGGCTGTCACATTTACGCCGACAAGCCTCTGGCGCTCACCGCCGCCGAGGCGCGCGGACTCTACGAACGGTCCGTACGCGTCGGCGTCCACACGGCAATCGCGGCCACGTGGATGTTCGATCCCGGCATCCTGTATCTCGAGGAACTCGTGAAGGCCGGGGCGATTGGGATCCCACTCGATGTCGACAGCAGATTCCTCAGCCCTTGGCCCTATCCCGCGGCGGCGACGTGGATCACCCGGGTCGCGGAGGGCGGGGGGGTCCTGAACAATCGGTTCAACCACCACCTCGCGGCCGTTCAACGGATCGTGGGCGGCGAGGTCCTCGCGGTGATGGGCGAGGCCCACACCAACCGCCGGCGCCGGCCGGACAGGGGATTGCCCCACGATTACCGCCAATGGAAGATCCTGAGCGAAGAGGACCTCAGGGGGGCCCCATGGGTCGAGGTGGATGCCGACGATTCCTGCACGGTCCTCTTGAGGCTCGGGCGACCCCCTGCGACGGCGGAGGACATTATCAACGTCTGCATCTCCTGCTCATCGGGCATTCGACCCCGCGAGGGCCGAACGATCACGATCTACGGAACGGAAGGATCGCTGCACTACAATTGGTCGATCGACGATGGGACGAGCGGCGCCCGGCTTCGGCCGCTCATTTCGAGGGTATCCTTTTCCAGCCAGGATTGGCACGAAGAACCCGTGCCGGATCGGATATTCGACCGGTTGCCGCGGGTTGCCCACGCATTGCATCGTGATTGGGCGGCGCTGGCAACGGAGTTCGTGGCCGACATCGAGGGTCGGCCGCACGAGCCCTACCCGACGTTTCGCGAAGGATGGATCTACCAGGAGATCGTCGATGTTGTGCGCGCGGGAAAGGGTTGGACCCTGATCCCTCGATAGGCGAGGAAGGAGCAGTTCATGTGTGCGACATGCCGATGCCGATCCAGGGCCTAGATTCCTGCTGCGTCCGCGCCTTTGCGACCGAAGGCATACCGGAGTTCTGCGAATGAAATCGCTTGATGCGCCCGCGGCAGAACAGTTACACTCATCCTTGACCAGAATGAGTGCACCGAGTCAGCGCAAGAAACAGGAAACGATAGCGGCGAGACTGACCGAGTTGCTCCGGGACGACATCGTCTTGGGACGACTGCCCTCGGGCTCGCGGGTCACCGTCGCGGACGTTGCGGCAAGGTACGGCGTCGGCCAGATGCCCGTCCGGGAAGCGCTGCAGCGCCTTCAGGGGGAAAGGATCATCGTCCTCCTCCCGAACAAGGGGGCGAGGGTCCTCTCGCTGGATGAGCAGTTCGTGAACAACATGTACGATCTTCGGGGCGCGATTGAATCCCTCCTGATGCGACTTGCCGTTCCGAATCTGACCAACGCGATCATGGCGCGCCTCGCCAAGATCTGTAGCGAGATCGACAGAGTCGCGCGCGCCGGCGATGTCAAGCTGGTGCGTGCGCTCAACGGAGAATTCCACCGCCTCGTCTATCGGCAGGCGGGCAATCCCGTCGCCCTGGAGATCTACGACCGCTACGCCGGCCTCATGGGCACGCTCAGAAACAAGCACGGCGTGAGCCCGGCGCGCCTCCCCGTGATCGCGCGAGGGCTGTCCGACGTCATGGAAGCCATCCGAGCGCATGACGCGGAGAAGGCCGGAAGGCTCGTTTCAATGCACTGCAACCAGGCGAAGAAAGATCTGCTCGAATTGATGGCCAATGCGCGCAACGAAAATGACATCGGCGCATCGGAATCGGCAAACCTAGGCCCCCCAAAGCCGCTCCGCGCAGATCCGGAGGGACAGGGACGGTCGAGGCACGACGACCGTCGCCACCGCAGCGCGTTCACGCCGGCAACCATTGCAGACGAGCCGACGGATCCGAAGGGGAGATCGTGAAGCTCATACGGCTGCGCTGAGACTCCTCGGCATCCCGCCTCTTGTTGTTCTCCAGGGTCAATCTGCCTTCTCAACTGCAATCCATAACGCTGAGGATGCCTTCGGCACTACACCCGGTACTCCCTGAACTCCTCCGGAATCTCCACGGGGCCGTCGTAGGCCTGCATCGCCTCCTGGCAGAGCTCCTGCTCCCGCCCGTGGAGGTCGGCGACGAAGTGGCACAGGATCAGGCGCTTTGCCTTGGCCTTCTTGGCCACTTCTCCGGCCTGGTATCCGGTCGTGTGCCCGTCCGCCGCGGCTCGGGCCGCCTCCGCGTGGAGGAAGGTCGCCTCATGGATCAGGACATCCGCCCCCCGCGCCAGGGTGATCAAGGCCGGGCACGGGCTGGTGTCGCTGCTATAGACCGTCGTCCCCCGCTCCCGCGGCAGATCCCAATCCACGCGCAGCGCCACGTTGGGTGCCCCATGCTGCACCGGCGTGGACAGGATCCGGAAGCCCTTGGCGCGCAGGACCTCGTGGCCCTCCTTGGGGGGGATCTCATGGGTCTCGATCCGGTACGGCATCCCCTCTTCCAGGGGGAACAGCTCCAGGAAGCCCCGCAGGACCTGCATCGTCTCCGGCAGGGCGTAGACATGGAGCGTGGTCCGCCGACCGGCTAGCCCCAGGTTGTGGGCGAGCGACGGCAGGCCGTAGACGTGGTCGACGTGCCGGTGGGTGACGATCAGCGCGGACACCCGCATCGGGTCCAGCCCGGCCTTCAGGATCTTCTGGTAGGGGCTCCCCGAGCAGTCCACCAGCACGACCTCGTCATCCGCATAGAAAGCTAGGGCCGTGTTATCTCGATCCGACGATGGAATCGCCCCCGACGTGCCAAAGAACTGGAACGGCATGACGACCTCCCCTGGATACAGGTTCACGGGTCAACAGGCGAGCGCGAACATGCTATCAGGACCCGCGTCTCCTCGTCCAGCGTGATGCCGCGAGCGCGACCCGCCAGCTGTCCCGGATCGTGCGCCCCGCAGCGCCGCGGGAGCTAACTCCCCTCCAGGCGGATCGCGGCCAGATAGTCCTTCTGCACCTGGTCATGCTGGCGCAGCGCCTCTGCCGGCGGTGCCGCCTGCGCCCGCTCCAGCCAGAACGCGCTCAGCGCTGCGTCGATGGCCGCCCTCCATGGGCCCTCGGGGTCGAAATCGCGTCGATAGCCGAGATACCCAACGATGGCGGCCGCCTCTTCCCGGGTGAAGACCGAGAGGCGAAATCGGGCATAATCGAAGAAGGTCAACGCGCCGTATCGCCTGGGATTCACGAATGCAGTCCGTCCGCTCTTGAGGAGGAACACGCGGGTCTTGGTGGGGGCCTCGACTTCGACGTCGGAGAACCCGTGCGTCAGGTGGAACAGCGGGTTCGCGACGCTGAGCTGCCCGTGCAGATCTGCGACGAGATAGGCGGGGAGAAAGAACCGCAGGCCTCCTTCCGTGAAGAAGCTCAGCGCCCCTCCGTGGGCATCCAGGAACGCCGCCTCGATGTTTCGCCAGTCGTGCCGCTCCCGGAACGGCCCGACCTCTTCGGCCGGCTCGCACCCCTCGTGGCTGCCCTGCAGGAATGCATCCCCGGGGTGCTCGGTCGTCTCGAACGCCGCGTGGATCGCTGCAATCACGGTCTCCTTGTCGCTCATTCTACCTCTCCCATGCTGCGGACTGCCGCAGCCCGGTGGTGCCGGCGGGCACTCTCCCGGACACCGGCCCGTCCCTCAAGGAGATCTCACCCGGGCCGGGCCGTCGCTGGGCGGCGCGAAGGTGGGTGAGCTGCGCCCCGGTCAAGTTGACTGGCAGACCGGATGCCTCGTGGCTGGGGCCTTGCGTGACGCCTTGCGGTCTGGATAATGCCTCCCATGCCCGCCTGGAAACGCACCCTCGGCCTCCTGGTGGTGGTCCAGTTCAGCTCTGCCCTGGGCTTCTCCATTATCTTTCCGTTCCTGCCCCTGTACCTGAAGCAGCTCGGGTCCAGCACCAGCCTGAGCCTCGAGATGCTCTCCGGGTTGATTTACTCGGTGCAGGCGATCACCATGACCATCGCCTCGCCGTTCTGGGGCGCGGTTGCCGACCGGTACGGCCGCAAGCCGATGGTGGTGCGGGCCGGATGCGGGGGCGCCGTCGTGATTCTCCTGATGGGCTTCGTCCAGACCGCCGAGCAGCTCATCTTCCTGCGGGCGGTGCAGGGGCTGATCACGGGGGTCATCTCGGCCAGCAGCGCCCTGGTCGCAGCGGTGGTGCCCCGGGAGCGAACTGGATACGCCATGGGGCTGCTCCAGCTGGGGCTCTGGTCCGGCGTGTCGGCCGGCCCGCTGCTCGGCGGCGTGCTTTCGGACCTCATGGGATTCCGCGCCACCTTCGTGGTGACCGCCATTCTCCTCGTCCTCTCCGGCCTGAGCGTCTGGATCGGCGTGGAGGAGCCCTTCGAGCGGGCGCAACAGCTCCGGGCCGGCCTGTTCGGCTTCCTGGGAGACTGGCGCCGGATCCTCGCCAACCCGTCGCTCGATTTCACGCTTCTGCTGCGGTTCCTGGGCGCCATCGGCCGCTCGGCGCTGGAGCCGGTGCTGCCGCTGTTCGTGCTGGCGCTGGCGTCGAGCCCCGCGCGGGTGGCCACTGCCACCGGCTTGGTGGTGGGCGTCGCCTCGGCGGCCAGCACCGTGACCTCGGTGTACCTCGGGCGCTCCGGGGATCGGGCCGGACACGCCCGGGTGGCGCTGGCGTGCGGCATCGGGGCGGCCGTCTGCTACGGGGCACAGGTCTGGGTGGGCACCTTGGGGCAACTGCTCGTCCTGCAAATCCTCACCGGCCTCTGTTTCGGCGGGCTCCTGCCTTCCCTGTCGGCCATGCTCGTCGAGTACTCCCAGCGCGGCGACGAAGGCTGCGTCTACGGAATCGACAATGCGGTGGTCTCCGCCGGACGGACCGTGGGCCCCCTGCTCGGCGCCGTCTCCGCCCTTGCCTTCACCCCACGCGGGACCTTCCTCCTGACCGGCATCATCTACGCGCTCAGCTCGCTCCTCGCCGCCCTCACCGTCTGCCGGATCCTCCCGGTCCGAGCCTCGGATCGGTCCCCGGCCGCGACCGGCCGGCCCTGAGGCCAGGCGCGGCCAGGAAGCCTTTGAGGTGCTCCGCGTGGGCGCGGACCTCGGGCAACCAGGATTCTTGCGGGGGACCAGAGCAGCGGACCCCCAGAAGCGAAGCATCCGGTTGGAAGATCCAAGATGCTCGCCTCGGTCTCTCAGGGGCTCATCCCGAGGCCGCGGCGCAGCTCGGCTGCGGTGAGGGCTCTTCCGTAGACCGCCGTTCCGGTGTCAAATTCCTTTGCGCGGGCAAGGGGTCCGACCACGACCGGCTCGAAGCCGGCGTCCTGCACCAGTTGGATGGCGATCTTGAGGGCCGCTTCGTCGTCGGCGGCCAGCGGGACTGCTACCTTATCCCCTGCGCGGTGCGCTTCGCTGCGGAGAGCACCGAAGCCCACCGTGTTGAAGGCGCGGACAAGGCGCACGCCGGGCAGGTACTCAGCCGAGGCCACGCCCGTTCCTTTGACCCGCGCCGTCACGGCCATGTCCCCGTCGCGCCCGGGGCTTGGGTTACACGTGTCGAGGACCACCTTGCCCTTGAGATCGCCCGCCAGAGCCTGCCCCAGTTGCGGAAGCGCGCCGTAGGGCACCGAGATGAGTATCACGTCGCCGAACACCGCTGCCTCTTTCGGGGTTCCGGCGTGCGCCATCGGCCCGAGGCTTGCGGCCAGCTTCTGGACGGTGTCGAGACTGCGCGCGGAGAACATCACCTCGTAGCCGGCCTTCACCCAAAGCCCGCCGAGCGTGCCACCGATTCTCCCCGAGCCGATGACGCCGATCTTCATGCCCGGTCCGGCCGCACCGGCGGCAACGCGCGCGCTGAGCGGAAGACCGGCCAGAGCCACGCCGGCTGCGGCGACCCCCGCCATTTCCAGGAACTCGCGGCGGCTGCTTTTTCGAGTGTCATGCGCATCCATCGGGCTCCCCCTCGATCATATCAGCGAGCCCGGAT